>Ga0213870_1000084_pt1 | contig 45485 bp, 47 predicted proteins | sample WICALVC2017_Meta_FD_160119 | JGI IMG/M metagenome (GOLD analysis project Ga0213870, IMG submission 160119) | Freshwater microbial communities from subterranean cave lake in Wind Cave National Park, South Dakota, United States - WICALVC2017 | ecosystem: Environmental > Aquatic > Deep subsurface >...
TAATAGAAGATTACATGGTTCAATTGGTTTTAAGAGTCCTAAAATGTTTTTAGAAGGGATTAAAAAAGGTGAAATTCTGCAAAATGTAATCTCAGCGTAAATTGTCCGTATTTAGGGGGTTGACAGGCTTTAAATGATGCAATTACTTTAAACGGTGGTGGAATCTTTTTTAATATGGAAAATAACCACAGTGGATCTGTTTTAACAGGCAAGTTATAAAGGCTATAGATTTGTGCACAATCCTTTACAGTGTCTTCGGTTATAGTAGAAAGAGCTTCCTTGCCATTACTTTTTGTCGCTTTTACATCACGTAAAAGCTCTGAAATGCCAAGAGTGGCTGCTTTGTTAACTTTAATTTCAAAAAGAGATGCACCCTCACTTGTTACATCACATAAAAATGTGAGTCTTTCTTTTTTATTAAGATTTAAAAACTTGTCACTAAGATTTTCTTTTATTTGAATAAGCTCGTTTTCATCTAAAGTGTCAGGTGAGACTACTTCAACCTCAGAAGGATTTATAAGAATAAATTGGTTAGGGATAGATTTAGCTTGAGAGATTTTTAAAGCTTTTTTACCGGAGAGTTTACGTGATGTAAACGCGACACAATACAATGAAAGCTTTCTAAGATTCCCAAGCTTCCAACTGAGATTTTCAATTGCAAATACAAGAATCTCTTCAAAGCCCTGTTTTAAAAATCTTGTGGCTAGCCTAAGTGCAATATAGCCAACTCCGCCACACAATAAAGATAGCAACGTTGCTATCTTGCTACCCTGCAAAAGCGCTTGTACACCAACGACAAGCACTGAAAGTATCAGTAGCCCTGAAAATGGAACTCCAAGTACTAATGGGCGTCTTAATAGATTTTTACACGTTACTTCACTAAAGCTTCGCACAAGTTATTCCCCCCCGATTTGCTTGTGTTAATACTTACCGCCATGGCGTAAGGCGCCAGCCCTTGGGCCGGTGGAGTGTGGTCACTTCACATGTGATTGTAAAAACGCCCACACGCCATTTATCCCTAAAAGCGCTACTACTCCAACTGCAACTTTTCCTGCCTTGTCTTTTGCTTCTGGTTTATCTTGAATGTGTAAAAACGCAGCATGACCTACGTAAAACATTGCAAATACCGGCAATATTCTTGTTAAAACAGCCTGCACTAAACTTTGTATTGATCCCTCAAATGAGGCTGCTAGTACTAGCCTTGGTATAAATGATAAAATTAAACTATAATAAAATATCCTGATAACCATTTTTGTTTTCTCCCTTTAAGTAATTTAAAAAGCAAACCCAAGTGTTAACTCTAAAGAAGCATTGGATGCGGATTGGGCTAGCTCTATAGTTTTTGACTTTCCTTTACTTGAATAACTAGTCTGTTCTCCATCTGTATTATAGGCAATTACCCCAAGACCAAATCCAAGATTAAAACCATTAGCCCAAAATAAACGGTAAGCAATGATGCCGCCTACTCCATACCCCGAAGCAGAGGTATCGGAATCCTCTGAATTGGCAGTAAATTTGTAGTAAGTTAAATAAGGAGATAGGACAAACCCATCTTTAAAACGTTTGCCGTTTAAATAAAAATTAGTCTTAAATTGAATCTGTGTAGTTTTTAAAACCATTCCTAAAACCGTCTCTTTATAAAAGAAAAGATGAGGTCCTATGGTTAGGCTTTCCTTAACCCCGATTTCTGCTCCAAGATTAAGTGCTCCATATAAGATCAATGGTGCAGAGTTAGTTGTAATGTTTTTTGTGGGTTCGTTGGATTTTATTGCCTGAGATTTAGTTGTACCTGCATTAGATTCTATCTCATTTACATTGTATTGTGTTGCGTTTACATCACGTAAACGCTCCGGAGAACTGTCCACACTTTTTCCTGCGACGTTGTCGTTAGTGGTGTGTTCATTGTCTTTTATCGCATTTGCTTCCCGCAAGTTCTTATGGGAACCACTTACGCTACCACGTTTGACACGTGCGTGTTTTAGTTGTGAGTTCTCCGATAAAACTTCTGCGCCTCCGTGAGCTGCCATCGAGTTTGGTATTGTAAGCAATGTAAGTTCACTGATTAATAAAAATGCCAATAGTATTAGAATGTGTTTTTTAGTTTTCATAAGATTTCTCTCCTTTAAGTAATTTATTTATTAATGTTCATCGGTAATGCAAACTCTAGACCAACTTCCTTGTTTTCTTGTTTTTGAGAAAAGCAGCCCAGTTCTCCCCTTGGCTCTCCTGCAATACGGACTGATTTAGCAATAATCCCAAAGCTGCGAGTTTTTATCCCATGTTCGTTTGTGTATGCAGATGTTTGAATACGACCAGAAACACAGACCCTGTTACTTTTTTTAATGTATTTTAAAACTCTATCTGCTTCATTTCCAAATACAGTGACTTTAAACCAGTTTGTATTTGTTTTAACAAACTGGCCTTTCTCATTGCTATACTTGCTCACATCTTGAGCAAGTGTGAACTGCACTATGGGTTTATTTAGTTTGTTTTTTCTTAAAAATGGATTTTCCCCAACGTTTCCAATAATAAGACAGTAATTGTCGTTCATTATATGAGCCCCCCCCTTTTTTAGTTTTAAATTATTTAGGACTCACACTTGATAACGGTTGGATTCTTTGGTATGCACTAGAGCGTAAGCGTCAAAACTTACGGCTCATTCTTGCCTCTGCTACAAACAGAGGGTTACCAAGTGTGGGCCTTTTTTATTTCCCCTATTATGATTCTTTTAAAAAAGAATCGCCCCTAAAACTCCCTATACTCTTTTTGGATCACCCGTGGAACCACCAGCTAAGTTTCTACCTTGGTTCATATTCTCTTTTCCAACTGTGCCACCACCATAAAAAGATTCTATGTACCCATTTCCACCAGTTCCACCTTCGGTACCACCTTGATATATTTTTTTACCACCTTTACCTGTACCGCCGTGTCCACCGCCGTCCTCACCTGCAAAGGCAGTTAACGACGCTGAGGTCAGCACAAAAACAAGAATAACGTAAATAGTTTTTTTCATTGTTGGTTCCTCCTTTTTTATTATTTGTTTCTAATCTATAAACCATTTTATATTTTCATGTCAACAACTAATATTTATATTGACAATTATTTTCAATTTGAATATTTATATTAATATGCAAAAAAACACAGACAGAAATGGTCTTTCGACACATATTAAAGATGCAAGAGTGCGTAAATATCGGAAAGCAAAAGAATATTGGTTCGAATATCAGAGTGAACTTAAGATCAGCTATCCGCACTATTCAGCGGTTGAGGCTGGCACAAAATTTCCAGATATTAATCTTACAGTTGCCATTGCAAAAACTTTAAAAGCCGATTTAAGACTTTTTTGTCATACTTGGGCAAGAGATCAAATGCCTACAGCAGAATCAAAAGCCTTTTTTGAACCAGTACCAGGGAAAGAAGCGCAAGGGATTCCCCTAACATTTAGCATACCATTAGACGACTTTTATGTGTTTACTGAAAAACAAATCTTGGCATTAAAAACAATCTCAGCCACATGGGAAGTGCTTTGTTATATAAATGCACTAACTGAATTTACTCCACAAAACGAAAAACAAATTTCCTTGGCTCTGGGTTATTCGATAGATGAAGTCAACAAAGCAGTGAATTGGTTACGCAACGAGGGATTGGTTTTTTATGAACATGGGAAACTAATTACACATAGACATTATTTCCATCTCCCAAACACCGAAGAATTTTCTGAAATTAGAAATATAAACTATTTTAATATATCAAAGAAAATAATCAAATCTTTAGAATTTAATCTCATAAAAAAGAAAGAAGCATATAGAACCACATTTCTAAGAAGACTTACTAGGCTTCAAGCTCAAGAGTTTACAAAACATATGGATGATGTCGTCGGACATCTTGGCAATATTGATAATACAGGAAGTGAATTTTATGGCCTTGCAGTAGCCTTTGGTCCACTTATAAAACCAAAAAATTCAAAAATAGTAAAAAATGAAACTTAAACTAGTAGTTCTCAAGTTTTCATTACTTTATCTTTTTTATGGTGCGTTAGTTGGATCCTATTATGCAATTTGGCAAAATGAATTTATTTCGATTGGTTTTGGAGTTGAAACACTAGCAGGTATAATGGCAATTCAAACACTAATTTCAACAATAATTGAAATTCCCTCTGGAGTAATAGCAGATCGCATTGGACACAAAAGAACAGTAATTATTGGTTTAGTTCTGCACATGATTGCATTCATACCACCAAGTATTTCGGGAACCTATACTGCGCTTTGCTTTGCAATTTTAACATTAGGCGGTGCAGGTGCATTTTTGAATGGAGCCCTGCAAAGCTGGACGGCTGAAGTGCAAGAAGACGCTATGGGTGGTTTAAAAACTTCTTCTTTTATAAAGTGGGATCAAATACAAAGAATAGGGATGATTTTGGGATCATTGTCTATCCCATTTATTATTGGTATTGTTGACACCCACCACCAACTCCCTTGGATGATTTTTTTTGTTTTAGCATTTATACTAACAATTATTAGTTTAAATGTACCTCATGAAAAGACTCGAAAACAACACCATTCTTTAATTGAAACATGGAAATTTTCTTCACTTGTTGTAATTTTTAGATCTAGAACTCTTTTGTGGATCTTTTTAGGTATTTTTATTTTTGGGATAGCCGATGGAATAGTTTCTGCAACTTTTTGGCCTAAGATTAGACAACTAGGAATCAATCAAGTTGCTTATTTTGGATTCATACAAACATCATTAAGTTTATCTCGATTAATTGGATTACAGATTTGGAAAAAAATATCTTGGATCGAACAACCTTTTGTTCCTGGTATTAGTTTAGCAATCTCTAGTTTGTTTTTTTTTCTTTTTGCCGTGTCTAGTCAGCCACTCATAGCTATTACATGGTGGCTGATTCGAATTGTTATAGTTTCAATATATTTTACTGCTATAGATGTAATGCTACTTCGTTTTGAGTCTACTAAACTCTTACGTGCCACAGTTTTGAGCGTTGCTGCGGTTGTAACCTCATTAGGAATTATTTTTTCGACAACAGTAATAAGTCTACTTTCTAAAAACTCCTCACTGATTAACACTTTCTGTATATTTGGAGCTATTTTTACATTTATCAGTGGACTGGTATTTTTAGCATCTAACAACAAGAAGAAAAGCGATAATTAAGTTTAGAATTAATATAAATCAAGTCAAGAAACTACTTTCAAAGATGCATGGTTTTTAAATATTGCAGAGGATAACAATCCTAGCAGTGAGAGTCTTAGCCAAGTTCGTAGTGCTTTGGAACAGTTCAATCAAATGCTAATTTCAAATCCCAAAGGATTCAAAAGAAAGGTCCACGATCACGCAGCAGCAAACGGTGGTTATTGGAATAGTGGTTATGTATCTTATACGTCAAGCTCAAGTGTTGCTGAGAACTTCAGTCATGGATACATGATGGGCAGGGATTTCGTAAGAAACATGAAGGCGATGTTCGAAATTGAGGTCTTGGATCGTAAAGTGGGTGCTATAGAAAATGAAATGGATACCCAGCAGTTGTCAGCACAAGGTATTAAGGGCGAACACGAAACCATCTTTGCTGGGGGTACTGACCCAGAATCTGTGAGTAGAGTGACTGTTACTGACATCACTGTCGATCCAAAAAAGGTTGGTTTTTTTCATGGAAAATATAGCAAACTGCAGTCAAGCCAATACCGTAGTAGGAAAAAAAGAATTGCAGATCGCGTTTCATATGATCTGGTTGAGCTGCGTGAGTACGATCTTGAGGATTCCAGTGTCCCTACTAAGACTTCTCTTTACCAAATTAACCCTGATGGTTCGGTAACTGAAATTAGCGAGTCCTATTCGAAATAATTCACTGAAAAGCATGCCAGACAAGTGCGTGGTACCACAGCACTTTAAAGTTCTCATTGCAGCCCCACCCTTGAGTTCCAAACTAATCATGCTCCACCATAGGGAGCAGCATCAAGATCAAGCGTAGAGCGTGAGACTTTAAAAGTAAAAAAATCGTACAAATCAAGTTTGGATTTGGATTCTAACATCAGAAAAATCAATTCATTTTGTTCGATCTTGTCATTTAAAAATAAATTCTTATCACTCACACTAAGATCAATGTCTCGGGTAGCTCGTGTGTTTTCAAAGCAAAGCTGCATGGCATAGCCTCCCTTAAGAGCCCACGGTGAAGGTTTTTCATGGAAAATCCGAGCAAGGAGTCTATCAAGCAACTTGTTTTCGTAGGCGCGGAAGGTTTGTTCCTTCTTTTTTTGAAATCTCATTGAGGCGATCCTCGAGGGCTCTTCTTAGGGCTGTAGCTGTAGAATATTTTGCTGTTTTGATCATAACCTACGCCACCTCTTTGAGAAGATGCTCGATGGCAACACGATCTTCAAGCGATAGCTTTGTTTTTTTAATTTCTGCCCGTGAGACTAAGCCCAGCTCAATAGCTTGCATGAGAGCTTGCTTTTGAAATTCAGGGGAAACTGAATTTTCACGGATCACATCAAGAAGTGCGCGAAATGGTTTTGTCACAAGAAAGCCATGCTTTTGTTCTATGTCATCGCTAGGAATATTTTGAAAATGCAGAACAAGAACTTTTGGAATTTTGCTATTTCGTCTAAAACTTTTTGGCACACTTATGTGAAGCTTTGAGGGCATGAGGTCTGAAAGGTTATGTAGCACAAGAGCGGTTTCATGGGAGTAAATGCCTTGCACCTCTGCATCTCGATTTTGACTCCAAAGAGAGTAAAGAACGTATTGCCCTTCATTTGAAACTGGGAAGAGTTTTAAGCGATAGATGCCTCGATGCTCCCTGATCCAGTTAACTGCCCGCACATGGTAAGGGTGGGTGTTCTCCGCATAGCCTGCTTTTTTAGCCTGCTTAGTTGTGAAATAGCCCTGCTGACTTTCTGCGATTTCATAGAGCTTTACTGAAGCCTCTTTTATGATATGAGCCATATTCACAATACTACAATATATTTATTGTATTGTGCAATAAAAGATCCATAAAATGCATTAAACTTCAATTTTATTGGGGTATTACACAATACAAATTATTTGGAAATCAAATCCCTAGCGAAACCTAACAATTTAGGAAGCGCACTTCACCACACTCCTTTTGCAAGTCCTTGGCTAAGTTTTCTACAACAGACTTCCCCCATCCTTTTTGTTTTTGCTTCTCTACGATCATGTGTCCGATATCCCAATAAAGAGAAGTAAGCTCTTTATTGACTGCTTTTAGAGCATCATATTGAGCAGTACAGATACGATTTTTAATGCCTTCTAAAAGTTTAACGTAATCTTTTGGTATTGTGTTTTTCATAAAAATTTCTCCTTTCTAACATGCCTTTCATCCATCTCAATTGCTAGCTTTTGGTAGAATCAAGCCACTTATTTTGTTTTAAGTTTTTCATAGAATCACCTGATTTTGTAGCTGCTGTTTTTCATGTATGCTTAAACAATCCCACCATGCTCCAATAGCAAAAGTCCTTGCAAGTTTACCTTTGTGTGGGATTAGAAATGGGAAGGATTTAGAGTATTTTAAAATAGCTTCGTTTTGCTTGTCTTCATCCATAAATACTTTCCGAAAAGCATGCTCCATCACTGCCCAATCTTGTGTGTCTTTAATTTCTTGCTCTTGCCTCTTTTTTTGTGCTTCTTGTTCGACTTCTAAGCGTTTCCTGTCTTGGAATTTTTTAGTATTTTCCTTTTCAATAGTTGTAAGAATTGAATCCATTGCTTTTGCCAGGTAAGCCATCGGTGAATGGCATTTTTCAAAACTTCCACTTTCTGCCACTCCACGCTTCAACACAAGTGCAAGACAATCTGAAATATTTTCTACGGAGTAATCGGTTTTTAATTCTTGAAAAGCCTTCCATTCGCTCTCTCTTTTTTTTGCAGGCTTGAGTTCAGAAAAATACTCACGCAGTTTTTCTGGAAGCAGGGAGAGAGAGTTTTTATTTAAATATATTTCTTTATCTTTAAAGTAGGTCGGAAATCCCACCCCCGCCAGGGTATGTTTTTCAACCATGGCGGGGGACGGAAAACTAACCATGGTTGTATTTGATACCGGGGTATGATTTTCAACCAAGGTCTGACTTCCTACCAACGTTACATCAGCACTTAGAACGCTTCGTGAGTCAGTAGTGGACTTTGTTGTTCCATCCCAATCTAGGGGCAAGATCAGACCAAGCATGTTCGGACGGTTCTGGTCGCCTTGGTGCTTTTCAACCAATCCTTTACTCACAAGACCTGAAAGCGCTTCGAGCACAGCAGGCCCACGCAAACTCGACTGACGCTCAAGAACCGCCTTTGACAATGGTGCGTGTTTTCGTTGGAAAGAAATCGTAAATCTCGCGATAAGAAGCACAAGTTTAATTTCGTTTTTTGTAAAATCCCCGCTTACAAGCTGCGTGAGGATTTTATTGGGAACTCGCGTATAACCCTTCTCTAATCCCTCTGCTGCGCGCGCCTCAAGCTGAACAGAGCTATCTTGTTCAGTGGCGCTGGAGATATGAGCTGCAATCACCTTGGTTTGATTTCCCACCATGGTATTATTTTCAACCGTGGTTGTGTTATGAACCATGGTTTGATTTTGAACCACGGTCGAATTTAGTACCTTGGTCTCAATATCCACCACGGTTGGATTAATGACCAGGGTAGGATTTCCGACCTGGGTTTGTTTTTCTACCTTTGCTTCAACCGACGGAGGAATGAATAAAGGGGCTTTTGCTTGTAGTCGCAGAGGTTTATTAACTTGTAGTGAGTCCATTGCTATTTTAAGTTCTAACTTACTCATGTGACACCGCCCCAGCACTCACACCACCCACAAGTGACAAACTTGGACGAGAATGGTCGGCAACAGCACTGCCCATACCAAGCCTAGTCATGACTTCTTCTGAAAGCCTGTGGTAATCACGAGCACCAGCACTCTCAGGTGCATGGTGAAAGATTGTTTTACCTAATGCTGGAGCTTCTTTAAGTTTCACAGATCGGCGTATTTTAGTTTCAAAGACAAGATCACCAAAACTGCCAACCAAAGTCTCCCATGTTTGATTTGCGATATTGGTCGGGTCAACAAGTGTAAGCAAGTATCCCAAAACCTGAAGCATAGGATTAGTACCTCGCTTAATTTCTTCTACCTCAGCATGTAGTTCTTTAATCCCCATCAATGCAAAAAAACTTGAATCTACTGGGACCATTAAATGCGTTGCTGCATTGAGAGCCGAGTTCATTAATGGCCCAAAAGTTGGAGGCGTGTCGATGACAATTACAGAATACTTTGCACGCACGCTCTGAAGTCGATGTGCAAGTCTCAATTCAGAATTTGTCATTGCAACCATTTCACGTTCAACGCTTGATAGCAGTGGAGTGGCGGGGATTAAGTCCAAGCTGTCTCCTTGATAAACTGCTCCCGCAACTGGAAATACTCGATCGCGAATAAGTTCAGCAATTGATGCTTGAATATTTTCAAGTCGAATACCCACACCTTGTGTAGCGTTTCCTTGTGGATCAAGATCGACCAGTAAAACTTTCAAGTCCTGTAATGCAAGTGCTTGCGCTAGATTGATTGCGGTAGTTGTTTTTCCAACTCCGCCTTTTTGGTTTGCAACTGCTATAATTGGACAATTCATATCTTCCCCCTTCTTTAGGTTGACAAGCTCACCCTTTCTCCCTAAAAATAGAGTTAAGAGTGAGTTTTATTTTTGGGTACAAAAAAACCCATGTCGGCTAAAAGTTAAAAACTCTGCCGAAAATTAAATTCGCTAATTGTCAGCAACGTTACCTGCCAAGGAAAAGCAGCTGACATATGAAAGTTATGAAGCCCAAAGCGAAAACTTTGGGCTTTTTTATTTTTATGGAGGATCCATACGCTTCCTCCTTTTTTTCTTTTGTTTAGGATTTAAAGTTTTAGGGCTTGAAGTAGCTTGCGTAGCATTAGCGTAGCAGAGTTCTCCAACAACCCGCATAAGTATTAAGATTTTTTCAGAGAGATTTGACAAGGTTTGCGGGCTAAAATCAGGAGTCTTTAATATAAAAGATGAATTATTTTGAGGGCTTGAGTCTTGATTAAGCTGCTGCCTACGAATCTGAAGGTCGCAGGTTCGAGCCCTGCCGGGCGCGCTTTCCGGTATAGGGTCCATACCGGACACATGGGTAACAGATTATATCGGACACATAGGTAACACTTTTGGTCCAAAAGGGCTTGGTTAAGCTTTTGGAATCACTATTTTTTCGCTCGATCTGACTTATTTTTAACTTGAAAATAAGTATCATTTATGATACTTATTAAAGAATGCGGATGGTCCGCCCTAAATATATCAAGAGTTGCTGCACGTATTGAAAAAATTAGGCAAGGACTTGAAACCAGTGAGAGATACGTTGGCGATGGAGTGTTTGAATCTAAGATTTATTTTGGTCCTGGATACAGGATTTACTTTGGAAAAGAACGGAGCCAAATCATAGTGCTTTTGTGCGGTGGAAGCAAACATAGGCAAAATGCAGATATTAAACAAGCCCAACGATACTGGAAAAACTATTTGGAGACAAAATATGCCAAAGAGAAGTAAGGAGTGGAATGAAGTATTGCAGAAAGAATTATGCAAACCTAAATTTGCAAGAACTTACATTGAAGCAGCGCTTATTGAAGGGATCCCATTACAAGTGGTATTGGGTCAGGTTATTAGAGCCATGGGTGTTTTAGAATATTCAAAAAGAGTTGGACTTGCAGCTTCAAATCTTCACAGATTATTGCGTTCAAAATCAAATCCTACTCTTGGTACATTGCAAATGCTTTTGGCTCCATTAGGACTACAAATTACTGTGATTGAAAAAGAGCTTAAGTACAAACAAGCTGCTTAATTTTTATTTCCAAATCATTCTATGTTAATATTTTTGGCTCTTTATGCTCATTTTAAAGCTTTCTGGGCCGAGCGAACGACCTCGATTCTATAGGTGATGCCGTTCAAGCGATGTTGTTCCCAGTTCGTTATAACTTCAAATCATCAATTATTTTATTGACCGTTATCTATAAAAGTGATGTAATTACATCATGAATAGATCACAGATTTTACTTGAAGAAAATCAATATCAGCTTCTGAAACAAATTTCTAAAAGTCGTAGGGCTAGTATTGCTAAACTTATACGAGAAGCAATTGATATCGTTTATAAATTAAAATCTAACCGTAAATCAAAAACGACTCTTTCTCGGTTAGCTGGAATTGCAAAAGGTACAGGCGAAGCTGTAGCCAGAAATCATGATCATTACCTTTATAAATGAATGCCAAAGAATATTTTATTGATACAAGTGGTTTTTATGCACTTTTAGACGCAAAAGATCCAGACCATGCTACTGCTAATGATTTTTTTTCTAAAATAACATCTGACTTACTTTTTACAACAAACTATATTTTTGATGAAACCATGGCTCTTGTCAGGATAAAACTGGGTTACCAGTACGCGATTAAGCTCGGAACAGAAATAAAGGCAGGAGCATGTGAATTATTAAGTTTAGAAACGAAAATCGAAGAAGAGGCATGGAATTTATTTATTAAGAGAAAAGATAAAAATTATAGCTTTACTGATTGCACAAGCTTTGTTTTTTGCAAAACAAGAAAAATTAAAAATGTTCTTTCATTTGATCGCCATTTTATTCAAGAAGGTTTTATAATATTTCATTAGAAATTTGTTACAAAAACTCATAATATTTTTCTTGCTTTAATTCGCTAAATCAGGAAAACCTAAAAAGTAATGCATCAAAATAAAATTTGGTTTTCATCGTTTCGTACCCGCCTAGGGCTCTGTGGAATTGCTTGGGGCAAACGAGGAGTATTGAGGCTACAACTTCCTGAAGTAAACAAACAAAAGCTCTTGCTGCGATTGCAGGAGGATGGGGCAGAAATTGCCAGAGACTTGCCACTGTGGATCCAATCCATTGTTACTAAAATCCAAGCTCATCTAGCGGGGAACTTGCAAGATCTTTCACAAACTAAAACAGATATAAATGCAGTGACTAACTTTTATCAGAGAGTTTATCAAGCAACACAAAAAATCCCTCCTGGACATATAAAAACTTATGGTGAGATCGCAAAAGAAATAGGCTCTCCCCTAGCCTATAGAGCTGTGGGACAAGCGCTTGGGAAAAATCCAATTGCACTGATTATTCCTTGCCACCGTGTTTTAGGAAGTGGAAATAAACTGGGAGGATTTTCTGCATACGGAGGACAAAATATAAAACGAAAACTACTTTCAATTGAGCAAGTGACCGCTCTACCGCGGCCCAAGGACCGGGGTCTTACGTCATGGCGGTAAAGAAATATTCTTAATTCAGGGAGTGGCTTAAAGCTCCAAAAAACGTCCCCACCGGGTTTCGAACCCGGGTTTGCGCCGTGAGAGGGCGCCGTCCTAGGCCACTAGACGATGGGGACAACTACGTTTTATAATCCGAGATATTGCATTTAAGTTCTACTGCGACAACCAATCTGCGGCGCTATTGCTTGTCTCGCTACCAACTTAAATGCAATATCTCGGATAATGGGAGCGCCACTGAATGCCATTTTTGACAAAAAACTTATGGTTTGTAAATAATAGACTTCTTAAGAGGCGCTTGGCTTTTTCTGCAATAGTCTTTTCTTGAGAGTTATTTTCAATGAAGCAATCAATACACTAAGCTTCAAAAAGTCCATATTCAGACACCTCCTTGAAGAATAATAATCCTATTTTTTAAATTATGATTTTAAGACTTGCTCAAATTATCGCGCTCTTAAGAAGTAGGAACTACCATATCCTCCCAACACAACTCCGATCAAACAAAGGATCAGGTTTGCACCAATATTTAAAAGAGCTAGCTTTAATTCATTATTCTTAATTAATTGAATGGTTTCAAAACTAAAGGCTGAGAACGTTGTAAAGGAACCAAGAAAACCAATCCCCACAAGCATCGTGAGCATTGAGAGCAAATGATGATTCCTGAAATACCCAAAAAGCATCCCTATCACTGTACATCCCAACACATTTACAAACAGCGTAGATATGGGAAATAAATGAGTGGTGTAACTTTGAACCATGAGATTTATTCCAAATCTTGAGATTGCACCTAAAAATCCACCAATACCAACTAACATAAATTGATAAAACATATCTTAATTGCCACATTGATTTTAAATTAAAACAAGTAGGAAAAAACATCCGTACAAACCTCTATTCATATGCAAAAAAAATGTTACTGTTGTGTATGGGTGAAGGAGTCAATAGACATGACAAAAAAAATATATTGTACTAACACTAAGCCTCATAGGCCTAACACTCTCTTGTGGAAAATATGAAGGACAAGTTTTAAAGGATTCATGGGTAACTGTGATGCAAGATAACTTTACACGTGCCGACAGTACCGCAAGTATTGGCAGTGCTACCCCAACAGGTATTTGGTTCTCACCATCCGATGCTGCTACATTAGGCATTTCAACTGGACGGGGTACAGCGATATCGGGAACCGGTCGTGCCCTAATTGATACTGGCATCTCTGATAAATGTGCCATACAAGGACAACTTACAACACTTGCTAACGCCAGGATGAGCCTTGCCTTTCGATCTCATAGTGTAAACCCTCAATGGCTAGAAGTTGCAAATGTTGGAATATCCTATGTTCTTTCAAAATTTAAAGATGCAATTGAAAGTCGTCTTGTGACTTACTCAACAACACCTGTTAGTGGAGATACCATTCGAGTCGAACTCAATGGTCCACAGATTTCTGTTTACTTAAATGGCGCTATAATTATTCAAAGAGAGGAATCAACTTATGAAGGATCCGCTTCTCATGGCTTTAGAGTAAGTAGCACTGAACAACGTTTTGATGATTTTAAATTCGAGGTGAGATTATGAAGATTTTATTTTTGTTTTGTTTTTTTATGTTTTCTTTTTTAACTCATGCCACATCTATTTCTTTAGTCGGTAACACACTTTACTCCCAACCAGTCAGCGCAGCATCCTCTACCACTTCTTACACTGGAAAATTCAACTTCGGTGGTGGGCTCATTGTCAGTCAAAAATTAATTTCAATATTTGGAGTAGAGCTTGGCGGGCTTTTTTTACAAAGGAGCACAAGAGTATTGGTCACAGACACGAGAGGTCCAATCATATTTAGTGTAGAAGGAATTTTAAAACAATATTACTTTTTATTTCCAGCATTAGCACAAGTGTATGTTTTACCAAACTTAGCTTTAGGATTTGGTGGATTTGCAACAAAATCTGTAGGAAGGATGAAAACAGAAAATTTTAAAGGAACAGTTGGTACTACTCCAGTTACAGTCACACCCTCTACGACTCAAGCTCAATCTACAGAGCTTGGACTACTTGGAGGTATACAAGCTACATTTCCAATAAAGCCTAAAATCTCTGCACATTTTGAGCTTTGGTATTTACGAGCACTTTCCAGAGCTTTTACACATGGCAATGCCAGAAATCGAGACATTCAAACGCTGGTTGGTTTAAGTTATCAACTATAAACTGTTGATGAAGGAGAGTAGATGAACATAACAACAAAATATATTGTGTTCATGCTTAGCTTCATTTCCTTAACACTATCCTGCGGCAAATATGAAGGACAAGTTTTAAAGGATTCATGGGTAACTGTGATGCAAGATAGCTTTACACGTGCCGACAGTACCACGAGTATAGGTAGTGCTTCGCCCACAGGTATGTGGTACCCCCGAGATGGTAATATTTTAGGTATCTCAGATGGAAGAGGCTACGCAGTAACGCTTCCTGAAGTGATATTAATTGACACGGGGATTTCTGATAAATGTGCCATACAAGGGCAACTAACAACACTTGCCAACGACGATATGAGCATTGTCTTTCGAAGTGATAGTGTAGACCCTAAATATCTAGAAGTTGAAAATGAGGGTGCATCCTATATACTTGCAAAAGGTTACGTTGGAAATAAAGAACACCTTGTGACTTACTCAACAACACCTGTTAGTGGAGACATTATTCGAGTTGAACTCAATGGCACACAGATTACTGTATACTTAAATGGTGCTGTGATTATTCAAAGAGAGGAGAGAGACTATCTAGGTTTCCCTTCTCATGGCTTTAGAGTAAGCAACACTTCGCAACGTTTTGATGATTTTAAATTCGAAGTGAGATTATGACATCGTTTGTAGATCTTTGTGTAGTACTGAAATCTTTTCCTTTTCAAGAGCGAGATAAAATCGTTGTTACCTTCACAGAAAATCATGGGAAAGTTACAGGACTAGCAAAAGGCGCTATCCACTCAAAGCGCTTTGGTGGGTCTTTAGATCTTCTGTCTTGTTCTAACATCCATTTTGTGCAAAAAAATCCAACTGCAGAATTTTTATTTATATCCGAAGCAGTTACACACCATGAATTTCAGGGCTTTGGAAAAGACTTTGAAAAATTGTCTTATGCAAGTTTTGCAATTGAAATTTGCTACCATCTTTCAGAAACTTTAACTCCGCAACGTGAACTTTTTGTAGCACTATGTAATTTTTTGTTTCACTTAAATCAAAACATGTCGCCACTTTTAGCCCTCAATGCTTTTATATCAAAATCTTTAAAAATTTTAGGATACAGCCCCAGCTTTTTCCGCTGTGTAAAATGTGAGAAGCCTGCTCACGTCCTCCTACAAAAAGAATGGCACTGGTCTACACAAAGTGGTGGGATTGTTTGTAAAAACTGCAACCCTTCTTCTCAAAAAATTCTTACTGACGATTTGTTATTACACTATGAAAAACTACTTAATTCTTCTTTTAAAGATCTCAGTCCAGGATCGACTCAAAAGCTAGACTCTATTTTATTCTCATTATTTTTTGAGTTTCTCAATTACCACGTACCAGGAATTCCTAAAAAAGGCCTCAATAGTGTAAATTTTATTTCTTATTAACTGTTGGAGTCTGATATACCCTGTACTGTGACACTAGGATCTATAAAAAAACAAATCCAAGAACTGGTTTTACAAATTGAGCAACACAACTACCATTATTATGTGCTAGATCATCCTATAATCTCAGACCGTGAATACGATAAACTTTTTTGTGAACTTTTGGAGTTAGAAAAACACTATCCAGCATTAAAACTTTCTAACTCCCCTACAGATCGAGTGGGTGGACTTCCCTTAGATAAGTTTTTAAAGCACCAGCACCACACTCCAATGTTAAGCCTTACCAATGCATATAGTTTTGAGGAGTTTTTAGAATTTGATGAGCGTATTAAACGGATGGTGCATCTTTCACAAAATGAAATTATTGAATACTGGTGTGAATTAAAACTAGATGGCTTAAGCATGTCGCTTACTTATGAAAAAGGGGAGCTTAAAACTGCAGCTACTCGAGGGGATGGGACCACGGGAGAGGATGTTACTCAAAACGTTAAAACTATTCGATCCATTCCTTTCACCTTAAGGAAGAATATTGCTGATTTTGTAGAAGTACGAGGTGAAGTCATTTTTTTCCATAAAAACTTCATTAAACTTAATAAGGCACGTGAGCAAGCAGGAGAAGAACTCTTTGCCAATCCTCGCAATGTGGCTGCTGGAAGCATTCGGCAGTTAGATCCAAAAATTACAGCATCCAGGCCTTTAACTGCTTTTTGGTATGGCTTTGGGGCATATGAAGGAAAAAACAAACCTAAAACACAAGAAGAGATTTTAATGGTTTTACAGGAGTGGGGTTTTTTAGTTTCAAAGGATCACGCGCTTTGTAAAGGTCCTAAGGAAGTTGAGAAATTTTACATCGGTATCAAAGATAAACGAGAAAAACTTCCTTTTGACATTGATGGAATTGTTGTAAAAGTAAATTCTTTAAAACTTCAAGAAGAGTTAGGATTTGTAGCGCGAGCTCCCCGCAGCATGATTGCTTATAAATATCCTGCAAGACAAGAAACGACTCAAGTTGAAAACATCCATGTTCAAGTAAGCCGGACTGGGGCCTTAACTCCAGTTGCTCAATTAAAACCCATTCAAATTGGAGGGGTCACTGTTTCAAGAGTGAGTCTTCATAACTTTCAAGAGCTCTCTCGAAAAGATATCCGTGTTGGAGATACGGTACTTGTCGAACGGGCTGGGGATGTAATTCCAGAAATTATTAAAGTAGTCCCCGAAAAACGCCCTTCTCATGCAAAATCTTATCCCATACCCACTCAATGCCCTGCGTGTAAAACTAAAGTAGAAAAAAATGATGAAGATGTTATTTTGAGGTGCCCCAATCCTAGTTGTGATGCACAAATCAAGGAGGCCATTGCACATTTTGCATCTAAAGATGCATTAGACATTGCAGGACTTGGCTATAAAATTGTGGAGTACTTGGTTGATCAAAAACTTATTAAAACCCCCGTAGATCTGTATCTGCTTAAAATCGAAGATTTGTTGCCACTGGAAGGTTTTGGAGAAAAATCAGCTCAAAATTTAATCTCTGCAATAGAAGCCTCGAAAACTAAACCACTCTATTGTTTTTTATATGCCTTTGGAATCCGGCATGTTGGAGAAACTTTAGCAAAGTCTTTAGCAAAAAGATTTGGATCTTTAGAAAATTTTTTGGATTGCACAGAACAAGAATTGCTTTCCATACCAGAAGTGGGACCAGAAGTTGTAAAAAGTATTTTAAAATGGATTGAGCAAGCAGCTTGGGTTAAAAAACTGCAAAAATTAGGCATTAAACCCCAAGAAATGGAAAAACCTAAAAGTCAGAAACTAAAAACCTTGACACTTATTGTAACTGGAACTCTATCCAAACTTTCCCGTAGTCAAGCTCATGATCTCATTGAAGCACACGGAGGCACTGTGGGTTCCTCGATTACAAAAAGCACTTCTTACCTTGTTGTTGGAGAATCTCCAGGCAGCAAGATTGAAAAAGCAAAAAACATGAAAATCCCTGTTTTAACTGAAAAAGAATTTTTAAAACTACTCGAAAATTAAAATGTCAAAAATATGGTATAAACAAACATTTTTTACACTTGTTGAACACGGCACGACTCGAATCTTTGATGCCATAACTACTTTTACATTAATTCGCATATTCACCTCTCAGCAGTTTGGACTTTTTTCTGTATATCAAAGCTGGGTAGGCTTTTTATTAGTTTTATTGCCAACCCTAGAAATTGTTTTGTATCGAAACTATGGTGACCTAAAAGCATCTGGGAAGTTAGCTCGTGAACTACATGCTTATAAAATCTTTAACTACATTAAACTTTTTTTAGTTTGTATTTTTGTTTTTTCACTTTCCTTTATTCCACAACCTGAAAATTTTATGGAACGTTTAGGGCTTTTAGCTTTTGCTTTTGCGCTCCCTTTTTCTCAAGCATTTTATGGGTACATGCGAGAAACTTTAAGGTTTGAAATGAAACAGAAAAAAGTGGCCATGATCACTGCTTTGCAGCGAATTTTTGTCCTGCTTGCAGTAGTTTTAGCTTTTATAAAATTTTCAGGCAATGCTTTTTATCTATCCATGTTTGCAATCCTTACTTACATTGTCTTTGCATTTGTTTGGAAATGGGGTGCAACAGGTGTGATCCCTGCTGCTAATGTTCCTGTCCAAGAAAGCATCCATAGAATTAGAACCATTTTGACAAGCATCGTGCTTTGGATTCACTTCACAGGCGTGATTACTCAAGGCATTCAAACTCTCGATATGCTCGCATTACACACCATGGGAATTCCTCTCAAAGATATTGGAAATTACAGTATTGCTTTAAAGGCAGCAAATTTTTTTCAATTCCTACCTGTAGCACTGGTCAATGTCTATGGAGTTTATTTGGGAAAATTTTCAGGAAGGAATAGATCGGAAGTAGATGAACGGAAATTTGTTTTTCGTTATTCGTTTTATTTTATTTTACTAAGTATTTTTTTATTTATGATCGGAATAGCTATTGCAGAACCTTTACTTTCTTTTCTAGGAAAAGGAAAACTAGAGGGCAGCACACTCACACAAACTACCCAATATTTTTATTGGATGTTGGCAGGCACACTCATTCAATGTGCATCTTATCCCTTAAGTGCTTATTTGGGTGCCCGAGCTACACCTAAAAAACTTTTTTTAAATATTTTTTTACCATGGCTTTTTATTTCAGCTATTTTATACTTTTCCGCTGCTAGCTCTGGATTGATGCTTACAGCAAAAATGAATGTTTTAGTTTATTTAGTTTTAGTAGTTTTATTTTTATATTACATTCTGAAAAAAACAGGAGGATTTGCAGCCGGAGCGCTCACAGGAAGTGCGAGCGACAAAAGTGACAATAAATCTAACACAATCCCCAGAGGATTTGCTAGATGCAAATCTAACACAATCCAATGAAGCAGACTCCTTTTGTTGTCACAATATTACCAACATTTAATCGCTTGGATTTTTTAAAACAAGCTGTTGAATCCGTACTGAATCAAACCATCAGACCCCATTATTTTCTTATTTTAAATAATGGCTGCAGTGATGCGACAGCAGAATACCTAGCTCAAATCAGTCAAAACAATCCTTCTATAAAAATTTTTAGTAATCTTGAAAATAGTGGAGCAAGCCAAGGAATGTTTTTTTTATTTGAGAAAGCATTGGAGCTGAAACCAGACTGGATTTGGGTTATGGACGACGATGCCATAGCACAACCTACTGCCTTAGAGGCATTGCTTGTCTCTCCACAAGCAAAAGAGAAGGAAACTTATATTTTAGAATCTACAATTCTTGATTCAAAAAACATGTGGTCTGCTCCAAACCGCCCCGCGATATTTAATTCAAAAAATTTTTCATTCACTGGATTATCAGAAAATGCCCTCGTGTCTCAAAATGCACTAGCAGTCAATACGGGTGGGTATTGTGGTTTACTTATTCGAAGGGAGGCCTTTGAAGAGTTTGGCTTTCCAAAATCAGAGTTTTATTTATGGTATGATGATGTAGAATTTATCTTGCGGATTTCGTTAAAAAAGAAAGTGTATTTGATTCCTACCTCACACATTCAGCATTTTGCACAAGCTTTAGTGCCACAGCGCAAGTGCTGGCCTTTTAGGGGAGCGCTGCCAGAAATCCCAGAAAATCTTTTATGGCGTTATTACTACTTGAACCGCAACTGGCTTTGGATGGCAAAGCAATGGCTACCTTGGTATCAATACACCCTATTTTGGATAAAACATATGATTCGCAATCTTGCAGCGCCCTGTCTTCTACGCCAAAGCAGCTTAAAGAAGCGCTGGAGCTATGTGATGAAAGCAGGCTTTGATGCATTGTTTGGCAAGCTAGGCCGTCGCGTTGTGCCTTAGATACGCTCTTAGACAAACGCTTAGAGAAAAAATATTTTTCTAAAAAATATCTGTATATGGGACGAGCCAAATTTGAGGAGCAATCAGACGAAATTCAGAATACTGAAGTCCAAATACAATCCCAATAGTGCTATTATTTTTTTCAATAAATTTTTTTAGTGAACGATACTGATAAGGATGGGGGGTTTCAGAGGCAACAAAAATTGCAGCCACACAGGCTGTTCCACGTTTAAAAATCCATGGAATTTCAGCCATATCTCTAGTTTTTAAAAATAACCATTCCACTCTAGGTCGAAGAAGTGAAAGCTGACCTCTTAGTTCCTGGGAGATTAAAAGCTTTAACGCAATTTCTGAGTTTAAAATTTGAGTTTGCATTCCTATTGTATTTGTCCAAAGCCCTATATCTTTCCATTCTAAACGAGGTTTTCGAATTGCCTTTTTATGTCCAATAAAGGCAGGGATTAAGTCAATGATAAAAAGTGATTCTAAGGCATGGATTGCTCTTCTTAATAAAGAGCTGGAGATTGAAGTTTGATGGCTAAGTTCAGATACAGTGAATTCTTGACCCTGAAATAAACTCAATGCCCTGAGAAGGCTTAACCCTTGGCGGATTGTAAGGGTAGAAAGCTTTTCGTCGATCAAAGGCAGATCTCGAGTAATTAGGGTTTCAAAATAGGATGAGAACCAAGTGGCGCGTCTGTCAAAGTCCCGTGTAAAACAAGGTATAGGCAATCCTCCAGCTATTGCATAATGCTCAAAATCTTTCTTAACCCATACAGTAGAGCGCGCTTTCCGTTTTAGAGATTGTCTTTTATCAGCTGCAATCAGAGCCATTTTTAAAAAATTTGAAGCATGAGTTGCGTGTGCTTCAGCAATAGAAAATGGCAAAAGTTCATGAAGAAGCACTCTGCCCGTTAAAGCTTCTCGAATATCCCTTTTGAGTGTAAGCCGATAAGATCCCGTTAATAGAAATTGGCTAGGTTTTCTTTTTATGCCAACAATCATTTTTATTACAGAAAAAAGCCAAGGAGCTTTTTGTGCTTCATCAATAGCGAGTAGTCCTGTTCGCATCAGAAATTCCCTTGGTGCAGCTTGTGTAGCCTCAAGAGCGGTTTTAGAATCTAAAGACTCGTAAACACCTTTAAAATTTTTAGCTAATCTATGCGCGAGTGTTGTTTTACCAACTTGTCTTAATCCATATATAGCAACAACAGGTGACCATTTAAGGTCTTTAGTTAAAGAATCTTCAATAAAACGTATTCTCTCATGTGCCATGCTTAAAATAGTAGTCGACAATTTATACTTAATCAATATCAAATTGTCGGTTACTTATAGTGACTGTTACCAAGTGATCTTTCTACTTTTGTTACAAAAATCATTACACCCATTGTGAATGGCAGTGGGTGTAACACATCTGAAAAAATATTTTTCTAAAAAATATCTGTATATGGGACGAGCCAAATTCGAGAACAATCAGTAACTGACAATTTGTACTAGATAAACCGTGCGGCCCAAATCCCGCATCTTAATTCCTCAACGAGCAAGTCGGTTAAAGAACAAGCACTCGTCTTAAGCCAGTTTCAACTTGCTCTAAAAGACGGTTAGAGAGCTTTCCAGCTTTTTCCTTAAGAAAAATTTTATCTAAAGTCACCACTTGAGAAATATTGACGACAGAATCTTTTGGCAACCCAGTATCTTTAGCGCGGCATAATACATTTCCTGGAGCAGCAGCTAACTTCAAATTGGAAGTCATCGCTACTACAATAACCGTGTGAATTCGACTTTCGCTAAACTCATTAGCTTGTACAACAAGAACAGGACGTCGATAACCTGGTTCTGATGCAATAGGCGCACTCAATGCTGCCCACCAAACTTCTCCTCTTTGTATTGTATCGGATTTGCATCCAGCAAATTCTCTGGGCATTACCAGTCTTCTTTATCAAATGTTGCAGCTTGCATTTTGTTTAAGATAGAATCTACCTGAGAACTCTCTTTAGAATACACAAGATCTAAAGCAGCTTTTATGTTTTCATTGCTATGACTCTGAATAAAGGTATCAACTGCTTTTGTATAAAGAGCACTGCGAGAAATCCTTAACTGTTTTAAGAGACGCTCTGCTGCTTTAAATATAGGGTCAGGAATTGAAATCGCAGTTTTCATAAAAATAGTATAACCTTAGTTATACCAAAATACAATGGGTCATTTAATTAATCCAAATCCTCTAATTGCTTAAGTTTTCTATCCCAAAGCGTTCGGTAGGTCAGGTACTTATTGAAAAGATTTTGCACCTTGAAGTTTAAAGCATAGCTTTGGCATTGCCTCTTTAAGGCTGTTGCACGATTCATTTGTTTTTCCAAATTGGATCGCAAACGTACAGGTGGTTTTTTTTCTGCACCTGAAAAATACTTGTTGTACTCATGGTGAACTTGTTCGATAAGTGGTGTAAGTGCATGAGCTAAAGCTGCAAGCTCGTCTTGAATAGGATTAGAAAGTGCCATCATTATGAAACCTAAAACTATTTTTACCTGTCAAAACTGTAGTGCACAAGCTCCAAAATGGATGGGAAAATGTCCTGAGTGTCAGCAGTGGAATACATTAATAGAAGAAACTTATACAGAAACTACAGTCTCTCAAGAAAGCGCAAAAGGCTATACTGCTTTTAGAGCCTCTCTATTAAAAGAGGGTTCTAACACTAACAAACCATTGACACTCCTGGAAATAAAACCCTCATCACACAGTAGAATTAAAACCAAACTTACAGAATTAGATCAAGTCTTGGGCGGTGGGCTTGTGGCTGGCAGTCTAGTACTGATTGGTGGTGATCCTGGAATTGGAAAATCTACTCTGATCATGCAAGGACTCAATGCCCCACTATTGTATGTTTCAGGAGAAGAAAGCTCGGAACAAATTAAACTTCGCGCTCAAAGACTAGGAATTACGGATCCACAGTTTTATGTTTTATCTGAAAATTGTTTTGAAGCTGTCTTTGAGTGGATACAAAAACTAAAACCAGCAACTCTTATTATAGACAGCATACAAACTCTCTATTCATCTTTAATCCAATCTGCTCCTGGAAGTGTTTCACAAGTAAAAGAGTGCACTGCAAAATTAATGAACTTAGCAAAATCATGGAACATCACAACATTCATTATTGGACATGTTACTAAAGATGGCTCCATCGCAGGCCCCAAAATGCTTGAGCACATGGTCGATACAGTTTTGTACTTTGAAGGATCAACCCACAGCCAGTATCGAATTTTACGTGCTGTTAAAAATCGTTTCGGCTCCATTAATGAAATTGGAGTTTTTGAAATGCAATCCATGGGACTAAAAGAAATAAAAAATCCTTCAGAATTATTTTTACAGGATAAACCCAACCAACCACCAGGAACTGCTATTGTCAGTACTCTTGAAGGCAGCCGTCCGCTTTTAGTTGAAGTGCAAGCCCTGGTCAGTTCCTCACAGTTTCCCATCCCAAAACGAACTTCTTTTGGAATGGACGCCAATAAACTTTCTCTTCTAGTTGCTGTGATTGAAAAAAGATTAGGATTAGCAATGTATGGTCATGATCTTTTTTTTAATGTGGTTGGTGGATTGAAGTTAGAAGATCCAGCTGTAGAACTAGGTGTAGCTTTAGCTTTTATCAGTAGCTTTCAAAATACCCCCTTACCAGCAAGAACTCTATACTGTGGAGAAGTTGGACTCACTGGAGAAATCCGTCACATTCCTTACCTAGAAGAACGCTTAAAAGAAGCTGCAAAATTAGGTTTTAAAAAAGCCCTTATTCCTGCGTCAAATTTTACACCACAACTGCAAAGTGCAGTTCCACTGCTTGAAATTTTTAAAGTGCAAAGCTTATCTGAAGCTGTGGAACTTGTTTTAAAATAAGTCTAGCACTTTTTTTAATGCCATTTAATATAATTTCAACATATACATTATTTTTAGTGATAGCCTATTAATTCTGCCTTATATTTTTTTGTATAGGAGATAACAAATATGGATGTTGCGCAACTGACTGAACAAGTTAGGAATCGATCGAGGTTTGTAGATGATCTGACAACAGAAGTTTCTCAAGTTGTTGTAGGACAAAGAGCGATGGTAGATCGCATCTTAATGGCTTTGCTTTGTGACGGACATATTTTACTTGAGGGACTTCCTGGACTTGCTAAAACTTTAACCATTAAAACTGTTGCGGATGCCATTCAAGTAGGTTTTCAACGCATCCAGTTTACTCCTGATCTTTTACCAGCAGACCTCATTGGCACGATTATTTATAATCAAAAAACAGGAGATTTTACTCCAAAGCTTGGCCCCATACATTCTAACATTATTCTTGCAGATGAAATCAATCGTGCTCCTGCAAAAGTTCAAAGCGCATTGTTAGAAGCCATGGCTGAAAAACAAGTGACCATTGCAGATCAAACCTACAAACTAAAAGACCCTTTTATTGTACTTGCGACTCAAAATCCTATTGAACAAGAAGGGACCTATCCTCTACCTGAAGCACAAATGGACCGCTTCATGTTTAAAGTAAAAGTGCCCTACCCTACTCTTGCTGAAGAAAAAACAATTTTAAACCGCATGACCACTCACCTCACTCCAAAAGCAAAAAAAATCGTTTCTGCAGATGTGGTTTTAGCTGCCCGGGAACTCATTTCACAAATTTACATGGATGAAAAAATTAAAGACTATATTTTATCTATCGTCTTTGCGAGCCGTTATCCTGAAAAATACGGCCTCTCTGATTTAAAAGGAATGATTCAAGTAGGAGCAAGCCCACGTGCATCTATCTATCTTGCAAAAGGAGCACGTGCACATGCATTTTTATCGCACCGTGGATTTGCTACACCAGAAGATATTAAAAATATTGCATTTGATATTTTGCGCCATCGCATTCTTGTGACTTATGAAGCAGAAGCAAACGAACTCGATAGTGATAAAATTATTAAACGTATTCTAGATAAAATTGAAGTGCCTTAATATACTCCAATGGCAACTAAAGCTGAAGAGATTTTAAAAAAAGTTAAACGCATTGAAATTGCCACAAGAAAAACAGTAGACACTCTTCTGTCTGGGCAATACCACACCAGGTTTAAGGGGCACGGGATGCAGTTTTCTGATTTCCGTGAATACTATCCAGGGGATGACATCCGGCACATTGATTGGAAAGTCACTGCACGAACACAGTTAGCGCACATTAAAAAATTTGAGGAAGAAAGAGATCTTACTGTTTACCTACTTGTAGATATGAGTGGGAGTGGGCAGTTCGGTTCTGTTGAAAAAACAAAAAACGAAGCTTTATCAGAAGTGTGTGCGCTCCTTGCTTTTGCTGCTGTAAAGAATAATGACCGTGTTGGGCTTATCTTATTTACAGATCATATTGAAAAACATATTCCACCCAAAAAAGGCCAGACACACGCGATGAGACTCGTTGCAGAACTTTTGGATTTTCGGCCACAGCACCAAGGAACAGATATTAGTCAAGCCTTAGAATACTATGCAGAAACTGTAAAAAATACAGCTATAGTTTTTCTAGCAAGTGACTTCTATGGCACGGGCTACCAGCAATCTCTAAAAAAAGTAGCAAAAAAACATGACTTGATTGCTATCCGTATGCGTGATCCTAGAGAAGTAGAAGTTCCCATGATTGGAAAGATAGAGTTCCAAGACGCGGAAAGCAATGAAGTGTTTTGGATTAACTCCAATACTTATGCTTTTCAAAACTATTTTAAAAAAACTAGTCAAGCATTTGAAACTCAACTGGAAACTTGCTTTAATCAGGCAGGTGCTGAGCGCTTAGACCTCTGGACAAACGAAGATTATTTTTCAAAAACTGTTTTATTTTTCCGCAAACGTAAAAAAAGATGAAGACTTTTTTTTTATTTGGATGCGCTCTTAGATATGCCCTTAGTTACACTCTAATTTTTTTCTCAGCTTCTTTTTTATTTGCTCAAGAAAAACTACCTCAAGCCATTACAGAACTTCACGCACCTGAAAAACCAACCGCAGGAGACGTCGTCGAACTTACCGTTACCCCTTTTCCAGACGCAAAAGAAGCAACTCTAGCAATGGCAGACAGCTTAAAACAAGGCCCAGTTGAATTGGGGAAAGGACGCATCTTGTGGTGGAAACCCTTTGACCCTGAAAAAGGAACAATAGTTTTAGGACTAACGTCTTACACTCCAGGGCTTTTTGAGATTGATGCAATAGCGTTTCAAAAAGATGGTAAAACAGTTTTCACCTCCAAACCATTGAAAATAGAATTTCATGCTGTTGGAGGAGACCCCTCTCAAGATGATATTTATCCACCTCAATCCGTGGGCTTTCCTCGCTGGATGTGGATTGCACTAGGAATTTTTTTATTAGCCTTAGTTTTAGCAGTAATTTTAATACTGTCTCGCTTAAGTAAAAAGAAAGCTCAAGGTCAAGTTTCACTTGCACATGCCCCACACATTTTAAGTCCACTCGAAGAATTTGAAAAAATAAAAAAAGAAATTGAACATAAACAGTTTCTAGAAAAAGGTCATTATAAAGCTTATTATTTTGGATTTAGTGATGCAACCAAACAATTTTTAGGCAAAAATCTTCAATTTGATGCAGAAGAAAAAACAACTCGAGAACTTGTAATAGAGCTAGATAAGCTAAAAATTAAAGATAGCGATATTGATGAGTGGGAGAAAATTTTCCATGAAATGGATATTACAAAATTTACGGATCAAACTCCCACTCTTGAACAATCTAAAAGCCTACCCCAAAGACTCCATCAATTAGCAGAAAAAATGTATACTCAGAATAAAAAAAGCAACAAAATATTATGAAATTTAAAGATCCTTGGATTTTATTTTTACTCCTTCCTTTATTGCTTGTCCTTTTGCGCGTTTATTATGAAATTCATAAAAAGCGTTATGCCCCTAAACTCATTATCCCATGGAAAAAAACATGGAACTTATCAAGTCTTAGCACTAAAATTTCACCACGTTTTTGGACTGTTTTAGGTTATGGACTAGCTTGTACTTTTTTTGTCCTCGCAGCAGCCCGCCCACAAACAAGTTTTCATAAAACTAAACGCCATGTTGAAGGCATCGACATGGTGCTTGTATTAGATATTTCTGCAAGCATGCGCATTGAGGACTTTAGAGATGAAAACCGAATTGAAACTGCAAAACAAATTTTAAAAGATTTTGTCTTAGGTAGGCAAAACGACAAAATTGGGCTTGTGGTTTTTTCAGGTGAGCCTATTACACTAGTACCTCCAACTTTAGACCATTCTCTTTTATTATATCTTTTAGAAAACACACAAATTGGAGATTTAAAAGATGGCACTGCAATTGGAGATGCTCTCAGTATGGGTGTAGGAAGGCTAAAAGAAAGCCGTGCAAAAAGCAAAATCCTCATTTTAGTTACAGACGGAGATAGCAATATTGGTCAAGTGGATCCCTTAACTGGTGGCGAACTTGCGAAAGGATTTGGAATTCGTGTTTATAGCATTGCCATTGGACGAGAAGGAAGAGTAGCCATGCCTTTTATCCAAAAAGACCTATTTGGCAGGCAAGTAAAAACCTACCAATATTTTGATAGCTCAATAAATCCTGAACTATTGCGCCAAATTTCTGCTGCAACAGGTGGAAAATTTTATCGTGTGGAAGATGACGCTAAAGTTTTTAAAGCTGTTTTTGAAGATATCGACAAGCTAGAACGTCACAAGATTGAAACCACAGAACAAACTCGTTACGATGAAAAATTTATGAAGTTTATACAATTGGGTTTTTTAGTTTTTCTAGGAACATTTGCTTTGCAAAATAGCATCTTAAGGGTTTATCCATGAAATTTTTTGGAGATTTTTTGTGAGAATCCGTGTGAGAGCCTCTTTATGAGATTTTTTTATCCTCAGGCATTTTGGTTGTTTTTAGGGATTTTAATACTACTTTTTCTAGGTCTTTTGCTAGAAAAACATGCTCATAAAAAACTACGGAAATTTGCAACACAAACTCTTTTGTCTACTCTTTTAAAGGGGGACCCAAGGGGAAGAAGAAAATTAAAACTCATTTTAGCTTGTCTAGCCTTGTCTTTTGCTGTTTTTGCTTTGGCAAGACCTCAGTTAGGAACAAAAGAAGAAATACAGCCCTCGGAAGGTTTAGATATTGTTTTTTTACTTGATGTTTCAAACAGTATGCTTGCTGAAGATGTGGCTCCAAACCGCCTTAAAAAAGCAAAACACATTATAAAAAATTTCCTAGAGCGGTTATCAGGAGACCGTGCAGGAATAGTTGCTTTTGCTGGATCTGCTTATCCAGCAGTCCCTTTAACCACAGACTACGAATTTATCAAACAAACTTTAGAAATTTTAGATGAAAAAGCGATCACCAATCAAGGTACGATGTTTGCAAAAGCAGTACAAGTTGGAATGGAGCTTCTAGAAAAAGGCGGGCTTTCAGAAACTCCAGCAGATAGTCACATAGGCCTGCAACAAGAGTCTTCTTCACGTGTCATGATTATCCTTGGTGATGGAGAATCCCATGAGGGTGAAGAAAAAAAACATCATGACAAACTAAAAGAACTTGGTATCCGCATTTATTCCATTGGATTAGGAAGTACCAAAGGTGGGCCTATTCCCATGCGAGATGAAAACAGCACTCTTCATGGTTATAAAAAAGATTCATCTGGAAACCTTATACATACTAAACTTGAAAAAACTGATCTTGAAACATTAGCTTCAAAAACTGGAGGAAAATTTTTCTATGCTTCTTCTAATGAAGGGGAAGTAGAAGAAATCATAAGTTCCTTAAAGTCACTCGATCGCACAGAAGGAGCGGGAAAGCGGGTGATTGTTTATGAAGAGTTTTTTCAATATCCTCTTATTTTTGGAATTGCTTTATTTCTTATCATGCTTGGACTGCGAGAAGCAAAAACAGTAGTTTTGTTTGTCGGAATTTTATTCATTCCTTTCTCAGCTCAAGCAACTAATTCTGTGCAGGAATATCAAGCAACAAAAAAAGGAGTTAAAGCTTATGAAAACAAAGATTATTCAGAAGCCATACAAAACTTTGGAAAAGCGCAAGCATTAAATCCAGATGCTACAAACCAACACTTAAATTTAGGGGATGCACTTTTAAAAGGAGGACTTCCCGAAGGAGCTGTTTCTGAATTTGAGCACGTTACTAAAAGCAAAGATATCAATGAATCTGCAAAAGGATCTTATAACTTAGGAAAAGCTTATGCAGCAAAACAAGATCAGTCGAGTTCTGGAGCAAGCAATATGTCGAGCCCTGAGGCAAGCAATATGGAAATGGCATTGCGATCTCTTCAAGCAGGATTAGACCGCTTAAAGCAAGATCCACAAAAAGCAGACACTGAAATTTACTCGCGTATCAAAAGAGCGCTTGAGGCGACACAACAACAAAAAAATCAGCCTTCTCAACAACAAAAAGAAGGAAAAAACCAAGATCAAGATAAACAAAACCAAGAACCCAAGCAATATCGCAATCCAAAACCAAAATTTAAAGCTGAAAAAATTTCTGAAGATGACGCAAAAAGAATTTTAAAACAACTCCAAGAACAAGAACAAAAAACCCAAAAACGGGTCCTGCGTGAAAAAACAAACAAACCAAAGGATGAAAAAAACCTAAAGGATTGGTAAGGGATCTGCCCTATACGCTAGGGAGACCATCATCCAAATGTGCTTGCTTTTTCTAAGGAGTGTTTTGGTCGTGAATTCACTAGAAAGTATTATACCTCTATTCCATGTCATCAATTAACAAATTTGTTAAGTCGTCACATGAAATAGGCCAGAGCATTTGCAATTGGGCTTTGGGCAACAATCCAACTTAAAGTCCTAATTCAATTAATCCAGCTTCCCAAGGCAATACACGAACAGAACCTATTTTGCGCTTAATTGGATCCCTTGAAAGGCAGAAAGCTTCAGCAGAGCGAAAATCCTTTAGAAATGCCTGAACACCACGCGTGTGTCTCTCATCCACTCGGTCTGTAGATTTAATTTCCACTAGCGCTACTGGCATTCCTGGGCGAGCAATAATGAGATCGACCTCTGCTTGATCCTTTGTGCGCAAGTATGAAAAACTATAATCTTTGCTGCCATATTCGTTTAGTCGAAATATCTCCAACAATACGAAATGCTCAAAAGCTCGGCCAAACTCAGGTGTGCCTACAACAAGGCTTTGCTGTTGTGTGCCGCAAAGGGCTCGGCAAATTCCTGTATCAAAAAAATAAAATTTTGGGGCTTTTTTTTGTCTTTTACGAATTGAGGTATGGTGAGGTTCTAAAACATATCCAGCCCAAGTATCTTCAAGAATTTGATAGTAGCTCTGAATGGTCTTTGTATCTGTGTTACAATCACGAGAAATATTACTAAAATTTAATGGCTCTCCATTGCATTGGGCAGCAATTTCAAGGAATTTTCGAAATGGATTGAGTGTCTTAATGAGGTGTTCTGCCCATACCTCTTCCTTAAGATAAGCTAAAGTATAAGCACGCAAATAAGCTGCTTTTTGAGTAGTGCTTGTCAGTTGAAAGGCTTTTGGCAAAGTTCCCCAACTCAATGCTTGAGTTAAATTAAAATCACGTCCAAGCTCCCGGTGAGTGAGGGGGAAAAGATAGTTGAGAAAGGCACGCCCAGCTAGAAGGTTGGCTCCTCCTCTTTTTAAGCGTCTAGCGCTTGAGCCTGTCAGTGCAAACAAAGTACCTTGTTCTTCAATGAGCAAATGTACGCAATTGAGAAGTGCTGGAACTTTTTGTACTTCATCAATGATAACCCATTTCCAGCGCTTGGATTCAGAACGAATTTGCTCAATGAGTAGGGATGGTAACCGACTGTACCTATCTTCAATTTCAGGATCTAAGAGATTCAACCACAGGATATCTGATCGATTCTTAAAGAAAGATTTTAAAAAAGTGGTTTTCCCAGTTCCTCGAGCACCAAACAAAAAGAAACTATTTGTTTTTCCAGGATTTAATATTCTAGAGTAGTGCACTCCATAAATGTCGTGCATTTATTGACTAATGTCAATCGGTAAGGTTTGAAGCGGATCCCATTCCTAGTGTAGACAATAAAATTTAAGACATCGGTTTTATGCTATACAAATATAATATAATTATTATTTAATTATAATAACTTGATATATAATTTGTATAGCAATACACTTGTTGTTGGAGCTGCTAAATGCCTAAAAATAAAAAATCAACAGAGCGCTCTTTAGAAATTACTGTAAATGGAAATCGTATCACAACAGTGCTCATTGGTCAGCACTACTTAATCAAACATAGATCCTACATGAGTGATGCTTTAATATTGGAAATTGTTTCAGCATTAAATGGCTATACATTTCTAGTAGACTCAACAACCGAGGGTATCGAGTATTATGTTGCTGATGTGGAGTTAGCTCCAACGAATAAAATTTATAGAATTATCTGGTTATTTGAGGGTGTAAAACTAGAGGTCTTAGGTGTCATTAATGCTTATCGCCGATCAAAGAAAAAGAGGTGAATATATGAAAGAAGTAAAAAGTAAACTTGAGCAATTGAGCAATAATCAAATCGAGAAAATTACGGCTATAGTAGAGAAGAATAGGAGTGTTCGCTTGATCTCTTCTCGTCAGGTTAACATGCGTTTAGATAATGAAACATTGAGTCGGGCACAGCAACTCGCTTCGGCACAAGGAGTAGCCTACACTAGTTTCCTCACTAGGCTTTTGAAGGAAGACATTGAACGCTTGTGGAAGGTTTTTAAATAACTTAACTTGATCGCTTGAAAACTTTATTTCGGGAGCAGTACTATCAATCGCAAATTAACTGATGAACACCAAGATTCTGGTGGTGAACAAGTTCAGTAAAATCAGATTTCAATCCATCAAGTGGAGGAGTCGGTTGTACTACCGACTCCTCTATCACAGCACAGTACATGCTGTCGCAGATGGAGGTTTAAATTTAGGTTCATTTCTACTTAGTTTATGAGTTCGCCAATTTTGAAAATCATATAAGCCATTTGTGTGCTCATATCACTCTCAGCTCTGAGTGAAGAACCCACGCCGCAAGCGGCGGGGTCTTTACGCCATGGCGATAAAAATTATCGACACATTGCACACCATATTAGTTTGTTTCACGGAGAAAAATCAGAGGATCATGAGGATCATACTGTTTAACACCTGACGATACTTTTAGTCTGCTCAGCATGAGCCGATTTGAATAATTTTCTATAAAATAACATTGCCCCAGCTTTATAAATGGTATATAAAAACCTGCTAAGGGGCCTATTTAGGAAAAACTATGAAAAATAATGCGAAAACAACAAATATGAAGCCCAAGCAACTTCAATTTGGATTTGCATCCTATAGCAAAGAACATGGCGGCTCTGTAGCAAAAGGCAAACGAAAGCAGGCAAGACCGATTATAATTAAAAGGCCTATGCATGTTGTGCTCCGTTCACCAAGAGCCTTTGGCGCCCACTCGCTCTTATCTTTAAGAGCAAGCCGCTACATCGAAGATAAGCTCCATGAGCTATCAAAACAGTTTAAAGTACGTGTTTATGAATATGCCAATTCTGGCAATCACATCCACTTGCTAGTAAAGACAGAGACAAGAAAAGGTTTTCAAGCATTTTTAAGAACACTAGCAGGGCTCATTGCGAGATTTGTTACAGGTGCTCGTAAGGGCAATCCTATGGGAAAGTTTTGGGAAGCGTTAGCTTATTCTAGAGTAGTAGAATGGGGTGTGGAATTTTTTAAGGTAAGAGATTATTTGATCTTAAATCAACTGGAAACAGCAGGGCATGTGCCCTATCGAATACGAGATAAAGGTGCATAGCTAATCGCTCCAAAGCAAACTCTTATTACACGCCCAGAGGTTACGCATATGACTGAGAGCCTCACTGGCTCTAAAAAGTGTCGTCCAGGTAGGGAAAAGAGTTGGTAGTTTCGTTTGCTACAAGCCATCAAGTAGCTTTCATCTCACGGCCATTTTTGCCAGCCCTGCTCATCTTAAAACTTATAGAAAATGTGTGCAAAGTATATTAAGTTAACACTAAATAACAAGGCAACGTCTATGGAACGAAGGATTGCATACTTCCTAATATTGTGTCGGATTTGCATTACTCCCTGTCGCATTCCCATCATTGGAACGCTCCTCATCAGTCCCTCGCCAAGTCTCGGGTGGCTCCGCTTGGGAAAGCTCCGGCTGCAAATCCTCTGGTACACTTCGTTATTTTTTGTCATTTTCACTGGATGGCAAAGCACCAAAGCTTACGGCGCTAGCGAGTTAAGTGCTGCATTAAGTTCCACTGAAACAACAGAGAATGAAAACGTAAGTCTTGAAATTACTCTTACCGCAGATCGGGAAATAGAAGAAGTAAGCCAACCCACTTATGAATCAAAAGGTTTAGAAGAACTAAACGCTTATTCCGGTTCAACAGGAATTGAATCAAATTATATTAATGGAGTATTTTCTGTAAAACGAACTCAAAGTTGGATTTTTGTTCTACACCCTCAAAAAACTGGAAATCTTAAAATCCAAAATATTAAAATCACTGTCGATGGGAAAATAATAAAAGCAAATGACGTTGAATTAACAGTTTATTCTCAAGGCAACAACCCACAAGTAAAACAACCCAAATCCCCTCCTTATTTTCAGCAACGCCAGCAACAATCCCCCATGCCCAGTCCTGGTGTAAGACCTGCACCAAATCAAGGTGGAACTTTTTTTATCAAAACAGAACCTAATAAATTAAAGGCTTATAAGGGTGAGCAAATTATTTTAACGTATGCTTTATATACACGAGTTTCGATTTTAGGCGTTCATGTAGAAAGATATCCAACTGTCCCAGGATTTTTAAAAGAAGATTTGGATATCCCTTTGCTTACCATGCGCCTTCAATACTCTCCTGCCGTAGTAAATGGCCAGCAATACAATCGTGCAGTACTTGCTCAATATGCAGTTTATCCAATAAAAGAAGGGAAACTCGTTGCAGATGCATTAACAGGAAAATTCAGCTATCGTGCTTCTCGCTCCTTTGGAATTGATGATGAGGATCCCTTTAGGATGTTCCAACAATTTTTTCATTCTATGCAAGCGCAGACTCAATCCAGGTCAAGTGATCGAGTCACTATTGAAGTTTTGTCTTTACCAGCGCAAGATCAACCACAAAATTTTTCTGGACTCGTAGGAGACTTTAATATTTCTGCTACAGCAGATAAAAGCACATTAAAAGCTGGGGAATCTTTAAATGTAAAAGTTAAAATCCAGGGGAAAGGCCATGCAGGAAGTTTAGAACGCTTAAACATCCAATGGCCACAAGATTTTGAGCTTTATGAAGACAAATCGAACACCACTTTTGCTAAAACTGGCTACTCTGAGCGCCAGTTTGATTACATGCTCATACCAAAAGTAAAAGGTAAGTTTCAAGTGCCACCTATTGAACTCTCCATGTTTAATCCAGAAAGCAAAGCTTATGAAATGAGAAAAACCGAAACCATCCATGTAGAAGTTCTAGAAGGCTCTTTGGGAAACGTATATGTATCCCAAAAGGCATCTAGTCCCAGTCAGTCCGCGACACAAGACATTCGTTATTGGATGGAAAACGAACCCAGCAAAAATACTTCACTTTTAAAAATAGCCAGCCAAACTCTTGCTTTAACATCTGTTGCATTTGCATTGCTTAGTTTATGGTCTTTAAAAACAAATGAAAACTACAACAAAACAAGACTTAAAACACGTGAGATGCTTTTCAAAAGAGCGAAAAAATTGCAAAATGCAAGGCTTACTTCTGAAGACCTGTATGCACAAGTTGAAGATATTTTAAGCCAAGCCTTAACGCACAGCCATGGAATTGAGTTAGGCTCCACGACACGACCCATCCTCAAAACACTCTTATTAGAAAAAGGGTTAAGCAAACAAGTTGTAGAAGAGCTGGAATCCCTTCTTGAGCGATGTGAAAATCATCGCTTCATGCCTGCCGGAGGATTTTCTGCCAGGGCGCGCACAGCCGGAGAGTTTGCACAAAGCAGCTCTGCTGCAGATGCCCAGCGCATTGCTCAAGAGCTTTCTCCACTTTTAAATAAAATTTTTATTGGATAACTTTCTTGTTGTGTTACTTTGCAATTAGACCGGACCGTGTCGCGTGATGTACACGCGACACGGTCCATTGGAAAGGAGGGTTAAAACATGCCAAATCAACGTTACCATGCAATAGCTTTGATTGACCAACGCCAACCAAAGAAGTGTGAGGTACCACGAGACGAACAAGGTCATCGTGTAAAACTTTCGGATTGTTTTGGGTGCAACACCTTTACGCTTCTTTCTTTAAAAGAAAAACTTCCTAAGGAGCTCTATCAAAAACTCATGACAGCAGTTCAATCTGGAAAAAAACTAGATGCAGATGTTGCGGACACAGCTGCGCACGTTATTAAAGATTGGGCTCTATCTAAAGGGGTCACTCATTTCTGCCATTGGTTTCAGCCTCAAACAGGTCTGACAGCAGAAAAACATGATTCGTTTTTATCTCTTGATGAGCACGGTAAGCCCCTAGAAACCTTTTCTGGCTCTCAGCTGATTCAAAGTGAACCCGATGCTTCTAGTTTTCCAAGTGGCGGAATGCGCACGACGTTTGAGGCACGAGGATATACAGCTTGGGATCCAACAAGCCCAATTTTTATTATGGAAGGAACAAATGGAAAAACCTTGTGCATTCCATCTGTATTTATCTCTTATCATGGAGATGCGCTCGATGAAAAAACACCTCTCTTGCGATCAATGGAAGCTTTAAATGAAAAGGCTGTCGAATTATTGCACACCATTGGGTACAAAGAAGCAAAACGAGTGGTTCCAACAGTAGGGCCTGAACAGGAATATTTTTTAATCGACAGACTCCATTATAACTTGCGTCCTGATTTAATCATGACAGGAAGAACTTTGATTGGCAGCCAACCTCCACGTGGACAGCAACTAGAAGATCATTACTTTGGAAGCATTTCAACTCGAGTGCTAGCCTTCATGCAAGAAGTAGAATTAGAACTTTATAAACTTGGTGTCCCATCTAAAACCCGCCATAACGAAGTAGCACCAAGTCAATATGAGTCTGCTCCAATTTTTGAAGAAGCAAATGTAGCTTCAGACCATAATCAGTTAGTCATGGAAGTAATGCGAAGGATTGCTGCAAGGCATGGCTATGCACTCCTCCTCCATGAAAAACCTTTTGCTGGAATTAATGGAAGTGGGAAGCACAATAACTGGTCTATGGCTATTGTTGGGGATACTGAAGATGGCAATTTACTCAATCCAGGTAAAACTCCACACCAAAACCTACGTTTTTTAGTCATGCTAGCTGCTGTGCTACGAGGCGTATCAAGGCATGCAGGTGTTTTAAGAGCTGCGATTGCTACACCTGGAAATGACCACAGGCTAGGCGCTAACGAAGCTCCTCCTGCAATCATTTCTGTATTTTTAGGTGACCAACTTGCAAAGATTTGTGAAAAGCTAGAAGCAGGTACTAATGATGAGCAAAATCCAGAGGCAGCTGTAATTAGTTTAGGAATTTCAAAAATTCCTACAATCAGCAAAGACAACACCGATCGAAATCGAACCTCACCTTTTGCTTTTACTGGAAACAAATTTGAGTTCCGTGCTGTAGGATCAAGCACACCAATATCTTTTCCTGTTACAGTTCTTAATTCAGCAGTTGCAGAAGCAATGGGAGAGCTATCCGAGCTGCTTAAAAAGAAAACAAAAACTGGGAAAAAACTAGACACTGCAATTTTAGACATTGTTCGTGACGTCTTCATTGAAACAAAATCCATACGCTTTGAAGGGAACAATTATGCTGAAGAGTGGGTGCGTGAAGCAGAAAAAAGAGGGTTACTAAATCTAAAAAAAGCGCCCGAAGCGATCAAGCAATTAGAAACGGCTTCAACTAAAAAACTTTTTAAAACCCTTGGGGTGATGAGCGAAGAGGAAATTCACTCTCGCCAACATATTATGCTTGAGCGCTACATTAAAAAAATCTCTATTGAAGCAGAAACACTTTTAAGCTTGGTAGACACCTACATTGTTCCATCAGCATTAAAAGAGCAAAATCTAACTGCAAATTCAATTAAAGGATTGACTGACGTCAGCCCCGCAGCAGATGTTTCAGAACAAAAAGCAAGACTCCTTACCACATCGCAAACCATTCAGAACCTCCTTATAAAAAATAAAGAGTTAGCAGCACAATTAATTAAAGCATCAAGTTTCACAGATGAAGCACAAAAAGCTGATTTTTTATCTACTTATGTTTTAGGCTTAATGCAAGAAATCCGTGGGCTTTGCGATAAATTAGAAAACATTGTTAGCGATGAATTTTGGCCTTTACCAAAATATCGAGAGATGTTGTTTATTGCTTAAATGCATCAAAAAGTGCTAACTTTGAACTCATGCCGAAAAGCGTACAGATCAAAACACATTTAGAACCAAAGGGATTTTTGTGGTTTTCACCCGAGTATTTATCCCAAAAAACACTTCTGGTGCAGATTTTAAGAAAATTTAGACGGATGCTGTTTAGCGTTTTTCATCGAGAATATATTGCTCAAAGCATTGCTATGAATAGACAAGGTGAGTGTCACCGCTGTGGCATGTGCTGCAAACTTATTAATAAATGTCCTTTCTTAGGAACAGATTCTCAAAATCTACCTTTCTGCCGCGTATATGGAGAACTCCGACCTGCCGCATGTAACAATTATCCTTTTGATCGTGTAGATTCTGAAATCAAACAATGTGGTTTTAAATTTAAATAAATGGAAGTCTTGTGTGGCTATAAAGAAATAAAGAAAAATTATCCTAATCCTATCGTCACGATTGGGAATTTTGATGGATTACATCTAGGACACAAGCAAATCATTCAAACTGTCACTAAACGTGCAAAAGCAGAAAAAGGATTTTCCGTTGTTTATACTTTTAAACCACACCCTCACCTAGCAATCTCGCCCAACCATCCTCTACAGCTCTTAAACACTTATGAAGAAAAGATAGAACTTTTAGAAAATATGGGAGTGGATTTAGTAGTCGAAGAACCTTTTAGCCGAGAATTTTCAAATATTACACCAGAAAAATTTTTAAGTGACATCCTTTTAAAAACCTTATCTACAAAAGTTTTGTACGTCGGGTATGATTTTAAGTTTGGCAATAATCGCACAGGCAATCTAGAATTTTTACAAAATTTTTGTAAAAAAAAAGGCATTGAGCTTTACATTGCAAAGCCTTTAAAGGTGCAATCTGAGATTTGCTCGAGTTCACGCATTCGAAATTATTTATTGGAAGGAAATGTTTCACAAGCCAATAAACTTTTAGGAAGAGAGTTTTTTTATAGAGGACTAGTCGTGCGTGGAGATGGACGGGGAAGAAAAATAGGATTTGCTACTGCTAATGTAAAAAGCGAAAACAAGCTAAGCATTAAAACTGGCGTCTATGCTACTTGGGCTGTGTACCAAGGTAAAGTCCATGCTAGCGTAACTAATGTTGGCACTCGTCCAACTTTTCATCCAGAGTTTGACGCTCCCATTGTGGTAGAAACTCATATTTTAGATTTTAATCGGGATATTTACGGGGAAGTTTTAGAGGTCCGCATTGTAGAAAGACTGCGCGATGAACTCAAATTTAAAAGTATTGACGAACTGATTGCAAACATTAAAAACGATATTGCTCAATCAAAAACAATCCTTATTAAAGATAATCCTTTATAAGGATAATGTTTATTGATATAGTTATCTTAATGTTGTCTTTTGTAAACCGAGAATTGGAAATACAAGAACTAGAGACTCTTTCAAAAAAGTTTGGACTTTTAGTTGTATGGGGTAGAAGGCGGATTGGCAAAACTCATTTGCTTTCTCACTGGATACAAAAAAACGGTGGCTTGTATACTCAAGCAATCGAGGGCTCCACAGGAGTTCAATTAGACCAAGTGTACCAAGACATCAAAGAGAAACTAGAAACCACGATTGTTCCAAAAACTTGGAATGAACTGTTTGAGGTTCTCGAGCTACAAAAAAAGCCTTTGATTTTTTGTATCGATGAGTTCCCATACCTTGTTGCTTCAAATCCAAGTTTACCCAGTATTTTTCAAAAGTGGTTAGATCATAAAAAAAAATCTAATGTTTTTTTAATTTTATCTGGATCCAGTAGTCATATGATCCACGATGTATTTTTAAATCCTACTAGCGCTTTATATGGGAGAGCGATAAAGCTGATGAAACTAGAACCTTTAAGCTATGAAAGCTTTTGCAAGGCTTGTGGATTAAAACCTTCGTCTGAAAACGCATTTATTCAGTTTTCCTTAATGGGGGGGATTCCAAAATATTGGGAGTTTATTGAAAAGAAACAATCGTGTATCAGTACTGCTGAAAAGCTTTATTTTGGATTTTCTCCTTACATGGAAAACGAACCTCGTCGCATTTTAAATGATGAAAAAGTGTATGGATTGAGCCCCATCAACCTTCTTGAGGTGATTGGTAGGGGTGCAGAAAAACCATCTGAAATGGCTGCGAGGCTTCAAGTGCCTCAAACTAATCTATCAAAGACCCTCCAACAACTTTTGGATGCATCCGTATTAACTAGAGAGGTGCCTTTTGGCTTTTCTGAAAAAGATGCCAAAAAAACACTTTATAAAATAACTGAGCCGAGCCTGCGATTTTGGTATCGGGTCTATTCTCCTCACAGAACTCTATGGAGTTCATACAGTGCACAAATGAAAAACCAATTACTCAGGCAACATGCTTCGACCGTTTTTGAGGATTATTGTAGAAAGCTCTATCCAAATTCGATGAGATACTGGGACAAAAATGTTGAAATTGATCTCGTGCATGTGCCAATAAAAAGTACGATAAAAAGCGCGAAAGGACATGATGTGCTAGTTGCTGAAGTAAAGTTTAAAAAATTACGGATAAAAGAAACGCAGAGCATATTGAATCAATTAACGCAAAAGTGGAGTTTAACTCCTACGTCAAAAAAATATTCCAACCCTCTGTTTAAAATTCTAGATGTAACAAATTTGAAAAAAAAGTATTGAGTTTTATATTGCAAACTGGACTGCGGGCGGTAAGTTTGCAAAAGCTAAAGTAGAAACTGAAATTAACCAGATTATTAAAAAATAAATCTTATTTTTTAGCGGTGTTCAGTACTTCTTCTTCCAAAGCTTTCAGATCAATCAACATAATTTTTCCACTTGTTATCTCATACAGTATAATTTGATCTCCTGAAGACGAAAAAGAAAAACCACAAGAGTAATAAAAAAACTCATCCTCAGTTTTTTGGAATAATCGCCTTCCAGTTTGAACATCCCAAATGACTAAGCCGCCAGATCTTGTTGTTGCAATCAGATACTTATTATTAGGTGAAAACTGTATTATTTGTAGTGCAGCTGGAACATATTCAAGCTTTGAAACAAGCCTGCCTGTTTGGACATCCCATATTTTCTTTCGCCAATTACTCACCTCAGTAAGAACAAGGGACTTGTCTTGAGAAAAAACTTCGATATCCCCGCTAATAAAATATTTTTGAGTAGGACTTTTTTTTGATTTTGGAGCATTTGGTTGTGCATCAATTGGTATTGCAACTGTTTTTGTTCCATTGTTTGTTTCTGCTGACGCTAAAATGTAATGGTTCCCATCAGGAGTAGAAAAAACATTCCCTGTAAATTCAAAGAGCTTCCTTTTAATCCTCACAGAATTGCTACTAAACACTACTTTTTTTTCAGCAACAGACCAAACTTTCACAGAATTGCCTGAAGCTTCGTTGTTATTGTAGATGAATGCAATGAACTGCCCATCCCTTGAAATGTAATAAATATAATCAGGGTGAAGTCTGTATAGTCTTCTTTGTATCGCTTTAAGCGGGGTATCAAGTTCTTTAAAAAGTTGACCTGTCTGAATTTCGCTAATTTGGAACACACCATTTTTAAGCAAAATCAGGACTCTCTTTTTATCTGGAAAAACTTTAAAACTTAAAATTGCACTCTTTTTAGAAAATTGAATTTTTCTTGTCGTGACTTTTCCATTTTTAATTTTGTATATGTGTAATGAGGTTGAAACTCCCTCTTTTCTATCTTTTGTACCAATCCAAGTGTCTTCTGAGACTTGTTGAATGTTGTCAATACCTCTCCCAAATGCTCCTCCTTTTTGACCAGTTTTAAGATTAAATATTCGAAGTTGAGTAACCTCATTACTTGAAGACTGAGAACGCTCTACCGTCTCTTCAATAACCACCACATCTTTATCCGAAGTAAAATAAGCACCTAAGACCCTACCCTTGCTTGCCTCAAACTCCCTGAATAAAGTAGACACTTGTGTTCGTACTTCATCGGCACGCTCTTGTTCATGCGTTTGTATCGCGCGCTCAGTAATTAATTTTTCTAAAATTTTACCAAGTTCTGTCTTTATTTTTTCTAGCTCAAGCCTTCCTTCAATAAATGCTCTTAATTTGCCCAATCCCTCTTTTAAGACATGGGTTTCTGGACTAGACGCCTCTAACTCAAAAGGGTTACTCATTAACTTTTGTAATTGTTGGATAGTGAGCCTTGCTCCCACTTCAGTGCGAAGCATTTTTTCATAGCTAGTCGCCACTCTTGCCGCCAAATCCCCATCAGCACCAGAAAGATATAGCTCACACAAATCTCTTGCATGTGCCAAGCTAGACAAACCTATGAAAATAGTGATGAGAAAAACCATCTTTTTCATTAAAATTCCTTTAAGGACCTGCTGCTAAATGCTCTATAACAAAAGACTTTTAACAACAGGCCTTTATATCATAGTTGATAAAATAAATCCACTTTCAAATAGGTGCAAGTAGCGCTTCCAGTAAGGACATTTTTACTATTAAACCGAGATATTGCATTTAAATTGGCCTTATGTGGAGTTACTTACTAGCTACCCCTGCCGCAGGCCAGCTTAGGATATGATGGAACTCAGCTAACTCGCTATGGTCAAGGGTTTCAAAAGGCTCTGACAACATGGCGTTTAACTCTAAAAGCACTTCATTTAAGATTCGAGCCCTATCCATTGGAGAAAACGTAGCGCCAATATGGTTTAAAGCTCGACGGAAACCCATCAACTTTCCTGCACTTGACCCATCACGTTTTACGTTACGTTCTTTTCGAGAAAAAGTTCGTAGCTGCTCTTGTAGCCTTTGTAGGGCGTTATCTACAAGATCCATCCTATTCGAGCGACTAGAGACAATGGCTTGCCCAACTCCCATGAAGGCTTGAATAACATTTGTAGGAAGCTCATCCCACCTTGTCTTTGTCCAGAAATCGCTAATAGGTTCTGGCTTTGCTTGGGATTCTGCTATCAGACGAGAAATATCTTGAGGAGACCACTCAATATAAAGGCTTTTTTCAACACCAAGTTTTTTACCTTCATCCACCAATGCAACGAGATCTGGATTGGTTCCATTGATGGCTACAAAACTTAATAAAATATCGGTATCTCTCCCCACATCATCAAAAGCTTTTTTAATTTCTGGAATCGACACAGAAGACCCGCCATCACTCGCTAATACAACATTTGCACGAGAAAGGGCTTTGTTTCCTTCCACACTTGCTTTTTTAAGAATTTGAGCTGCTTTCAAAAGAGCAGCTTGAATATCGGTTCCACCAGCAGTATTGCTAGTTCTGTTTTTGAGGTCCTGCAAAAGTGCAATGGCTTCTTTTGGAGAAGTCACCTCAATCACATCATGTACCTCTGTATCAAACGCTAAAATATATACGCGATGTCTTGCCTTCCCATTAGGATTAACGTCTGATAGTGCCCTATCTACTAAAGCACCAACATACTGAGTTTGAAAATAAGCAGGATCGCCAGACATTGATCCAGAAGTATCAATGGCAATCACAGTAGCTTTTTCTGGATCTGTATCTTTTATACCCGTTGGATATTGGATCTTTCTTCTCTGAATAACAACTCCCATCTCACCACGTATTAAGGCTTGTTCATCTGTTAAATGAGGATTGAGCCTAACAAAACCACGGTGATCCCTTGGATCTGATGTCATGAGGATTTCATGGCGCCCTTTTTGCTTGCGGAGAGCCCGTTGCCAAGTTTTTCTTTCTCCTCTACTTGGAGTATGAATGGGATCGACTACAAATTCTGTATGAGGTCCTAAAATCGAAGAAAGTCTAAAGTCATTTAATTTTCCATTAGAAATAGCTTTTGCAAAATCTAAAGTTGCAACATCATCTCCTAATGAGTCTTTTAAGTGAAACCGTTCCCAGAGTACTCTTCTTGAAATATTCCCAGCTAAATTCTTAAAAAGTTCTTCAGCGATTCGAATTGCCTTTGAATCTGGATGCTTTATTTCTGAAAGTGCTCTCCTCAGTACGTTGACAGAATCTAATATTGGAAGAAAACTTTGTTTTTCACTAGGATCCATAAACTTCATTGTAAATTCAAGTTGATGTTGAATTTGTAGGATTTCTTCAACAGTTTCATTGATAGGTTTTTGTGAAGTTTGTGAAAGTACTGTTTCAAGCCATGCCAAAAAAGCTGGACGTGGCGTACCTGCAAATATAAGCGTAGCTTCCGAAAGCAGACTTTTTGCTGGTTTAAACGCAGGAAAGTTTGCTTCTGCATCTGTGTCTGTGCCTAGTTTTGCTTTGAGCGCATTGATTCGGTTTGCTTTTTCTGAAAGGGGCAATTGAGGATCTAATGCCCAAAGAAAAAGCCGCTTCACTAACCTTACAACATACGGATTGTTTTGTTCTAATTTTTCAAGGAGCTCATCTGTTTTTACTTTTTTATGATGTTGAGGAGGTGTTGCCTCTTTGGCCGATTTTTCACCCTTAGTTTTACCTTCTTCTTTTCCGCTAGATTTTTCTCCATTTTTTTTTGCTTCATCTTCTTGTGCTTTCTTTTTTTCTAATTGTCGTTTTACTTCTTCATCTATTAAAGCTTTTAAATCTTTTCCTGCATCTTTTGAATTATCTTGCGGAACACCGTCCACATTATTTGGATCTATTTTGTCCTTACTTTCAGAAGATCTATTGATGTCTTCAAAACTATCTTTATTGGACTGGGGTTTTGTTTCTCGATCTTTTGTGTGTGGTGTAGCATCGACTCCATGCCAATTACCTTCTTTATCTGCTATTTCTGCCCACGCATGGGCTTGAGCAGGAGAAACCACGTGGGACTCACTCGGGTTAGTTTTATCTCTCACACCTGTAAAACCACCCACTGGTCTAGATGGAATTTGAAATTCATCCCGAAGCAGACTTACTAAAATCGTCACACTGGTATCACACTGAAAAGCCCTTCTTTTTGCAAGCTCTGGTGCACTTGCAGGAGGATCTTTATCCACTCGATATTTAAAATGGTTTGCAATAAAAGATCCGAGCACTTGTGCAAGCTCCACATCACCTTGTGGGCCTTGAAACCCTCCGCGAGCTCTTGCTTCTTTTAAGTTTATCACTGCATTTTGTAGATCTTCTGGCCAATCAGAAAATTTTACACCTGAGGGTGTAGTATAAATTTCAATTTCTGAAGGAGATAAAGGTCTAGCTGCCAACCCTTGAGGAAGCACAGGAACTTCAAGCGTTTCTCCATACGCAATAAAATAAAAATTTCCAGACTCATCTTGAAAAACTTTCCCGTCTTTGCTCTCAAAAACTTGAGGAATAAATCCTTGTGGGATAAGAACTGGCAGCTCTGCACCTTTATCCCCAAGTGCATGAAGCTTTACTGTGTGCAAAGATATTTGTGTAGGAAGCACTTGCTGAGGTCTTGTTATTGCAACTTGTCCCCACTCATTACTTGTTGCATCTACAAATTGATACACGATCGCCCTCCAATAACTGATATCTCTGGCATTCACAGAAGCAATGGGGACACGTTTTTCGTCATTGTCACTTCCTTCTGTATCTTTATTATGTGCTTGGTATTTTTTTGATAATTGAGGGTAGCTGGGTGGTTGTGGTGGAGGAGGTGGTTGTGGTTTATTCTCATTTTTTTTATTGTCTTTTCCTTCTTTTTTCCCTTTGGGTGGAGGTGGTGTGGGCAGGTTATGAATGTGTACAAGCTCGATTTTTCTCAATGCTTCTATAACAGCAGCAATTAAATAAGAATTTTTTTCCCCAGAATCTAAGAGCTCTTTTGCTTTAGCTAAAACTTCTTTTTCTAGTTTTTTATCAAATGGCTTGTTTTGTTTAAGGCACTCATACACAGCATCTTGTAAATCACGGAGGTGCGGATAATTTTCTAAAAGCTTATTCCAC
>Ga0213870_1000085_pt1 | contig 45363 bp, 50 predicted proteins | sample WICALVC2017_Meta_FD_160119 | JGI IMG/M metagenome (GOLD analysis project Ga0213870, IMG submission 160119) | Freshwater microbial communities from subterranean cave lake in Wind Cave National Park, South Dakota, United States - WICALVC2017 | ecosystem: Environmental > Aquatic > Deep subsurface >...
GGCAACTTGCATTTGTAAACTATCATCAATAGACTAACAGTTTCATTCTCAAGTGGGATTTTAAGGTTTGAAATGTGTGTATCAAAATGTCCTAGAATTTCTATGTTGTCTATTCCCAATTCTTCTTCAATCTCTTTTCTCAAAGTTTCTTCTATAGAATCGTTGATTTTAATTCTTCCGCCCGGTAAATCCCAATGTTCTGGATGATAATGTCCTGCTTCTTTTGGATTAGTTTTTAAGATGAGAATTTTGTTTGCATCGTTCACAATAAACGCTTTCACGCCAACATGGAATTTCTGTTCAGACATAAAACCATTTTATTATCTAACCTTTAAAGTAAATGTAGAAGGTGTAAGATCTAGTTAGACAACATAACTTAAAAATTGAGATTTCAAATAATTTTATATGCTGTCACGTTTTAGGAATCTATTGTACACTGGTCTACTGATTGCAGTTTTAGGCGCTGCAATAGGCGGGAGCCTTGACTGCCCTCCAGTAGAGGATCGCCTAAGACAAGAAACTTACGAGCTTGGTGTCGTTTATAGTGGACAGTTTTCAGATTATAGGATGGATGCCGGTATACAACTTTATAAAGATGGCATAATCGAAAATCTCATGATTGTCGGGGGTGAACATAGCATAAGAAACATGGTAAACCGTGCATTATCGGCAGGGATTGGACTACGCCAGGAAAGTGACCCAAGAGGATTAATTCTGCCACCCATATATTCGCAGAACACAGAGGATGATGTTCGTGTTGTGCATGAAATTATCAATGAGGACAACTGGAGCAGTGTGCTGCACATAACCGACGATAATCATAAGGATCGTGTAGCATATCTTAATAGAGTTAATGGTGGCTCAGATGACGACGATTATTTTGCTTCTGATGTTCCATATAATTCTTGGCAACTATATTTGTATTCCTTGCGAGAAAATTTAGCATGCGCGACCAATAGATTTGATTTTCATTCACCAGTTTGGTTAAAGCAAATTTTACCGATTTAAAATTTCAGTGGACTGGATGGGATTTGAACCCATGACTTCCTCCTATTTCGATTTTTTTAGCAATGTGCAAAGGAGGCGGTCTACCGCTGACCTACCAGCCCATTCGCAATATATATTCAACTTAACTTTTATTATTTATGGTTGGTTGGAAGAAAGAGATAGCGAGAGACAGTTTAGCATTAGGAAGCATACTGTTTTATGCTATTGTTATTATCCGCGCTATCGTAGGTGAATATTTACCTTTTGTCTATCAGCTTGTGATTGCTATAATTGTTTTGTTTCTGTTGTCAAGAGTGATAAAAGGTGACCAGTATCTTGCGCGTGGAATTATTTTATTTGTTTTCACAAGCTTGTTCTATAATGATAAGATGTTCACAATATTTGCATTCACACTTCTGGTTATTTTAATTGTTTCATTGAATTATCTGAAAGTTAAAAGAAATGTGATTTTGAATGGTTTGTTACTGGGGATAATAAGTACAGTAATCGGTTATTATTTATCTCCTTTGTTAATTGAATAAAAATGTGGAACATCTGGCGATAATGAGGAAGTCTTGGAATCTAACCCGGAAAATTCTCAGTGGTCAGAAGAAAATTGAATCTAGATGGTATAAGGTAAAATATCCTCCTTGGGGTAAAATCGAATCTGGCGATGCAATATATTTCAAAGATTCTGGTAATCCAGTCACTGTTAAAGCAGAAGTTGAAAAAGTAATTCAGTTTTCTAACCTTGCCCCAAAAAAGGTTAAAGAAATTTTAGTTAAGTATGGAACTGACGATGGAATTGAAAAGAAGGACATTCCAAAATTTTTCGAAATGTTCAAAGACAAAAATTACTGCATGCTAATTTTCTTAAAGAATCCTAAAGAGATTGAACCATTTGAAATAGACAAAAGTGGTTTTAGTGCAATGTCTTCTTGGATAATCGTAAGTAACATAGACCAAATTAAGAAATGAATTCTGCTTTGCAGCTAGTCAATCCTCGCGATAAGGAGTGTTATCAGAAACTATCAATTTACAAGTAATTCTTTCATCTTTTCTAATCTCAACTTCTTTTCAGGATGTGACGAACCAATTAATTCAATAAATTTCAACATACCTTCTTTTCCTGTAATGGCGAATCTCCATATAGTTCTATCATCTTTCTTTTCAGAGATTCTTATATCACCGCATTTTATTTTAAATGTGGGTTCTAACAGTTCTTTTAATTCTACAAGTCGTGCCTTTTCTTTTTGAGTAAAATCTATGTACAATTTCTTATCTTTATCTGGAAATCTAGGACAACCGCCATCAGCATCCCAAAAAGCTTGAATATAAAATGTTTGTTCTTGTCTTGTCTGACTCGTTGTTGGTACAGGTAATTCTTTTAACGTTTTCCAAATTTTCTTATCTCTAAAAGCTATATACCATACTTTAGTTATGGGTTCGTAGAATATTTGATGTTGCGTCAATTTCCTGTCAAAGACTTTAACTATCAAAGGTAAGATACTATCCGACAGCCATAGTCTACTCTTCTGAGTAAATTTTATCATCCATCCTTTAGTTAGACAACCGTCTGCAAGTGCACCTTTAATGTAAAATATTTCTGGAACTGCCATTTATATCACTACCTACCAATTCCTATAAATTAGTTTTACTACTATTTAAAGTTATCGGAGGTTCATTTCCTTAGAGATTTAGAAAAAATTATGCTTACAGGCAAAGTTAACCTTTGTTTGAATACTGCTATAGAAAGCTTTATATAGTGTTTACTATTAAATAGTAGTGTATGGAAGAGACATTAGATTTTATCCATGGTCAACATAAGACAGGAAAAGCAGAATATGGAAATCGTTTAGTTAGAGAGACATACAAGCTTCATAGAGGTGAACATTCGAATCTGGTTATCGGAGATACGAACCTAGAAGAATCTTATGTAGTTAGAGGAGTTTCTTTCAGTTCTCCAGTTATTGGCGTTGCTTCATTAGGGGAAATGTTTTCCGCATTTATGAGACCAGCAAGAATCTTAACAGACGAGAATTGGAGAGCATATGAACCTCAGGTGATAGATTATGTATTTAAAACTTTTCATGGTGTAGATAGACTATTAGTGAATCATCACTCAGCAACATTATTATTCGGTAAATATGTTCAAGGGTTAACAGATGAAAATACTCGTGGTTTGCGGGACGAGTTTGGCAGAGATGGAATAACAACTTTTCATTTTTTGGTTAGTGGCAAACATGCTATTTGGCGTAGATTGAGACTGCAAGAGGAAAACGGGGAACAAAGATACCCAATTGGTATTGCTAGAGATTTACAAGAAAAATATAAACATTCAAGAAGAATGTATAGAATTATTCCAGGAAGTAAAAGATTTAAACATATTCTGAGTATTTTCCCGCTAACATGGGAGATGCACTTGGAAATGAATCCTGATACACCTCCAGAAGACCCTCATTTTCCTTACTTTTTTATGTCACCTGATTTTGCGGAAGTATATTTTGGTGATCTCAATCCACTAGGCGCACTTGCTGATCAAGCACCTAAAAAATATGTGTACGAAAAACTGACACAGAAGTAACTCTAATTTGTTTTTTCTAAAAAATCTTTCAATTTATTTAAAGCAAATCTTCTCATGCTTATAGAGTTCTTTTCATCTGACGTCATTTCTGCAAAAGTTTTCGAAAATCCTTCTGGTTGAAAAATAGGGTCCCAATCAAATCCAAAATTACCTCGTGGAAAAACAATTTTACCTTTTACAGAACCCTCGAAAAAATAAACCTCACAGTCACTTTTTACATATCCTATAATACTTTTGGCTTCCACTTTCTTATTTCCAAATTTTTCACAGATATTAAACAAACCTTCATTACCAATTGTTCTCATAAATGATTTAATAGAAGGTCCAGGTAATCCTTTTAAACAATCAAGATACAGTGAAGTATCTTCAACGACAAATTCACCCGTTTTATATTTCAATGCTTCCAAAATTTTTGCCCTGATAATCTCTTTTGCATCAATATGTTGAATTTCTGGTAAATCGATGTCTAGTTGTTCAACATCTTCTAATACTGCTTTTACTTCTTCAAATTTGTTTTTATTTCCTGTTACAAAATAAAGTGGCATGATTGATTTATACTAACATAAGAATAAAAGTTTTGTCTACTAGATACACGACTAAACTTATTACAGGTAAAATCAATCTTTTGATGCCTTGAAGGGTTAGACCTCGCTCTTGCACTTGGATCTTAAGGAGGTGATCCAGCCGCACTTAGGATAATGTATCCTTTTGAGATAACACCATGTTCCCGATGTCGGGCAGACGGAAGTTGATAAACTTTTTAGGCAGAGTTATGTCAACTCACCTCCGACTCATCATGGATTCAGAGTCAAGCCTTATTATCATACCATAACTCACTTAGGGAAATTTAATTTGAACTTCCACCGTCTACCTTACGGCTACCTTTACGCCTAGCCACCAGATTATCTGGATAACTATGTGGCGACTTAGCCCCTCTCGCAAGCCCTCAACTCGACCTACCCTTGCGGGCGAGCCTCGATGAGAACTTACTCGATTGGCTTGACGGGCGGTGTGTGCAAGGAGCAGGGACCTATTCGGCGAACGAATTCACGACAGAAAGATGTTCATTAGGTGTCCTACCTTAAAATTCATCATCATCTTCCCATCTTGATGACGTTCGCCTACTAGCGATTCCGGCTTCATGTGGATGAATTACAACCCACAATTCGAACTGGGCATGCTTTTAGGGGATTCGCTTTACTTTTCAGTATTGCATCCCATTGTGGCATGCATTGTAGGCCGCGTTAGGCCTCGAACCGGCAAACTTCTTGAACTCTAAGTAACTTTTCAGGATGTTTAAATCCTATTTGTTTAATATAACTTTTCACTTTATCAGAACCTATGATTTGAAATCCATACATTTGTTTGTATTCCCAAGTACTCGCTTTGATACCAAAGCACTCTAAAAGTTTTACAAGATCGTCTCTTATTTTCTTACTGACAACCTGAAATGCAATTTTTGGATATTCGTATGACTTGTCTCCTCTTTTACTTCTTTTTACAGTAACCCAACTTTCAGCATCCATCCAACCTTCTATGTATTCTTTAATTACTTCTTGAGAAGATTCAAACATTATTTTAGGTGTTTCTATTGTATGACTCTTGTCTTTAGTTGGCATTCCTAATTCCTTTAGTTTTATTATTGCGTCAAGTGATGTTATTCGTGTTCTAAATGCAACAGGTATTCCCCCTATTTTCATTTCTTGAATCGATGCTTCCTTTTTGAAAAGTCGCTCAAGTAAAGGTTTCAAGACTGTTCTGTGAAATTCGAAACATCTGTCAGTAACCGAAATTCTCTTTTCACTTTCGCTGAATGTTCCATCTCCACCAACTATTCCAAATGTATATGCTAAATCTGGTGTCAATTTCACTTCCATTTCAATCACCTTATTTATATACATTTCTTAGTATTTAAAGTTTTCTATTGAGTGAAGAATTACTTAGAGTTCTGTAGTTCACCGAATCCGATGTAGCCCAGAAGGTTCGCGCCATACAGACCTACCGTCGCCCATTCAGGGTTTAGTAGCAATAAGCTAACTATACTCTCCTTCCTCTGGTTTATCACCAGCGGTCTCGCATGAGTGCATCTCCTGCGGACAGAAGATTAGCAACATGTGATGTGGATCTCGCTCGTTAACCGACTTAACGGCACGTCTCACGATACGAGCTGACGATGGCCATGCAGCAGCTCTCGGCTTGTCTGGTAAGACCTTCAGCCTGACCCTCATACTGCCGTCGCCCCTGGTAAGATTCCCGGCGTTGAATCCAATTGAACCGCAGCCTCCACCGCTTGTGTGCTCCCCCGCCAATTCCCTTAAGTTAGGTGGAAGAAGTGATATTTTGCAGGAAACTTTCAAAATCACTAAGAGTAGTAGTTGAAAAAACTTTATCAAAAGTTCTTTTCAGAACTTCTGTGCCCACTGGTGTCATCTTCTCTGGTATTATACAAACTGTTATTAGTTTTGGGTGTTTTTGTTTAATCTGAATAGCTCTAAATGCTAAAGCTTGTGCATGCACAGTTAAACCATGCTGCTTTTCAGTAACTTCAATTACGACTTTCTCCTCAACTAGAAAGTCTACACTTAATGCTAACTTATCGTCAATCTTAAGTCGCTCATGAATTTTAAATGAAATTTTTAGTTTTTCTAAAAGTTTACTTATTTTACTTTCGAGGAAAGTTGCCCTTGCCCTTTTAGTTGCGACTTCTGCACCAGCTTTTCCCCATAATTTTCTTTGTTCTTTAGTTGTTTTTTTCATCCAAATTTTTTGTAATTGTCGAGCTTCTTCTGAGGTTAAGTGCCCTTTTTGCATTCCTCTGAATTTTCTAAATACCTTAACGATTTTTTGTGGATCTAGGTGGGATTTTTCTTTAGTTAAAATTTCGGAAACCTTCTTTGCTAAAGGCCTCGTCATCCATTTAGTTTCTCCCCTTTCATGTTTTATTAGAATAGGTTGCGTCAAAAGTCCTCCTAGCAACTTGGTGAACCCTTTCTGACTTTTACTTAAGCTCAACCTTATTGCTAGAATAGATTGAGGAAATTTTTGTATAGTTTCTTCTAACCCTTCTTCATGAATTAAACTTCTAGTTCTTTCTACCAATTCCAACAAATCCTTTTCTTCTATCATTTGTACCACTTCATCTTTCACCCTTGCGGGCATATTAGGGGAAGCTCGCACCCCTTAATATATTAGATTTACTAGTATATAAGTTTACCTGTGCGATACTCCTCTCCCCAGGTGGCCCACTTAACACCTACGCTCCGGCACCACAGTCTCCCAAGAAGACTGTAACACCAAGTGGGCATTGTTTACTGCTAGGACTACTGGGGTCTTTAGTAGTGGAGATGTCACTTTGGCAAAGAGTTTTATAACAATCTGCACTATATCTAATCCCAATCGCTCCCCTAGCCTTCGTCCCTCACCGTCAGACGAGTTCCAGACAGACGCCTTCGCCACAGGTCGTCCCTCTAGGATTAAAGGATTTAACCCCTACACTAGAAGTACCTCTGTCCTCTCCCTCTCTCAAGCCTGAAAGTATTCCCCGCAAGCCTGACAGTTTGCTGCCAGATTTCACAAGGAACTTTTCAAGCCGGCTTTCCGCAGAATGGCAGATATTTTATTTTTGTTATTGAAGTAATAAATTTTGGTAGGAAAAGATCCTACATTTCAGCTACTACATATTTTGCAGGACATATTTCACTCTAATCTAAATTCTCCCCATCCTGTTACGGACGCTTTAGACCCAATAATAGTGAGCATCACTCGAGCCTCGGGTATTACCGTGTACCGTGCTACCAGTATAATTTACTTATAACATGGCGGCTGGCACCCGTATGGCAGAATTGCGGCACCCAAATTTTCAATATTTTCCTTGAAAATTACATGTACTGCTTTAGGAATAACATTTAAGAAATCTTTATGAGAAACTTTCGTAACTAAAATGCAATGAAATCCATTTTCGATAAACAATTTGAATTTTTTAGCCAAATATAACCATCTTTCTTTTAAATCCCAATAACAACATTCAATTATTATTTTGTTAACTAAAAAATCTGGATAGAAAGTATATCTATCGATTTTTATCATAGGTTCATACATGTAATTTATACCTGATGAATAAAGATATTTCCCAACTAATAATTCTAATTCATTAGACAATTTTTCATTTTTGGGTCCTAAACAAACTTTCCTACCGGCATTCGCTAAGCCTATTTTAGACCAGATCATCCACATATTTTTATTCTTGTGTATTCCCGAATTGTTTTCTCTAGCCATCAATCCTGCTTTTCTAGATCTTTCTATTTTCTCTAGCGGTGTCATAATTTTTGATGTTTTTATTCCGCCCGATGAAGCTATTTTAATAGCCCTTTCATTTCTTTCACGTTCAATAGATTCAATCCAGTTGACATAGTTTTTATATACAAACTCTTCATTAATAGGAAATTTTATTAATTTCTTTAGTTTTTCTGCATATTCTTTGATTTTGTTTAACGTCGTCAACTCTTTATTTCCTCTTTCTAAATTCCCGATGGTTTGTATGTCCTTTCCAAGTAGTTCGGCGAAATCTGTTCTATTTTTACCAACCGATAGTCGCAGTATGGTCAGGACTCTGGTGTCAAGAGTTAATAACTCTTCTATACTGTACGTATTTGCATTTCTAACCTTAGTTAAGAGTTCTTTAACTGTTTCTTGTGTTATCTTGTACATATCTAACATATAGATTTTCTAGTATTTAAAGATTTCTATACATTAGAATATAAGTTATGGGCACCGCCAATTCTATTGCCCGGCTCTTATTCTCCTTCCTATTTTCAGAAGGCAAAAGTTTCTGCAAAGCAGAAACACTCCAAGTTCCCCTTTCGCTCGTTAAAGCATTGAAAAGTTTTCTCGCCTGCTGCACACCGTAGTGCCTGGACTCATGTCTCAGAGTCCATCTCCGGGATCCTACTTCCATAGCCCGTACCGGTAAAAGGTTTGATAGTTCGTTACACCATCAACAGCCTGATCGGCCACAGTCCCATCCTTAGCCGCAAAAGCTTTTGTTCTAGCCACATTCCAGTAAGCTAGAACTATGGTGGATTAGCCTCAATTTCTCGAGATTGTCCACCAGCTAGGGGAAGGTTGACTATGTATTACGGAGCAATTCACCTCGGGTCTTACCCGATCGGTTCGCATGGCTTAGTAGAACTCGAATAGCGATGCTCTCTGGCGGGATCTTCTGGGATGGGAAGCCAGTATAAAAACTTATTTCCTATCCTTTCTCTTGACAATAAACCTATCGAGTAGGTACTTCGGCTATTTTGTTGTTTTGCCAAAGAATTTTAAATTTCCCTGAATTTTCTTCTATTTTCTTAACGAATCTTTGGGTTATGAAATCGTTTATTTTAATTTTCATTTCAATCACTTTAGTTTGGTTTCTTTTAATTAAAGTTTGATGAAGCGAGCATATCTGGTTTTAGTCTTGCGACATGAAATGGAAAACCAGAATATAGCTCGCTGAACAGGTTTTTACTGACTTACCCACCTAGCCAGAATTGGCGGGTCTAACCCTCTAAAGGTTTCATCATGATTGACCTTTACCTGCAACGCTACTGCAGAATACAGCTGTAATCCACGAACTAGAATAGGACCTTTTCACCCCTTGTCGGTCGACGTAGTCAAAAGCCTAACGCCAATAGCTCGTGAGACTAGAATTCTATAAGGTTGGGAAGTATTTAAAGATTATTTGAACGGAAATTCTGTTACTCTATACCAGTCTTTTGGTTCACCATTAGTCGAGAACAAATGTACACTGGGTACATTAAAGTTTATATTAAAATTTCTTCCTGTTTCTCGGATAATTTGCTCCTTTAATTCAAGTGTGAAATCTCCATACATCAAACTTAAATGCGGCATAAACTTTGGATCATACTGACGAGAGAAAATCTCTCTTGCTCTTTTATTTGCATCCATTAAACCAACTGTTTCATCAGCTCGTAGAAAAAGACATCTGAAATATTGATTAAGGTAATCGACTTGGGTTAAATTGATGGGAAACTGATTGGTCGCACTTAATAACTGCTTGGTCTTTGACATTATTTCTTGTTCACTACCTTCTATTTCACCGATTAATGTAATATGAGGTTCAAACTGAGGGGTGTTGTATTCCTTACTCAAATGTGAAATTATCTCCGCTAATCTGACATATACATCGCCAGTCGGCATTAACCAAAGTGAGTATCCTTTTGCTCTTGTCATAAAAGGTCCCAATGGGGGAATCGAACCCCCGCATCAGGTGTACTGCCATTTGTCCACAGACCTGCGCTCTACCATTAAGCCAATTGGGACATACATGAATGCTGGTGGGGAGATTTGAACTCCCGTCCTCTGCAATTCACCTTTATCATCTTTTATCAAAGCTCATTGTTTATGAGCGCAGCGTTTTAACCAGGCTCAACTACACCAGCCTATTAATTAAATAACTTTTCAAACTAAATTAAATGGAGTGTAAATGTATTTAATAATCTTAGGTCCGCATGGTGCCGGTAAGGGGACGCAGGCAAAACTGATTTGTGAACGCTATGGAATTGCGCGTATTTCGACTGGTGACATTTTCAGGGAGCACATTAAAAACAATACAGGCTTTGGAAAGAAAGTAAAACATTATATGGACGGGAATGTCTACGTCCCAGATAAACTTACCAATGTGGTTATTGGAGTAAAACTGAAGCAATACAAGCCAAAGGGGTTTATACTCGACGGTTATCCGAGGACTCTTGATCAAGCAAGGTTTTTGGATGCACTTATAGTTGAGTTGAAAATTAAGATTGACGCCGTAATCAATCTTCATGTGAATAAAGAGGAACTCGTGAAAAGATTGGTGAATCGCGGGAAGAAAGAAGGGAGAACAGACGACACGGAAGAGGGTATCCGAAGCAGGATGAACGAATACGAAACGAAAGCCGAGCCAGTTATAGGATACTATAGAAAAAAAGGAAAGGTGGCCGACATAAGCGGTGACCAACCAATCGACAAGGTTTTTAAGGGTATCAAACAAGTTCTAGATAAGTTGATTGGCAAATGATAGAAAGAACACTTGTTATAGTAAAGCCGGATGGTGTGAAAAGGAACTTGGTAGACGAGATTCTCAAAAGATACACAGATGCTGGACTGAAGATTGTTGCGAGAAAAACTGTGACTGCTACCAAAGAGTTGGCCGAAAAACATTACACAGATTCTGAGGAGCAGATTGTGGGAATGGGAAATAAAACACTGGCTGTAGCAGGAGAGGATGGTACAAGAAAAATTTTCGGAACAAACAATCCTAGGGAGATAGGAATGGTGCTAAGAGGGTGGTCGATTGAATTTTTGATTTCTGGTCCTGTAGTGGCGGTTGTTTTGGAGGGAGAGGATACCGTAGAGAAGGTTAGAAAGATCACTGGATTTACCGATCCTTCAAAAGCCGAGAAGGGAACTATTCGCGGTGATCTGGGGGACGACAGCATTTTGAAGGCTAATGAAGAAAGGAGAGCAACGCGTAATTTGATTCATGCTGCTGGAAACAAGGAAGAAGCTGGAAGGGAAATTAAATTGTGGTTTGATTGAGTTATGTTAAACATGTTTTCTACAATAGAAAAGTATTTATGTCCTACGTAGGACAATAATTACAGGTGGTCGCAATGAGTTTTGTAATAGTTTTTGATATGCCAAGATCAGAACAAACAGAAAGAAGAAGGTTACACAGAGAACTAGTTAGATCCGGTGCAGAAATGGTGCAGGATTCTTTCTGGAAATCAGATAGTTTGAAGTTTTTGACTGATGTAGGAATTAGAATAAGGAAACTTGGAGGTAGTGCTGCCATATTGGAAGAGAAGTTTTTATTTTAACATTACAAACAAATAGATTTTATGTTCGAGGAAGAAGTTATCAAACTTTTAGAAAAATCTGGTATTAAGGCTGCCGTAGATAAATTAGAAACTCCTCCGCAAGAAGAATTTGGCGACTTGTCGTTCCCTTGTTTTGAGTTAGCTAAGACGCAAAGAAAAAATCCGATGGAAATAGCAAACGAAGTTGCATCAAAATTAAAAATTCCGAAAGATTCTATTGTTCAGAAGATTGAAGTTGAAGGAGCTTATATTAATTTTTTCTTCGATTATTCGAAGTTCTCACAGCATGTTTTAAAACAAATATTAAATAAAAAAGAAAATTACGGAAAGGGGAACGAGAAACAAAAAATAATGATTGAATATAGCGGACCAAATACAAACAAACCCTTGCATATTGGACATTTGAGAAATGATTCGATTGGAATGTCTGTATCGAATATACTAGAATTCTCTGGAAATCACGTGATACGAACTAACATTATCAATGACAGGGGTGTTCATATATGCAAATCAATGTTTGCCTACCAAAAATGGGGAGCTGGAAGGACTCCTGAAAAGGAAAATAAAAAGGGTGATCATTTTGTAGGAGATTTTTATGTAATGTCTGAAAGAGAATTGAAGGAAGATCCTAGCTTGGAGGAAGAAATTCATAAAATGCTTAAGAAGTGGGAGGAAGGGGATAAAGAAGTTAGAAAATTATGGAAGAAGATGAATGGGTGGGCTATTGGCGGAATAAAGGAGACTTATAAATTATTTGGTTCGAGATTTGATTTATGGCCGTTGGAAAGTGAGTTTTATGACAAGGCCAAGCCCGTAATAGAAGAAGGTTTGAGAAAGGGGATAATTTTTAAGAATGGGGATGGGGATGTAGTAGCGAAACTAGAACCGGAGTTGCCAAATAAAGTTGTTGTCAGGTCGGATGGAACTACTGTTTATATTACAAATGATATTGCATTAACTAAGCATAGATTTGAAAAATATAATATCGATAAATGTATATGGGTTGTCGCTACCGAGCAAAATCTACATTTCAAGCAATTGTTTAAAATTTTTGAATTGCTCGGATATAAGTGGGCTAGGAATTGTTATCATCTTGGATATGGGCTAGTAAACTTGCCGTCAGGCAGAATGAAAACTAGGGAAGGAAATGTAGTTGATGCCGATAATCTAATTGAAGAAGAAACTGAACTAGCAAAACAAGAAATATTAATGCGTGATAAAAAAATAAGTAAAAAAGAGCTGGAAGAAAGGGCTAGAAAAATTGCATTAGCCGCTATAAAATACTATTTACTTAATGTAGAACCTATAAAGGATGTTCTTTTCGATCCGAATAAAGCAATAAGTTTTGAAGGGAATACAGGACCTTATATTCAATATGCTTACACAAGATGTTCAAGTATTTTAAATAAAGCAAAGAAATGGAAAAATGTTTTTATTGAGTCGCTGAATGACGAAGAGAAAAAATTAGTTAAACTATTATCAAACTTTCCAAAAGTTGCCCAACAGACCGCTAAAGATTTAAAACCGAACTATATTTGCAATTACTCATATGAATTAGCAACAACTTTCAACAATTTCTACGAGAAACATAGAGTAATAAATGCGGAAACGAAAGAATTGAAAAATTTCAGGTTAACTCTAGTTAAAACAACTCAAGGTATTCTGGGTAAATGTCTAGAACTGATGGGTATTAAACCTGTAGAAAAGATGTAAGCTAACTAAGATATTTAAATAGTTTATTTTTTGAGATTAAATAATGGAAGAAGAAACACCAGTGCATTGGTATATGAAATTAGAATCACAGGGGTTTTCTCTTATTCCCACAGCAGAAAGATATCCTGAATACGATAGAAAATTTCATTATCTAGGTGAAATTACCAGATCAGCGGCAAGTCGAGAAGCTTATAGCAGATGGCACGGTACAACAGTTACATTGGAGGGAACTGAAAGAACGGTTGGTGGAACTAAGTAAATCAAGTCAATAATTGTGAAACTTCTAAATAAGTTGGATATGTCCCTCTTGTAATTCTGAGATATGCTGTTGCATTTCCCAATCTTGCTGCACTTTCTATATCTAAACCCTCTTTAAAACCTTTTATCAAACCTCCATTGAAAGAATCACCAGCACCTGCTGTATGAAGTATTTGTCCTGTATGTTCTTGCCTAACATGATGAATTTTAGAATCTTCACTAGTGACAAAACTGCAACCATTAGCTCCTGTTTTACAAACAACGAATCTTGGTCCTAATTCTTGAGCTACTCTTAAAGCATATTCTAAATTATCATTACCTGTTAATTCTGTTACTTCTGTTTCGTTTGGCAAATAAATATCAACATGTTGCAAAGCATCTTTAACAACATCTAATGTTTCTTGATGCTCTGATGAATTAGGTTCACCTAAAAATCTACCATGATCCAAAACAACATTACAACCAAGTTCTTGAGCTTTTCTAAATATTTCAGAATAATAAGGAAATAATTGCCTCATTTTGAAAAATCCACCAGCATAAAGAAATTGAGCGGTATGAATAGTTTGCAACGCTTCATTAATTTCCTGGTGACGTAATTCTCTATTCGAACTACCTGAGACTATCATTGCAGTTTCTTTCGTTTCTAGATCAATTACATTAATTCCAAGTGTTTGCCATCCGACTTGTTCAAAAAGAAGATTATATGTAGTTTTCAACAGTTCTCTTAATCTATTACCATATCTACCTGCACCAACTGCTCCAATTAAGAATGGGGACAATCCAAGATGACTTAGTTGGACTACAAAATTAGCAGTACTTCCTCCCACATTTGTGGTATAAGTACATTCAGTTTCTTCATTGTCAAGTCTTAATCTAGCAGTACCGTCTATAACATTTCCGGATACTGAAAGCTGTAGAGTTCTATCATCATAAAGATCCTCTAAAAGAAAACCATCTTTTGAAATTTCATAATCATTTAATACTCTTTCTCTGCCATACAAAAGATTTGGTCTTCTACTTGGATTTACTAAAAAATCTAAATATAGAGGACCGAAAGCTAAAACATCAGTCTGATTGTTCATACTAATTTAATACTCTGAAAGATTTAAAAAGGTGACTTGGCCTTTCAACTTCAAGTTCAAATATTTATATTTCTTAACTTAAGGAATTGATATGTCTAGAGTAGTGTTATTCGTAGGTGCTCATCCAGATGACATTGAAGTAGAATGTGGTGGAACAGTACAAGTGTTTTTAAAAGATGGATATCACGTAGTTGGATTATCACTTACAACAGGGAGAAACAAAGAAGAGCGCATAAAAAGAATAGAAGCTATAAAAAGGTCGTCTGAATTATTAGGCTACGAGCCTGTAATCACAGAATTAGACGAGTCTGACTTAACCGCAAAAATTGCTGAAGAACGTGTTATAGATTTAATCAGAAAATACAATCCTTTTATTATTTTTAGTCCATCAGATAAAGACCAACATATAGATCATAAATATTCTTCGTGGGGGGCTGATTCTGCAATCAGGCGACGTGTAAAGAATAGTTTACATTATGCGGGGCCTCTAAGAGAAAAAGAATTTGGTCCAGGTGTATTTTATGCTTTTACAGAGGAAGAATATAAACGTAAACTACAAGCAAAAGAAATACATAGAGAAGCTTATGGTCCAACAAGATATTTCACACAAGAATACAGTATAGAGTCGTGGTTGGGACAATGCGTTTTTGAATATACCCAAAGAGAGAATGCCCCACACTTAATTATTGGAGAAAGAACAATTACACCTTATGCTGAATGGTTCGAAGTTAGACATTTAGTAAATCCATTTTTAGGTGGTACTGATTTAATGTCACAAGTAAAGACATAGAATTACTTTCTAATATAATGTTTCAAGCTTTTTGGTGTCGGTTTTTTATTTCCGTTAATAGAATGGATAGCTCTACCATAAGCGTCTAGAACAGCCTCTTTAATCGACTCCACTAGTGTCGGATGGGGATGGATTGTGTTGACAACATCATCAGCCTTAAGATACTTCATTGCAAGTAAAGCTTCTCCAACCATATCCGATGCACGTTCATTCATTATATGTATCCCGAGAAATCGCTTTGTCTTTTTGTCGATTACAACTTTAACAAAACCTTCTGTATTACCTAAAGTCATAGCTCTACCACTCGCCTTAAGATAAAACTTGCCAACAAGGATATTGTAGTTTTTCTTAGCCTCATCTTCTGTCAAACCAACACATGCAACTTCAGGAATTGTGTAAGTGCATCTCGGTATTATATGTCCATTCATGGAAGAATTCAATTTCATTATATTTTCTGCTGCAACAATCCCATTTTCCATGGCTTCATGCGCATATCGTGCCCCAATAACATCACCAATGGCATAAATCCCCTTCACAGAGGTTTCCATCTTATCGGTAACAATAATTTTGCCGAGTTCGTCAATTTTAACGCCGATATTTTCTAAGCCAAGACTTTGTGTGTTAGGCTTTCTCCCTGTGGAAACTATAACTTTGTCTGCCTCTAGAAACTTCCCGCTTGATACTTTAACTTTAGTTGTTAACTCGTCTTTTACTTCTATAACTTTAGTATGCGTCAAAACTTTAACGCCACTGTCTTTCAGAACCTTTTCCATTCTTGACGAAATCTCTCTTTCTTCTTGCGGTAGCAATCTGTCAAGCATTTCTACAATAGTGACATTACAACCAAAGTTTGCTAACATGCAAGCGAACTCGACGCCCTCTGGACCACCGCCAACGATTAAAATATTTTGTGGTATTTCATTAGACGATAAAAACTCCTCGCTATTCACAACATTTTGACTGTCACCGAAAATTTTTGGTTTTGTTCCAGTGCTGCCGGTTCCGATTATTACATTTTTCACTTTAATTGATTCAGTACTATTATCAGACTTGGAAACTAAAATTTCATTCCTAGACTTAAACTCTGCTCTACCGAAAATAATCTTTACTCCATTTGACGTCAGCAAAGTTTCCACACCATTAGCGAGTTTGACAAGAAGATTTTTTCGGTTATCATGTAACTGCTTAACATCAACATGTGCTTTGATCAATTTTATACCGAATTGTTCTGCAATGTTTATATTCGATTGAATTTCAGCAAGTCTTAGCATTGTTTTGCTCGGGATGCAACCATAATTGTTACATACACCGCCCAGTTTGTTTTTTTCAATTAATACAACCTTTCCACCTAGCTGGGCCGCACGAATAGCTGCGGTATATCCGCCTGGCCCGCCGCCAATTACTGAAACGTCAAATTCCTCTTTCATTTTATGCACTACAATTTCTTCAATCTGGCATGTAGTTCTTCTTTTTTGGTAGAAGAAAGATCCAGCTTATTTTCTTTGGTAATATAGCTTTCCTTCTTTATCAGAATTATTTTATTGGGTTCCAGGTCATCCCTTAGGCATACGCCAGGACCTGCTATGCTGTTGGGGCCTACTTTTATTCCAGGGGAGAGAGTTGCATTTACACCAACTTTGCAGTTGTCGGACATTATCACACCTAGTTTGTCTCGACTTGAATCGATTTTTTTGTTACCGATTTTAACTTTTACTGTTTGTTCATCGAATCTAAAGTTTGCAGTTACAGCACCTGAGCCAAAAGAGCAGTTGTCACCGATGATAGAATCCCCTATATAATTTGTATGAAACCAGCAGTTGTCACCGATCAAAGAGTTTTTGATTTCTGTTGAGAATCCGACAATGCTGTTGGCCCCGATAGAGGAGTAATTCCAAATAAGAGCACTATTGCCTATCAAACTATTTCCCGCTATGTAACAAGGCCCTCTAATAGTTGCATTCCCGAGAATTCTAGTTCCTTTAGATACCCAGACGTTTCCTTCCAATTCGGATTTTTCAGATATGTTCACATCATTCTCGATTACCGGTTTAGTTAAAATTTTATCCATCAAATGCTGGTTTATTATGAACAGGTCCCACGGGTATTTGTATGAAGAAAAAACTCCGTTGTAATCAACTGCCTTTACTGCATTGCCTTCGTCGATAAATTTTTGTATTGCTAACTCATGCTGCATATCATTCAAAGGAACTTTCTCGTAGTAATTAAAAATTTTTGGCGGTAAGATATAAGCGCCTATGACACCAAGATTGCTTGGTTCCTGGCCTATTGGGGGTTTTTCAACTATTGCCTGCACTAAACCATCGTTAGACACCTTGATTACACCAAAGTTCCATGTCTCTTTCGTTGGTTTGCAAGACAGCAGCAAGTCGGCATTGCCGTCTTTAAATGTATTAATTTCCTTTTCTACCAAAGAAGCGTCAAATATATCGTCGCCATTAACAACAAGAAAATCATCTTCAATCAGTCCTTTTGTGGTTTGTATCGCATGCGCCATACCCAAAGGTTTGTCTTGATAAGTATACTGAATGTCAACTCCGAGCTGACTGCCGTCGCCAAAATATGATTTTATTTGGTCCGAGAGGTGGCCTGTGACGATTATAAAATCCTTTAGTTTTGCTTCCTTCAGGGTATCGACCACGTGATGCAACAAAGGTTTGCCTAGAATTTTAAACATTGGTTTTGGTTTGGTAAGAGATAATGGGTATACCCTGTTCCCTACCCCGCCTGCCAAGATTACAGTTTGCATTTTCACTCACCTTGAATTAAACTAATAAGCAGGGAACCAAGTTTATCTGCATTATGCCTAAGCACGCTTCTCTGTAACACATCTGAATTAATTTTTTTATACGGTTCTTCCGCTAGAAGATCTCCCTGTGAAATTCCCACTTTAGTATCATTGACAACGGCTTTTACAGGAAAATGACCCATATTTTCATGCATTTTCACAGCTTCTGCAGGCAACTCTTTTGAATTAACCACAACCGTGTCTATAACTTTTGCGCCAATATACTTTTCCATCTCATCTATAAAATCCTGAAGATCCATTCCTTTGGTTTCCTCGGTCGTCATCAAATTACAAATGAGGATTTTCTTTGCCCTGCTTTCTCGAATTGCCTGCGCTATCCCATCGACAACTATATTATGCAACACGCTGCTGTATAAATCGCCAGGACCAAAAATTATAAAATCGGCATTTTTTATAGCTTCAATGGCTTGGAGATTGGCTTTAGCTATAGGCTGTGTATAAAGCCTACTGATTCTTCCGGTTTCATCGGATTCGTCAATAAAATGTTCGCCTGTTATTCTTTTCCCATTTTCATATTCTGCAACGAGTTCGAATCTGTCCCAAGTGGATGGCACTATCTTCCCTTTTGCATTAACCATTCTACATAGAGTTTCTATTGCTTTTTCTTGAGACCCGTAAAATTCTGTTAATCCTGCGATTAAAAGATTGCCAAGATTGTGCCCTTTCAATTCATTACCTTTCTCGAATCTATAATCTAGAAGGTTCACAAGTTCATTTTCTGGCTGGCCTGCAAGCGCGATTAGTCTTTGTCTGATTTCACCTGCCGATAAAATTCCTAATTCTTCTCTTAATCTACCTGAACTTCCACCAGAATCTCCCATCGGAACTATTGCAAAAAGATTGCAGTCGTATTTTTTCAGTCCTTTCAACACAATCGAAGAACCTGTTCCACCGCCAATTACAACTATCTTAGGTATTCTAATATCAACCACCGATTTCAACTCCGATTTGCGGCAACTGTCTCCTGAGTTCTTCGGCATTAGTGTAAAGTATTGTTTTCATCCCGGCATCCCTCGCACCTTTAATGTTTCTTTCTTTATCATCTACTAAGAGGCACTCTTCAGGACGAACTTTGAATTTCTCAGTAATCTGCAGGTAAGCTTCAGCTGTAGGTTTTTTTATACCTTTCTGGAAAGACCAGAACATGTCATCAAAAATTTCGTTGAACTTGTAACTTGCAACTAAATAATCGGCCCATTCTTTTGTAAAGTTAGAAAGTATGACTAGTTTGTATTTTTGCTTTAAAGATTTTGCTATATTAACAACTTCGGGAAACGGCTGCAAAGCTTTCCTAACAACATCCTTCAAATAATCAATAGCAACGGTTGCACCAGTAAAATGAATGAATTGTTCCCAGAATTCATCTTCGCTTAGCCTGCCGGATTGCATCTCTTTTCTCAGATCATTATGGTCGTCAAAAAATTCAGCAATTAAACCTGGTTTTATGTTTGCGTCGAGCAAATCGAAAGCATTTCGCCAGTCAGTAGTTAGCACGTCTTGCAAATCGAAGATAATAACTTTAATGCTCTCGACAGTCGGTATTGTTTTAATCGCATCGCTAACAAACGTCTCTATTTTTTTGAACTGTTCTAAATCAGGAGACTCGTAACTTATGACAATTTTGGATTCTGTGTTGGAAGCCCTGAAGACTGCCCACCCATTTTCGAATTTTACTTTTACACCATCAAGTGTTGATATTTCATATCCCCTTTTGATAAACTCTTCTTTCAGGTTTTCAATAAACTTAAATTTCATTTCGGATGTTATTGCGATCCTCTTCTCCAATACTTGATAGTATGTAGGATATTTGTTTGTCAGTCCCGAAAGTTTCTTTTTTTCCGATACAAGAATGTTCAAAATTTTAATAGCGGCTATTAGGGTATCGTCGGTGTAGCTAGATTCTTTGAAATAAAAATGAGACGATGCCTCTCCTGCGAATGGGGCATCAATTTCTTTGCATTTGCGTGGAACATTTGAATGCCCCACTTTCCAGACGACAGGTATGCCACCATGCTGTTTTATCACTTCTTCAATCAATTGAGACGAAAGAACATCATAAACAATTTTAGCATTCTTGTTCTGCTCCAAACATTTCTCGGTCAATAAAGCAATTATATGACTGGTATTTGTCTTTTCACCATTTTCGTCAATTATTACAATCCTGTCACCATCGCCGTCTAATGCAAACCCTATGTCAGCACTTGTTTTTTTAACCTCTTCTTTAACCTCCTTCAGATTTTCTTCTATTAGTGGATCGGGTATTTCATGATGAGGAAAATTACCGTCTGGATTACAAAATAATTCAGTTACATCTGAGCCTAGTGCACGAAAAATTCTCGCATATATCCTACCAGCAGAACCATCGGAGCCATCAATAACCATCTTAAGTCCTTTATAATTTAAGGCAAGCTTCCTTGCAAACTCCTCATAGTCATCTAATATGTTAATTATGTTTAATTTTCCATTGCCAATCTTAAACTTTGATTTTTCCATTATATTTTTAATTTCTTCCAGCCCATTCTCCAATCCAATCGCTAACCCGTCTGCATCACAAAGCTTTACACCGTTGAACTCTTTTGGATTATGGGAAGCTGTTATCATTGCACCGGCTTCAAACCCAAGCTTATAGCAAGCGAAGTATATCATGGAAGTTGGGATTATTCCTATATCTGTCACATCTGCGCCCGAGTCTAACAAACCTTTGATAAAACTATTCTTTAAAGAAGGTGTACTTAATCTGTTGTCGCCGCCAACAGCTATCTTCTTGGCATTGGTGAATGTTGCGAATGCCCGCGCGATTTTGTAAATTATCTCTTCGTTTAGTTCTTTTGGGTACACCCCTCTAATGTCATATGCTTTGAAGATGCTCAATTATATCACCTACTTGACTGTTACACTCTTTGCAAGATTTCGAGGATGGTCAGGATCCAATCCCCTTAGAACAGCTAATTGATATGCAAGTATTTGAATCGGGATTATCTGCACAATTGGGTTTTCGTTATTAGCTTCTGGCACTTTTATCCAAAAATCAAAAATATCATTATTTTTAGGTGAAACACCGATTATATTTCCGCCTCGACTTTTGACTTCCATTGCATTTGAAAGTATTTCTTTTTCGTTCTCTTCTGAAACAAAAACAATGCAGGGCGTGCCATTTTCTACAAGTGCTATAGTGCCATGCTTTAGTTCGCCGCCAGCGAGGGCCTCGGCATGTATATACGACACTTCTTTTATCTTCAACGCGGCTTCTAGTGCGGTTGCATATTGCAAGCCACGACCTATCAGGAAAATATGATCCTTATCTTGTAATTTCTCAGCAAGCTCCTTGATTTTTGTTCTGGTAGTTGCAGAAGTTAAATGGTAGATTTCATTCCAAAGTTGTGTGAGTTTTCTTTTACCTTCGTCGTATTTGTCACTCAGAGCGTACGATAACAAAATAAACAATGCTAATTGTGATGTGTAAGTTTTGGTTGAAAGGACGCATATTTCGGGTCCAGCATTTATATTTAGAAACATGTCAGAGGTCCGTGTAAGTGACGAACCAATAACATTAACTAGAGATATGACTTTACTTCTCTTGACTTTCGCAGATTTGACAGCTTCTAAGACGTCCGCCGTTTCCCCGCTTTGCGATACGGCTATTATCAAACTTTTTTCGGTAAGATAGTGCTCATAATGCGGAAACTCTGAAGCTAATACAACGTTTATGTGTAATTTAGAAACTTTCGACATTATGTAACTCGCTGCTAAACAAGCATGATAAGAACTTCCAGCGGCAACAAAAAATATTCCACGAGCATTTCTTATTTCTTTTACAACATGGTCTATCAATTCCCTGTTCTGGTGTGCGGCTCTTTGTATTGTATCTACTTGTTCAGAAATTTCTTTCAACATGAAGTGTTCGAATTCGCCTTTTTCTGCTTGCTTTATGTCCCAATCTACTGTATCAATTTTTCTGTCGATTTCACGATTCTCAATTAAGTTGAATATTTTAAACCCTTTATCAGTTATGAGAGCCAAATCATAATCGCTCATATAGACAACATTTTTTGTATGTTCAAGGAATGCCGGTATATCACTGGCGGCAAAATAACCTTCATTGGAAACTCCCAATACCAAGGGTGACCCCTTTCTTGCAGCTATCAATTTTCTTTCATTTCTATTCAATATCAAAAAGGCATAACTCCCCTCTAAAGACCTCAATGCGGAAATAGCGGCATCGTGAAAATTCTTCCCTTTCTTCATTATTTCTTCTATCAGATGCGGAAGTATTTCAGTGTCGGTCTGACTTTTGAACCTGTGACCTGCCATTATCAAATTTCGCTTTAGTTCCTGATAGTTTTCTATTATGCCGTTGTGCACCACTGCAATTTTTTCATTGCAATCAAGATGAGGATGGGCGTTCTCTTTTGTTACACCGCCGTGACTTGCCCATCTCGTGTGGCCTATCCCCAAACTACCGGGCATATCCAGAAAATTCGTGCGTTGATGTATCTCATCTATTCTACCCACATCTTTCTTTATGTGAAAGTCACTACCAAGCGTGGCTATGCCTGCTGAGTCATATCCTCTATATTCAAGTCGCTTGAGACCTTTAAACAGAATTGGCGCAACATTTTGATTACCTATGTAACCTATAATTCCACACATTTCATTCACTCGTCAACCAAAACCTTCCTGCTTTCTAAGAAGACGTGCCCACATGAAATGCACTCAGTTGTTTTTGGAAAAGTCGCACTTATCATACTGGTTCTCTCTGAATTGCATTTAGGGCAGAACATAATTTCACCATGGACTATATTCTTCATTCAATTTTGTTTGTATATCTAAAAACATTTGTTGAATCTTTTGTCCATCGTGATAATTGTTGATTAGAGTGAGCACAGGGAAGACCTCCATGTTTGCATCGTCTAGCGCATGAGTCGGCACTGAAAAAGCAATAAACCCAACTGGCAATTGAGCTGGTTGATTGGAACGCGCTGTAGAGTCAAAACGATGTGCAAAAGCAATGTATTTTCTTTCACCTGGTCCAGTTTCTTTAAGGTAATCAATTAGATAACGCTTTAGTAGAGAGTGTGGACGTATAGCAGAAGGAAAATGAATTTCTGTTTGATCACCTGATCTGAAGTACGAATCTTTTAAAAGAATATTAACTGGAGGTATATACTCAGCTCCATCGCCTGAAATCCTAATATCATCAATTAGTCCATTGACTAAAAACTCTAGAAGTGGTAAGTCCCTTTCAGTAACGCCTCTAACATCGTACTCATACCAGATTTTTATTTTACCTGTGTCTTCATGCTGCTCTACCATAATTAGTCACGTGGGGACAATCCGGAATTTTAGGAGTTGTGAGGAACCATTCACCCATTTGAGGTTGCTCCATTCCATCATCTTAGAAATTAATTAACATGAGGGGATATAAATGAAACCTAAATGAAATGATTTAGAACTATACACCGGCGCCAAAAAAGAAGGCTTAAAAAGGCTTAACTACTAAGAAAAGATTTATATAGGTAAAATTTGATTAATAATTGTTATGTCATACGTGGTTGAAGAGCACGCTGAAGGGCAGAGAATCCACAGGACACTAATAATGAAGCCTACCAATTTTAACGTGCTGAACAGCGAGCTGTCAGTGAAAGTCTTGGGAGAACTGGGCAAGAAGCCTCAGTGCGCAATGGATGTCGCCAGAAAGTTAAAAGAGCACGAGCAAAAGATTTATTATCATTTGAGGAGACTGGAGAAGGCTGGGATAATCAAACTTTTGAAACGTGAAGAACGTGTTGGCGGATTGGCAAAGATATATGAGGTATCGCATCCCTACATTTCTGTAAAATTATTTGATGGTGAACATATAACTGACGTGAAGGTAAAACCAAAGGAAATAGAGTTTTTCAAGTCATTTATTAAAAATGGAAAATTAGATGGGTTGCTTGTAGTGGGTTCTCCCGACCCGCATGGAAAATATGGTGCGCAGGCGTCTGATGGCAGTGCTGCAATTGACTTGGCCCTGCTGCTTGGAAGTTTTCTGAATAATGCTTCGCCGAATTACAAGCTTGATACTGAACTAGGGGAAGAAGATTTGAAGAATAACCTAATCTTGGTTGGCGGACCTAAAGCGAACATTCTGATAGATAAAATAAATGCGAAGTTACCGATATATTTCGATACAAAGAATGAATTTGATATTGTTTCTAGCTTTACCAAATCTGTTTATAATGAGGATAATGTCGGTGTGATAGTTAAGATGAAGAGTCCTTTTGCGAAGGATAAGGAGATTCTATTGTTATCCGGGAAGAGATTCAAGGGGACTAAGGCCGCCATTCTCGGGCTTATGAAATATTTGAAGAAGTTGGAAGACGGCAACAAGTTTGAGGAAGGCATTGCAAGGGTTGTTCACGGGATTGACAGGGATGCTGATGGGATAATTGATGACGTGGAGTTTTTGGAATAAAGTTTTTATAAATATAAGAGGATTTAGTTATTATGACAAATGGTTCTAATGTTAAACAATACTTGGACAAGGCTTCTAGAGCTGTACCTAATATTGTTATACCAAAACTAGAAAATGGAAGTTTGGTTCTAAGAAATAGATTATACGAAACTTTCTATGAAATTGATGATACAGAGATTTACAGAAGACTTAACCCCCAAGAAGCGATTCCTTATAGAGCTATTCATAAAAAACTAACTTCTTCTACTGATAAAATAGATGAGTTATTTGCACGGGAAAGTGTACAACGTGATAGAAGAAGGGTATTACCATTTTCAAAAGTATTTGAATCTGGTTTTGGTGCATGTTTAGAAAAGGCCATTCTTATTCAGCTGTCAGCACAAAAAAGAAATGATTCTTTCTTAGTAAATGGTGTTTTACTGAAAGGTGAATCTGGTTATGATATGTGGGCTCACGCTTATAATGTTCTTTTTGTTAATGATCAAATACCCTGTTTAATTGATGCTGAAAATCCATTAATTGACGAAGCTGGAAACAAAATCATTCCGTATATTGTACCAATAATCGGTATTAATTCGTCGGGTGAATTTCAAGTTCCAGCAGCTTTGAGACAGAACAGGACATATGCATTGACCTAAATAATAAAATCTAAAATTCCCCAGGATGTTCATTGACCCAATTTTCTATCGCTTTCTTAATCTCAACAGTGACATATTCCTCGCTAGGCAGTTTTCTTTTTATCGTCATCGGTATGACATTTTCCTTGAACTCTTGCTTACCGATTTTTGAAGCTTCTGTTCCCTCTGTTTTAACCAGCACAGGTGCACCAAGGGAAATCTGCAGAGCTCTAGCTCCAAGCAAACGAGCGGTTTCAAACCTAGTTAACCTATCACGTGGCCAGATCAACAATTCACCTTTTTGACAGAATAGCTATTAGGTAACAGTATTTAAAATGGTTACGGTTTGAACGCACTTATTTCTTTCAGCAGGTCAACATGCCCCATGAATACTTGACGGCAACAATAGCGCTTTAACCCTAGGGAATCCATGACTTTGCCTGCAGGTTCACCGGCTTGCATTCTTTTTAAATAATCGCTATAAAGGTGCCCTATTGGCTTGCCACAAGTTTGACATCTGACTGGTACGATAATTTTTATCACCGATTTAATTCATTTCGAGTTTTGGAGTATTTAAAACTTTAAGCAGGTATGGTATATCCAGATTTAGGGTTTCTAAGATCTTTCTGAAATTTTTAACACTGAAATTTCTTTTCATCAATTCAACATCTCTGATGTTTTCTCTCCTAATTCCGATTTTCTTACCTAATTGGTTCTGGGATAATCCTAATTCCAATCTTTTCTTCCTTAAGATTGGACCTATTTCTTTGATGTTAGATAATATTTTTATCCAGTCTTCTTCTCTAGGCCATTTGTCTTTGAAGAATTTCTGTTCGTGATAAATTCCTTTAGCTCCTGTTGTATAGTTTACGATTTCTTTCGGACATTCTAAACCGATTAATTTGAAGAATTTATAAGGTGTACCATCTTGTGTGTTAGAATATAAACAATAGCCACATTTCTTGCCAGTAAAACCACTTGTGTATTCAACTGGATAGAAGTGTAATCCTAATTCTTTTAATTTACCAATCAAAACCATAATATCATCTTTGGAAAAGCAATTAGTAGCTATTACTATAGTAGGAACTCTATTTTCGTCATTCTTTCTTCTAACTAAACAGCCGTCTCCAAGATACCAGAAAAGTAAGGTTGCTGGTGTAATTTCCAAATTCTTTGGAACAACTTTTACTGTTTTATCATTGTGTCTTCTATACCATTTTCCCCTTAATGATGATAGTTCAATATTTTGACGGGCATTAATATAAAATCCTAATGTAAATACTTTGGAAATGGCATTATTTAACGAAATATACGTTGGTATATTAAATTTTTTAAATGACCTTCTATTCCATTCGAGAAATTTTTTGTCTTTAGCATTCAAACTGTAGTAGTAATACCTATTTTTATAGATTCTAATTGATGCATCACCCAATAATGTCCCATTAATGAGCTCTGAAAGTTTCATCTTTTCACCATCTTCAAAAGTCTTACTACTATATCTTCATATGTTTCTCGAGGATGAATCTTGACTTTATCTAATTTTCGTTTTGTTTCTTGACTAATTTTGATTGTTGTTATATTCATATTTATAGTATACTATGATATACTTAAGTATACTTCTATACTAGAAAATATATTTCTTAATCTATCTTTTCGAACGCTGTTTATGGCGCCTTGATCCTCGTTTTGATGCGCCTCGTCCACTTCCATGATGAGATTCATTTCTTCTTGGATCATAAACTAACAAGTTCCTATCATATTGTAGATACTTCTCACGTAATTCTTTACCACCAGAAAATTCAACCAATCCTTTAGCAATAGCCATTCTAACAGCCTCAGCTTGTCCAACTATACCTCCACTACGAGCATGAACGTCGATATCAACTGTTTTCGGCATATCCCCCGCAATTATCAAAGGCTCCTTTACCCACATCCTCAATGGCTCATTTCCCCAAAGATTCAACGGGACAGAATTTATCTTAACGTTACCTTTTCCCGCTTTAACAACAGCCCTGGCTATTGCAATCCTTCTCTTACCGACTGTGTGTATTTCCTTTTCTTTTTTCTTTACCATCTTTTCTTAGCACCTATGCTTGTTGATAAATCTCCTAGAGTTATATAAGTTGTTTTTAATTTACTTGCATCTGCAGCTTGCATTTTTTCTGCTTGTTTATTCTTATGCTCTTCTGGAACACCGGTAAAAACTTTCAATTTCTTGAACACCTTTCTTCCTTTTGCCTGTTTCCATGGCAGCATCCCTCGAACAGTTCTTCTGAAAATGTCATCCGGATATCTGGGAAAGAACGGGCCTTTCTTTGGATCTCCTCTTCTGATTTTTACCTGATAATGTTCCTTTTTCCATCTTGGATTTCCTGATAGCACCGATTTCTCTGCATTAATCACTACAACATCTTCACCTTTGAGTAAATCTTTCGCGATAAATGTGCACATTCTTCCTAATATCTGGTTTTCAGCGTCGTAGATTTTCATCTCATTCACCTAGCAAACTTGATGCACCTTTGTCTACAATCCAAGTACAATTAGGGTGACTTTGTAAAACAGATCCAGGCATTAATGGTGATATACTTCCTTCTAATGTATCTTTAACCGCTTGTGCCTTTTTATTTCCACTAGCCATCATTAAAACAACTTTTGAATCAAAGATAGTTCCCATCCCCATCGTGATCGAATATCTGGGAGGTTCTTTTAATTTTGCAAAATCTTCTGCATGATATTCTAAATAATGAGGAGGCAATTCTACCACGCTTGTCCTCGTTCTTAATACTGCTTCGTTACTACTGGGCATCACATTAGCCACATGACCATCAGGGCCAATACCTAAAATTGCCAAACCTATTCCACCAAACCTTTTTATTAATTCTTCATAAGAACGACAATATTCCTGAGGATTTTCATGTACCCCATCGATGAGATGAATTTGCTCTCGGGAAATACCAGTCGGTTTTAGGAAATCTTGTTGTAAGTAAAATCTGTTAGATACCGGGTTCTCTTCAGAAAACCCTACATATTCGTCTAAATTGAATACATAACCCTTATAATTAAGACTTCGAAAATCTCTTGCTAATATCTGATAACTTAATTTAGGTGTGCTACCAGTAGCCAGAGCCAAATTCGTGCTTGAATTAGATCGTAGAGTACTTAAAATAAATTCTGCTCCTCTCTCACTCATTTCTTCATAATTCTGAACTATAACTAATTTATCATTCATACGATCACGAAATAATTTTAACATTCGAGCCTTTTGGATTTTCTTTCATAAGATCTTCGATTGGCATAACCTTACCATTTGAGTTTTTAATTTTTTGTTCTGCAACTTTTGAGAATTTCCATGCAACAATATTGACTTTTTTTGTCAAGTTGCCAGAAGACAATACAACACCGGGAACTATAATTGTTTCTCCGTCACTGACATTTCTTTCTATATCCGACAGATTCACTTCTACTCTTTGTCGTGTAGATTTTGATAGCTTTTCAGCTATATCTTTCCAAATAGGAGCTTTCATTTCCAGATGTTTCTTCTTTAGGCTCTCTACCAACTGTTTAAGATACGGATTTGTAGGTCCTGTCCTCTTGGCCATGAGTATCGGAAATTAGTTAGTAATTGTAGGTTTTTAAGGTTTACAAAAATAAGAAAGGGTTGATTTACCCCATCTTGCACATCTTATCGTGCCATAGTCCTGCGATTAAAAACGTTGCCACTCCTGTAATTATCCAGTTTAATGGGCCCCCGAGACTTGCATACTGTAGCAAACCATATACTACCATAGCAACTCCCACAGTTAGAGGAAAAACATGCTTGTGACCCATACCTTTCATTTCTGCCATTAATTTATCACCTACAATTAATTGGTCGCTTAAAAAGATAACCATGCGCCAATCGGGATTTGAACCCGAGCATTGACCTTGGGAAGGTCACATCCTACCAGGCTAGACTATTGGCGCTTTAATTCTAATTAACTAAAAATAATTTATGGTAGTATTTAACTTTCAAGATTTTCTTATTAGTTTTGGCTATCTTGCTTTATTTCTTTTAACCCTTGCCAGAGCTGTAGGTCTTTTTCAAATAGCATTACCTATTCCTCAGCTAGTAATTATAGGCACCGCAGTTGGTATTGGCTTGGATCCTTTTATCACAGGTATACTAGCAGGTATTGCTTCAACTATTGGTGATAGTGTAGGTTATTTTGTTGGTTTGGGAGGTGTGAAGTTAGTAGGAAAGTTGAAAAAAATAAAAATTCCTAAGGGAGCTATAAAATTAAAGAAATTTATAAACAAGAAAGGATTTTGGATTGTGTTACTCGCTAGCATGACACCATTACCTTTCGATCTTTTTGGTATAGCAAGCGGGCTAGCACGTTATGATTTTAGAAAATTTATTGTGGCTTCGCTAATAGGAAAGACTGGTGGTTCGCTAGTCACTGCTTATGGTGTGCTTTATGGAATTGATTTAATAAAAGGTTTGGGTTAGAGTATGAAAATATCAGTAGGTAATGACATAGTTAATATAATCAGATTCAAAAACAAAATTGTGAAAAATAAAAACATGTTAGAAAAGGTTTTTCTGCCTTCTGAAATGAAAAATAAGGATATAAGGCATTTAGCTGGTTTGTTTGCTGCAAAAGAAGCTGTAACGAAAGCTCTGAATCTAAAAGTTGGGAACTGGCTGGATATAGAAATTTTACATGAAAAAAATGGTAAACCGAAGGTAAATTTCTCTTCTGGACTTAAACGAATTCAAGATTATAGTTTGAGTATAGCTCACGATGGTAAATATGCTTTAGCTACTGTGGTGGTTTTGTTAGATGATAAATCTAAATAGAATAAAAACTTTCCAGCAATTTGTAAAGGTTATAGCTAAAGCTTATAACAATAAGCCAGCGTTAAAATTCAGACCCAGATTTAGAACACTTACATGGACTTATGATGATATTTTACTGCACTCACTACAAATAGCAAAAGAATTAGAGAAAAGAAATATTCAACACGGCGACAAAGTTCTAATCTGGTCTTATAATTCACCTTATTGGATAGCAGCATTTTTTGGAATTCAGTTAAAAGGTGCTGTTGCTGTTCCAATAAATCTACAAAATAAACCGGACTTTATTGAAAAAGTTGCTAAACAAACAGATGCGAAATTATTAATCAAGTCGGAAAGATTGCCAAAAATAAAAAATTTAAAAAATCTTGATTTGGAACATGTGCCTGATACCACAATAAAACGAATCAAAGAACCAAAAATAAACGAAAACAATCTGGCAGAAATTGTCTATACTTCTGGTACAACAGGTGAACCTAAAGGAGTGATGTTAACTCATAAAAATGTTCTTTCGAATGTAAAGGCGAGTTTAGAGGCCATACCAGTCAATCAAGGCGACAGGTTCTTATCTATCCTACCACTGTCTCACATGTTTGAACAAGTTGGTGGTATGTTAGTTCCATTATCGGCAGGTGCCCAAGTCACATATGCAACTGCATTGAACTCAATTTCTATAAGGAAAAACTTAATTGACGATAAGATTACAAAAATGCTTGCAGTTCCTGAGTTTCTTAAGTTAATAATAAGAAGAATCGAAACCCAAGCTGAAGAGAAAGGTAAAAAAGAATTACTTGAAACATTTTTTAAAATAGGTCATGGGATACCATCAATGGGTTTAAGAAGAATTCTGTTCCACTCGATAATAAAAAAATTTGGTAAATTACACAGTATAGCTTCAGGTGGCGCTCCTTTAGAAAAGGAAATCGGTGAAAAATGGGAAGATATGGGAATTTACATATTGCAAGGATACGGAACAACAGAAACCTCTCCTGTTGTAAGCGTTAACACATACGAAGATAGAAAAATAGATTCAGTTGGTAGACCTGTTCATGATGTGAAAGTGAAAATTGCAGAGGATGAAGAAGTTCTTGTTAAAGGTCCGAATGTGACCCAAGGGTATTTCAAAAACCCTAAGAAAACTAAAGAATCTTTCACTAACGGCTGGTACAGAACAGGTGACGCTGGGTATTTTGATGAAGATGATCACTTGCACATAAAGGGAAGAACAAAGTACATGATAGTTACAGAAGGCGGGCAAAATGTATACCCTGAGGACATCGAATTCGAGCTTAATAAAATGCCAAATGTTGAAGATAGTTGTGTTATAGGATGGAAAAGAGGAGATAGGCTAGAGATTCATGCTGCCTTGCTGGGAAAGAAAATAAAGAACGCAGAAAAAATCGTAGAGACTGTAAATAAAAAACTCGCTTCATTTCAACAGATTCAAGGTTATTCGATTTGGCCTTTGGATGATTTCCCAAGAACTGTCACCAAGAAAGTTAAAAAAGACGAAGTGTTATCGTATTTGGAAAAAACTTCTAAAGGAGAAAGAATTGAAAAAGAAATTAAAGAAATCTCTGCAGTGGAAAAATTAATTTCTCAAGTGTCTGGAACTAACATAGGGAAGATAACAGATAATAAAAAACTTGTTGCCGATTTAAAAATGGATTCCTTAGATAGAGTTGAATTGGTTTCGCTGCTAGAAGAAGAAACTGGTGTAGTTATAGATGAGTCATCGATAGGACCAAAAACAACTGTTCGTGACATTAAAAGTCTAGTTGAAAAGAAAATTCAAAAAATTGAGAAATACGAATTCCGAGAATGGCCGTTATCACACTTTGTTCAGAGAATTAGGAGCTGGTTGCAAGCTATACTTGTTTTACCTTGGCTTTCTTATTATGCGCCTTTAAAAGTTGAGGGATTAGAAAATTTAGAAGATTTAGAACTACCTGCAATATTTTTTTCCAACCATATTGGTTCACTAGATGCTGGAATAGTTGTAAGAGCTTTACCTTCTCACATACAAGAAAAGCTCGCAATTGCAGCAGCTATAGACACCCTTTGGGAACATCCTAAATTCAAAAAATATGCTGGCTTTATTACTCTTCTTTATAACGTATATCCCTTTGCCCGAGAAAGGACTAAATCACCACAGATAAAATCTTCATTAGAGTATACAGGACGATTATTGGACAGGGGATTTTCAATTTTAGCATTTCCTGAAGGTAGGATGGCTATTGCCACAAGAGACAGTAAATTTAAAGATATAGAAAGATTTGGGAGAGTTCGGGAAGGAGAACTATTGCCGTTTAAAGAAGGTGCTGGATTTTTGGCAGTTGAGATGCAAGTTCCAGTAGTCCCCGTTAAACTAGTTGGAAGTCAATTTGTTTACCATCCGCGCAAGTCAATCCCAGAATTACCCAGCAAACATGAAGTTATTGTAAAATTTGGTAAACCTATGATATTTTCACCTAACGACTCTTATATCAAAGCCACAGAAATGATTCAAAATGCTGTTAAAGAGCTTTAAGCTATAGAATATTCAACTCGCTGGAAAATAAATAGAGGATTTAGAAAATCATTTGTAGTTATAGGTGGCATAAATCATAATTAGAATTTAATTTTAATATAACGACTAGTGCTGAGGGTGAGTGACCCAGCTAGGGTGCAGCCATCAGCGCCCAGAGTTACGTTATACACGCGAAGGGCTTCAATCCCCACTATGTTTCACAAGATCCGGTTATTAATAACTGATAAACATAAAAGTTTGCAAGATTTATATATTACACATGTTCTTGATTCACGCATCACAACTTGCCAAATCATTATTTACTGTGGCCACCTCTACAATGCCGGACGATAAAGAAAAGATCGCCTCTATTATCAGCTCAGCACCAGAACGCCAACGGCCCCTTCTTAAGTGGTTTGGCGCCTTTGTGCAAAAGAAACGAACGGGTGTTTTATATCCAACTTCCGTTGCAATAGATACCACACTCGCATGTAATTTTGCATGTCCTCATTGTTATATCGCAGACGACCTTTACTCTCCTACTAAGGAAAACGTAGAAAGAGGTCTTTCTGTAGAAGGATGGACCAGAAAGTTCGAAGAGCTACATTCACAGAATCCTTTTCTTTTCCATGCGAGCTGGGTCGGCGGTGAGCCGATGCTTAGAAGAAATCTTCTTGAACAAGGTGTAAAACACTTCTCATATAACTGGATACATACGAATGGTTATTTTGGCTTTCCGATCGACTTGGGTGACGAAAATCACAAGATAACTTATATTGGGTCTATTGACGGAGATATCAAACACCATGACAAAATGAGACCCACCCGTGGAGCAAGTCAACCAACTTATGAAAGGATTCTTAACAATATTCGCAACAGTAAAAGCTCTAGCATTATAGTGCATACTGTTATTTCGCCAGATAATTCAGAGTTTCTTGGAGCTATGCTTAAAGAATTGTATGATACAGGTAGAGTGAAGGCAGTGGGCTTCAGTTTTCTGTCGCCACAAAAAGGCTCGCAGGTGTTTGAACCAGAACAAAGAGATGAAATAGTAGATCAGTTGCTGGGATATCGGCGTCAATATGGAAATTTTATTTTTGATACGCCGTCCATTCTGAGAGCCATGAGGTCTGGTCAAATCCCCTACACATACGCTGATGGTTGCCTTATTAAAATCAGAGGCGATGGTACAGGTGGGAATATTCCGCTTAATGCTTATGGTCTAGTGAAGGAACAGTGCGTAATGGGTCCTGAACAGTCTTGCGAAGAATGCGGATGCGAAATACCAGCTCAATACAGCGGAGTATTCGATGGATGGACTGTCCTGGAAAGGTCACCAGTCTTTGGGAGACTATTAGATTACACAATTAAAGTGAATAGACGATAGAAGAGAGTTTTTTGAGCCAGGGTTCGTGCCCTGCCGTAGATGTCTGCCTTCACGCCTATAGGTTGGCGGTCCAACTATGTAAAGCTGATAGTTCTGAAGCAAGGGTTCAGCGCTGAGGATGGGAGTCGAACCCACATGGGCTTGCGCCCGCCAGTTTACCTGTTAATTTCGAGACTGGTGCACCACCATTATGCGACCTCAGCAACAATTATAAGAAAATTGAACCTAATAAAATTAAAATAACCGCTATTACTATAATCCCTAAAACCACGGTCAGAATTAGTTTAATTGGTGTTCGTTTAAAGAGGAACTTTAGGACAAAATAAGTTACCACAGATGCAAAAACAGCTGAAAGGATGGCTATAGGCAGATTCTGTGAAGAATAGTAGGATAGGGAAACTAAAAACTCCCAAAGCTTTGAAAGTGTAAAAGTTATGGTATCCCATTCCTGTTTTGCTACACCGACTACAAGTTCTAATAGAACGACAAAAGGATTCGTTACCATTGACTATAATTTATTTTGGAACTAATTTAGCTTCTGTGACTTCTAGATATCCGCTATTAGTTTTGTTATCCCATACTTTCCTTGAGTCAACAAACTCTATCTTTTTCTTAAACATAGGCGCATCTACTACAAAGCTGTCATAATGACCACCCTCAGCACCAATATGAAATCCAAATTTCTCACTCAACTTTTTCAATTCCCTTAGAGAGTTCAAGTCGAGTTTTTTACCTAACCAGTCTGCATCTAAGCCATCAACGGCAACTTGTGTTATACGGATATCAAACCCAAACTTTATAGCGTCTTTAATCAACTCATAATGATCCATATTTTCGTATGGCACTAAAACGCTCATTTTAAACTTTTTAGCGACTTTTTCTATAGCTTTTATTTGAGTTTTCTGTAAACCAACTCCACCTAGCACTACAGTATCTGCTTCAATTCTTTTTAAGACCTTTTCCAATTCTTTAGCTTCTTGTTCAGGACTGGTTTTATCTGTTTTTAATAGAACGAGGGGTATATCCATAGCAGTTGCAGACAATGGTGTCCATTCGACTGTAGCATAATGATAAAGGTAAGCTTCTGTATTTTTGGGTTTCACAGCTATCAAAGCAATTATTTCATGTTTATTATCCAAACACCATTTAACCGCTTGATTAGAATCCTTCCCTCCGGAGTACATTACCGCGACTTTCATAACATCCTTTTAACTTATAACGCTTTTAAATTTAACTATGATTAAATGTCTGTGTTAAAACTTGATTCCCTAGAACCCAGAGACTATCAGAAAAATATTGCAAAATCTGCAAGTGAGAAGAACACTTTGGTTGTGCTGCCTACAGGCATGGGAAAGACATTAATTTCCTTGTTGGTTGCAGCTGAAAGGTTGGAAAAATTTCCGGAAAGTAAAATTCTAATTCTTTCGCCTACCCGCCCCTTATCTGCCCAGCATAAAAAAAGTTTCGAACAATTTACTACTATAAGTCCAGATGAAATAATTTTGCTCACTGGTAATGTTAAACCCGAAGATAGAATTGAGCTGTATAAAAGAGCTAAAGTTATTATTGCCACACCTCAAACCATTGAAAATGACTTGGTCAATAATAGACTGGATCTAGAAAATTTTAGTTTCTTAACTGTAGACGAATGTCACAGGTCAGTAAAAAACTATTCTTATCCAACAGTTGCAAAAAAATACATGCTGCAATCTAAATGTTCATTGCTTCTTGGCTTAACAGCCTCCCCTGGAGCAACGCGAGAAAGAGTTCAGGAAATCTGTGATAGTTTATTCATTAAAAATGTCGAGATAAGAAGTGAGACTGATGTAGATGTAGAAAGATACGTCCAACCTGTAGAGCGAGAAAACGTATACGTAGAACTACCTGAAGAGTTCAAAAAAATAAGAACGCTGTTGGAAGAGGTTCTGAAAGATGATTCATACTGGTTAAAGGAACACCATTACACCTTCACATATAAACCTACAAAAGGCATGCTGCTGGACACGCAGAGAAAAGTTATTGCAAGCTATATGCATGGCTCTAAGAATTTCGGCGCTTTCTGGGCCATAATGAGAGTGGCTGGTGCAATAAAGATATTACATGCTCTTGAATTACTTGAGACTCAAGGCATCAAATTTTTGTATGATTTTCTTAAGAAGATTGAGAAGAGTAAGAAAAAGACGGACACACGATTATTCAAGGATCCTAGAACGAGAGAAGCAGTTAAATTATGCGAAGAGTTATTGATAGTTGAAATAGAACATCCGAAACTAGGAAAGATTGTTGATATTGTAAAAGAATTGTTGGATAGAAAACCCGATGCAAAAATTATTGTATTTGCAAATTATCGCGCAACTGTTGACAAGATAAATGAGGTACTAAAAGAATCTGGAATAGATTCTGGGATTTTAATTGGTCAAGCTATAAAAGAAGGTAAAGGTTTGACACAGCAACAACAAATAGAAGTATTGGACAGATTCAGACAATTTGAGTTTCCGGTACTAGTTTGTTCTAGTATTGGAGAAGAAGGATTAGATATCCCCGCTATTGATTATGCAATATTTTATGAGGCGGTATCAAGTGAAATACGTTCCATTCAGAGAAGAGGAAGGGTTGGCAGGCATACTGTAGGTAAAGTTATATTTTTGATAACAAAAGATACACGTGACGAGGTTTACTATTATGCATCGCTGAAGAAGGAGAAGAAAATGAAAGGTATGCTTTACAGGATGAAAGAGAGGGGTATTAAGAGGAAAGGTAATCTATTAGATTGGGTGTAGAATGGAAACACAAAGAATTCTCAAGCCTGCCAACAAGGTTCTTGTTATAGCTGACTACAGGGAAAAGGAAGTTATAGAGAATTTGAAAGGTTTAGGTGCGAGTGTCAATGAAATGAATCTGAAGGTTGGTGATTTTATCTGCTCTGGTGATGGTGTGGTGATTGAAAGAAAAACTCACAGCGATTTTGTTTCTTCGATAATAGACGGTAGGATTTTTGAACAAGTGAAATATTTGAAAGAAAACTATGAAAGACCTGTAATAATTGTAGAAGGATTCTCCAACAGAGAGATTAATGAGAATGCGCTAAAAGCTACTATTGCGAGCCTGATAACTAAATTCAATGTCTCATTTGTCAACACTAAAAACCCGTTAGATACTGCTAAGATGATACACTGGCTCGCTAAAAAAGAACAGGAGGATGTAAAACAGACTTTAGGGTTTAAGCAAGGCAAGAAACCGAAAGAGATGAAAAAACTGCAAGAATTTGTTTTGGCGGGTATGCCTGGAATTTCCCATGTCTTAGCAAGAAGGCTGTTGGAGGACTTTGGTACCATAGAGGGTGTAGTTAACGCTTCAGAAACGGAGTTATCGAAAGTTAAAGGTATAGGCAAGAAACTCGCAAACAAAACAAGAAAACTTTTAACGAATAAGTATTAGTGGTGTTACCCTGAAGGAGACATTAATTGTTGGTCTAGACCCGGGCATAAATACCGGTATAGCTATTCTCGATTCACATGGTAACATTTTAGACATTTACAGCAAGCGTGACATGACCAGAGCAGAAATAATCCGTCATATACTTAGATTTGGTAATCCCGTCATAGTATCAACTGACGTCAGTACCACGCCTAGTTCGGTCGAGAAGGTTGCAACCAAGTTGGGTTGTGTTATTTATTTTCCTTATGCTCCCATCAGCCTCAACGAAAAAAGGGAGTTGACAAAAGATTATTATCATTCTGTGAAAAATGATCACGAGATTGACGCCTTATCAGCTGCGATTAAAGCATGGAAACATCACCGAACTTTATTTTCTAGAGTAGATGACGTGTTGAAGAAATTTGGTAGACAAGAAATTTTTGCATATGTCATGTTGAAAATATTGAAAGAGGAAAGCCCGAATATAGAAGATGCTATTCGTGAATTTATTGGAAAGGAGAAACAACCTGTTGAAGTAGAAAAGATGTCCAAAGATGAGAATATACAAAAGGAGTTCATTGAAAAGTTGCAAAAGAAACTTATAGAAAAACAACAACTGATTGACTCGCTAAAGAATCAAAATATTTTACTCAGTAAAGCCTTGAATGAAATAAGAAAGGAAATAAGTAGATTGAAAGAGAGCAGACCCAAGATTGACCGAACTGAAGACTATCAAGAATTGGAAAACTCGCTTGGTTATCTTAAGAAACTCAGAAGAATAGAAAACAAAGGCTATTATCCTGTTATTGAGCTTGAGAAGATAGACCTAAATTTAATTGAACAAGTAAACGATAGTATCGACTTGGATGGCAGAGTTGTCTTAGTGAACAAAAAGGGAAATCTCAACTTACTGAATGATAGAAACATAAAGTGCTTGCTTACATTAGATGAAATAGATTCTGGGATTGAAAATTTAGAATTTCCTGTAGTCCAAATCGATAGTAACACGTTAGAAAACTTTGATGATATTAAAGCGGTAAAAATAGATTATATAGAAAAGGGACTTGCTGATGCGAAAAAGTCTGGATTGATTGGATGGTTAAAAGGCTACAGAAAAAGGAGAGAGTGACAACCCGACTTACTTCTCTATTAATTTTTTTAGTTACTTTTAATTTACTTGCAATCCCGTTGTATATTGCACTGTACACAAATTTTTCATTTGAACCTTTGAAAGAATTAAATGCTAGGATGGTTTCTGCTACGCTAAAATTTTTCGGCTATAATTCATATTCAGACGGTTCCACAGTTGATTTGGTATCAAACGGTCTCTTACAGAAGATAGATATATCTTGGGATTCCACTGGCTGGAAAAGCATGTATGCGCTAGCTGCACTAATTCTAGCCACCCCCATTTCAAAAATCTCAAGAAAAATAAAGTTTGCTGTTATTGGAGTAGCTATAATCTTTTTTATAAACTATCTTCGCATAAGCTCTACTATTCTAATTTCAGCTAGTTTCGGCTTTAATCTGTTTGATATAATACACACAGTGCTGTGGAGGGAGGGCCTTATTCTGGCTGTAGTTGGCGTCTGGCTTGTTTGGATGAGAATGGAAAAGTATAAGATATGGAAAATCAAATAAAATTTAGGTGGCTACTTGGTTAAAGAAGACTTTTCCTTGAAAAAAGATGTTCTACAGATACAGAAAAAGATAGCTGATTTAGAGCTGGGCGCTACAGAACTGAAAGAAACATTGACCAAATTTGACACAGCTGTTCTTGATGATATCAAGCAGAGGGTAGAAGATGTTGAAGATTTGACAATGGTTGAGAATGCTGCTGTTATTGAGCTTAAAAATATGTTGGAGGGAACCAAACCTGAACAACCGCAAGAAACTGTTTCACCACAACTGGAAGAAAGGTTGAATGCACTAGAACAAAAAGTATCAAATATAACAGTTCCTAATGTTGAGGAGATTAAAACCTCTATTACATCATCTTTACCAACTTCACCAACAATAGATACAACTCAGCTCGATGCAAAGATTAATGAAATTCAGACTAGTTTTAACGCTATGCAAACAGATTTGAACAATAAGATTATTGGCTTGGAAGAAAGGCTATCCCAAATGAAGAATACTCTTACCTATTTACCTGATCTCAGCACACTCAAATCGGATTTGAAGAATGAAGTATTGTCAGCTATACCTGATTATGCCCTTATTCGTTCTGATGTTCAGTCGATGGTTGAGACTTTTAAATCAGAGTTAGTAACCCAGAAAGAGAGAATAGAGAATTCTCTAGAAATAGTAAAGAGCCACATAGAAGTACCCCTACCTGAAAAAGCAGTTGAAGAACTGGAAAAAATCAGAAATGAGTGGTTAATGAACAATGCAAAAGTTGAAGCCGTTGAAAAGTTTGTCGAGAATTTCAGCAATGAAATTAACCAATTGAAGCCAATTATAAAGAAACTTGAGACATTTGAGAAACTGATGGACTTGCAGACAGAGATTGCAGAAAAATTAGAAGCTTTCAAAGAATACCGGGACCATGTAGAAAAGGCCATGGCAAAGAACGAAGAAATCGAAAGAAGGATTCAGCGCGAGGTAGACAAGATGAAGAATACTGAAAAGATGTTCTCACGCATTGACGAATCTCTATCGTCTCTGTCTCAAAAGATGGAAAATAATAAAAGAGAATTGGACGAAGTTGTAAGGCCTTTGGAGGATAGAATAGAATCCACGGCAAAGAATGTCAAAGATTTTCAGGATACGAGCATGAGCTTGGACAAAAGGTTAGATTCTATAGAAAAGACGATTGCAACCACACAAGATGACATGTCTGTTTTCCAGGGGAACTTGATGGTATTGGAACAAAGTAAACTTGATGTAACAGCCTCGATAGGCAACTTACAAGAAGCTGTATTCAAAAAACAACCTAAGAGTGAACTGGCAGAACTATTTAAGAAAATAAACTCCCTTGAAGCTGATATACAAGGCATAAAATCGCTCAACCCAGAAGATACGACAAATGAACTGGTTAGTAAAATAAACGAACTCGAGGGCAAGATAGAAACTGTTCGGGCGTCTACACCTTTTGATGAACATATGTCAGAGATTGTCAGCAGGCTTGTGTTTCTGGAATCAAGGCTTGCTGCAATGGAAGGTATGATGCAGGACATGCCCAGATATTCGCCGATAGTTGTTGAGTAAGATATTAAGTTTTCATAGCATACTTAATTTAATGTCATATGTCCTAATAATTTCTGAGAAGCCAGATTCAGCACGTCGTATAGCAGAAGCTATTGCCGATAAAAAACCGAAGACTTTGGAAAGAAATGGCATTAACTATTACGAGTTTACTGTAAATGGTAAAAAGCATATATGTGTCCCTGCTGTTGGACATTTATTCGTCTTGAATCCAAAAAAGAATGATAGCGGTTGGACTTATCCTGTATTCGAGCTGGAATGGATACGCACTTATACTAGAAAAGGAACCGAATGGACAGAAAAATATTTCAGAAACTTGCAAGAACTGGCAAAAAATGCAACTGAATTTGTAGATGCTGCTGATGTTGATAATGAAGGCGAAGTTCTACTTTACAATATTCTTAGATTCGTCTGTGAGGTTGAAGATGCGAAGAGGATGAAATTCTCTACTTTAACAAAAGATGAGTTGATTGAGTCGTATAAAAAAATGGATAACCACATAATGTTTCCAATGGTAGAATCCGGTTTAACACGTCATTATCTAGACGGTCTTTATGGTTTTAACTTGACAAGAGCACTGACACTTGCGTTAAAAGATGCCAACCCAAAAGGTTTCACGATTCTGTCTACTGGCCGCGTACAGGGTCCTGCATTAGAACTGTTAATGGAACGACAGCTTGAAATAAGAAAATTCAAACCTACACCATTCTGGCAGCTGGAACTGCATGTTAATATTGGCGGGCGGAGTTTTATTGCAACTTATAAACAAGAAAGGATTTGGAAAAAAGAAGATGCTGAGAAAATATTTAATGATTGCAAAGGAAAAGATGCGATTGTCGAGGATGTCAAAAAGAAACAATATAAACAAAATCCCCCTGCTCCTTTCAATACAACAGACTTGCAGTCAGAGGCTTATTCATTGTTTAAATTTTCACCAAAGCAGACTTTGAGCATCGCAGAATCACTTTACCAAGCTGGTTACATCTCTTATCCGCGGTCTTCTTCTCAAAAGCTACCGCCGAGCATTGGTTATGAAAAAATTCTAAAAGCGTTGGAAAAATTAGCGCCTTATCACAAGTTTATTGAAGGGCTGTTGAAAAAAGGTCGACTAAAACCTGTAGAAGGAACACGCGATGATCCTGCTCATCCAGCGGTATATGCAACTCACGAAGTCCCTGGCTTGAACAAGCTCGATGCCCAGCAGAAAAAGATATATGATTTGGTTGTTAGGAGAACACTCGCTGCTTTTGGGGAAGTTGCGACTCGGGAGACCAACACTGTTACACTTGATGTTGATGAAAATAAATTCTTTCTAGTCGGCAAAAGGACTATTGATGCTGGATGGACAGAAATATATGCACCTTATATCTCGAGGGATGAGGTTATTTTACCTGAGATGAAGATTGGGCAGGTGCTGGAGGCCGACAAACTGAATTTGTTATCAAAAGAGACTCAACCGCCTGATAGGTATTCGCAAGGTTCTATTGTCAAAGAGTTGGAGAAAAGAAATCTCGGCACGAAAGCAACCCGTGCAGAAATCTTACAGACACTCTATGATAGGGGATACATCGATGGGAAAACAATACAAGTGACAAAATTGGGCGAGGCTGTCGTGCAGGCATTGGAAGAATACTGTCCGAGAATTGTAAGTGAGGAACTGACAAGATATTTTGAAGATGAGATGGAGCAAGTCTATAACGGGGAGAAGAAAAGAGGGAAAGTTGTCGAAGAAGCCAAGCATGTTCTTGTTGACATACTAGAGGAATTCAAGAAGAATGAAAAAGAAATCGGGAAAAAACTTTTGGATGGTCTCACAGAAGCTAGAAAGGAAGCCAGCAGATTAGGAGCATGCCCGAAATGTAAAACTGGGGAATTGAGAATAATGTTTTCCAAAAAAACCGGTAAGAATTTTGTGGGATGCTCGAACTATGCCACAGAAGTGGTATGCAAAGCTATATTTCCCCTGCCTAGGATGGCAAAAATACAAGCGCTTAATAAAGTATGCGACGAATGTGGAACACCTTTTATTCAAGTTATTAGAAGAGGCAGGAGACCGTTCAGGATGTGTATTGATCCGAAATGCCCGACAAAAGAGGGGTGGAAGTAGTCAAGCTTTTATTTATCAAATAGAATAGCTAATTATGGGAAAACAGCGAAAGAAAATTGCTTCTCATCAAAAATATCTTCTGCCTTTATTCGTAGTCACATCTTCGCTGGTGTTTGCTGTTCTGTTCACGATAGTTATAACTCCTGCCATTGTGACTAAATTTGGATTTGAGCCGATACTTCTTTTGTTGCTTGTTGTTTCTGGCACTACAGCTTCCATGCTTGCGATCCTGTTCTACCTATTGCTGAAGAAAGAACTCAAATTATAAGCTTACCCACCGAACAAGTCAATTACACCTGAGATGACAAGCATCGCTGCTAGGAAATATACAAGCATATCAGGCAGGCCGTTGACTCTAAAGAGCAAGAGGAAAGCTACTATTCCCTGGATTATTCCGAAAAATATGTCGAGCGGATTCACCATTAAATTAAATTGTTGTGAAGATATTTAAAATTTTTAATACTTAAATAATTCGTTTTCTATTAAGGTTTAGTGAAAAGAATGTCGGACGAAGAAGAAAAACCGAAACAAATTAAGCAATTACAAATCCAAATACCGCCAGATGTGAAACCTGTTTTTACCAACAACATTCTTGTTATACCTAATTTTAATGAATATGGAAATATTAAAGACAAGGATTCTGCTATAAGCATAGTTGCATTAAATAACAATGTCGCTGTATCAAATATCACATTGACTATTAAACATGCAAAAGCTGTTGTCGAATTATTGAAAGAGAAGATAGCTGAAGCGGAAAATTATGAGAAAACTGGTCAAAAACCAAAGCAAGAAATCGCTAAAACAAGCAGAGATGAATTGAGTTATATAGGTTGATCTTTTTCAAAAGTAAGGAGATTACAGACAAATTTATTAAATTTTACAAAGACTTGTACCCTACTGCTACTTTTGTGATTGTAGAGAAAATAGGAGACGACGAAACCGAGCTTTTTAGGATTTAATTTTTTTGGTTTTCACCAACCTTAAGTTAACAGAACCACCCCCCGGAAGCTTTAAATACTTTTATGTTATAATAAATACTAAATTTAGGACATAAAATAACATAAAGTGATGAAATGGTAGAAAAAAAGGGAGTATTAATCACGTTTTCCATAAAGAGCCAAAAGTTCAAGCCGTCGGAGAGGACATTTTTCTTCAGAAAACTCTACGGCTGGAAGCAGGTAGTGCCAAACGAAGACAAGACATACGAATATGAAAGACCCGGCATTCTTGACGAGATACCGCATGAAAAGGTCGACCACTCATCTTTCATAGTCCCGGAGGACCACGCCGACGAGATAATGGATTTTTTCGAGCAATGGAGCAACAAGGTTATGCTGAAGACATTCAAGGTCTTGCTAGACAGGGAGACAAGAGACATATTTGATGAGTTCGAAGAAGAATTCGGAGAGGATGAGTAATGGAAATGAAGATAGTCTATTGCGTGCCGTGCGGATACATAACAAGGGCGCAATGGCTGAAGAAAGATTTGGAAAAGAGTATGAAGAATGTGAAAGTCACTCTAGAAGGCGGAGATAAAGGCATCTTTGACGTTTATGCCGATAAAAAGCTAATTTTCTCTAAGCATAAGGAAGGCAGATATCCTGAATCAGACGAGATTGTAAAAATGGTGAAATAATGGCCGAGACAGTTCATGAAGTCAGATTGAAGGTAGGAGAATTAACCGCCAGAGAAGAGGCTGGCAGGGGGATAGTCAGGGTTGATTCCAACACAATGGGCAAGCTGGGAATAAAAGAGGGGGATGTGATAGAAATTGAAGGGTCGAGAATAACTGCTGCTATAGCTGTTCGCGCTTATCCTGCCGATGTCGGGTTGAACATTGTCCGTATGGATGGCATAACAAGAAGGAATGCTTCCAGCGGCGTTGGTGAATTTGTCAAATTAAGGAGGTCTGATGTAAAGGAGGCTAAATCTGTCACACTGGCGCCAGCACAAAGGGGGGTAATGATTCACATAGCGCCGCACTTGATAAAACAAAACATTTACATGCGTCCGATGGTCAAGGGCGATATCATAATTCCTGCACCGGCAGGAAGGAGAAGAAGCTCTGGTTTGTTCGAAGAATTTTTCGGATTCGATTTTGAGGATTTCTTTTTCACTCCATTTTCAGGAGAGACTAGATTTGTCGTAACCAGCACAAACCCTGCAGGTGTTGTTAGAATTGGCGAGATAACAGAGCTGGAAATTTTACCGCAATTGCCTGAATCTATGAGACTGGAAGACAGGGCTATCCCGACTGTCACCTATGAAGATGTTGGTGGCATCAGGGAGATTACCCATAAAGTTAGGGAAATGATCGAATTGCCTTTGAGGCATCCGGAATTGTTTGAAAGACTTGGTATCGATCCACCAAAGGGGGTGTTACTCTACGGTCCGCCTGGGACTGGCAAAACTTTATTAGCGAAGGCTGTTGCGAATGAGTCTGGGGCAACTTTCATTTCTATTAGTGGACCAGAAATAATGAGTAAATGGTATGGTCAGTCTGAGGAAAACTTAAGGAAACTTTTCGAAGATGCGGAAAAGAATGCTCCATCAATCATTTTTGTCGATGAGATAGATTCGATAGCTCCTAAGAGAGAAGAGGTCTCAGGCGAAGTTGAGAGAAGGGTTGTTTCGCAATTGCTGACGTTAATGGACGGGTTAAAGAAAAGGGGGAAAGTTATTGTTATAGCCGCCACCAACAGACCAAACAGCATTGACC
>Ga0213870_1000086_pt1 | contig 45340 bp, 40 predicted proteins | sample WICALVC2017_Meta_FD_160119 | JGI IMG/M metagenome (GOLD analysis project Ga0213870, IMG submission 160119) | Freshwater microbial communities from subterranean cave lake in Wind Cave National Park, South Dakota, United States - WICALVC2017 | ecosystem: Environmental > Aquatic > Deep subsurface >...
TGTAAAAGGTGTGAGTTCGGATCACTTGGAGTGGTTAAAACAATATATTGTAGAATGGGCTCCACAAGAAAGTAGTGACAACAATTCAAGTGAACTGTTTTTAGGTCAAGAGATGGCGCTAGACTTAGGAGTTAGTGCTGGAGATTTTGTAACCATTGTATCTCCACTCGAAGGTGAGGGACCACTTGGTGTCATTCCACGGGTAAAGCGTTTTTTAATTGCTGGAATATACAAAACAAATGTCCTTGAACAAGAACTCCATGTTGTTTTTTCAAAAATGGAAAATATAGAATCTTTTTTAAGGCAACGCAATGTTTTGTCTCAAATTGAAGTAAGGTTATCTCAACTAGAGGATGCCCCAAAGGCTGTTAAAGAAATCCAAAAAAAAATTGACTCCACTTTTTTAGTGAGGTCCTGGCAGGATCTTAATGCACATCTTTTTCAAGCATTAAAGCTAGAAAGGGTAGTTATGTTCTGCATCCTTATTTTTATTGTTGTTGTTGCATCTTTTAATATTATGAGCACGCTGACTATGATGATTATTGAAAAAAAGAAAAGTCTCTCTATTTTACGTGCTATGGGTGCAACTGCACAACAAATTGCTTCAATATTTTTGTGGCAAGGATCTATCATTGGTTTACTTGGAATCTTTATTGGCAGTGGTTTAGCTATTGCAGTGTGTCGAATCTTGACTCAATTTCCAATCATTGAACTTCCTGAATTTTATTATGATAGAAGCCTTCCTGTAATTTTAGATTTTACTCAAATAGGACTTGTCGTAAGTGCCACTTTAGGCGTGGTTTTTTTTGCTTCCCTTTTGCCAGCGCGTAAGCTAAGAAAATTAACACCATTAGAGGGGATACAAAAATTATGAATAAAATGATTTTCTTGTTTATGGCGTTTCCATGCACCGTATTATTTGCCCATGCGACACCAGTAGAAAAAGCTTGGCAAAGCCTACAAAAAACTTTTGAAGTGCAGTCCTATGACAATATACAGTTATTTGGTGCAGAAGTTAGAGGAGTGCTCAATAAATCTTTGCCTGATTTAAATGAATATTTACAAATTTTGATAGACTTTCTTGATGATCTAAAAATCGAAAAAAAAGAAAAAATGCTAACGTTTAGAGCAAGACTTTCTGTCCCGCGCTTAACTGTAACACTTTTAGACCCTGAGAAAGCCAAAAAAGGGCAGCTTTACATTATGGATTTTCAAAGAGAATTGAAATTTGATGTAGAACTTAGACAAGATTCTGTGGTTTTCAAAAACTTTTCAGGTATGGATTTTTTTGTAAATTTACCTTATATGACAGATCGAATTGTACCAAGCCAAATCCACGTTAGTGCAGTTACACGAAAACTTGTAGCAGCTGCGTGGGTTTTTGGAGAGATGTATTTAGCAGTGGCTCGAGTAGATTTGCGTGCCAAAAAATATGAGGGTGTAGACTGGTGGGCTACCATTGCACTCAACTTGCTTCCGTTCTTATCCTACGGGCGCTATACCTTAGACAAAATTGAAAACGATTTCATCCTCTGGTAGGATGAAATCTATGCTCACAAATCTTTTTCGATTTATTGGTGTGCGTAGTATCACTTCACATCGAATGCGTACACTGGTAAGTGTTTTAAGTGTCGCTGCAGGAGTGGCCCTTTTTATTGCTATTTCTCTCATCAATGAATCTACCCTTAGTTTTTTTAAAGAAAGTGTAATGGCTGTTTCTGGAAAGGCCCAACTCACTGTTAGTGCAGGAGAAACAGGATTTGATGAGAAAATTCAAGACCAAATTGAAAAAATCAAAGAAATAGCTCACATTGCTCCAATTGTAGAAGCAAGAGCATGGCTTACGGGTGATCCAAATAAATCTGAAAACCTAGTAATATTGGGTGTGGATCTTCTTCAAGAAAAAGCTGTCCGAAGTTATAAGGCTACAGGAAAAAAAATTATTGGAGATTCCCTCACATTTATTACACAACCCGACAGTTTAATTTTAACAGAACAATTTGCCAAAACTCATTCCTTAAAAATTGATGATAAACTAACCCTTTCAACAGCACATGGAAAAGTTGTCTTTACAGTTCGAGGTGTGCTTTCTCCAACAGGTCTTGCCAAAGCATATGGTGGAGCTATGGCAGTAATGGATATTGATGCGGCTCGCATTAATTTTGGGCGTGAAGGAAAAATTGATCGACTCGATATTGTTGTAAGAGATGACACACAAGTGCTTCAGGTAGCAGAAAAAATTAAAGGAGCGATTGGGTCTGGCTTCACAGTAGAGCGCCCTGAGCTTCAATCTGAGCAAATGGAAAGAATGTTTAAATCTTTTCAGGTCATGTTACATTTTTTTAGCACTCTTTCTCTCTTAGTAGGAGTATTTCTTATTGGAAATTCTGTTTCAATTGCTGTTGCAGAACGTAGAAAAGAGATTGGAACACTTCGAGCTTTGGGAGTAACACGTATTGGAGTGTTGGTGCTTTTTCTTTCTGAGGCTATTGCAATGGGTGTGATTGGAGCACTGTTTGGAGCATTTTCTGGACGAGGACTAGCTTCTCTAATGGTAAGCTCCGTTGCACATTCCATGACTGAATCAAGTATGTCGATGAACCAAATTCAACCAAATGATCTTCATTTAAGCTTAGAATATATGGGGATTGCGCTACTCATTGGAGTATTAGTTTCAGTGGTAGCTTCATTTATCCCTTCTTATAAAGCTACTCTTGTTCCTCCAATTGAGGCTATGAAATTTAAAGAAGTAGGTGAAAATATTTCAAAAAAAGGTTTTTATCGCTATAGTGGCTGGGTTGGTTTAGTTCTTATTGGATTAGTTGTTATATTTTATTTTATATTTCAGGAAAAAAATTTTCCAATCATGAATATGTTAACACTAGTAGCTGCTGTGGGAGGAACGGCATTAGTTGGAACTGTATTAGTTACATTTATGTTTAAAATTTTAAAATCTATTTTTCCATTTTTTAAAACCAGTATGGTTAGCCGCCTAGCTTTAGAAAACTTACTTCGTAATCCTAAAAAAACCTATGCTGCGATCACGACCCTCATTGTTGGCTTTTTAATGGTTATTTTTATTTCATCTGTTAATCACAGTTTTAAGCAAAGCCTAAGGCTTTGGACCGCTCGTATTTTACAAGCAGACCTTTTTGTAAGTTCTACTGGAACAGTTCGTAGCGCACGCTACCAACAACTCCATGAGGAAGTGAAAGAAAAAATTCAAATTATTGAAGGTGTAGAAAGTGTATATGCTATTCGATATGTGCACATGCCCTATGATGGAAATATTATCCTGTTAAAAGTATTTGATGAACCCCCAACTTCAACTAAATTTTCTGTTTTTGATGTGCAGGACCGTGATGTAGAAGAAGCAGGTAGGGATTTGTATTATTCAAAAGATCCAACCATTATGGTCTCAAAAAGTTTTACCATACGATTTAAAAAGAAAACGGGGGATGTGATTGAATTACTCACACCAAACGGTCTTAAAAAATTTCGAATTGTTGCTACGGTTATCGATTTTGCAAATCCTACAGGTGTGTTTTATATGTCTCGTGACCTGTATCGAAAACTTTTTAAAGACCCACTTGTGAGTGCTTTTGCTGTTAAATTAAAAGATGTCGGAGATTTTGAGACCGTTAAAAAATCAATCGACCAGGCCTTTGGCCCCAAGAAGATGGTGACCGTCGTTTCAAATGCTCAGGTTCGCACAGAAATTAATCATGCAGTAGACAATAGTTTTTCTTTCACTCATCTAGTAGAAGTATGCGCGCTCCTTGTAGCTCTTTTTGGTATTCTGAATATTCTTCTTATTAGTGTTCTAGAACGCATGCGTGAACTTGGGACATTACGAGCGGTAGGAATGGAAAAAAATCAAATGATTAGAATGATCTTTTTAGAATCTCTGATCCAAGGTACATTTGGTGCAGTAGTTGCGGTAGTGCTGGGTTCTTTGTTGTCTTATTTTTGGATTTCAAAAAGTTTTGCTTATATTTTAGGATGGACCCTTGTTTTTTACTACCCATGGACTAGCATTTTTACGATTGTAGGATTAGGTATTGCTGTAGCCATTCTTGCTGCATGGTATCCAGCAAGACGTGCTGCACGTCTAGAGATTATAGAAGCAGTATCTTATGAGTAGGGTGCGTTTTCAAAGTCTATTTCTGCTGTAAACTACACCTTAATTTTTTTTTATTTTTAAGCCCTAAAAAAACAAGATATAATCATCACGAGTACTGCTAGGAAACTCACAGTGTGACAAAATATATGGAAACTACTCGCTTCAAAAGTGGAATTATTTTAGGATATTGTTGTTTGAATTTAGTCTTATTTACCCATTGTAAGGGGAAGCATGTGGAAACTGTAAAACCAACAAAGGAACTTGAAGTTCCAAAAGAATTAGAAAAAGCCTATGAAATAAAAGATGTGGAACAAGTCTTTCCACAAGATAGTTTGTCATTGGACACTGACGCTACAGCTAGTGAGAGAGTAAAAGCTACAAAAGCAGGTTCAAAAAAATCAAAAACAGCGCTTGGAGCACCTTCCAGAAGGCCAGAGAGAGATCCTATTATTCCAGGTGAAAAAATTTGGATGGATGTTACCTGGCTCAGTACAAAAGCTGGTGAGTTTCTTTTAGAGGTACTCCCATTTAAAGCTATAAAAAATCGTAAAGTATACCATTTAAAAGGGACTGCAAAAACTTCAGATCTTTTTTCTTTAGTTTATAAAGCTGAAGACTGGGTAGAAAGTTTTATAGATTTTGAAGGCTGGTACCCACATAAATTTATACTCCATGGCGATGAGACAAAGCATCTTCGAAATCATTTAGAACTTTTTGATCATCAAGCTAAAAAACAATATGTGCATATTTATGATTATAGAATTCATAAAAAAGAAGTCCATGAAGAAAAAGGATATAAGGATCTCATTCCATTTTCACAAGATGCATTAAGTGCACTTTATTACGTTCGTACGCAAAAAATAGATGTGGGGAATGTTATTAAATTTCCAATGACGACCGGCGGTAACCAATGGGAAACAGAAGTGCATGTGATCAAAAAAGAAGACGTAAGTACTAAAATGGGATATCGAAAAGCAATTAAGACTAAGGTTTTAACTAAATTTAAAGGCGTTTTGCAGCAACAAGGAGATTCTTTTATTTGGTACTCAGATGATGAACTTAAAGCTCCACTTCGCTTTGAAGCCAAAGTACGAATTGGATGGGTCTCTGGAATTGTAAAGAAGATAGAATCACCCTTGCTTCAGCTCAATGCTCAAACTGCATCAGAAGCGTCACCCGTTCGCGCGTACTAGAAATATGCAAATTCTTGTTATTCAAACTGCTTTTTTAGGAGACATTATTCTTACAACTCCTTTTTTAAAGGCCTTAAAACAGAAATGGCCAGTGTCACAAATCCATGTAGTCACAACTCCCGTAGGCTGTGAAATACTTGATGGGATTGAGGGAATAAGTTTATACGCATTGGATAAGAGGAGCGGAAATTTTTATGCAGGTTTGAAAATCATTAAAAAAAATCTGTCGTCATATACCTTTGATATAGTTTTTTCAGTACATCGATCACCCCGCTCATTATTTTTAGGAAGAGTATTAAAAGCAAGAAGGCGAATTGCGTTTAGGAATTTTTTCTCAAGTATTTTAGGATATGAAACAATTCCATATCCACCATACACTAATGAGAACCATTACTCGAGCAAGCCTTTTCATTTATTAAAAATTTTTGGAGAAATGCCTTTAGAAATTCCTAAACCTACTCTTGTAGTAAAGCCTCCAGAAGGTGCTCAACATGTTTCCTGGAGTAGTTCAAAAAATTATATTGTGCTGAGCCCTTTTTCACGCTGGAAAACAAAAATGTGGCCATTTGAAAGATATATTGAACTTGCAAAAATTCTTAAAAACACCTTCTCAGTTCCTATTGTTTTTGTTGGTGAACATTTCAAGAATAATCATGAAAGAAATTTAATAGAGCAACTTGCCGGAGGATTTGCCGGAGCTTGCACAGCCGGATTGAGCGCAGGAAGCGCAAGTGACAATGTTCGAATAATCTCAATGATTGGTAAAACTAATATTAAAGAATTAAAAGCTATTATTGCAGAAGCAAAATTATTGATTTCGAATGACTCCGCTTGCGTACATCTTGCTTCTGCTTTTGATGTTCCTACTGTGGCCCTTTTTGGCCCAACAGTTCAAAAATGGGGTTTTTTCCCATTGGCTTCAAAATCTACCGTAATTGAACTAGAGAACCTATATTGTAGACCATGCAGTTTACATGGACCGCAAGAATGTCCTGAAAAACATTTTCGTTGCATGAATGAAATATCTGTACAAAAAGTTTTTAGTACTATTCAACAATATATAACACCAGGAATAATGGTTTAATAATGAATAGGGTAAAACCTCTCTGGATTGTATATTCTGCTCATTGGGATTTGGCAGAACAGATGGCACTGTCAGATATAGTTTCTCTAACTCAAGCAGAAATCCCAGTGCATTTATTTTGTTTAGAAGGTAGTCCTACTCATGCGGCTGCGTTGCGACATCCACACTTAAAAATCACATCCTTCCCATTAACAAATATACATTTTTTTAATCATCATTTTATAAAAAAATTACGAGAAGTATTAATTAATGAACGTATAAATCTTGTACATTTGAATGAGGAAGACAACTTAAAGGAAGTATTTTTCTCTTTATATGGGTTTTCAAAAATAGCATTTGTATATTCTCAGTACTATACTTTTTCAAAAAGAAATCTATTCTCATTGTTTCCAATTTATTTAAGAAGAGCCCACCGAATTTTGCTTTCAAATCAGAAGATACAAGTGCACACCTTAGATAGGTTTCTTATTTCTAGAAATAAATTTGAAATTGTTGCCCCGGGTGTGGATAGCTCCCGATTCGATCCTGCACATTCACAAGGCACACAGCTAAGAATCCAATGGGGTGCTGATAAAGATACAATTGTGATAGGAACGATTGGAAAACTAGCACCAGATATGATGCAAGACGTCTTTCTAAAAGCTGCTGCGGGATTATTAAAATACACCGATCGTAAGATGAAGTTTGTTATTGTCGATGAAGAGCCGCTCGTTGCAGTTGAAGAATATGTTCAAGAGCTAAATAATTTAGTAAAAATTTTTAGAATGGAGGAGGTTGTCACATTTAGTACTCTCGGTGATAATTTGCCAGACGTCCTCTATGCTTTTGATGTGTTTGTGATGTGTGGTACGAGCGAAGCTTTTTCACTCAGAGCACTTGAAGCACTCTCCATGGAAAGACCTGTGCTTCTCCCAAAAAGTTTTGGCAACTCTACTATACTTGGAAATAACCAGTTTGGATTTAATATTAAAACCCGGGATGCTTTTGATTTGCAGCAAAAAATCTTGATTCTTCTTAATAACCCAAGTCAAAGATTGGCCATGGGGTTAGCTGGTAGAAAACAAATCTTACAAAATTTTGATAAGAAAAAAAGATTAGAAAAGCTCTTAGAGATTTACGGACAAGTTCTCTCATAGTACTAAATATGGTCCAAAATCTTCACAAATAAACTTAATTTTTGGAAATTAAGTTTGATTTCTAATATATTGCACTGTATGGTTGCTAGTACTAAATTGAAAGGGGCTTACATGAATGATGGCATTTGATAATACAAACATAGGTACAAGTACAATTAAAAATAAACATTCTGAACATACTCTGCAAAAAAATCTGCAAAAAAATCCACAAAAAAATGCAAAAGATACTACAGATTGGATTGAAGGATTTGATTCTGGAACCACTTCTCAAGATGACTTTCAAGATGACAAGTATACTGAAGAAGGCAGCTCCTTTGAGGAGCTCTATGAGAAAAGTGTTTCACAAAGTGATGTTCGTGAAGGTGAAGTAGTCGATGGTGTTGTTGTGAATGTTGGTACAGAATATGTAACTGTAGACATTGGCTATAAGTCAGAAGGGTTGGTTCCTGTTGAAGAATTCCGCAAACCAGATGGCTCTATTGATGTTAAAACAGGAGATGCGTTGTGCGTTTACCTTGAACGTTTAGAGAATGACTCTGGGTTCATGTTACTTTCAAAAGATAAGGCAGATATTATTAAAGCGTGGGATGAGATAAGCCAGGCATGTGAAAAAGACCAGCTAGTTGAAGGAACAGTTATTGGCAAAGTAAGAGGTGGATTGAGTGTTGATATTGGTGTAAAAGCATTTTTGCCTGGTTCTCAAATTGATGTAAAACCTACAAAAAGTTTAGACCGATATCTCGGAAAACGGCTAAAATTTAAAATTATTAAGTTTAATAAGAAGCGTGGTAATATTGTCCTTTCCAGAAAAGCAGTACTTGCTGAAGAAAAGGAAAAACTAAAAGCTGAAACCCTTTCTCAAATCCAGGAAGGCCAAGTTATAACGGGTACGATCAAAAACTTAACTGAATATGGAGCATTTGTGGATTTAGGTGGAATGGATGGATTATTGCATATTACAGACATGAGTTGGGGACGAGTTAAACATCCTAATGAACTCTTTAAGTTAGGCGATGAACTTAAAGTAAAGGTATTAAAATATGATAAAGAAAAAGAACGTATTAGCTTAGGATTAAAACAAGTTTCTCCAAATCCATGGGAAGAGTTAGCATCAAAATTAAACATTGGTGATCGAGTAAAAGGAAGAATTGTTTCAGTAAAAGACTATGGAGCCTTTGTTGAACTTCTAGAGGGCATAGAAGGCCTTATTCATGTTAGTGAGATGAGTTGGAGAAGAGATGTTAAACACCCATCTAAAATAGTAAATGTAGGAGATGAAGTTGAGTGTAAGGTATTAGAAATTGATGCAAAAAATAAGCGTCTTAGTTTAGGATTAAAACAGCTTCAAACAAATCCATGGACTCTTTTAGAGCAAAAATACCCCCAAGGCACAATAGTTGAAGGCACAGTGAAATCGGTTACAGATTTTGGTGTTTTTGTAGATGCTGGAGAGGGGATTGATGGCTTAGTACATGTTTCTGATGTGACTTGGCAAAAAAAATCACTCAATCTTTCAGAAAAATTTAAAAAAGGAGATGCAATTAAAGCTGTTGTTTTATCAATTGATAAGGAAACGGAAAAATTTAGCTTAGGCATAAAGCAGTTAGATCAAGATCCATGGGAAGTTGCAAAAACAAAATATAAAGTGGGTACTGCTGTAGAGTGCAATGTTACAAAAGTCACTGATTTTGGAGCATTTGTAGCTTTAGGTGAAGGAATTGAGGGGCTTATTTATGTCAGTGAGTTATCTGAGCAACGAGTAGAAAAACCCTATGAAGTTGTAAAAGTGGGAGATGTTGTACGTGCAGAAGTAATTGCATTGGACCCTAAGGAGCATCGAATTGGGCTTTCTATTAAAAAACTAAAACGTTCTGAAGAGAAAGAAGCGTATGAGAGCTATACAAAATCACAAGACAAAAAAACCTCACTCGGAGAAGTCTTAGGAGAACAGCTCAAGGATCTTTTAAAAAAATAAAGCACAGAGAACCGGAGCATGCACGGCCAGAGCTTTTACGGCCAAAGCATTTACAGGATGTAAATGCGAAAAAAGGCTCTGTCCATGCGACAAGGTCTAATGTAAAAGCGACAAAATTTTAAAATGTTGAAGCGATAAAGTATAATGAAAAAAAATCCACTCCTTATAGTATTAGCGGTTTGTTTTTTGTTTTTTGTAGTTTTCTTAGTTTTTACAATGGGGACAGTGATGAATATAACATCAGGAAACCCACTCACACAAAAGCAGCTTTTTAGAAGAAATGCTCAATTTATAGGGGTTCTAGAAGTCCAAGGGATCCTTTTAGATTCTAAAAAAACTTTAGAGGAAATTGATGGCCTTTCAGAAAACCCTCTTATTAAGGGAGTACTAGTGCGAATTAATTCTCCAGGAGGTGCTGTGGCCCCTTCTCAAGAAATATATGAAGCATTGAAAAAACTTTCGAAAAAAAAACCAGTCTTTAGTTCTTTAGCAAATGTTGCAGCAAGTGGAGGCTATTATGTAGCTTGTGGCACAAAAAAAATATTTGCAAATCCAGGTAGCATTACGGGCAGTATTGGCGTAATTATGCAATTTGCAGATCTTTCAAAGTTTTATCAATGGGCAAAAATCCAGCCATACCATATTAAATCTGGAAAATTTAAAGATGTAGGTTCTACAATGCGTGAGATGACAGCTGATGAACGAGAAATATTACAAAAAATGGCAGATACTGTTCTTCTGCAATTTCAAAAAGTAGTTGCAGATTCTCGCCAAATTCCACTAGAAAAATTAAAAGATATTGCAGATGGAAAAATCTACTCAGGAGAGCAAGCTAAGGAAGTAAAACTGGTGGATGAGCTTGGTGGCTTTCAAGACACGGTGGATGCATTAGCAAAAGAAGCTGGGATTTCAGGTAAACCAAAACTTATTTATGCTAAAAAAAAGAAAAAACTTCTTGAACTTCTTTTAGAAGAGGATGCTGAGGTTGATTCCCTTTTAAATGTTCCCAATTTGATTAAAAAAATACTTTTTAGTGGTATATTAGGGAATTTTAAAGGTAGTGGGTTTCATAGGGAAGAGATGAAACTTCTTTTTCTTATGCCGTATGGGCAATAAACTTTGGAGTTTATTAGTTTTTTGTTTTATTAGTTCTTTCGTGTACGGGCAGAGCACACTACAAGATGAAATCCAAAGTTTAGAAAGTTTAAATAAAAAAAATCAACTAAAACCTGTGTTGTTGCAACGTTTAGCAGAGCTGTATTTTTTAACCTCACGTTGTGAAGATGTTAAAAAAATCTTAGATAAACTCCCAACAGAAATTAGTTGTGCGTGTGGGGGTAAATGCATGAACAATTATGAGACTGTAAAAATCCAGGAATTTAAAACAAAGATGCAAAAAGGAAAATCTTGGTTTTCAAATGAAGTAAAAAAAAGTTGGCAACATGTAAAGCACTTGCCTGAAGCAAGGTATTGGGCATTAAAAGTATTGCAAAAAAATACTAACATTCGTATCCAAAAAATACGCTTAGAAATAGAAGAATCTTTAGAAGGTATTGAGGTGTCTCCGAGATGAAAGTGCCCTTTGTAGATCTAAAAGCACAATTTGAAAACTTACGTCCTAGTATTTTCAAAAATATACATGCTGTTTTAGAAAAATGTAATTTTATCTTAGGTGAAGAAGTTCTGCAGTTTGAATCTCAATTTGCAAAGTATTGTGGTGTAAATTATGCAGTTGGTGTTGCTTCTGGATTAGATGCCTTGTCCTTATCCTTAAGAGCACTCAATATTAGTGTAGGAGATGAAGTTATTGTCCCTGCGAATACCTTCATTGCTACAGCATTGGCTGTTTCACTAACTGGAGCCAAACCAGTTTTTGTTGATGTAAATGAGAATAACTTCTTGATGGATTTCAATGCCGTTAAAAAAGTCATCACATTAAAAACAAAAGCTATTATTCCTGTCCACTTGTATGGAAGGATGATGGACTTAAGTCCTCTCTTAAGTATGGCAAAAGAAAAAAACATCTATCTCATTGAAGATGCTGCTCAAGCACATGGAGCAACCTTACACAATAATAAAGCAGGAAGTGTTGGTGTGTTGGGATGTTTTAGTTTTTATCCTGGGAAAAATTTGGGTTGTTATGGGGATGGAGGACTCATAACTACTAACGATAAAAATCTATATGAAAAATTGCTAGCTCTACGCAATTATGGATCTATGAAAAAATATTACCACAATACACTTGGGTACAATAGTAGGCTTGATACACTTCAAGCAGCCGTCCTCAATGCAAAGCTACCTTATTTAGATGAGTACAATCAATTACGTTATGAAAAAGCAATATTTTATAATCAAAGTTTAAGTGGAATAGGGGATCTTGTTTTACCTGAAATCCCTGAACCTGGATCCCATGCCTTTCATTTATATGTTGTTCGCACAAAAAAAATAAACGGGCTTTTACAAGCCCTTCAAGCTGCAGAAATTTCTACAGTCATCCATTACCCCATCCCCATACATTTGCAAGATGCCTATGTATCATTAGGTTATAAAAAAGGAGACTTCCCAATTAGTGAAATGCTCTCTTGTGAAATTTTATCTTTACCCCTGTATCCAGAGCTTACGGAGCAGCAAATGAAATACGTCGTTACACAAATTAAAAATTTTTATAAAACTTAATTAAAAAATGTACGAAAACAACCGTGTTATTGTCATTGTACCTTGCTATAATGAACAAGAAAAAATTCAAAAAGTAATTGAGCGAATACATAACATGCCAGAGCATTTACGGACTGAGCATGTACGGCCAGAGCATTTACAGGATGGAAATGCGAAAAAAGGTGATGGTCATGCGACAAGGTCCAATGTAAAAGCGACAGGCTCTAGTGACAAAGTAATCGATGAAATTTTAGTTGTTGATGATGGTTCAACCGATCAATCAGCAAATATTGCAAAACAGCAAGGCGCCACAGTAATTTCTTTAAGTAAAGTAGAAGGTGTTGGAGCTGCCTTAAGAGCTGGATTTGAATATGCGCTTAAAAAAAAGTATCCGCTTATTGTTGTAATTGCAGGTAATAATAAAGATGAACCGAATGAAATTCCATCCTTACTTAAGCCACTTCTTAAAGAAGATTATGACTTCATTCAAGGCTCACGATTTTTAGGTAATCAAAATTTTGGGCACATGCCTTATTATCGAAAATTTGCTACTAAAGTTCATCCACTTTTATTTTCCTTTTTCACAGGAAAAAAAGTTACAGAAAGTACTAATGGATTTCGAGCTTTCAAATGTAAGCTTCTAGAAGATCCTAAAATTCAGCTTAATCAAAGTTGGCTTAACCAATATGAGTTAGAACCATATCTTTATTATAAAGCAGTAACTCTTGGATATAAAACTGGAGAAGTCCCTTGTACTAAAGTGTATCCACATCGCAAAATAGGGTATACAAAAATGGTGCCTATCATTGGATGGTGGTCTATTTTAAGACCTTTGTTATTATTAAAATTAGGAATTAGATCATGATTGGAAAAAATGTTTTTATTCATCCAAAAGCTCTTGTAGAAGAGGGAGCTGAGATAGGCCATAACACGCGAATATGGGCAAATGTACATGTCTTATCTGGAGCAAAAATCGGTAATGATTGTAATATCTGTGATTTCAGTTTTATTGAAAATGGTGTCCAAATTGGAAGTTCTGTAACTGTAAAAAATGGTGTCCAACTTTATGAAGGCATGACCATTGAAGATGGTGTTTTCATTGGACCCAATGCGGTATTCACAAATGATATGTTTCCTCGTGCATTTCGAAAGCTTCCTAAACAAGAGTGGCTAAAACCAACTCTTTTAAAGCAGGGTTGCACAATTGGTGCAAATACAACAATACTTTGTGGACAGACAATAGGTCGATATTCGTTTATTGGAGCAGGTGCTCTTGTAACTAAAAACGTACCTGATTTTGGACTTGTACTCGGAGTCCCAGCACGTTTCCATAGTTGGATTTGCCAGTGTGCAACAAAATTGGTATTTGGAAAAAATCAGAAGCAAACAACTTGTCTACGGTGTAAATGGATTTATAAGCTTTCTAAAGACAAGCGCTCACTGATTCAAACTCCATTAAGACAACTGCTACGTTAAGTAGATCTTTTAGCGCAATACGTTGTTATTTTTTACTCGAAAATCTGCATTTAACGAAGTAGCGTTGCCTTCTCTCTTAAATAAACACTGTTTTGCTATTTTGCTTTAATGATTCTTCTGTTGCTGCAAGTGCTTTAACAATATGGGTTCCATGCACACCACTACTTTCTGAGCTTGTGGGATTTTTTAGTACTTCTAAAAATGCTAGGCATTCAGATTGAAGCGGTTCATTTAGAGGGATTTTTGGCAAAAAAGTTTCACCCTCTTGGATACTTGCTCTAAATTTTACAAAAGTGTCTACTAAAGTATGCGTTTGATCTTGTGTTGGAGCATATGGATCTCTATTTTGTAGAACTTGCTTGAACACAACTTTTTTATCATAAATACGAATAGGATTCTGCAAGTCCATATCATCCCAAACCAACATTTTTTTTTCTCCAACAATAATAATTTCTCGAATTTTTTTAGGATTTAACCAACTGACATGAATATGAGCTAGTACGTTATTGGACCTTGTCGCCTTCCCATCCTGAGAATGCTCCGGCGGGTATATATATGTTGCAAATACAACATCTTCTAGAGCATGATTTAAAAATTTTCCACCAGTTGCTGTAACTTTTAATGGCATTTTTTCAAGCCAATACTCAAAAATAGAAAGATCGTGTGGTGCTAAATCCCAAAGAGCATTTACATCGTCACGAATAGGACCTAAGTTAGTCCGTGTTGCATGGATGTAATATATTGGACCAAGTTCACCATCTTTTATATAGTTTTTTATGCAACGAATTCCAGCATTATAAATAAAAACATGCCCAACAAATAGGACAAGATCTTGTCTCCGTGCAAGCTCAACTAACTGCTCACAATCCTGAACTGTAGTTGCTAAAGGTTTTTCAACAAAGAGATGTTTTTTATTTTCCAAGGCTTTTAATGCTAACCCATAATGGGATTGTGTTGGCGTACAAATCACCACAGCATTAATATGTGGATTTTTTAATACTAAATCCTCAGAATCTGAAACCTTAATATCGGGATAGCGCTCTTGAATCTTTTGAAGTTGCTTTAAATCTTTATCAACAACAGCTACAACAGTGCTTGTAGGAAAGGTGTGAAAACTTCGTATGAGGTTAGGTCCCCAGCGGCCCGCTCCAAGTACTCCAATTTTAATTTTTTCTAGCATTTTTAATTACTACGAAACCGCAATTTAAATGTCAATGCGCAACAAAATGCTAGGAGCGTATACCAAATCGCAAAAGAATTTACTGAAAAAGGACCCAGCCAAGAATATAAATGGTGTAATGAGAATAAAAAAAGAAAAATAAAAAAGAAAACTTCATAGTATTTATTAGAAAATTTTGTTGCATTTCTTAAGAATAAACCTAATGCGACAATTATTGGCACAACTCCTAGTGTGCTAAGTCTTGCTCCATTTCCAATCACTGTATTAGGATTTGTAAAAAAAGGTTGAGCCACAATACTTAGTCCTAAAAAAACATGTAGCCAAAAAAGTAGGTTTTTTTTATTTTTTAAAAAATGCCTAAAAAACAAAAATCCTAGAAGCAAAAAGGGCACAAAAATTCTTAAATAATGAATAAGAAGTTTAACAATATTAAACTCAGAAGAAACAAAAAAGGAGAATATCGTATAACCTTTAACTTCCGGAAAAATTCCAGGTGAAATTTTTACTGCAAACCAATTAACAAATTTTAAAAAAACAAAACACCATAATAAAAAAATAAATGATAAAATAATTTTATTTTTAAGATTAAAATATTTCCAAGATGGCTCTAGGAAAGTCCAGCTTAAAATAACAGGAAGACCTAATAATAGAGTAGGTCGACCTAAAAGAGAAACAGCCATACCTAAAAAAATAAAAATTGGAAAAACTTTTAAAAGCCCTAAAACAAGCAATGCGACACCAAGGATAAAAACAAGGTCAGCTGACATGCCAGGAACTAAAAGATAATATCTAAAGGTATAAGGGCTAAAAAATAAAATTCCCATGCATACTCTATAAATCGTATTGGAAACTTCCAAATGTTTTAAAATAAAGTGAAAAACCAGCACAACTATTGTAATGCAAGCCAAGACAGCACCTAAATAAGTGCTATAGAGTTGTAAATCAAAAAACTTGCTCACGCATCCAACAACATAGTGGATAAAAAATCTTTGAGTGTGATGAAAGGGTAGAGATTCAGTTAAAAATGCAGGTGCTATTTTTGCAATTTTTTCATATGCATGAGAAACATCTCCCGCACTTACAAGTTCAATGGCTTGATTCCATTCTATCCAACGATTGGTTAATAGGATCACAATGCCTAGTCCTAATACAAAGATTAGATTATTTTTCATTATAGAGGTGGCTTTTTTTTATGTTGAGTCCGAATAACAGTTTTAATATTTCCACGCACATTAAAATCTCCAACCACTTCAATTTCATGTGGATCTAAAAGATTAATCAAATCATCTAAAACATGGTTTGCAATATCTTCGTGATAAAGGTGCATGTTTCTAAATTGATTAATATAGAGTTTTAAGCTTTTCAGCTCTACACACCATTGGTCAGGCACATATTTTATATAAAGAGTTGCAAAGTCAGGGAATCCTGAACGTGGACAGAGGCAAGTAAACTCAGGGCAGGTGAATTCAATCCAATATTTGCGATTTGGTGTACGATTCTCAAAACGCTCAAGGTGAGCTTTTTCAATCATTTGGGTCCCGTATAGTGGTAGTTTATTCTCCATGTATTTTTTATAGCACAGGGTTGTTTTCCTTTGAAGAGTTGGTTAGTTTTAAAATATGATGTCTAAAATTTATACTAAAACAGGGGATCAAGGTGAAACAAGTCTTCTTGGAGGCAAAAGGGTGCCCAAAAATCACCCACAAATTGAAGCTTATGGCACCATTGATGAACTCAATACTTGTTTAGGATTGATCTGTTGCGAAATGATCAAGTGGGACAATTTAAAAAATTCAGCACTGAATTTGGAGTGTTTGCAACATTGGCTTTTTGATTTGGGCAGTTTATTAGCAACAGAAAAAAAAGATCATGAAAAATATAAATTAAATCCAATCACATTAGAACAAGTACAGTTTTTAGAAAAGCAAATAGATGGAATGAACGAGCAAGTTCTTCCACTGCGCCAGTTTATTTTACCTTTTGGGTGCGAAGTATCTTGTAGAATTCATTTAGCAAGAACTGTAGCTCGGCGCGCTGAGCGCTGTATGCTTAGTATAAAAGACTCTTGTCCATCCAACTCCATTGAATTTATCAATAGACTTAGTGATTTTCTTTTTGTTTTAGCAAGATTTTGCAATGCAAAAATGGGGGTAAAAGAAATTTGTTGGGAAAAGAAAAAACTTCTCTAACTTTTATAAAAATTAGTTTATACTTTCAAATTAAATATGCTTTTTACACAGCTTCTATCACCCATTGCACTACGCAATGGCAATAGCATTGCATTTCGATATCTTGGCAAGGGAACAACTTATAGAGAGTTCTGGGAAACATCCAATCGCTTTTCTTATTACCTTCAAAAGGAAATCGGACAAGGGTTACGAGTTGGATTATGGATGTCCAATTGTCCACATATAGCTTACAGTTTTATTGCTCTTACAAATATTAAAAGTTGTACAGTCCCATTTAATCCTTGGGCTACTCCAGAAGAAAATATTTTTAAAATTAAAAGTTCACAAGTCACTGTGATGTTATGTTCGAGTGATCATACAAAATCATTAAAAGAATTTTTACGTGAAAATGGTTTAAGTTCAATCAACGTCATTGATATGGAATCAAAGCATTGTGGTGAATATGATCCTATTTTTTCTCCACCAGCTAATCATCAACCTCATGAAAATGACAATATTCTTTTATTTTATACACATGGTACAACTGGACCACTAAAGGGCTGTTTATTTAATCACAAGGCCGTTAGTCAAACTGTAAGTGGCGTACGTTCAGCATACAAACCACTAACATCAGATGTGTTTTTTTCACAGCTTCACTACAGTTTACCGTTTAGTTTTATTCATTACCTTTTGGTTCCTTTAGTAGCTGGAGCAGGTGTTTATATTTCAGATCAAAGAGATCCTGAACTACTACTTTCTGATTTGGTCCAAAATCGTGTAACAAAGATGGCGCCAAATCCAAAAGATGTTTTAGCACTTCTGAAAACTTCAGAAGAAATTAAATTGCCACTTGTAACTGTAAAGCACTTCTCACTCAATGGAGATGCGCTTTCAAATGAAGTTTGGAAAACTTTAAAACAAACAACACAAGTTGGAGTGATTCAAAATTATGGATTAACGGAGTATTTAGGCAGCATTGCAATGGGTACTCCAAATCATCTTGCAGAAGAATCAAAAAAAGGATGGATCGGTCCAGCTTTAATAGGTACTCAAGTACGACTGATGGATGAAAACAATGAAGAAGTAGACAAGAAAAAATCACAAATAGGACAAATCATTGTTTCTGGATCCAGTATCATGACGAGGTACCTGGATTTACCAGATGAACAAAAACAAAGAATTCGAGGAACGTGGCTTTACACTGGGGACATGGGCGCTTTTGATAAAGAAGGTAACATTCTGTTCTTAGAGCGGAAAGCTGATCTCATTACTTATCAAAATGATGGAAATGCAATTAAAGTATACCCTAAACCATTAGAATCTATTTTATATCAGTTGCCACAAGTGCAGGAAGCAGCTTTTATTAGTATTCGAGATCGTACTAAAAACATTAAACCTGCTGTTGTGATTGTACGTAAACCCCAAGCGCCTCTTCATGAGACTGAAGTCTTAGAATGGATGAGACCAAAATTACCCAATCCATTGATGTTGCCTGACTTTGTGTTTTTTGTAGATACTGTTCCACGAACTTATAATGGTGGAATTAATCGTGCAAAACTGCGTGGGATGTTTGAAGGGTCTTAAGTTTTATTTAAATTTTGTAAAAATTTAAAATATTTTGACTCAATGACATCCAATTCTGATATTTTACTACAATTTGTACATGAAATATTTTGTGGCGGATTTACTTGAGCATGCTCGAATTCAACCCCAGCTGTAAAAAGTATTTCAGTGACTGCATTACAAGCTTCACAAAAATAAGGTACATAAAAAGATTCTAATTGAGAACGAGCAGGTAAGAAACCATCTACAATATTCATCTGATCTACAATAACCTTAGGACATTTTAAAAATTTCATAGATAAGTTTTCAGGAATGCCTCGAATCCACCTAATCCATTCTCGAATTCCACATGAGTTTATAACTGTAACTCCATCAAAGTTAAAAACAATGTCAGTTATATCGGCAAAATCAAACTGTGGAAAAACAGCATCTTCATCAATAGGACCTTTGAATTCATAAATTAATATATTTTCATTTTTTTGACTATGAATTTGAATCCCAGACATTGGCTTCTCCTTTTAATAAAGAAAAATGTAGATTTTTAGGAATGAGTTCCTTCGATTTTGAACTTTGGCCCATTGGTAATGCACAGCAAACAAAAGTTTTGGTACCCTCTTGCACTAAAACATAGAAATTTGTACTCATATGAAACATAAAGTAACTACCAATACCAGCACCACCTGTTCCCATACGCATTGAAGATAAAACCCCTTTTTCATAACATTGGTGAATCATAGAAAAAAGTTTTTTAGGAATAAGACTACCAAAGGGATCTATGCATCCAATCAAAATTTTTTTCCCATTTTCTGCAATAAAAAGCTCAGCATAATCTTCTATTGGTAACTCAATAGGTGCAGTACGATCAATGTGCTGGTCTTTTGATAAGGACCCAAATGGAGCGTTAAAAAGAGCATTAGTGAAAAGCTCATCTGCAATGAACATAAGAGAATCTTTAATAGTATTACTGCGAGGTAAGCTCTCAAGATGTTTTCTTACTGCAATCATAACGGTCTCTTTTTGTTTAGATGCTTTTAATGTATATCGAAATTGAGGTTCAACATTTCCAAGAAGAGTAGAAAAAGGATTTTCAAAAAACATTTTATTTTTTGTTATTACTGAAGCAGCAACATGAATATCATTCTCAAAATCAGGATTTGAAGTTTGAACAACATGTTGAATATTCGTATTTATACATAAAGAAATTACATTTTCTGGACTTAGATTATCACATAATCCAATACATCTCTCAGGTAATATGTCCTTAGGAATTTTAGTATGTATATCTAAAAGATAAATGCTATCAGGCCATTTTTCTAAAAGAGCTTCTGAAATCGGATATGGAAACTGAGTTTGTTTTGTTATTACTTTCATTATATTTCGTCGCTTTTACATCACGTTAAAAGCTCCAGATATTTCATTATTTTCTATGCAGCTTTATCATATTGGCACAAAAACATTGTTAGATCGTCTTTTAATTCTGTTCCTTCTCTAAATTCCTCTATATTTTTATGAATCAAATCAATTGTACCATCTAACTCAGAAGAATTACTCATAGCATTTAAAACACTCTTAATCAGAAGGCGCTCAGTCCATTTTTTTCCAGATTTCGACTCAATATCCAACGCACCATCAGTATAAAAAAACAAGGTATCCCCTGGGTCTAAAATTATCTTGGTTTCCTTATATCGTAAATCTGATTTTTCACCTAATCGTGGATTGTTAACAGCATTTAAGGGAATAATATTTTTTCTATCTAAAACTCCTTCAGTATTTTTAATTAAAAATGGTGGGTCATGACTTGCATTCGCATATACCAGTTCCCTCGTTTTCTTATCAAATGCAGCTAAAAAGAAAGCCATGAGAATTTTTCCTTTAGATGTTTCATAAATAGCTCGGTTTAAAAAATCTAAAGCTATTGCAGGCGTAATGGGAGAAAGATGCTCTAGCACAGAAGCAACAGACTTAGCTGCACTTGTGATCAGTGCAGCAGGAGCTCCGTGTCCTGTTGCATCACCCAGCCATAAAAATATTTTTTCATCAATCTCACTATAGTGCCACCAGTCCCCTCCGCATTCACTTGCTGGCTCAAAATAAGCTGCTATTTTAAGTGGACCAAGCTGGGCATGAGGGGCAGGAAAAAGAGTCTCCTGTACAGTTTTTGCAGTCTCTAATTCCTTTTCCATTCTTGCTTTTGCAGCAGTCTCAACAATAAGTCGCGCAATTTCACTGGCCATTTTATTAAAACTATCTGCTAAACTTCCAACTTCATCTTGTGAATGAATATTGACTTGAATATTAAATTTTCCTTCAGCTACTTGTTTGGTTGCAACATAAAGCTCTCTTAGTGTTGAGGTTATTTTTTTTGAAGCAAAAACACTTATTAAAGTTGCAAAAGAAATTAAAGCTACAAAGAAAAATATAGATTTCCATAATAAGGTTTGCATTGCTTTTAATGCATGACTTTTTTCAACTAAAGAAATGACATAAAACGGATGTTGCCCAATTTTTGAGTAAGAAGCTAAGAGTTCTTTTCCTTCTGGGGCTTGTGCTTCCATAGTTCCTTCAGAAAACTGAGTACGGTTTATCTCACTAAAAAATTTCCAACTAGAAAAATTTTTTAAGGAATAATCAGGACCAATTACAACCTGGCCTGATTTTTCAGCTAAATAACTTTGCTGTGTACTCCCTTGTTGAAAAATACTCATGAAATTTTTTGCTTTTATTTGAACTAAAACAATAAGAGGGTTTCCAATTCCTGCGCTACTATATTTAAAAGCTAGAAACAAAAGTTCTGGTTTTTGTTCTCCAGAGGATTTGCTGGATGCAAGTCCGACAGAATCTCCAGAGGGTTTGCTGGATGCAAATCCGACAGAATCTCCAGAGGATTTGCTGGATGCAAATCCGACAGAATCTGATGCATATAAACCAATTCCATCTTGGCGGGCTTTGTTTAAAAGGATCTGCTCTTTTTGCGGATCCACTCCATTATTTCCCTTGATTAGTTCTGCAACTGGAACAAATTGACCTTCTGAATTTAAAGAAAAAATGTGAATATAAAAAAGATTCTCATTTTTTTCAAAAAGCCTTTTGGCTGTTGAACTAAAATCTGCTTGAGTAATATCAAGACCTTCTAAAACTGGATTAAGCAAGTTCATTAGCAAATTAATTTCTACCCTAGCTTGAGCAGCAAGGGACCTTGTTACTGAAACACTGGAATCAAATACATATGCAATTTTATCCAATCTAAAAAGTCTTGTTGCTAATCCAAGATATAAGGCAAGGGTAAGGACTGGCAAAGTAGTGAGCAGTATGAATAATTTATAACGAATTGAGATTCCTTTTTTTTTATTCATATGAGCAAATGTTTCCTAGTTCTATATCGTCAGAAAAAAGAAGTACCATTAGGATTTTTTTTCTCATTTAAAACGCATTTAATGCCTCAATTTACCTAGTTTTATCTTTTTCGTATTTATTTAATAAATTCAAATAAATCAATTAACAAACTCTGCCGAACCGTAGATGGGGGAAAACGTGTGGGGAAAAGTGTAATGACCTTTCTCAAAGATGATGAAAAAGATAAAAAGCTAGATCGTTGGATCATAGTGGGATCGCTTGTATTCTTTCTTTTATCTCTAGCGTTGCTCATAGATGAGAGGTTTGTTTTCCAAGTAGGTCCACAAAATTTAGAAGTAATTGGATTAATGGAACGCTCAGTCAAAGATGTGCGACGTAAATTTAATCAAGATTTTATATGGCAACCTTTGCAATTGAAGCAAGAACTCTATCAGCAAGATAGTATTTTCACTGGTACAGATTCTGAAGCAGATCTTGTATTGAAGGATGGCTCTAGAATTTCACTTTCACAAGGCACTCTTGTAGTTTTAAAAATTGAAAAAAATAATACAATTCTGGATATGCAAAAGGGTACAATAATTACAAAAATCCAATCCAAACAAAAGATGACTTTAAGGACTTCTAAAAAAACATATACAGTCAGTGGAGAAGGCGCACAAATTAAAGCTGCTTTTGATGAGGAAGGTAGTGTAAAAGAAATTGCAGTTATATCAGGAAAAGTTAATGTAGAATCCCCTACTAATAAACAAGTGTTGACTCCAAATCAGGCACTGGAATTGGATAGTAAAGGCGAGATCTCAAAAGTAAAAACTTATGAGATCGAGCTAAATGTTCCATCACTCAATCAAGTGCTTTGGAAACAATCTCAAGATCCAGTAATATTTAAGTGGAACACAAAAGACACACAACAAATTGATGAGTTTGTCCTAGAAGTTTCAAAAGATGAAAACTTCAAAGAACTTTTATTAGTAAAAAAATTAAAGGAAAAGCAAGCTCTTGTTTCAGAGCTTCCAGCCCAAGGTTTGTTCTTTTGGAAAATTACTGCGCAATCAAAAACAAGTTCTACTTTTAAATTTAAAATAATTGAAGAAAAATCCCCTTTGCTTATATATCCTGAAAATACAGCTGCTTTTTTCTTTAAGGATAATGAATTTAAACAAGATAGAGTTCAGGCAAGTGTAAAACCAGGCTCAGAATCTTCTGAAGATCAATCTGCTAAGAGCTCACGCAAATCACAAATAAACTTAAAATGGCAGGACACTTCAGATGCAAAAAAATTCCATATTCAATTAACAAACAAGGATAACTTTAAAGAGATCCTTTTTGAAAAAGCAGTAGAAGGATTAGAGCTTACCACACCCACACTCTTAGAGGGACAATACTTTTGGAGAGTGCGAGTTTTAGATCTCGAGCAAAGACCAAGAAGCCCTTGGAGTTCCATTTTTTCTTTTCAAATAAAAGACAAAGCACAAGAAAAACAAATTCCTAAAACTCCTACACCACAGGAACCTCAAAAGCTTCCTGCCCCAGAAGTGCCAGAAGGAATTTTAGAGTTTGAGATGAGTTTCAATCCTCCTAGTTACCATCCACAGTGTTTTAATTTCATTATTTCTTGCGCATACGCAGAAGAGTCTTTACTCCAAAAAGCAAAGCTCTCTTGGAAAGAAGTTGAAAATGCAACAGCATATTTTTTAGAAATTTCCGAAGATAAAGAATTTACAAAAATTCTTGCATCCACAACAATCACTAAACCTGAGTTTCACTGGTTTCCACCTAAAGAAGGGTTGTTTTATTGGAGAGTAGCTGCACATGATATTCGTGGCATGAGAGGTCACCCAAGCAAACCAGCTGCCTTAAAGGTTAAAATTATTCCTCCACAGCCGTTAACAAAAGGTCTTATAGAAGAAAACTTTACAGATGAAAAAGAATTTTTAGCAACCAGGGATCTTGAACTTAAATGGAAATCTGTTCGTTATGCAGCGAGCTATGAAGTGCTTTTCAGTACTTCTGCTGATTTTAAAAAGATTCAAAAATTTTATGTAGAAAAACCACCTCAAAAAATAAAGATAAGTAAAAACCAAATATTTTATTGGAAAGTACAAGCATTAATTTTAATTTCAGGCAAGAAAAAATCTATCGGACCTGTTTCTGAAGTAGCACAAGTTGAATTACGAAGAAACTTATCTTTAGAAACTCCTCAACTCTTACTTCCAGCAGATGAAGACAAAATAACCTTTGCTAAAGACACTGTTCCCCAAGTGTTATTTACATGGAAGGAAGTCCCCGTTGCAACTCAATATGAATTAGCTGTTTCTCATTCAACTGATTTTGAAAAACCACTCATTGTGGAAGCTGTCTCGCAGTTACATTACACCGCTACTCTTCCAATTGAACTAGCTGGAGGATTTGCATCCAGCAAATCCGACACAGTACAAAGTTCGCCAGCTTATTGGAAAGTCAGGGCAAAAAGAGGTCCCTATTATTCCAAGTGGTCAAAACCCTTGTCTTTTAATCTTTCTAGCCAACCCTTACAACCTGGGCCTGTATTTGTTAAACCGATTCGAAAAAATTATGTCAGGCGAGGAGATCAACTTCCCGTTCACTTTGAGTGGACTGCGGTTTTAGATGCTAAAAGTTATATACTAGAAATATCAGAATCTTCTGATTTTGGGATTTTAGTAGACACGATCCACACGACAGAACTCTCCCATGATGTTACTATCCCCTCTGAAAAATCATACTACTTTAGAGTCACATCCTCGAGTCTTCAGGTCTTAAATAAAGATACAACCACAATACAAAGGACAATAGCCAATATTCCAAAAACAAGTGCTCCAAGTGTGGTCTTAAAAGTATCCGTCAGAGACCATGAATCTTTGTCAGTAGCATTAGGTGGAGGATTTACATTTTTGAGACTGAATCAAGAAGTAGACCCACAACCTGGAGGCTGGTCCCCACAAATTCCTACAGCAACTGCAAAAGCAAATAAATTTTCTTCTTACATGCTAGATATTGAATGGTGGCCTCATTTAAAACTTGGAAATTGGGATTTTAAAACTTGGGGACTTGGTGGAGAGTTTTCTCAAACATCTCTAAAAGCTACATTTAGTGGCAGCGGTGGATCTCCTTCAATAGATTTGAAAAAAATTGGAGTGGGCATCAAAAAACGATTTACTATTAAAAAACCTTTTAATCTAGTTGGCTCTTTTAATTTTAAGCGCTTACCACGATATTTAATTCATGTCAGCGGTGGAGTGGCTTCTCAAAATCTTGTGGATGACTATTATTTATCACAAATGGCTTCCTTAAGATACGAGCCTCAAGCTTCACCTTATTCTTTTCGCCTCAGTCTCGACTTACAAGAAAGGCTAGATTTTAGTGCACTCATCTTTAATTTTGTTCCAGCACTAGAGGCTAGATATCACTTAAGTTGGTACTGGTTTGGTTTAAAATATGATTTGTTTACACAAAAAATACCGATTACAATTCAAAATAGCGCATCTAGTGAAACAAGATCAGGTGTTATTACTCAAACGGATAGCACAGTTTATTTTCTTATTGGAGTAGGGTTATAATGAGGTTGGAGACATTATGTTTGATCTGAATACCCGTATTTTAGTTGTAGATGATGCGCAAATATCCCGTAAAATTATTATTGAGGCCTGTCAGAAATTAGGCTTTACAAAATTTATTGAAGCATCAGACGGAAGAGCTGCTTGGCAAGCCTTAACAGCAGATTCCTCCATTGGCCTTATCATGGCAGATTGGATGATGCCCATATTAAGTGGTATAGAATTACTAAAAAAAGTCCGATCAGATAACCAATATAAAAATCTTCCCTTTATCATGCTAACGATCGAATCTGAACAAAAAAGTATGATGGATGCAATTATGGCAGGAGTTACAGGTTACATTATTAAACCTTTTACAGTAGATATATTACGTGAAAAACTAGAAACCTTGTTTTTGTCTCAAGAGTCTAGCTCAGAGCCCGTTTAAGAACGCATCTAAGCATGAATTTCAGGGATTACAATACTTAGGATACTGCCTTTCCCTACCGTTGAATTTACAAATGCTGTTCCACCAAGAGCTTTTGCAGCATGTAAAATAGCACCCATACCGATCCCTCTACCTGAGATGTCGTTTACAGTTTCTTGAGTTGAAAATCCACTATCAAAAATATGTTGTATGACAGTTGAGTCATTTTCAGATTCTATTGCAGGGATCTTGCCCTTTAACTTTTCTCGAATTATTTTTGGATCAATCCCTCCACCATCATCTTTAATTAAAATTTCAATCCAGTTCGTTGAATCTTTCGTTGAATCTAATGTTGAACCTCCTTTGACTAATTTTTTAAATGAAATTTCGATAAGTCCTGCGGCATCTTTACCTAAATCTATTCTGTCTTCAGGCATTTCAATTCCATGGTCAACTGCATTTCGGAATGCATGAATCAAGGAATTAAAAACTTCTGAATAATATTCTCCAACAACGCGCAACCCGCCACCACTAAAAATAAATGGCTTGATTTGTTTTCCTAGTTTAGATGCAACTTGAAAAGCAACATCCTCAAAATGTTCAAAATATTTTTGAATAGGTTCTTGAATAAACTGTTCTATATATTCTGTTTTTAAATTTTGGAATGGTGGAGGCAACTGAGAAAGTTTTTTGCAAAAAATTTTTAAATCCATTTCAGAAATCTCAATTCGCCTCTCCCCATCTTGAAGGGCTGTTCCAATTAAGTTCTGGTTTTCTTTTAAAAATCCTTCAAATACTTTTCCAAGTTCTTGAATTCTTTTTTCAAGCAATGGGGCTTGCTTCTTTAGTTCTACCGTAGATAGGTCTGGTAAATTGGAATACTCGTCTTCATATTCATGAGCTAGGTTTTTCAAAACTTCCATAGAAAAATATGCAGAAGTTCCTTTTAAGGTGTGTAAGAATCTTAAAATAAATTCTACATCAATATTGCAATTTTTCACATTTCCATCCTGTAAATGTTCAGGTTGTGTTTGCAGCATCTGGTAGGCTTTTTGAAAAAGCACCCTAGATTCTTTTACAAAAAGTAAAAACTGATCCTTGCTTTTTACAAGTTTAGTGACCATGTTTGCATATGCTTTTTCTCGTTCTGCATCCATCTGCGCTTTGTGCTCTTGGGATTTATCACTAGAAACAAGCACAACACCTTCCACTTTGCCCGCCTTATTTCTTATTGAATGCTCCGCTGCGCTCCGCATGGGATAATACTCCAAAGTAATGTATTTATTTTTAGAGTGAGGGAAGGTAACTGAACCTAATTCAGCAAGATCTTTAAATGGAATGGGTTCTTGAAAAAGTGTTGTAACCCATATTTTAAAACTTTCAATTTCAGCAGCTGGAATCTTCAAAATTTCCCAAATATATTTCAGTGCTGGGTTAGTCTCTAAAATCACTTCACATGCTTTTGAATAAATAGGAATACACATCCCATCTTTTCTAAAAACAAGAAATCCTTGCCCTAAACTATTTAGCATCGCATTGAGAATTTGATTTGCATCATGTAATTCTGCAGTTCTTTGTTCTACTTTTTTCTCTAAGTTTTTTGAATAATCCTCAAGTTCCGCTTGAGCTTTTTTAAGATCTACAATCACTTCTTCCTTTTTTCCTAACTCAGAGCGGTATTTTTTTTGCAAAGCTTCTTCTAGGGTCATATCCCTTAGATATAAAATCCACCGATTTTTTTCATGAGGATCAGGCTGAATGGTAACCAATACACGGCTTGTTTTGTCAGTAGCAGGTGTTTTAAAATGTAATTCTCGATAAGGAGAAGCGTGGTCTTTACCCCAAGTACCGTTTGGCATACAAAATAAATCTACATCTTCAAATTCAAAAATCTCATAGCATAGAGTGGTTTTCTTAATACGTTTTAATGGAATTCCTGACAGTGTAGAAACCGCTTCATTGCAATATAAAATTTTTCTTTGTTCATCAATAACTAGAACAGCATCGAGAAGTGTATCAAAAAGACTGTAATCCATTTTCATACATGTTAACTAGAATTCAAATAAGAATCAATTTTTCTTAAAAATTTAAAATCATGTTATTCTTAAGAAAAAGGGGGCAGCATGGAAAACAATAAAAGCACCATTAGTTTTATGAGGTCACTATGTGCAGGCCAAATCGAAGAAGATGCCATTATTCCTTTTCCAAAAATGAAAACTGCAGAACAGGAGATCTTAAAGGGTGTCATCCAGTCTCTTGAGGCTTGGTTAAAATCCCATCAAAAAGAATTTAGATTATGGGATAGAGCTGGTGAACTGCCTAAACAAGCACTTGAAGAAATGAAGCAGCTAGGACTTTTTAGCTTAATTATACCGGAAGAATTTGGTGGATTAGGATTAGGAAGTCAGGCTTATTCAAGAGCAGTACAAGAAGTGAGTAAACACGATGGTGCGATTGCTGTAACTGTAGGAGCTCACAGCTCAATTGGAATGAGAGCATTGCTGCTTTTTGGAACAGAACAGCAGCGCAAACTTTATTACCCAAAACTTGCAAGTGGAGAAATGATTGCAGCCTTTTGTTTAACCGAACCTGGGGCAGGCTCCGATGCTGCTTCCATAAAAACAAAGGCTACTCGTGAAGGTAACGGGTGGATACTCAATGGAGAAAAAATTTGGATTACTAATGGTGGTATTGCCCAGTTTTTTACTGTTTTTGCTAAAACAGGGGAGGGTAAAGGGAACTTGACTGCATTCATTGTTACGCGTGACATGCCAGGTGTTACAAATGGACCCCATGAAGATAAAATGGGATTGCGAGCGAGTTCTACAACAACCGTAAATTTTGAAAATGTCCGTCTTACAGATGAGCACGTATTAGGGGAGGTTGGAAAAGGTTTTAAAGTTGCCATGAAGGTTTTAAATAGCGGAAGGATTGGGCTTGGTGGTGGCTGCGTTGGTGCCATGAAGCATTGTATTACACTAGCTTCAAACCAGGCTAAAAATCGATACCAATTTGAGCAGCCTATTGCACAATTTGGACTCGTAAAACAAAAATTAGGTCACATGATTGTAGAATGTTATGCAGCAGAATCTGCTGTAACGATGGTTTGTGGACTCATAGACAGCGGCTATGAAGATTATGCTGTAGAAGCAGCAATCAGCAAGGTTTTTGCAAGTGAAGCCTTGTGGCGAACAGCAGATGAAGCGCTTCAAGTGGCAGGTGGAAATGGTTTTATGTGTGATTTTCCGTATGAGCGCATTGTAAGAGACTGTCGAGTTAACCGTATCTTTGAGGGCACAAATGATATTTTAAGACTTTTCATTGCCTTAACTGCAATGAACGATGTTGGAAAACAGTTAAAGGAATTAAGCAATTCCTTAAAAGGGATCTTTGATGATCCTATTAAAGGCTTTGGTGTGATTTCAGACTATGCACTAAAGAGAGTTTCTCATGCTACAGGAATGGGACTCATCCAAAAAAGCACTTTTACAAAACTTCATCCTTCTTTAAAAGATTACGCTTTGATTTTTGAAGAAGGCACAAAAGATTTAGCAGCAGCTGCTGATCGAATTTTGCGCAAACACGGCAAAGAAATTATTGGGAAACAATTTGCAACTAGGCGTCTAGCTGACATCATGATTGATCTTTTTGCATTATCGTGTGTATTAAGCCGTGTGAGTTCTTCAATCCAAGAAAAGGGTATGGATGCTTGCCGCAAGGAATTAGAAATTTTACAGGTTTTTTCAGGGCAAGTCCGTCGACGCACCAAGGGCAACTTTGGTAAAATTGATGACAATGATGACGAACTCATCAAGTCTTTGGCAGACCATGCGTATGAGAACGATGGCTACGTGTGGGATACGCTTTAGGGGTGTGCATTGGCCCGCACTGTTATACAAATCTTCTAGCAAGTCACTTATTAAAATTCCTTGATTGAGGTGTGTTACAAAAGTAACAATTTTCAAGTTGAGATAGTCCCTTTAATCTGTACGCGTTCCCGTTGCAGCAGCTGGTTGCCTTGGTGTTCTTAACCCTTGAGGATTGAGTGCGGCAAGGTCTACTTTAGCTTTATCTAGCGCTGCTTTAATTTGTGGATGCATGATTTTACTACAAGCTCCATTAAGTTTTGCTTGAGTTTTTAAGATAGTCTCTGCTTTGAAGTGAGCGGCTTTTGCTGGCATAGACTCCAAGCGATATTTTATTGCTTCATGCAAAGATTCCCATGCTTTGGAATACTCTGACCCTAATTTTAATTCTCTTACTGGCACAGGTTGAAAGTGTTCGTCTTTTGTGTCATCTGTGCCAAAAGAAGGAGGCCTATCTGCTGCACTGATAAGACCGTCTTTTTCTCCACTAGAATAAATATGGTAATAAGGTTTTTTACCTGGAATAAGCATTTTAAAATAATAATGAAGTGTACTGCCGTTTGATGATCGGACAGCGCGCCGGGGTAGAGGCTGAAAATAAGCTTTATTTTCTGTATACACATAAAAACCAGCCACACCATCTTTCTCACCACGAATAAGCAAATAATCTTCTTCTAATGAATAATCCATTCGATGGTCGTTTTTATAAGGTTTGGAATCAGAATAAAAGACATCAATGTCTTTAAAACATTTGGTGTAGTTTGCAAGAGATGTAAAATAAGTGTTGTGAACAGCTTCTAAGTCCCCTTTAGCCTTAGCTAAAGCTCCCTTTATTGTTGAATCTCCAATAGCACTACAAGCTCCCTCAAGAGACCGTGTAAGTAGATCATAGTTTGGATATTTGTGCTCACCAGACTGATCAAAGTAGTGGTAGCGCCCAGCTTGTGCTAAATCAATCGTTCGTTCATATTCTTTTGCCATACTTGCTAGACGATAGCGTAAAGCTTCTTTGAGTGCATCCCATGCAATGACTTCTTCTTGTTCACGCACATCTAGCGTTGGAGAATAGGCATAGCTAGCAATGTTTCCTCCTTTTCCAAAAAAACCACTCGATATTCTAGGTATGTTTAAACTTTCCCATCCACCCACCATGCTGGGATATTCTCCAATTGAATAACTTAACAAATAATCTGTTGCCGGGTAGTTCGAGTCATATATAGGTGGTCCGTCTTTTGGGAAAATAAATTTTAAATAATAATTTCTTGTTTTGCTGAAAAATCCTCCATCTTCTGAAGATGGTTTTTTTGGCAAAGGATGAAAATATACTCCACGTTTATGATAGGAATAAAATCCTTCTTGACCTTTTTTATTAGCACGAACAAAAAGCATCTCTTTGTGTGAGATGTCAGATCCCACCTCTCCTTTTCTTGGTTTACTTTGGGAGTGATTTTGGATTGCATCAAAGCATTGAATGTAGTTTTCTAGTGGGGTGTTTTTAGCTATTGGGGTGTTTTGAGTTTGAGTTTCTAGTCCATTTTCTTGTACACTTGCCAAAGTTAAAGGTAGAAATAAGGCAATTAAACTTAATCGAGAAAGTATCTTTTTTCGATGCATTGAAGGGCTCCTTTTAATTAGTCTGCTATAATCCGAGATATTGCATTTAAGTTCTACTGCGACAACCAATCTGCGGCGCTATTGCAGCGTACTCGAAGATTTTTAAGCTCAACATATCGCCCTGGATATGCCTCGCTTAAAAACTTCTGCGCTCGCTTCACTAGCTTGCATCTTGCTTGTCTCGCTACCAACTTAAATGCAATATCTCGGATTATTTTTCGGAATATTTTGCAGTTTTCTATACTGGGCAATTTTTTACACAAAGCTTAAATAAAAGGATCAAGCACTTTAATTTTAGGGATTTTTCTAAAATCCTGATCATGAGTTAGAATAGTATCCACACCATTTTCTAACATGATAGCAGCAATTCTACAGTCATGAAAAAATGGACCTTTTACAACTCGTGCAGACTTAACAACAGCATTTAAAAATTCCCAGTGATTTTCACTTTCAGTTATTATTTTTATTTTAGAATTCAGCAGAGTTGAAACATTCTCCATGGCTTCTTGATATCTTAATAATGGTGGAGAGCTCCCAAATGACCTTGTTGTAAAAGATAAATATTCAGCTAAATTTATCCATGTTACAACAAATTCAATATCAGTTTTTATAGTTTTATCAAAAAACGCTCTTGCAGCTTTATAATAAGGAGATGCCTCATAAGACGCGTAAATAATTATATTTGTGTCAATTAATGCTAACATTTTTAGTTACTTAAATAAACGATCTGTAGAACTTTGATAACTAGAGCGATCAGCAGGATCGATCTCTTTTGGCAGTAGATTTTTAGAAGTATGCCATGACACAAAACCATTTGGTTTGACTTGTTTGTTATTTTCTATATAAACCTCAAAACCACTTCGAATCAGTTCTAAAACAAAGTGTTTCATTTTCTTTCTTTTTTTTACACAGATCCCTTTTATTGACTGAAGCAGCTTCTCATCTATTTCTATTGTGGTTCGATGCATACAATTTAGATGATAAAATGATTTTAAATTAATGTCAAATCATTTTTTATAGTAAGTTAAGGTGTGTATTAAAATACACATATTATGTGTTTTAGGTTGATAAATATCTATTATTTGGTATATTAAAACCAAAAGGTGGTGTTTATGCAAGTTCGGCATAATGTAACTCTTGATTTGGAAGTTTCAAATGAGTTGGAGGCATTTACAAAAGAATTGGGCGAAAAGAAAAGTAAAATTATCCAAAACGCCCTAACTGTTTTTTTTGATATGTTGGACATCAAGCTTGCTAAAAAGCGTTTAAAAGAGTTAAAGCGCGGTAAGGCTAGACAGTACGATGCAGAAGAAGTTTGGAGAACACTAGAGCTAGAGTAATGTATAGGCTAAAATTTCATGAAAAAGCATTAAAGGATTTTGAGAAAATAGCAAAACCTTATCAAATACTTATTAAAGAAAAACTTTTAATTCTCTCTGAAAATCCAAAAGTGCTTGCAAATCAAATAACACGCTTAAAAGGAACCCAAGACGAGCCACTTTATCGCTTAAGAGTAGGAAGCTATCGGGTAATTTTTTTTAAAAAGTTTGAAGAATTGATAATTATTATAATACGCATTGGATATCGAAAAGATGTTTATGAAGGCTTTTAGAGTATCGGCGTGTAAAAATTTCATAACGAATTTGAAAGGAAACTCTTATTAAGGCGTAATAAACATTCCAAAACCAGTACTACGAGGTCCAGGAGAGTAACTATACCCTGGAGAAGTAAGGCATCCCTCATAATCTCGATCATATGAAGTATGTGTAATGCCATATTGGTTTTGACACACACCTAGGTAATGAACTTTTGAGTTGGGCTGCCCTGGCTTTAAAAAAGCTGGTGAACTTTCTGTCACATTTTTTAGCATTTGCTCACCTTGGCTTGTTTTTTGATAGGAGTAAGAAGGCTCAACACTTGCTAGCTTACGAAAAGATTTTTCTGAGGTTGTGGAGTGGAGTGGGGCGTTTAATTTTGATGAACGCTGCTTTAACGAATGTTCAGCTGCAAATGCTCCAGAACATAATAAAAAAAATAATAAGCATAATTTTGAAACGGAGAATTTGTTGGAAACAAATTCAGTACAATGCGCACAATGCCAATGCAATGATAAGCGATTAAGCATATCCATAATAATACGCTGCACCAATAACTTTTTGCAGTGTGTAGTTGAGACACAGGAAATTTTTATAGTGCTTTGTAGCCCAACAAGTAAGTTCAAGCTTGATTAGAGAGGCAGAAAAAAAGCTAGTTTTTTGCGAATCACCGGCAGCCATGGATGGCGAGTGGAGCCTCATGGATGAGGCCACTGAGCATAAAGACTAGCTTTTTTCTGCCTCTCTATATTTATCCTTTAAATTTATTCCTTGTATTGAATCGCATTTGCATCCTGCAAATGCTCTGGCCTATTCCATGTGTGGAGTTAACATTTAAAAAATCTTGCCATTTCCTAAATCTTTTAGAAATTGCTGGTAGTTATACACACGTATTCCATCTTGTACATAGGATCGGGGTACAGAACAAATTAAGATTTGATCGAGTTTCGGGTACTCTTCCTCAATCGACTTTAAACCTGCCAAATGTCTAGCTCCTGGGTTGGCTGTATGTTTAATCTCAATTGCTAGGATAGGTTTTGTCCCACGAGCAATGAGAAGATCAATTTCAAGTCCTCCTCTAGCTCTCCAGAAATAAAAAGATCCCTCAAACTCCTGATAGGATAATTCTGCTCGAATTTCGTTGATGATCAATTGCTCAAAAAGTATTCCACGCGATTCTAGTGATAGCCCAGAACCAAGAGACTCTCGCAATCCATTCGTGACTCCATTATCAAAAAAATAAAACTTTGGACTTCCAGCAAGCTGTTTTCGAACAGACCGCTGCCATGGAGAAAGAAGATAGCCCAGCCATGTATCTTCAAGAATAGAAAAGTATTCACGAATTGTTTTGCTTTTTACAGTGGTTTCTCGTGAAATGTCACTATAGTTTACTTCTTGCCCAACTGTTTCTGCTGCAAGAGTCAAAAAACGTGAAAATGAAGGTAGATTTCGCACCAGCCCTTCAGCTTGAATTTCTTCGTAGAGATATGTACTCACATAAGTTCTAAGAATACGCTTTTTTTCTACTTCATCAGATAAAAAAACCTTTGGTAACAATCCAAATTGAAGAGCGTCATCTAAACGAAATAGATTTAATTTTGAATCAGATGAATTATTTTGAATTTCAAGAAATGTAAGCGGAAAGAGCCTAAGAGCAATTGCTCTGCCAGCTAATAAGTTAGCACCGCCTCGTTTTAGCTTACGTGCACTTGAACCTGAGAGTAAAAATTTTACTCCTTTGTCTTCCATTAATGACTGTACTTCATTTAGAAGAGATGGAACTCGTTGAATCTCGTCAATAACAACTCTAAGTTGAATTTTACTTTGTTGCATTTCAATTTCTTTTCTAAGGCGTGATGGTTCGGCAAGATAAAGCTGATAATTACTTTCTTGAAGGAGATCAATCCAAAGCCAATCTGAGCAAAAATGCCTTAACCAGGTTGACTTACCTGTCATACGTGGCCCAAATAGGAAGGCTGACGAATCTGGAGGTTGTATACGCCTTGAGATCATGAGTTAATTATAACTGTAATATTTAACTTATAAAGTAAAAAAAATCAGTCACTAATTTTGTTGAAGTACCATTGATTTTAATTTGAAATTCCTTATAAATTAGCTACCAAGTCCAAACCAGAGCAGCTCCAAATGTAAACCAAGTTCCTGTGCGATCAAGAATCCCTACATTTTTAAACTTTGGGTCAAATTGATCTGAGAATTGTACAAAATGTGCCATTCCCTCTAAATCCAAATAAGTTTTTTTAGGTTTTAAAGTTAACTCAAACCCAATACCAGCATTGACTCCAAAAGCTTGCAAAGTTTGAGTGTTATCTCCCGACGTGGTGCCAGTCCCAGACCCAATATTATCTGTTCTTTGATAAAGTCCTGCTCCAAAAATAAAATGAGGACCAATAAAAGTAACAGGCGCAGCTAAGTCTCTCGTATCAATATAATATTTCACTTGTCCTAAAAATCGAAAAAAATTCACATCTGATAAACCATCTGGAGGAGCATCATAGTTGTGCTTACTGTTTTGAACCATCACTTGGAGTGCGATAAGAAAATCAAACCAATATAAAACTCGCAGGTCTACCATGGGAAATCCTCCCTGGTAAAGCTTGCCAGCATTGCCTGTAGGAGTAGTTACTCCACTGCCAAGTCCAACACCAAAAAAACGACCATACTGAAAAAACTTCTCATCTTGAGCTTCATCTTCACTGGAGTCAAACTCACCATATTCTGAGTAAGGTCCTGCGATAGGAGCTTCTTCAGTAGCAGCATTTTGAGAAAAAGCGTAAGGGAGAGAAAAAAATAGTCCCAGCACAATAAAAAAAATAAGATCCCATCTAAGAGCCCATGTAACAATTTTCGCTACGAAAAGATTTCTTAGATGTGCTCTAAATTTAAAAATAGAAATGTATCCCTGCATGCAAGAATGAAAATCCTATTGTTTTTAGTGCAAAACTTCCTGTAATATTACTAAGACTTAATCCCGTTTCAAAAGACAATCCCAAGCTTTCAAGTCCTGGGATGAAAAACTCTGCACCAACTCCTGCTAAAACTTCAATACCAGTCTCACGTTCACTAAGATATGCTAGCCCAGCCATACTATAAAAATTAAGATTCGTTTCATAAAACAAGTTTTTAAAAACCTTTCCACCAATCGTAAGAGCTGTAGGATCCGTCGTGCTCACTCCTAGGGCTGCTAAAAAATGGAGATCTTTTGTCAGTCCGTATTTTGCACTCAAGGCTGGCAGTGGACGATTACTTGAAGAATTAGAAAACTGATTTACAAAACCCAGTCCTAGACGATTTGAAAGGTCCCTTCCAAATACAAGTGAGTTTGTCTGTATAAAATAAAAAAAACAAACTCCTGCAATAAACCACTTGAAAAGTTTCATAAAACCAGGTTACTCCTGAAGGAAACGCCATGCAATAGGAGAAAACCATGTCAACAGAATTGGATCGTAAGGAGATCAAAAAACCAGATGTTTTTTTAGAACATTCAACTACCTTTATACATTTTTTAAACCAAAACATTAAACTTGTTGTTGCACTATTTGTATTTGCTTTATTAGGAGCAGGTGGATTTACTTTGTATTTAAATTTAAAAAAGAACAAAGAACAAAACGCATATGAAGCATTGTATAATGCTCAAAAATCTCTACAAGCAAATCTATTAAAATCTCCTCTTGAATGGGAAAAAAATTTAAAGCTAGATATAGAAAAATTAGAGGCGCTTTCTAAAAACTATTCAAAAACTGCTGCTACTTTTGAAGCTTATGTGAATTTAGGTAACCTTTACTTTGATAAGGGTAACACACTAAAAGCAAGTGAGTATTTTAATTTAGCAACTCAAAGTACGTCTCATGTTTTTCTAAAAAACTCTGCTCGATTTCTTTTAGCAACAGCTTTTGAAAATTCAAAAAAATATGGCGAAGCAATCTTAAATTTGGAACTGATTTTACAATCCGGAGAAAAAAGCTTAAGACAAAACACTTTATTAGCATTAGCACGAAACTATGAGCTTAAAGGGGATAAAGAAAAAGCAAAAACAGAGTATGACCGGATCCAAAAAGAATATCCAAATACATCTGGTTCAAAGTTTGCTGAGTTTCAAAAACGGTATGCATTGTAAGGATTGAAAAATGAAAATTTATTTTTTCCTATCTTGCTTTTTCTTTGTCTCTTGTAGCAGCACCAATCTTTATAAAAAAGTAAGACTTAAAAATCCTCCACTTGATAGAGGATATGTTTATAGCACAAGAGATGAAAACCCACCTGCAGGTGTTGAGCCAGTGGAATTTGGTACAACTGTAGTAACCCAAGATATTGTGTATTTAGCAAGTGAGACGCAAGGCTTACAAGCTTTTGAGCGTCCAACTTTTATTCAAAAATGGCAGTTTAAAGTAAAAAATGGATTAAGTAGTGAACTTTTATTAGATCAAAACACCCTTTATTTTGGTGCAAATGATGGAGCATTTTATGCTTTAGATGCTGAATTTGGAAAAGCTCTTTGGAAGTACGAAACAAGAGCACCTGTTTTTACAAAACCAACAATAGCTTATAACCGCATCTATATCGCTACATCGGATGATGTGGTTTATTGCTTAGATCAACGCACAGGAAAATGGATTTGGCATTACAAAAGGGGAGGAGCCTACATCACTACAGTACATGGCAATTCAACCCCGGTGATATCAGAAAATTTAGTCTATGTAGGTTTTAGTGATGGATACATTACTGCCCTAAACTCTCACGATGGGAACTTGCAGTGGGAACAAAAAATTCACACAGGTGTTAAGTTTACAGATGTAGATGCAATGCCTGTAATAGAAGAAAATCGTATCTATATTCCATCTTATGACGGATCTCTTTATGCCCTTGAAAAACAAAAAGGAAAAGTTCTTTGGCACGTCGATCTTGGGGGCTCAAAAAAAGTTCTTATAGAAGATAAAAACTTATACTTAGCTTCAAGCAATGGGTCAATCTATAGCTTAAACAAAGACACAGGACGCATATTATGGAAATTTGATTTAGATCAAGGGACCCCAACAAATTTGCTCTTAAAAGACAATCACCTTGTTTTTGGCAGTTCTCAACAATATTTTTATGCCATACATAAGGGAGATGGAAGCCTGGCATACCGCTACAACGTTGGACTTCGAAGTGGCTTTGTCTCCACACCTGTTTTATCAGGGAAAGAGGTTTTTATTCTTTCAAATTTTGGAAATCTTTATGTTTTCCAATGGAAGAAAACTTTATAGGGCGGGGGTCCACACACAGTCATTTATAAGAGCCCGTCCCTAAATATTTCTTGCGCATCTGAATTTTTAAGATCTCTCGAATGGTTTCTAAATCAAAAGGTTTTTCTATCTTTAAATTTGGAATATGTGCTAAAAACTCTTTAACCTTAATAGTAAAAATAGCTCCTGTCATAAATACAATTTTATTTTGTAAACCAGGTTTAACTTGAGCAATTCTAAAATAAAAATCAATCCCACTAAAATTAGGCATCATAATATCACAAAGGATGAGATCAAAATCACTGTCTTTTTTTAGAATTTCTATAGCATCTAATCCACCTATCACAGCTTGAACTTCATGTTCTCTTAAAAGGATGCGGCATAAAGTTTTTCCTAAAATTTCATCGTCATCAATAATCAAGATACGACTGCGTGGAATAAGAGAGTCTTGGATGTTTTGTGAAGGCAAAACCACTGGGGATTCGGATTGTACGATTGAAGGAAAACTAACATAGAATGTAGTACCCATTCCAACTTGGCTGTCCACAGAAATTTGCCCACCAACTCCTTTAACAATTTCATGGCAAATCGATAGTCCTAATCCAGTTCCTTTGCCAACAGACTTAGTTGTAAAAAATGGATCAAAAATGCGGCTTAATAATTCAGGAGCAATTCCAGCTCCTGTATCAGCAATTTCAACTACGACATCTTTAGAGGCATTTTGTTTTACAGTTACAGTAATAGCATTTTTTTCTAAAAATCCTTCTGGGATGGCCTGTGCAGCATTGGTAAGAAGATTTAAAAAAACTTGTCCTAAGCGTACCTCATTGGCAATTACACAGGGCACTTCAGAGTAGTTTTTAATGAGTTTTGCCTTATGTCGAAACTCATTAGAAACTAAATTAAGTGAGGAATCTAAAACTTTACGAATATCTACAGTGGAACGCACACTATCCTCTGAAGTTCTACTGAAACTTTTTAAATCTCTTATAATGGATTGCACTCTTTTTGCTCCATCCCGTGTTTCTTCAAGGATTTTTAAAAATTCAGACAGTTTTTCTTTTGATATTTGTGACGACATCGTACAATGTTTTTGAAATTCTTCGCAAAGATCTGCCACATTTGTAATGACATAGGTTAGGGGATTATTAATTTCATGTGCAATGCTAGCAGCTAATGTGCCCATGGATGCCATTAAATACGCATGAACAAGCCTGGACTGCATTTCTTTTCTTTCTGTAATGTCCCTGGCACATATCAGAACAGTGGGTTTTTCTTGATACAGAACAAACATCATAGAAATTTCTGCAGTAATGCTTGCACCATCCGATCGTAATAATCGATACTCACGCAATGACATAGGATTTTGAGTTTTACATACAAGGTCCAGATGCTTTAAAAAAATGTTGTGATCATCTTTATGCACAACTTCTTGAATAGTGTGTTTTTTTAAGGTGCTTGCTGAAGTGTAACCAAGCATTAAAACCAATGCAGGATTGACGTAAGTAAGATGCTCAAATTGGCACATTGCAACTGCATCAGGAATGTTTTCAATAAGAAGTTGAAACTGTTCAGCATACGTCTGCAAACTCTTTTCAGCTATCTTTTTTTCAGTAATATCTACTCCAATAATTACAGCCTCATTAACATTGCTGTACTTGTGGCAAACTAGTAAAAGGCATCGATCTTCGTTATTCACTTCGATGTTTATTTCAGTATTCAGATGATTTTGTGGAGACTTACAAAATTCTTTAATGGATTGAGAAAATGCTGTATGTTTGTTTTTAAAACCTATTTTTTTTCCAATAAAATCCTTAGGACTCATTTCGAAAGCAGCAGCTAAGTGCTGATTCACTCCTAAGTATTCTAGATTTGAAGAAATCCATGAGATATATGCAGGTACTGTCTCAAGTACTTCATGGAACTTCCCACGCTCTAACGCTCTAAATGACACTTGCTCTTTTAGCTGATTTTCATAGGATTGGTATGTGTCACAAATGGTACTTAAAAGTTTATTCCATTTAGTTTTTTGGTTTAACAGCACTTCCTCATGAACACCTAATAACTCCAGTTGTTCTTTAAGCTTTATGTGGTGCATATTTTCCGCCTTTCGATTGTTTTTTAAATGCTGTAGTTACTTTAAAAACGTTTGCTAGAGCAATCAGAATATCTGTATCTAAAAGACTGCTTTTTAAATTTACAAGTTGAGTGACAGCATCTTTTGGAGATAATAGTGGATTAGGTTGGGAAGGGTTTTTAATCACTACGTCACAAAACTCATTTGCTACAGACACAACCCGTGATAGCGGATGGATTTTATTTTTTTTAATTCCTGTTGGAAATCCAAACCCTGCACAGTTTTCATGATGCTGCATCACAATTTGGATCACATCACTTGGAATAGATTTCATTTGAGTTAGTATTTGCATACCTCGAATTGGGTGACTTTCATATAATGCAAGCTCATCGCTATCGAGATCTTTTCTAGACTTCTCTAAAATAGACCTGTCAATTTCTTTTTTTCCAATATCGTGGAAAAGCCCTCCCATAGAAAGCTTAAACTGTATGTTTTGAGAAAACCACTGTAATTCTCTTGCAATCATCACTGCATAAAGACTAACACCAAGGCTGTGAGCATAAAGAAAGTCCGCATGATTATTGAGAATATTCAAAATATCAAAAATATCTTTTTCATCACTCACTAAAGAAACCGTGGTTTCAACAACGTTTTTTGCTCCTTCAAATCCTTCTTTATCTAAATCATTTACATATAAGTTTTCTAAAATGACCTCACCTGTATGTTTTAAGAAATTAAGTTTTTTAGTTTTATTTACAAGATTAGTTTTTTTAATTGCGTTTGTGAGTAACAAATTTAATCCTAAATATTTTTTAAAATCTTCTTTTTTAAGATAGAGATAAAAAATCTCTTTACTTTTGTAAGCTCGGATACGTTCCATCGCTAGGTCTTCACCAGAATGAGAAATTTTAATATAGCGATTTGAAGAAAGACGAATATAGATTTCATAGGGGATATCTTTACCCGCAACAAAATCCTCAATGCTAATTCTACAAAAATCTCCATCGACCATCCATTCATCTATAGGAGTAGATGTTGCACCTGGAGCATTACAGTGTTTTTTTATGATACGTAATAGCTCATCTCGTTTGAAAGGTTTTGGTAAAAAATCATCAGCTCCTAAACTATAAGCTTCTTTAGTTTCAGCTAAATCTGTAAAGCCTGTCATAAGGACAACGGGTATGGGTTTAGTAGATTTAATAAAATGTAAGAGTTCTATACCATTGACCTCTGGCATACGGATGTCTGAAATCACAAGGTCATAATTTTCAGTAGTTATTAGGCTTTGAGCTGCCTTGCCATTTGAAGCTATTGTAGCCTCAAGATGTTCCATTTCTATGCTTATTTTTAAAGCATGTGCAAAAGCTGGATCATCATCTACAACCAAGATGTGTTTTTTTTGTTTATGAGGTTGTGGCATAATTCAATACTTTATTGATTTTTCTAAATAAATTCAAATGATAAATTAAATTTCCAGTGGGCAGACCTATATATTATGTAAAATTTCAATGTCTTTAGATTTACATATATATTATGTGAAATTTAAATGTCTTTAAATTTTACATAATATATCTTATCAGAACTAAAACGTGCGAGAAGAAAAAAAAGGTGCAGCTGAAGACTTGAGCAGATTATAGTCTTTCGCCTGAGAGAATTAATGGATTCCCTTCAGCATCCTTTGTAACGAGCTGTAAAACCTTTCCATCTGTTACAAACTGTGAAAACTCTAATGGCTCACCATCCACTTGCGATGGATCCATATTGATAAAAAAGCTAAGTTTCAAAATACTTTCTGAAGTGATCTCATAAAATCCAACTAACAAATATTGTGCTCCAGAGATTGTAGTTTGAATTAAGAAATATCCTTGGTGGTCAAAAAAGATAAAATCAATTCCACCGTTGCCTGCTTCATCCGATAAAGCACTTTTAAAATCCCACAACCCAACAACTGCAGATTCTGCACTTTTTGCTGAAAAGAAAGTCATCGCTTGGCCATTTTTATCATTTGCCTTCAAAGATTTAGAGAGCACTTGCACGGACCCCCAGTGCATTGGGGATTCAAAGCCGCATACAGATGAGCTGACAGACTGAATGTAAATGAGGACATCCTTTTGAACAATGCGGTATTGCCCATACCCAGTACAGACGATACCCCCTTTATGAGCATCTCTAACTTCTACTTTTGCGCTGTTAATTGGATCAAAACTATACACAAACGTAAAGGCACTACCTGGATTACGCTCTGCACTTGTGGAGGCATAGCTTACTGCCCAACTCCCTACAATGTAAGAGCCATCTGCAAGCTGCCCAGGATTTGTATTAGGATTGTCATCTTTCTTTTTTCCAAAAAAACTACATCCAAAAAAACTAAAGAGAATTGTGATGCATAGGAACCGAACAATGAATTTTTTTCCTCTGTCTTTTTTGCCTGTAGTTTTTTTGCCCGTAGTTTTTTTTCCAATGTGTCTTTGTGTACGCATTCTAACAGGCTTATCGACGAGAGCGAAATGTATAAAAGAGGGAAAAAATGGGCTAGGTTATTACGACTCAGCCCGGAGCATGTACGCTGCAATAGCGCCGCAGATTGGTTGTCGCAGTAGAACTTAAATGCAATATCTCGGTTAAATGTCCTTATCTGTAATACCTAGCAAATACAAAATAGATGCAAGGGTTTTTCGATTAAGAGCAGCATCAGCGGCTTGTCTGGTTTTTTTCTTTGCATTGAATGCTATACCTAACCCTGCTTTTTTTAGCATGAGGATGTCGTTTGCACCATCTCCAATAGCCACAGTCGATTCCAGTGGCACATCTTCTTGCTCGGCAATTTGCTCTAACAAATCAGCTTTTCTTTGAGCATTTACAATGGAACCTAAAACTTGTCCTGTAAGTTTTCCATTTTGGATTTCTAAGACATTTGTAAAGACGTAGTGGAATCCAAGTGTTTCTTTAAGTTTTTCTCCAAAATAGCTAAAACCACCTGATATTAGTGCAATTTTGTATCCCAATCGCTTTAAAGTTTTTATGAGTACTTCAGCTCCAGGAGTTAAAGGTATGGTATCTGCTACTGTTTTTAACTGGGATTCAGATAAGCCTTTTAATAGTGCTACCCTCTGCTTTAAGCTTTCATCAAAATCCATTTCTCCTGCCATTGTTTTTGCGGTAATTGCTGTTACTTCGTCACCAACGCCAGCACAGCGTGCAAGTTCATCAATCACCTCTACTTGAATTAAAGTAGAATCCATATCCATAACCACTAGGCGTTTTGCTCTTCGATAAAGATTTTCTTTTTGAATGGCAATATCGAGTCCAGAAAAGCGTGAAGCACTTTTTAAAAGGTCGTCTTTTAATCCATTCAAATCAATATTGCTGTTGGTATAGGTGATAAGCTCAACACAAGAAAGACCGCCTTCATTGAGGCGATGGATGGTATCAATATTCACATTGCGTTTTGCTAACACAGCAGCAATCGCTGCAATATGTCTAGCTTGCAGGTCATCGCTCATCAAAGTAATTGCGAATTGATGAGCCGAAGAACGAAGATGGGTATCCCCTTCTACAACTATGAAATCTAGGGTCAATCCAAGTTCTTTTGCTTTGAAGAGAAGATCCTTGAGTACAGCCTTATCGTCTCCTGCTTCACCCGTAAACTGCACAAGCATGGATAAGGACAAAATCCCATGAGTAGTAGCTTGCTCAATATCGAGTAGTCTGACACCCTCCCTGTTTAAAATTTCAGTTAGACTTGCTGTAATACCAGGAACATCTGGACCAGCCACTGTAACAATCACTTTTTTTTCCAAAGTAGAAATGGGATGTGAGTTCACAAAATCTCCGGAGCGAGAACGTGTCGAGCGCACCACCCGCACACTTGGTGCGGGAGAAAAAGTGAGCGGTGCCAATGTGGACGCAACGAAATATCCGGAGCGGAAACGTGTCGATCGGCCACCCGAAGCCTTGGCGAGGGGTGGTGACGCGAGCGGATCCAATCTGGACGCGACGAAATATTATGACTCATGATCCATTCTTATAGCTGATCGTACGCCTAAGTAAAAGCGCTTTAAATTGGCGCTCCAACATAATAGGATAGGGTTCACCAGTTAATGATGCGGCAAGACTTCCATTATACAGATCCTTTACTATGTGTTTTAAGTCCATGGAATGCTCCAAGTCATGCTTTGAATCTAATACATAGGGTGCGCAAAGCCCATCCCACTCACCTAATAGCTCATACTTTACAGTACACTCGACTGCAAAAGCTTCTGCCTCGCCTCCTTTTAGTGCAATCCTAGCTTTAATAAAATCCTCAGTTTTTTTAAAATTTCCTTGGTAGACTTCTTTGGGCAGTCTAGTCACATGCACGAGTTCATGTGCAAAATCTGCGATATGCTCCATTTCTGGGAGTTTAAGCGCTAAGTGTATACAAACTTCTTCACCTAGTTTTTTCAGATCTATTGCAGCAGGTACTCGGGTTGGTTTGGCTACAACTTGTGAAAAAGAAACCCTATCCCACTGGATAGTAAGATTTTGAAGTGAACCATAAATCACTTCAAAATCATCGAGTAATTTTTTTCCAGTTGGGGATTTTACCAGACGGTCTACAAGGTGCTGCCGCTCGTCGTCAGCAAGAGAAATAGCTGGATCACACTCTGCAGCCTTGCTGTTTTGTGTGATGAAAACTAGTCCTAGGCAGAATACTGCCCTACTCCATCGTAACAACATAGTTCTTTGTCGACGGAGATTTTAAACTTCTTTACATATATAATTATTGTTGTGCGTTGTAAAAAATGTTTTTTACTGCAATATCTCGGATAATGCTCCGGCTGTAAATCCACATAGCATTGTGTTGAATTTGCATTTTTAGGGGACTGTCGAAAAAGGTCTAAAATTTAATTGAAAGCAGTTTGTTGAAATCCTAGTAATTTTTTACAAAATCTACATAATCAGTATTGAAATCATTAGATAATTTTAAAATTTTTTAAGCATTTTTCATCTTTTTTAGAGGATTTCAACAAAGTCACAAAGTTATTAAAATCGCACTTTTTCGACAGTCCCTTTAGCAC
>Ga0213870_1000087_pt1 | contig 45185 bp, 37 predicted proteins | sample WICALVC2017_Meta_FD_160119 | JGI IMG/M metagenome (GOLD analysis project Ga0213870, IMG submission 160119) | Freshwater microbial communities from subterranean cave lake in Wind Cave National Park, South Dakota, United States - WICALVC2017 | ecosystem: Environmental > Aquatic > Deep subsurface >...
CCATATTACCCCATCTTGATATACTGTCAAAAATCCTTTTACCCCCGTGTACTTACAGTGAATTTTGTGAAAAAACGGCATACTATGCTGGCCTCAAGGAGTCCAGGATGTATGTGAGGTTATGCAGTATTTATCCACAGGCACAATGTGTTACAATTAATGAAAATTATCAATTATCAAGTGTTAATTTTCAATCAATATTTGAATTATTAAATGATCAATTACAAATCGGCGGCATTGAAAATTCGCCCACTTGATAATTGATTGAAAATTGATTTTCCGCCAGAGGCGGATCCGCCTCTGGCGGAAAAATTGAAAATTCGTTGTTATGGATCTAACTTCTCTTAAAACAATCAAAGAATTGCTTTTAAAATACAATACTCGGCCTTCAAAAATAATGGGTCAAAGTTTTTTAATAGACGATATGACGCTTAAAACAATTATCAACACGGCTCAATTAACTCAAAAAGATATTATTTTAGAGATAGGACCGGGCATAGGAACTTTAACCAGGGAATTAGCTAAAAAAGCCAAAAGAGTCATCGCCATAGAAAAAGATGGCAAAATGGTAGAAATTTTAAAAGAAATCTTAAGGGATTATGACAACATTGAAATTATTAAAGGAAATGCCCTAAAAATTACGAATCTACCAACTACTCACTACAAACTAGTCAGCAATATCCCTTATTACCTAACCTCTCCTATAATCAGAAAGTTTTTGGAAGAAAAAAATAAACCAGGGACAATTGTTTTAATGGTTCAAAAAGAAGTGGCTCAAAGAATTTGTTCGAAACCGCCGAGAATGAGTTTATTGGCAGTAGCGACGCAATTTTACGCCAAACCAGAAATTGTATCTTGTGTTTCTAAAAAATGTTTCTGGCCTATCCCTAAAGTTGACTCGGCAATTATAAGAATATCAAATATCAAAAATCAAAAATCAAAAATATTTATTGAAAGATTCTTTAAGATTGTAAGGGCTGGATTTTTACAGCCCAGAAAACAACTGGCGAATAATTTATCTAAAGCTCTCAAAAAAGATAAAAATAAAATCAATCTATGGCTACTGAAAAACAACATAGACCCAAAACAAAGAGCGGAAACACTGAGTATTGAAAACTGGATCAATTTAACAAAAAATTAATAACTGAAAATTCATAAAATTAATAACTGAAAATTCATAAAATTAATAACTGAAAATTCATAACTGATAGTTTATAAATAATAGTATTTTCCAAAAGTAGACGGCCGTCTACTTTTGGAGTATAATTAACTTAATGAAAAAACTTAAAAAATATTCTTTAATTAAAAGAATTTTATTTATTTTAATGGATAAATATGAGGACTTGTTTGATTTAAGTATTATGATAATGTTTAATCCTCACGAACTAATGAGAACGAGGGGCAGTTTGATGGAATATAGAAATCATTTATACAAAAACATCTACAACTTAAATAAAAGTCCGTATTTTGATGTAAAAGACGGGAAATTTTATTTAAATTATAAGGGAAGAATAGAAATAATTAGACAAATCATAAAAGATAAAAGGGGAATTAGATTGTGGGATCATAAATGGCGAGCGATCATTTTTGATGTGCCGGAGAAAAACCGTCATGAAAGAAATTTCTTGAGGAAAGAATTAAAATGGATGGGGTTTAAGGAACTTCAGCACAGCGTTTGGATTACTCCTTATGACATCGAAAAAGAGTTATTATGTCTATTAAAACTTTGGCACAAAGATTTTAAAGGAGATATAAGGTTTTTGAAAGTAGAAAAAATAATAAACGATCAAGATTTTAGAAAAACTTTTTCTCTCCAAAAGTAGACGGCCGTCTACTTTTGGAGGGGGGGTCTCGATGGCACAAATGATTTAATGAAATAATTTCTAGATTAATTTATTAGAATGATTTACTGTTAAAAGTAAAAAAATAGGGATAAGAGATTTTGTATAATTAGTCCAATATGTAAGTGTGCTGGGGCGATTTTACGGAAGTAAAATCGCCCTATAGCCACATCGTCCCGCATTTAAGAAAAATCGGGTGTGGATTATTTATTGACTACATTTTTTTAATTTGTGATATAATGAAAAAATGTTTAACTTTTGGGATAAAATATTGAAACAAAAAAAGATGGCGTCTTTGACGCTTTTGTTTTTTATTGTAGCGGGGATTGTACTGCCAAATGTTGCTTTGGGCTCTAGTTTTGTTGTAAATAGTGCTAGTTTTGGATGTGTGGGGGAGAAAGTAAAAAATGTAGAAGGAAAAGATTTACCTGAAGTAAGGGTAATAATACCAACTATAAATAACGAACATGCGGAAAAACAAATAGACAGAGCCCGAGCAGCAGGTATGTTCATGACAGAGATTAGAGCAGATGCGGTTGTGATGGCTTTTGAGAGACCAACAATTATAGGGTTAAATGAAGTATTCACACCTGCTTGTATTTCTTATTTTTTTGCATATGGCTTAACCTGGTCAGGTAACGCACTTACTACTATTGGTCAATTTCTTTCCACTAGCGCTGGCGTGTTGTTTAATAGTGTTACAGGACAACTTATAAAAGATCCAGAAAAAATCTGGGCAATAACAAGGGACACGGGTATTGCAGGAAAGGTATTTTATGGCAGTTGGCAGACAATAAAAGGGTGGGCAAATATGCTTATAGTTTTGGGATTTATAGGTGTTGCCTTGGCCTTTGTTTTAAATTTAGAACAGTATAAAAAACTGCTGGTTCCTTTATTGATAGTGGCTCTTTTAGTTAATTTTTCTGTGGTATTTATCGGCTTAATGATTGATGCTTCAAATATCGTAATGAATAGTTTTATGCAAGGCGGTAGCGCTAAAAAAGTAACAAATCTTACCTTCGAAATGAATCATGCTTGGAATGAAACGCTATTAAATTTTACTATAAACAAAGTTGAAGACTCTGGAAAATATTTCGCTTTATCTGTGATGATCGCTATGATATATATCCTGATTGCAGTAACCTTATTTATGTTAGCGATTATATTCATAGAAAGATATGTTATACTGGCAATTTTATTTATTTTATCTCCATTGGCTTTTGTTTTTTACGCTTTTCCATTGCCAAAAGCAAAAGAATTATTTAAAAAGTGGTGGGAAAATTTTATGAAATGGTGTTTTGTGGGATTAATAGGAGCTTTTTTTCTTAACTTATCCATACAGGTGCTTGCCGTACTCGAAAAATTTATTAAAGTGGCTGGAGCGCAAAATGCGGAGGTAATATCAAAACAACTTTCTATCTCACTTTTTTATATATTAATTGTGATATTTTTTTTGCTTGCCGGAATGTGGCTTACTTTTAAGTCAAGCGGGTGGATGTCTGGAATGGTTATAGCCGCCAGCATAGCCACCGGAACAGCAATTATGTCCGGCGGAGCTGCATTCGGAACAGCAGTTATGTCCGGCGGAGCCGCTTTAGCGGGAAAATTAGCTGTCGGAACAGGAAAGGTAGCAGGAAGGGGATTTAGTGCTTTGGGAAGTAAAGAGGGATGGAAAAATATAGGAAGTGGCGTTAAATCCGCGGTTAGTAATGCGCCGGGAGCCATATGGAGTGGTATGAAAGCTACGGGTAGGGGCATAAAAGCCGCCCCGGGGACTCTAAGGTCTGCACCGGGAGCCGCGTTAAGGGGCATACAAGCTACTGGAAGCGCGATATATCAAACTGGCACAGCCGCGTGGAACGCCGCGACTACAGATAATTTTAAAAAGGGGCTGGCTTTAGCAAAACAAGGGGTAGCAACTGCACCAAAAGCCGTATGGGAGGGAATAAAAACTGGCGCAGGGGTTGGATGGAAAGGAATAAAAACTGGCGCTGGGGCTACATCAGATGCGGCGTTTAGTGGAACGGGAGCCGCATTAAGAGGGGCAGGCATCGCGTTAAGTGGTAGAAGCGATATTAAAGGAACAATGTCTGATTGGATAACAAAATTAGGAGAATGGAGTGGAGCGGTTGACCAAGGAACTGTTGATCGAGCGCAGTTAGACAGAAATAGGAAAAAGGTGGAGGAACCTCTGAAAAGGTATGAAGCCGTTCAAAAAAACAGAGGCAGTGAAGCGCTTGCCAATATGAGAAAAAGCGCAAGATTTCCCGAAGAACAAGCCGCCATTGATTCGGTATTGGCTCAAAATAACGCCCTGTATTTAGTTGGCGATACACAAAAACAGCAAGAAGCTATGAATAACGCAATGAAATTTGGACTATCGGGAAGCGACTTCACTAAGAATAATGCCGACTTGATTGACGCAAAGAAAATGCGTGAGAAAGAACTAAGATACGCTGAAGACGTAAAAGCTGGGAGAATGAGCCTGGGACAGGCTCGAACGAAATCTATTATAGATACGCAGTCTGATAATTTTTCGTCAATGAAAATAGACAATATAGAAAATATTGGCGATGAAGATGTTGCAAGGGAGGCAAGAGAAAAAACTGCCAGAGGAGCAAAGTTTCTACATGAGGCCAATAAAAGAGATATACTTAATGTGGTGGATAAGGATTATAAGGTTGTTGGAGAGTTAATGCAAGAGTCAAACGAAAAATACCATTCAAATACTCTACGAGAAGCTATAAGAAAAACCCCCTTCTATAAGAGATATGACAGGCCAGCAGTCGAAAAAAGAATCGCTGAAATTGTTGCTGCAAATCCAGCAAGAGCGCTTGATACTACTTTTAATGTTAATCGAGATGCTGAAGAACAATTAATTAACGAGGGCTATCGAGGTAAGGTGTTAGATCTTTCAAGAGAGGCATTAGGGGATGTGTCGTTCTTAAGAAATGCAAAACCGGAGTCATTAGGTAAACAATTAGATAAGTTATCAGCACCTAAAATTAACGAACTGAAAAAGTGGACTACCGATCCCCTGAAAAGAGATGAAAAAGTAGCTGAATTTAAACGATTAAAGGGCCTGGGTAGAATAAAAGAAGCGGAGAATATTAGAGCAGTTATGCGTAAAATTATTGCATATACAAAATAACTATGGAAAACCATAATAACAAAAAAATAATCTTTGATGTGCCGGGAGATGCTGATATGGTGGACATTATTGACGAAATTTTAAAAAATAATGGCATAGAAGAAACACTCGATGAGTTTGAGGGTGCATTGGAAAATAATGAAGAATCTAAATTAATAATAGTAAGAGATACTGCTAAAGTTATCTTGCAAAAAAAAATCCCAGAAAAAAAGTTAATTGAACTTTTGGCCGAACATTTAGAAATACCACAAGAAACAGCTGAAAAAATAATACAAGAAATTAAAGAAAAACTTATTCCTTATGCTAAAATAATTGATTTAGAAAAAGAAGAGGAGCAAAGAAAAAAAGAAAAAGAGGTAGAATATCAAAAAGAAAAAATCCAAGAAGAATTATTAAATAAAATACGAGGCAACGCGCCTATACGGGAAAGCGACATGGAAGCAGAACTGCCAATAATAAGTGTTAAAAAAATAGACATTGTCGATGTAGAAAAAAATGCTGAAAGAATAAAGAGTGAAAGAAAACCAATATCCTCAACGCTGAAAGAAAATAAAATACCTCAATCGGCGCCATCAGAAAATAAAAAAGACCCTTATAAAGAACCGGTTGAATAATAATTTTCGTAAAAAAATGGGGCTAGACCACACCGATCTAGCCCTTTGCCGTTTGTTATTTACAACCTACAGCCCCCTTAAATCCTCATCTTCATCATCGTCGTCGTCCTCTTCGTCCTTGTTTGGCCTACCCTTTTTCTTTTTGCCCTTATTGCCGGGGTTTTGGCCGCCACCTCCGCCGCCTTTGGCGGAAGCCCAGGCTGTTGCGGCTCCAGCAATGGTGCCGATGAAGGCAGCCATATTGGAATCCTTCAAGGGTTGGCCACCGGAGTTAATGTCAATTTCCTCCTTGTTGTAAGTGCCTCCACCAGCCAATTCACGGCTACGTAGTTCGTGAAGGGTCTGTTCCTTTTTTGCGTAGGCGCCATCTTTTTTGAGAGCCTTTGTCGCGGCTGGAACATCAACGCCCATTCTCTTGGCCTCTCCCACGACCCACTCGTCAAGCATGATCTCAACGGGCCTGCCGATTACTCTGGCTTTGATCCGAGCAGTGTTTTCAGCGACCTCTGCTTGAACTATGGCGGCCTCTTTATCGGCTTCCGCTTCCAGTTTGGCCGTTTGCACCTGCTCAAGACGTTCGCCAAGTGGTCCTGACACATGAACGTATTCAATCTTGAGGTCTGCCTCACCTGTACCTGGGGTATCATCATCAGGACCATTCCCAAATAGTCCGCACCGACGAAGCAAACTACCCGGTTTTTGCAACAGTTTATTGACCCTCTTGTTCAAATCTTCGTTTTTCAAGCCACCTATTACTTCTGCGAAATCGTAATCGCCAAGGACAGCGAATACGTCAGGAGAAAAGGCGTTTTTCACCCACTCTCTCAACGCTCCCACATCTTCAATTGGCACCCCCGATTCAATGATTGAGGTCAGAGAATCAACAAGGTCGTAGGGAAGCCGTAGAAAGAAGGTCGCTTCAATGTGCAACTTTTGCCTATCCTTAGAGCGGACCGAGAACATGGTTCCCGACATTTCGTAGCTTGGTTTGTTTGGATCTCGCTTAAAGAGAAGAAGAATTTGGTCTTTGGGAATCATCCTAAGTCGCATACCCAAAAACCATGGCACAAAGTGTAAGCCCGTCCAAAAAACCCCATTTTTTGACGTCAATGGCTCCGGTTCGACACCAACGGGCCCGCCTCTCAAAAGTCGGCCAAACCATTGCTGTAGGGCAACTTCGGTGGGATTCACGATCTTCCAAGAAGCGAGAAGCGAAATTACGATCGAGGGTGTAATAAACAATACCATCAGCCAATCAGTCCACTCCAAAGACTCCCAATAAGCAAATCCGACGAAGATAATGATCGACACTGCAACGACAGCCGACAAAACAAAACCAGTCCAATTTAACACTTTTTTCGTGTCCATGTTCGTTTCCTTTCAGAAAGTCCCGGTTAAATGCTCTGCTACAAGCAGAATTTAACAGGGTGAATTGTCAAAGGTCAACTCAATCAACTTGAAACACTCAAATTGACTATATTTTCTTTTATCATAATAAATTATATTTGTCAAACTTTTGGACTAATCTCCATATAATAAGACAACAACGAGAGACAACAACAAGACCGGGTCTCGTTGAGTCTCGTTGAACTGCTGAAAAGATTATAAACGATATAAAAGAAAAACTTATTCCCTATGCTAAAATAATTGATGTAGAAAAAGAAGAAAAACAAAGAGAAAAAGAAGAAAAGGCAAAATATCAGAAAGAAATCCTCCAAGAGAAATTATTGAATAAAATACGCGACAACGCGCCTATACAGGAAAGTTATGCGGAACAAGAACTGCCCATAATAAGTGTAAAAAAAATAGATATTACTGATGTAGAAAAAAATGCTGAAAAAATAAAATGTGAAAGGAAGCCGGTATCTTCAGAAATAAAAGAGAATAAAACACCGGAAGAGGTACTGCAAGAAAGTAAACCAGACCCATATAAAGAACTAATTGAATAGTTTTTTGTTAAAATTTTTTATAAAAAAGGGGGGTGGACGTCCGTGTCCAACCCCATATATTTTATTTCTCAAAGCCGAAAGGCTTCGCACCACCAGAACCACTCGGATTACTGCCGCCGCCAGAACCGCCGGAGCTTGGATTACCGCCGCCGGGGCTACCACCCCCACCACCGAGACCACCATGAAGAATATTAGCCAACATGGCAAGGTATCCTTCTGGGCTAGAAACATGGATTTCCGAGATGCCGGCCCCTAATCCCAGTCTTCTCTTTATCAAATCCATGTTCATTGTAATGACTGGCTCGTATTTTTTAAGCGCTTCATTCAGGCCGTTCTTGAATTCGTTTCGAACGACTTTCAAAGTAGAGCCAGTCAGGCTGGCAAGCATTGCAATCAGACGTCCTGTTGTTTCTGCCGCGAACCCTTCGGACAACAGTTCGTTTTTCTTCTCTGAAGCAGCTGCTTCTTGGTACTCCTTGGGGAGATCAACATCTCTAATCTCAATGCCATTATCCTCCACCAAGATCCCCCATTGTGGAAAAGTGGTGGTCAGTAGGGGAGCATCCTTCAATGCTGCCCAGACTTGTTCTGCAGAGCTCTTAAGTTGCAGAACCTCGTCTAAACTAAGGCTTGAAATCAAGGCTCTTTCTAGAGCATTGAAGCGCGTTATAGCTTTTTCAAACCAGTTTGATGGCGCCACAAAAAGAGCTTTGTACGGATTAGAAACTCGCATCGTCACCAATGTCTTTAGGTCTATCGGAATCCTTTCCGGAGCATCAGACTCACTAGTGCCGGCTGTAGATGTTCCAGCGCTAGCAGCAGCGGATTTGGTTTCAACCGCCTTAATTTCTGTTGAGTAGACATCTTCCTTGACAAAAATGTAGTCAAGTTCCTTTTCGTAGGGGACTACTTTTTCCTCTCCCCCCACAAGTTCCATGCCCCTCCAACGGAATTTGTACTTGTGGATTTTGTCAATGTGCCTAATGCCGACAAATCTCAGCCCTCCCAACCAACTCCATGGCCAGGGCTCTTCCCCTGGCACAACATTCCAATCATCATCTTCATCACCTAGTTTGTGGCCTTCCCATTTCATGACGGCCTTCCTAAACCCGCCGAATCTCATCACTATTTTTGCAGTATTTTCTTGCACGAAGGTGAACTGTAAAAAGTAGGCAACTAAAGCCACTGTCGAGATTAAAGCGGCCCACATCCAAAACAAAGTCCAGTCGATTGAGTCAAACATCTTCGTTTTCCTTTCAGAAAGTCCCGGTTAAATGCTCTGCTACAAGCAGAATTTAACAGGGTGAATTGTCAAAGACCGGTAATCAACCCGTCTCGCTGAGCGAGACCTAAAAGTTGATTCTGTTTTCATTCTATCATAATAGGTTTTATTTGTCAAGTTTTTTAGGGCATAAGATATTAACATTGTTTACCAATAACTTTGTATGGTATAATGGATATGTGATTCAAAATTACAAATTTAAAATTAAAAAAACAATTTACAATGGAAATTTAGCCCATGCAGTATCCCATCCCACAATTTATTGAAGAAGAAGGAAAAATTGTCTTTTTTTTGACTTTCAGGCAGTTTTTTTTGCTTGTGGGCGGCGGAGTCATTTGTTTTATATTATTTTTTACTACGCCTTTTTTTATTTCTGTGATCGGCTCAATATTTGTAATGGCATTGGTCTCAATAATAGCTTTTCTTAAAATTAATGGCATACCTATAGTAAAAGTGGCTTTAAACTTTTTAGGATTCTTGGCTCAAACAAAAAATTATATTTGGAAAAGAGAAGAATTTTCTAAAAATCAAGAGGGGGTTGAGAAAACAAAAGAAATTAAATATGCCAGCCAACCCCAAACTTTAACTCCGCCAATTGATAAATTACAGATAAACCCGAAAGAACATTTTATCTCAACGTCGCCAATCAGTAAATTAGAAAATATAAAAAAGATAATTGAAACTAAAAAATAAGTACCGCAGAAATACTTAGAAATTTACGCGCAATAATGCAGAAAAATGGAATTATTATTTGAAAAAGAATCATATAAAATCAGGGAAGCAATGTTTAATGTTTATAAAGAGTCGGGATGTGGCCATAAATGGCCATAAGGAAACAGTTTATCAAAAAGCAGTTTATAGGTCGTTTGCCATTTCTCCATATTTTAAAAGCTTTCAAAATATGGAGAAATAACATAAATAAATTAAGTTAAACTTCAATAATTTCCGCGTAATTCTGCGTAGTTCAGCGGAAATTCACAGCAATGGATTTGTCAACACAACAATTTTTAAAGATAAAAGAAATTAGAGAAGGCGTCCTTATTTTAGATAATAATGATATAAGGGGCGTATTAATGGTTTCTTCTATAAACCTTGCTTTAAAATCAGAGCAAACACAATCTGCCATTATTTACGCCTTCCAAAACTTTTTAAATTCTTTAGATTTTTTTTGCCAAATTATTATTCAATCCAGAAATATAAATATTACTCCCTACTTAGACACTATTAAAAATTTAGAAGAAAAACAAACTAATGAATTGCTAAAAATACAAATTTCTTCTTACGGCGAATTCATAAAAGAACTGGTAAAAGAAGAACATATTATGACAAAAAACTTTTATGTCGTTGTGCCCTACACCTTGATAGAGGCATTGGGGATAGGGTCCCTGGTAAAACGATCTATTTTCCCAAAATTATTTAATAAAAATAAAGGCCAGTCGATAAAAGATGAAGATTTTGAAAAATGCAAGAATCAACTTTGGCAAAGAATGGAATTTGTGGCTATGGGATTAAAAAGGTGCGGCTTGGATATTATCCCTCTTACAACCCCGGAATTAATTGAATTATTTTGGACAACACACCACCCTTCCCAAGCAGAAATGGGGTATTATCCGGAAATTGCGCCGGAGTTGTTAAAATAAACTTTAAAATCCAAAATACAAAGCACTAAATCCTAAACAAATACAAATGACAGAAATCCAAAACTCAAAACACGTTTTGAATTTTGAAAATTAGAATTTTGAATTTGTTTAGAATTTAGGATTTTGAATTTAGAATTTATAATAAATTATGGCTTTTTCTTTTTTTGGCAATAAAAAAACAGTGGCAGAAACAAAAGACATACCGCCCGAACAAGTAAATTTAGATATAAAGGACATTATTGCTCCCCCCTATATTGGCATAAACCAAAACCATATAAAAATAGAAGAAAGAATCGCCAAATCTTTTTTTATTTTTTCTTATCCAAGATACTTAACTGCCGGCTGGCTTTCTCCCATAATTAATTTAAACGTACCATTAGATATATCTTTTTTTATATACCCTGTAAACAATGAGTTAATCTTAAAAAAATTAAGAAATAAGATTACTCAAATATCTTCAGAATTACTGGAAAGGCAAGAAAAAGGGCTTATTCGAGACCCTATATTAGAGGCTGGTTACAAAGACATTGAAGACCTCAGAGATAAAATAATTACCGCTCAAGAAAAAATGTTCAGATTTGGACTTTATATTACCGTTTATGAAACCACAGAAGAAAGAATAAGAGAAATAGAAATTAGTTTAAGATCGATTTTTGAATCCCGCTTAATTTACATAAAACCGGCATTATTTAAACAAAAAGAGGGGTTTATCTCAACCAGCCCCTATGGGTTAGATTTGCTTTCAGTTACCGTCCCCATAAACACAGAACCGCTTTCAACCATTTTCCCCTTTATTTCTTTTGATTTAAGCTCTAATGAAGGAATTTTATACGGCATTAACGGACACAATAATTCTCTTGTTCTTTTTGACCGATTCAGCCTTGAGAATTTTAACTCAGTTGTTTTCGCTAAATCTGGATCGGGTAAGTCCTACGCTGTAAAATTAGAGATTTTGAGATACTTGATGACAGGAATCGATGTTATAATAATTGATCCTGAAAACGAGTATGAGTTTCTTGCTGACGGGGTGGGTGGTAATTTTTTTAGAATATCTTTAACATCAAAAAACCATATAAATCCCTTTGATTTGCCCATCCCTGGACCCGATGAAAACCCGGAAGATATTTTAAGATCTAATGTTATAAATTTAGTGGGACTCTTAAGGGTAATGTTGGGAGGATTAACCGCTGAAGAAGATAGTATTTTAGATCAAGCCTTAACAGAAACCTACGCCATAAGAGATATAACCCCCCAATCTAATCCTGCCACTTGGCAAGATAAAATACCAACAATGTCTGATTTAACCGAAATCCTGGAAAGTATGGCCGGAGCCGAATCTTTGGCCAGACGTTTAAAGAAATTCACCCAGGGAACCTTTGCCGGATTTTTTAATCAGAAGTCTAATATAACTTTTGAAAAAAATTTTATTGTTTTTGGAATAAAAGATATGCAAGAATCTTTAAAGCCGATTGCTCTGTTTATGATTATCCGTTATGTATGGAATATTATTAGAACAACAATAAAAAAAAGGATTCTGGTTATTGATGAAGCTTGGTGGTTGCTGCAATCAGAAGATGGAGCCTCATTTTTGTTTGGCGTGGTCAAAAGAGCCAGAAAATATTGGCTGGGAGTAACCACTATCACCCAAGATGTGGAAGATTTTATGAAGTCATCTTACGGAAAAGCGATTATTACTAATTCATCTTTGCAATTATTATTAAAACAATCGCCAGCCGCCATTGAAATACTGCAAAAAACCTTTGATTTAACCGAACAAGAAAAACTGCTGTTGTTGGAAGCGGCGGTAGGAGAGGGACTTTTCTTTGCTGGAAAAAAACATATCTACATTAGCATAAAAGCCAGCTACACAGAAGACCAAATAGTAACCACTAATCCCGAAGAAGTGGAAAAAATTAAAGAAGCGAAAAAGAGATTGAAAACAGGTTAAATATAATGGTAGCATATAGTAATGATTAAAATCCAATTAGAATTATTAAAACTCTAAATCCAAAGTATGTTTTGAGTTTAGGATTTTGAATTTTGAATTTATAATACAATATGCTTAAAAAATATGCCTATTTTACATTCCTGGTAATTGTTTTATTTGGGGCGACAATCCAACCTGCTTTGGCTTTAGAAGTAAATTATCCCAACTTAGTCCCGTTTGTAACGCCATGGGAAAATATCACTTTACCTCAATACATCCAATATATTTTTGTCTTTATTATAATATTGGTTGGAGCTATTGGTATTATATCTATTGCAATCTCTGGATTTCAAATATTGTTATCTTTTGGCAGTCCGGCGAAAAGAGGAGCGGCAATGGAAAGAATCCGAAGTATTATTTTAGGAATAATCCTTTTGGTATCCTCTACTATAATTTTAAGAACTATCAATATTGAATTAGTAACTCCAATCTCCAATCTTGCGCCTCTTACCCCCGGAATTTACCTAAGAAAAGAGGTTGGAGTCAGTCCCAATAACCCTGATAGATATTATTACACACCGGCGCAAGATAGTATGAACGATATAAGTTTACAATCGCCAGGACAGCTTTATTATTATTGCGGCAGTGAGTCTGGCGCAAACCTTTTAGTTTGGTTATATCAACAAAAACATATGATTCCGAGTGAAAATGGCGGACATGAAACCACTTTTGAGGTAAAATGCAACCAGTATCTAACTATAGACCCTATTTGGAAATCTTATAATTTTTTTTACGAAGACCCTGGCGTTTATTTTTATAAAACAGACGACTGTAGCGGTTATAGTTCCCAGGTCCAAAAGGGAAGTGGCGATATAGAGTTTCCCTACGCCCCAAATATAGGTTCGGTAAGAATTGTTAATGGCATTGATAGAAACAAAAGATATGGAGTTATTTTAAGTAAATCGGGGGGTTTTAAGGGGGAATGCAGTGATCCAATAATACGAGGAGTGACTGACCCGAGCTCGGGATCTGATTGTTTTAAAATACCCAAAGATTTAGATAAACATCCTTTTGAACCTTATTTTGCCTATATTATAAAATATAATCCAGATTATGTAGCTTATGGCACTAAAGGTGAAGTTAGACTTTATAGTGAAAATTTGTATGCGTCATTAAAACAAAAAGGTAGCCAAAATCCAAAATATGACATAAATAAATTATTTTTATATAATCCAGACCCGAATAATGGAAATCCTGATAATATTATACGAGACCAAAAAAGACGAATTTCGGACCATCCGGACTATGCGCCGCGTCAAAATGAATGTTGTACGGAAGATAGCCCAGACCCTAAATGTAAAAACGAAAACGGTAAAATACTTTTAGACCTTGAAGACCCCGACGATATCTGTTTAGAAGACATATGGATTAATGAGGGTAGTGGAGGTTATTATGTATTTCTCTACGCTAAAAACAATAAAGGCGATAGGGCCTGTCAAGATTTCTCTGATATTGGGGAAGATGAATTAAATACAACCAATCTTTTAAAATACAAGAAAAAAATATATAAGATTGTTGTTATCCCCAGATAATTAAATCCTTGCTTTACTTTAAGATAAGAAATTTATTTTATTTTATTAGACCTATCGCGCAATATGTCTAATAACTATATATCTATCAATCCCGCTCCCCTGACTTTCTGTAACAATATCTGGTCTTCCCGCCAGTTCTATATGGATAATCCGCCTTTGGTAGGCTGGCATGGGAGATAAAATTTTCTTTTTTTGAGTTAAGATTACTTCATCGGCCAAATCTTTGGCTAAATTTTTCAGATATTCAATTTTTTTCTTTTTATAATCGTTAATATCTAATTTTAAATAAAAAAATCTTTTAAGTTTCTTTTGTAAAATTACTCTTAAAATACGTTGGAGTTCAAATAAAGTTTGACCGTTAGAGCCAATTAAAATCTCTGGTTCTTTTAGTTTTATATTTAAATCAAAAACGTCTAAATCTTGTTTTCCATTAAATTCTGCATTATCGCTTATAAGAGACACAGTTAACTCTATATTAAAATCTATTATAGTCATTTTCTCTAATAAATCCTTAGTTGCCTCTTTTATTGTTTTGACTTCATCCGAATTTATCATTTTTATAATCAGCAAATTTACAAATTTGTTTTGAATTTTCGAATATGACTTGCAGTATATTTATTGGCCCGTTTTATTCGTAAATTAGTAATAAATTCGTTATTCGTTGATTATTTTCTTTTTAAAATAAAATATTGTTGCGCTATAGAAAATAATCCGCTTGCTATCCAATATAAACCTAAAGCCGATGGGAGTTTAAAAAGTATTAACACGGTTATAAAGGGAAAAAAATAGATCATTTGTTTTTGCATTATTGAAGCGATATCGTTTTCTCTTATTGTATGTTTAGAAGATCCGGGTATTAACATCTTGGTTTGAAAAAATTGAATTAAACCAGCTAATACGGCAAACGCTATATTTGGTTTGGATAAATCTATTACATTTAAAAACATCGCATTAATATGAATTGGATTTAAAACAAAACTGTATAACTTTAACAGCTCCTCTGGCCTTAAACCTCGATCAAAAACCAAATATAACGCAATTAGTATCGGAAGTTGTATAATAACCAAAACTAACCCGCTAAAGGGATTAATTTTTTCCTTACGATAAAGCTCTAATGTTTCCCTGGCTTGTTTTTCTTTATCTTCTTTATATTTTTTTTGTATCTCTTTTAATTGAGGTTGTAATTTTTGGAGAATTTTTTGAGAATTAAGCGCTTTTACTGAAATAGGATAGATAATAAACCTTATAATTACGGTAAGAGAAATTACTGCCAGCCCAAAATCATGCCCTGGCGAATAATTATAAATTAAAATTAAAAAATTAAAGAGCGGACGATATAAAAAAACATCGAAAATATTTATCAAAAAATCAAACATATTTATTATCCTAATTTTTAATTTTCAATTCCTAATTTTCAATGACAATAATGTCGTCGTTAATTGATAATTAGTTAATTGGGTTTTGATTAATAATTGATAATTTAAAATATTCCTATCTTTCCAAAAGAGTCATTAATCACATTCTGTATTTCTGAAAACTTTTTTTTCTTGATTTCAGGCAGAGTAATAATAATAATATCCGCGTGATTTTTAATATTATGTAATTCTTTAAAAACTGCTACCCTCAACCTTCTTTTGATTTTATTTCTCACTACCGCTTTAGTAGAAACTTTTTTGGACACAATAAAACCAAAACGGCTTTTTTTTAAATAATTTTTTAATATTTTAAATACTAAAAAATTATTTTTTAAACTTTCTCCTTTTTTAAAAACTGTCCCAAAATCCTTTTTTCTCGTTAACCTATTTATTTTAGGCAACACTTTAACGAATTTTCAATTTTCAATAATCAATTATTGATTGATATTGCTAGCGGGGTTAGGCAGGAATACGTATATTCCTATGCCGACCGAGCGACGCAATATATAAATGGGCCACAGCCATTTCTATATTGCTAGCGGGGTTAGGCAGGAATACGCATATTCCTATGCCGACCGAGCGACGCAATATATAAATGACCGTAGTCATTTCTATAATTGATAATTTGATAATTGATAATTCCCACACGTTTACACCGATAGTTTTTTTCTTCCCCTTGCCCTTCTCCTTTGGATAGTCCGTCTCCCCGACCTTGTCTGTTTGCGTTTTAAAAAACCGTGTGTTCTTTTTCTTTTTCTTTTTTTAGGTTTATAAGTAATGCTCATAATATTTGTATAATTATTTGAATTATAATATGGTTAGTATAGTATGAAAAATAGCCTCAGTCAAATATATGGATCTAATTAAAAATGTAAATTTCAAAATGAAAAATGACAATTTAAAATTAAAAATTCATTAAAAATTTATATTATAAATTTTTGATACCTTAATTTTGAATTTTGATAATAATAGTAAGGGGAGGAATATAAAAATAAATTTCATATTCCGACCGCACGACGCATTATATAAATGACGTTAGTTATTTCTATTTTTAAATTTTAAATTTTCTGTTATGCGTCTATGTTAAAATATATAACACAACTTATCCCCAACTTAATAACAAATATCTTTATTTTATTCGAATTTGACACAATATCTAATAGATAAAAAGATAGGGTATTGATATTTTTTCCCGCCGCACCTTGCTAATTGTATTAGATATATTTAGTCACTCGCTTGGTGTTAGAAAATAAATTTTCTTATACCCTCCTCGCTCATAAATAGGTCGTAGTAAATAGAAATCTATGGGATAGGTTTTTTACTCATGGCGCTTTCGTATCGTTTATAACTTTATTTCTATTCATTCTCTTTTAAGGCCTACTTAAAAGATTTCCGTTAATTAGTAGATTTTAAATATAATTTATGGACAATAATGAACTTTGGCAATCAGTTTTAGCTCAAATGCAACTTTATATTTCTAAAGCAAATTTTGCCACCTGGTTTCAGAATACTGAAGTTATTTTAAGAGAGGATGAAAAAATAATAATTTCCGTCCCCAATGCTTTCTCTAAAGAATGGTTGAGCAACAAATACTATAAACTGATACTTAAAACAATGCACGATAAAGACAATACTATTAAAGAGTTAGAGTTTATAATTAAACCACAGTCATCAAAAAACCTTGTAGTAAAAAAAATAATAGAAAATGAAAAAATAAATATAGACCAATTAAAATTCGAAGAATTTAAAATCAATAAAGAAACTAATCTGAATCCTCGTTATTTGTTTGAAAATTTTGTGGTAGGATCTTTTAATGAGCTAGCGCATGCAGCTAGTTTAGCGGTTTCAGAAAATCCTGGTTACACTTATAACCCTTTATTTATTTATGGCGGAGTCGGTTTAGGAAAAACACATTTAATACAATCAATTGGCAATAAAATAAACAATGATTTTAAAAAAAAGAAGGTAAAATACATCTCTTCAGAAAAGTTTGTTTCTAATATTGTTTCGGCGATAAGGACTAAAAGTATGGAATCTTTTAAAGCCAGCTTATCTCCAATTGATATTTTAATTGTAGACGATGTACAATTTTTTGCTGGCAAAAATAAATCACAAGAAGAATTTTTCCATATTTTTAACTCTTTGTATGAAAAAAATAAACAAATTATTCTTTCTTCGGACAAACCCCCAAACGCCATACCGGAATTAGAAGAAAGATTGAGGTCAAGATTTGAAGGCGGGATGATCGCTGATATTAATTTACCAGACTACGAAACAAGATTAGTAATACTTAAAACAAAACTCCAGGGGAAAAATTTAAAACTGCCAGAGGACATTTTAGAATACATTGCCTCAAATGTTAAAAAAAATATCAGAGAATTAGAAGGGGCTCTTAATAGTTTATTAATTTATTACAAAATTAATAATAGTGTTCCCGATTTAGATAATATCAAAAAATTACTAAAGAGTTTTATTTTTTCTCCTTTTAGTGTAACAAACTATAAAAAAATAATCGAGAGCGTCGCTAAGTTTTATAATTTAGAAGAAAAAAATCTTTTTGATCCCACAAGGCGCAAAGAAATTGTAAAACCAAGACAAATAGCAATGTTTTTATTAAGAAAAGAGTTAAAATATTCATTCCCGGCCATAGCTAGAAAATTTGGTGGCAAAGACCACACTACCGTAATATATGCTTATAAAAAAATCCTTCAAGAAAGTGAAGAAAATAGCAAATTAACAGACGAATTAAATTTAATAAAACAGAGGGTTTATAGTGGATAAAATGTTTAATAATTTTGGTATTATAAAAATAAAATATTTATAGTAATATTTTAAACATTTTATTTTTATACTTTTAAACCAACTTATTAACAGTTTATTTTATATAAAATAAATATAAATTAAGCAAAAAGGGTAAAAACTATAAATATATAACAACTACAATAATTATTAATTAAATTAATATTACTATTTAATGAAAATAGAAATTTTAAAAGAAAATTTAAAATCAGGGCTTGTTATAACAGAAAGAATTATTAGTAAAAATCCATCACTTCCAATTTTAGATAACGTTTTAATAAACACAGAAAATAGTTTTTTAAAATTAATTTCCACTGACTTGGAAATGGTGGTTAAGTTGTGGATTTTAAGTAAAGTTATCGAAAAAGGCAAATTGGTTGTTCCGGTAAAATTTCTTTCTAATTTTATATCTTACTTGCCTGATGAAAAAATTGTCATTGAAACAAGAGAGCAAAATTTATATATTGAGTCTAAAAATTTTAAAACCCAAATTCAAGGTTATAATCCAGAAGAGTTTCCAATTATCCCGGAATTTAAAGATGATGTGGAATATTTGGAGGTTGATAGTAATAAACTTTATCAGGGTCTTTCTCAAATAATTAATATTGCTTCTCCATCCCAAACAAAGCCCGAAATTTCCGGCATTTATTTTTGTTTTTCAAAAAACAATATCACTATTGCGGCCACCGATAGTTTTAGGTTGGCAGAAAAAAATATTCCATTAGAAAATACCACTAAAAAAGAATACTCTTTTATTCTTCCCCAAAAATCAGCCAGAGAAATTATAAACATTTTAGAGGATAAAGAGGGCATGGTTAAGATATATTTCTCTAGTAGCCAGGTGTTGTTTGAACTTCCTATGAAAGAAATACAGCACCCTGCAATTCAAATTACCTCTCGTTTACTTGAGGGTCAATATCCTAATTATCAAGATATTATTCCCACTAAATTCAAAACAAATATTATCTTAAAAAAAGATGAATTTTTAAATCAAATAAAAACAGCATCGTTGTTTTCAAATAGAAATAATGAGGTAAAAATTTTAATAACTCCTTCAAAAAAGGAGGTAGAAATTTTTAGTCAAAACCCCAATATTGGAGAAAATAAATCAACACTCTCTGTAAAAATAGAAGGAGACCCGGTGGAGATTTCTTTTAATTATAAATTTTTAATAGACGGACTTTCAAATATTAAAAGTTCAGAGGTAATTTTTAATATAAGTAAAGAAGACGGCCCGGCTATTTTAAAACCAGTAGGAGATTCTAGTTATATATATGTGGTTATGCCTATTAAATCAATATAAAATTTTACTATTACAATAGGAAAATCTTTAGGGGGGGGCAGTGGGTCTATGGCGTATCTTTATTGTCAATCCAACTTTTTAGGCTCTCTTCCCAAAAAATATACATTGGATCATCGGCGGGGTTTTGTTTGGGAGGTCCTAGCGGGTTATCTTTGTTAATATAATGTAAAATACTATGAGGGGGATCTCCCGTGGGCAGTTGACCCAATAAAATAGGGTTTATGTTTTGTATGGAATCGGGTTTGATGAAATTTTCTACCGGATTAGATGTTAATAATTTTTCCATAACTTTTCTCCAAATTGGCGCAGCTAAACCAATGCCAGTTTTTTTATTTATTGAAGAATTATTGTTGTTTCCAACCCAAACGCCAACCGCAAAAGAGGGATTATATCCTATAGTCCAGGCATCGTTAAAATTTTGGGTGGTACCAGTTTTAGCCGCAACCTGGTAGTTATCAAAATATAAGGCATTATTAAATCCAAATATTGGAGATCTGGCATTATTGTCTGATAAAATATCATTGATTTGTCTGGCTATTTGTGTCTCTAAAACTTTAGTGGGTTTTTTATTATTTTTTTCAATTACCTCTCCCTCGCTATTCTCTATTTTTAAAATACTTACCAGAGGGATTTTAAGGCCCTCTGCGGCAAAAATTCCATAAGCAGAAGTCATTTCCAATAAATTAACCTCGCCGCCGCCCAACACCAGAGACAATCCATAGCGGTCTGGATCGTTTAGTGTGGTAATACCCATATCCTGGCTAGTTTTAAGGCTATCTTTTAACCCAGATAAATAAAGAAGCTCTACTGATGGGATATTAAGAGATTGGGCCAATGCGGTTCTTAAAGAGACCATGCCTCTATATTTTTCATCGTAATTTTTTGGATGGTAACAATCTAGGTTATATTGATCTTTTTCTTGATCGGCTTTTGGGTCGCAGTTTACATTAAATTCTGTTTTAACGTCCCATAAAATAGTATCTTGGGTATACCCCTTTTTAAAAGCGGTGGCGTAAACAAATGGTTTAAAAGCAGAACCTGGTTGACGTTGGCCGATAGTTGCCACATCAAATTTAGGGTCAAACAAACAATTACCGCTGGATTTTTCATCGCATCCCTTTGGATAAGATTTTTTAAAATAATCTTTTGATCCCACAAGAGATAAAATTTCTCCTGTTTTTGGATTAATAATCACTAAAGCTATATTATTAGCATTAAATTGCAGGTTTGTTTTATCGGCTTCTCTAATAGCTTGTTCGGCATAATCCTGCAATTCCCAATCTAGGGCAGTGTAAACCCTTAATCCCTTTTCTTTTAAAAAATCTTCTCCGTATTTATTTTCTAAGTATTGTTTTACATACATTACAAAATGAGGCGCTTTTATTGGCGTTAAGTTATCAGAAAAAACTATTTTTTCTTTTTTAGCCTCGCTTAACTGTTTATCATCAATAAAGTCAAGTTTTTCCATCCGTTCTAAAATATAATCCTTTCTTTTCAATAGCAGATTTTTATGAGATCCATAAGGAGAATAATAACTTGGCGCTGGTATTAACGCGGCTAATATTGCAGCTTGGGCCAAAGAGAGGTCGGTGGCGGGTTTATTAAAATAAGTCTGACTAGCGGCTTGGACCCCATAGGTATTTTCACCAAAAGGAATTTTATTTAAATACCAATTAAAAATTTGATCTTTAGAATACCTTCTTTCCAGTTCAATACTTAAAACTAATTCCCTTACCTTTCTGGCTAATGTTTTTTGGTTTGTTAAATATACCGAACGGATAAGTTGTTGTGTTATTGTTGAAGCTCCCTGGCTGACTGATTGCAATTTTAAATTAATTAATATTGATCTTAAAAGCGCCTTAAAGTCCACCCCTACGTGTTGGTAAAATCTGGAATCTTCAGAAGTTAAGACAGCCTTTTTTAAATTATCTGAAATTTTATCAAAAGAAACAATTTCTCTCTTTTCTTCTCCGTAAATATCATACAAAAGGACCCTACCCGTTCTGTCATAAATTTTAGTCGATTGTATAATAGGGTTTTCGGTGAATTTTTCCGGTCTAGGAAGACCCCAAGTGTAATAGAAAAATAAAAATAACGCAAAAATACAGATAACTAAAAATAAAAACAAAAGATATTTTGCCGCCAGTAATAACCCCCCCCTTTTTTTATTTTTAAACATTTGTAAATATTATATATATTTAATCACTCGGTCGGAATGTGAAAATTATTCGTTGGCTAAATATTAAAATTTGTTTTAATTTTTACCTTACTCATAGTTTTCACATTCCTCCCTCCTTCATAAATATAAGAATATCTATTATAGATATTTTACTGACAAAAAGCAATATTTAAAACAAAAACCCTATGTTATAGGGTTTTTGTTGGCATATTAAACCTATTGTGTTTAGATTTTTATAATTGCGAGCGGGGGGAGGCATAGGAAAACGCACTTTCATATGCTAACCGAGCAACTAATTGTAAAAATCCGTAGTTTCTATTCTTCGTCCTCTGTGCTTGTCGTTTTATCATCATCTTCGTCGTTTCCGAGTTCTTCTTCTGTTTTTTCTTCATCTTCGTCATCCAACACTACTTCATCAAAATCATCATCATTCTGACCAATAAATTGGTTTAAAAATTCCTCCTCCATATTTTGCTAAATTTTCAATTTTCAATGATCAATTATTGATTGATATTGCTAGCGAAGGAAGGCATAGGAATAGGTATATTCCTATGCCGACCGAGCGACGCAATATATAAATGGGCCACAGCCATTTCTATATTGCTAGCGAAGGAAGGCATAGGAATAGGTATATTCCTATGCCGACCGAGCGACGCAATATATAAATGGTCTCACAGCCATTTCTATAATTGATAAATTGATAATTGATAATTATTTTTTACTTATTGTCCCTTATTATATTTTTTCAAAAACTATTGTCAAGTCTTCACTATCCACATATTAAAGATTTAATTAAAACTTAGACCTATGTAACATCGCGCAGAGCGCTACCCCTAAGGCATCGGCGGCATCGTCTTTTTTTCGGTCTTTTTCTTTTAGGTTAAAACTGCTTAAATCCAGTATTTGCGCGACCATTTTTTGCACCTGTTTTTTTTCAGCTCTTCCATAACCAACTACCGCCATTTTTATTTGTAGGGGAGTGAATTCACAGACAGGAATATTTTTTTGCGCGGCTGCCAATAAAATAACTCCTTTGGCTTGGCTTACTGGGATAGCGGTTTTGAGATTTTTAAAAAAATAAAGATTTTCAATTGAGAATAGATCTGGTTTATATTTTTTAATCAGTTGATTAATCTCTTGATGGATTATTTTTAATCTTTCTCCTGTCTGCTGGGATTTTCGTGTCACGATGCAACCAAAATCAAGCACTTTTGGTTTCTCGTTTTTATTTTGGGTTCGACCTCTCGAAATTTTAGTTTTAATGGCGCTATAACCCGTCAAGGCTATCCCCGGATCAATTCCTAAAATAATCATCTTATATCAGCCAACAACGAATCTCTTACGAATTTTTGAATAACGAAATCCGTAATCGTAAATTCGCAACAAGATTCGATATTAGTTGATTATTTACTTTAAGTTTGAATAAATATCTTGAATCGCCTCGTTTTCATTAAGCGCTTCAAAGAGTTTTTGAGCGGTTTCTTTTTCTTTATCGTTTAATATAATTTCTTGTTTTGCTATCCAATCCAAAGAGGCAGATTCAATTTTTATATTTTTTCCTTCTAAAAATTTTCTTACCTTTTCAACATTTTCAGGCTTGGTATAAATATTAAGTAAACCATCTTCTATTTTAATATCTTCTGCTCCAGCTTCTATGGCCAGTAATTCCAGCTCTTCTATTGATCTGTTTTCACCGCTTATTATAATTAAGCCCTTTCTTTCAAACATCCATTTTATGGCTCCTTGGTCGGCTATTTTACTTCCATATTGGCTTAAAATACTTTTTACTTCTCCAAGGGTTCTGTTTTTGTTGTCAGTGATTCCTTCTATAATCAAGGTGGTTCCACCAGGTCCAAATCCCTCAAAAGAAACTTCTTCTAAATTTTCTCCAGCTAATTCTCCCGTACCTTTTTTAATCGCTCTTTCAATATTATCTTTGGGCATATTAAATTGCTTTGCCTGCTCTATGGCAGTTTTAAGTTTAGCATTTGTGGTTGGTTCATTGCCGCCCTCTTTAACTGCAATAGTAATAACTCTGGCAAGTTTCGAAAAAATTTTGCCCTTTTTAGCATCATTGGCATCTTTGGTGGCTTTAACTGTTTTAAAATGACTATGACCGCTCATGGGTGTTGGATATTAGGTGTTAGATTTTCTAAAACCTTTAGGTTTCAATTTTAATATTAAAATTATTATTGCTAAAGTTATAATTATGCCCAACGTGATTAAAAATAAAAACAGCGGGTTTGATTTATTCTCTTTTTCTTTATTATTTGGATTTTCTTTTAACGGATTTATCGGCTGGCTTATTGCCGCCGTTGATACACTAATTTTATTATCAGATTTTTTGGATTTTGGCAACACCTTTGTTTCTTTTTTTGAGACATAAGCTGTAATAATGTTTTTAGTTCCAGGAGTTAAAATTATACTCCATTGCCAGCCCGAATCTATTTTGTTATAGGATTGATTTTTTAAAGCCTTTTCATATAAAATAGAATTAACAATTTTTCCGTTAGGCCACATTAGATTTAAACCGTCTTGGTCGTTATTTAATGTAATTTTTGTTTCGGGTCTTTTAAGAATCGAATATCCATTGCCCAATATTTTTGTATTTTTTAGGAAAATATGGGTTGTTATTGTTCCCTCTATGTCTTCTATTTTCCAATCCGATAAATCAACATCAAAACTATTATTGTTGTATAATTCAATCCATTCGTTTGTTTCATCAGCTCCTTCGGGGGCGGGTAGAATTTCATTTATAAAAACGCCTTCAGGATAGGTAATCTTAGATGTTAGGTTTTGGGCGTTAGGCGTTGGATTTAAGACCTCTGCTTTTTGTTCATTTGGATTTTGGATTTGTTTGGGATTTGGAATTTCGGATTTTGAATTTTTACTTTTAGGGGTTCCATTGGACTCTTTACTGGTCTGCCACGCTAAAGATTCTATCCTTTCCATCGTTTGTTTTGTTTTATTATCGCCAGCCGGCCATCCCGAGAGATAATTTGCTTGATCGATTAAATTTCCCAAATTATCGTATAGTTTTAGATCCATGCCACTGTTGGTCAAAGCTCCCTTATAAATCAAGTCAGCTATAATGCCGGCAACAGAATTATCATCAGTTCTTTCTAATAAATAAAAACCTCCCGCCGCAATTTGACCCGCTAAATTTATTTTGATTTTTTCGTCTATTGATTTTAACATCCAGCCAAATAAATCTATTGAATTATTTGTGTTATTAAACAGCTCCATCCATTCGTTGTTTGCTGAATTAGTGTTTCCCATCCAGGCAATTTCATTTATTAAAACATCGTTTTGGGTCGCTGCATCGGTCCTTGAATAAAAATAAAAAATACATAAAAAAATAGCGATCAAAGAAAGAAAAACTCTTTTCATTGAATTAAGAAATTTTGTCTATTGTACCTTAACCCCAAATGTTCGTAAGCAAGTTTTGAGGCAAGTCTGCCCTTTGGCGTGCGTTCGATAAAACCGCATTGCATTAAATAGGGTTCATAAATATCTAAAATTGTGTCTTCTTCTTCCAGAGCGGCGGCGGCCAAAGATTGCAGACCAACTGGTCCACCATTAAATTTTTCAATTAAAGCCAATAAAATTTTTCTATCGCCCGGTTCTAGCCCCATATGGTCAACCTCGAGAGATTCTAAAGATTTTTCTGTAATATCTTTAGTCACTAAGTTATTGTTATTGACCTGAGCAAAATCCCTCACTCTTTTTAAGAGGCGATTTGCCACCCGCGGGGTAAAGCGGGCGCGTTTAGAGATTATTTTTATTGCCTCTGGCTCAATTGTTATATTTAAAATTTTGGCCGATCTCTCAACTATTTTTTCAATATCTTCTGGTCTGTAAAAATTAAGCTGGAAGGTGGCGCCAAAACGGTTTCTTAAAGGAGCCGATAGTAAGCCCGGCCTCGTGGTAGCTCCAATCATAGTAAAGTGAGGCAGTTTTAATTCCATGGTCCGAGCCATAGGCCCTTTACCTAAAATAAGGTTTAGTTTATACTCCTCCATAGCCGGATAAAGGTACTCCTCCACGGTTTTGTGGATTCTGTGTATTTCGTCCAAAAATAAGACATCTCCTTCTGATAAATTAGTTAAAATGGCGGCTAAATCTCCGGCTCTTTCAATGGCAGGGCCAGAAGTTATTCTTATTTGTTTCCCTATATCTAAGGCAATAAGATGGGCTAGGGTGGTTTTACCTAATCCCGAATTTCCATAAAGTAATAAATGGTCGGGGGATTGGCTTCTTTGTTTTGCCGCGGTTAAAATAATCCTTATATTCTCTTTAATTTTTTCCTGGCCGACATAATCCCGCCAGTTTTTAGGTCTTAAAGAAGAATCTAAGATTTCATCGTCTTTGCTCGGCTTTTTATCTAAAATACTTGACATGAGTCTTTGTTTATGCTATTATTAAGATATTGGGTGTTTTTTCATTATTTTACCGGCTTTTTGGTAAAATATGCAAAGCATATTTTCGGCGCTCGCTCGTCGGTAAAAATATGATAACTCACATTTTTACCGCGCTTACTCGCTTGAAAATATGCAAAGCATATTTCCGGCGCTCGCTCGTCGGTAAAAATATGATAACTCACATTTTTACCGCGCTCACTCGCTTGAAAATAGCTCTGGAGCTGGAGGTTTTTTTAGAACTTGTCTTAGTTTTGGGTAGTTTTGCTCTGGCTCAACTATTCCTCAGACAAATTCTTACTTATGTCCCAGACATAATAAGACCTCCAACTCCAAAGCTATTTTTTATTACCCCCCGGTTTTTCTTGACCTTTTTGTAGCGGTGTTTCTCCTAATGATATTTCTCTTATATTTTTAAAATTATATCGCATGTCATTTGTGTTTTTGGTCCATTTAAAATTTATTGAAAATTAAAAATTGAAGATTCGGCGCAGGCCGCGGCCCGCGCCGCTAGTCTGACCCAACAACTCTTTTAACCTCTTCTAGGGTTGTTTGACCCAAAACAACTTCAATCAAGCCCGACTGATAAATTGTCACCATTCCCCTTTTAACTAATAATTCTTTAATTGATGAAACCGAAGGATTGGTTAAAATAAATTTTTCAATTTCGGCATCAGCTAAAAACAGCTCAAATATCCCTTTTCTCCCCCTATATCCTGTGAGGTTGCAGGATAGGCAACCCTTCTCTTTTGCTTTAGCGGTTTTTACTTTATTTAAATCTTTTGGAATTTCTATCTCTTTTGGTATATTCTTTAGCCCTTTTTTAATTTCTTTTAATTCTTCAACCGAAGGTTTTGTTAAAACAGAGCAATTTTTACAAACCCTTCTAATCAATCTTTGGCTAACCACTATTTTTAAAGCGGAAGATATGGACGAAATATCAGCTTTCAAATCAACTAATCTTGGAATGGCGCCCGCCGCGTCGTTACTGTGGAGTGTTGAAAGTACCAGATGGCCGGTAAGGGCCGCCTGCACCGCTATTTGGGCGGTTCCAGAGTCTCTTATTTCACCAACCAATATAACATCAGGATCTTGTCTTACAATAGACATTAATCCTTTGGTAAAACTATATCCTTTTTCTGGGGCCGTCTGTGTTTGTGAAACTCCGGTTAAATGATATTCAATGGGATCCTCAATAGTGATTATTTTAATCCCAGGATTATGGATTTTCATTAAAATAGCATAGAGGGTGGTTGTTTTTCCGCAGCCGGTAGGCCCTGCCACCACTGCCATGCCGGTTGGTTTTTTAAGTTCTTGTTCTAATGTTGCGTATACATCTTTTCTTAATCCCAACATTTCCAATGCTATGAGGTTTTTAGGATTTAAGATTCTCATTACAATAGATTCTCCCCATTCAGAAGGCAGAGTAGAAATTCTTATTTCAATTAATGAATCCTCTAACAAAACGGTGAATCTGCCATCTTGGGGTTTTTCGGTAATATTTAATTTAATTTTTGACAAGAGTTTAAGTCGCGAGAGAAGGTTATGGTATATGGTTTGTTCAAAAAAAGTAATATCGTATAAAATACCATCAAACCTTGTTCTCAATCTTACTTGACTTTCTTGGGGTTCAATATGAATATCAGAGGCTTCAAGGATAATGGCGCTAAAGAGAATTACCCCTAAAAGATCAGTGGTGTTTTTTTGGGTATATTCCCCCACTTTTTTTTCAAAATCACCAACATTATTAACACTTTTCTTAATGTCTTTAATTATTGTGTCGGCAATAGTCACTGATCCTAATAATTGTTCCATAAATATCAACGAATATCGAATTTTGTTGCGAATTTACAAATCTTGCGTTCGTTATTCGAAAATTCGTAAGCTATTCGTTATTCGCTGATTAAACTTATTATTTGTTCTTTTACCAAGTTAACATCTGATTCATCTATTGATAAAAATACCCAATCATTTTTAGCGGTGTTTTTTGTGGTTTTTGCGACTTTATTTATTAAATTCTGTTTTTTTGAATAGAAAAATCCTTTAGTCATAGGGGTTGAACTGTGGCTTTTCCATAAAACCAGTAAATCATTCTCAATGCCAATGGTTTTTATTTTTTCTATTGCAACACCCGCTTCTTTTACAGTAAAGTCCTGGAAGTCATCAAAATCTAAGATGGCAACAGAGGCTTCATCGCCTTCAGTTTTAAGTTCCTGAAATATTTTGCTTAAAAAAATTATTTCTTTTTCTGTTGTTTTGTAAATGCTATCAATTATTTGCTGATAATCAGCCCCTTTTTTAATTAAATGAGCGGTGGTTTCAAATACTTCTGGATTCGTTTTGCTGTTTTTGAAATTTTCGTAGTAAATAATTAATCCGGTCAAAATGCAATTAGCAGAACTTTTCTTGATTAAATTTTCATCAATTGATTTTATAATTTCCAAAACCGTTTCAGAAATGGATTTTTTTTCTATTAAATTAATGGCGCCGAATTTTTTATTCTCGTCCTGAGCCATGCTCAAGGATTCCCGACTATCAATATTTAAAATAGGAACATCCAATATAAAACCAAAAGCGTCTAATTGGTTTTTGAGTTGGCTTTGTAGTTCTTTTATACCCAAAGTGATTACAATATCTGGTTTGGCATCTGAAAAATAAAATAAGACATCCTCTTTTTTTATGCGTCCCTTGTCCACGGTCAAGTGTATTTTTAGATTTTGTTCATTTTTTTCGTAATAAATTTGTGATATATTGGCTAAATCTTTTGGAATGGAAATAACAAAGTTTTTGGGCGAGGTAATAAAATCTAATGAAGGGATTAAGAAGCTAAACTTTTCGGGAAAATCTTGGATAATTAAATTTACATTTTTGTTTAATTCTTTTAAACTATAAAAAAGAGCCAAAGCGGCGGTTAAGCTTTCTTTGGGCTCTTCTTCTGAAGGAATGAGGCAAATATTTTTTGCTTTGGTAATTAATTGTTTTGCCCCGTTAGAAGTTTCATCAAATCTTTTTTGTGATTCTAACGGATTATCATTAGATATCATAGTTATTAAAAAATAATAAATTATAAGGTAAACTTCTAACGGGGTTTAATTCTTCCATCATTTCTATAAATTAATCTATTTTAACTTAAATGTCAATAAAAAGATTTATTACAAAATCAGCAAAATCAACAAAAGAAATTGCCGCAAAATTTGCAGAGCAAATTTTGCGGCAAAAACCCGGCAAGACGGCGATTATTTTGGGATTACAAGGAGAATTAGGTTCTGGCAAAACCACTTTTTTGCAAGGGTTTGCCAAGGGTTTGGGAATTAAAGAAAAAATATTAAGTCCCACCTTTATTATTATGAAAAAGTTTAAAATCCCCCAAGTTAAAATTTTAAACACGTTAAAATTAACCTATTCCAAGATATCGCGACCGCGATATTTTGGGTATAGGTTGTTTTACCATATTGATTGCTATAGATTGAATAAGCCAGAGGAAATTTTGAGTTTAGGTTTTAAGAGGATTATTTCAGATCCTCAAAATATTGTGGCCATTGAATGGCCAGAAAAAATTAAATCTCTTTTGCCAAACCCCAGTGATAGAGAAAAGCTCACTACGGGGCAAGGAAATAAAATTTCAATTAAGTTTAACCACATAAATAAAACAACCAGAAAATTGACAATTAAAAAATAAAATGATAATTTTTTAGATAGCTCTTTTTACTTAATTAAATAACCTCTTTTGGAGGATTTAGCAATGAACGGTCCTTCTTGGCTGGAATTAAACAATTTTATTAAAGAAGCTTGGAGCGGCATTAAAAATATAGAGAAATTATTAGAGGCCAATGACTATGACGAGGCGAGAAAGGCATACAAAAAATTATTAGACCAGATAGAAAGATTCTTAATGGTTGCTCGTCTTTTCATTGAAGAAAGATCACTGGAAAGGTTCAAAAATAATTTGGATTCAGATGAATACTTAATTGGACAAAAACTCACAATTTTAATTTCTGGAACCAAAGATGCGTTAGACGTGATTAGTAATAGCAAAGAACCCGATGATGATTTTTTAGAATGGTATAAGACTATGAATAATACGGTAGATGAAATTGGATTGCTTGCCCAAAAAGAGATTCAATCCAATTAGGTTAAATGTCTCTAATTATGTTTGATTAGGGATTTTTTATTTGAAAATGATATAATGATAACATGCCAAGTGAAAAACGATTAATAATAATTGACTCCAATGCTCTATTGCATCGGGCGTTTCATGCTTTACCTCCGCTGACGAATAAAAAAGGACAACCGACGGGCGCCGTCTATGGATTTTTACTTACTTTATTTAAAGCCATAAAAGACTTAAAAGCTAACTATATTGTTGCCTGTTTTGATACTCCAAAGCCGACTTTTCGCCACGAAAAATTTGAAGACTACAAAGCCCATCGACCCAAAACTCCAGATGGTATAATTTCACAAATATCAGTAACAAAAGAAGTTTTAAAAAGTTTTGACATTCCAGTTTTTGAAAAAGAAGGTTTTGAAGCAGATGATTTAATAGCTACTATTGCTAAAAAAGTTGAAAAGGAAATAGAAGTTTTTATTGTGAGCGGCGATCTTGACAACCTTCAACTTGTTGACGAAAAAATAAAGGTGTATACTTTAGGAAAGGGCATAAAAGACTCGGTTTTATATGATTTAAAAAAAGTTATAGAAAGGTTTGGCGTAACGCCCGAACAGATGAATGATTTTAAGGCTTTGACTGGCGACGCTTCTGATAACATACCGGGCGTTCCTGGAATCGGGAAAAAAACAGCGGCAGATTTAATTCAAGAATACCAAAGTTTAAAGAATTTATACGACGAACTGGCAACCGATACGGCTGTTGTAAAGCCAAAAATAAAAGAGGCCTTAAAAAATAACAAAGAAAACGCTTTTTTATCTCTGCAATTGGTTCAAACTAAAAAAGATGTTCCCCTAAACTTTAGTTTAGAATCTTTCAAATTTGGCGGTTTTGATAAGGAAAAAGTAAAAAGTATTTTTAATGAATTGAGTTTCTATAGTCTTATAGATAAATTGCCCACCATTATTTTTGATTAAAATTAAGCAACAAGTTTAATTTATACTATGTCTAGTATTTCTTTAAAAATAGCCTATCCCATCATTATTACCGGGCTTTTCATTATCGTTGTATTTATAGCCGCTACCTACCAAATTTTAGATGCTAATTTTTATATTATTCTTATTCCTCTTACCGCCTTCTTATTTTTATTTGGTTTTGCCGCTGGTCAAAAATTTGCATTGCCGGTAAGAGAGTTGCTAAAGGACGCTGATTATTTAAGCAAGGGAAATCTTAAAGTTAGGTTTAATCCAAAAGATAGAGATGAGTTGGGGCAGTTGGCCAAAGTTTTTAATAAAGTGGCCGAAGAATTTGAGCAAAGTAAATCTGAAATTGAAACGCTTGATACTAAAGTTAAGTTAAGAACAGAGACATTGGAAGGAATAATAAATGTGTTAGAGCAGAAAATTAAAAATAGAACATTAGAATCTCAAAGAACGGTTGAAGATTTAGAAAAAGCTCAAATTCAGTTAGAGTTAAAAGATAAAGAAATAACAGATTTAAAGAACCAGGCAGCTAATTTAAAGGCAACTAGAACAAGGAGAAAAAAATAAAATCTTAATCGCTAACCCAAAATAATATGCCGGAATTGCCAGAAGTTCAAACTACGGTAAAGGGTTTAAATTTAAAGGTCCAAAATAGGACCTTTGTTGGTGTCTGGTCGGATTGGAAAAAAATAGTTAAAAAACCGAAAGATTTTGAGATTTTTAGAAAAGAATTAAAGGGTAAAAAAATAAAAAAAATTTGGCGTCGGGCAAAAAATGTTATTTTTGATTTATCTGATAATCATTCTTTGTTAATTCATCAAAAAATGACAGGTCATCTTATGGTGGGCGAGTGGGAAGAAAATGGCGGTAAATGGAAGCCAGTTAAAAGGGGCCCCCTGGACGAGAAAATAAATTTATTCATACATATTGTATTTTTTTTAGACAACAAACGGATGATTGCTTTATCCGATCTTAGAAAATTTGCCAAAGTTGAATTATGGAAAACAAAAGATTTATTACGGGCAAAAGAATTTAAAGATTTGGGGCCAGAGCCCTTAGAAAAAGATTTTACGTTCAAAAAATTTAAGGAATGTTTAAAAGATAAAAAAGGGAAAATAAAACAGGTCTTAATGGATCCTAATATCATTGCCGGCATAGGTAATATTTATTCCAATGAAGCCCTGTGGTGGGCTAAAATCAATCCCCAAAAAAGCGCTTTAAAATTAACCGAAAAAGAATTAAAATTACTTTATCGATCCATAAAAAAAGTTTTATTGACGGGAATAAAGTTGGGCGGAGAAAGCTTTTCTGATTACAGAAATGTTGATGGTAAAAAAGGGAGTTTTGATGATGAAAGAAAGGTGTATAAAAGAGAAAGGCAAAAATGTTTTCGCTGCAAAACACCGGTACAGCGTTTAAAATTTGGCGGCAGAAGCGCATTTTTTTGCCCTCAATGCCAAAAACTATAAATGGAAGGCATAATAATATTATAAATAATTATTTATCTGTTTATGGATTGTTTAAAATATGGAGAAATGAGTAAAATTAAAATATGATTAAAATATGATCATTTTTTTGTATGGGCAAGATTCATATAGGTCAAAAAAGAAGTTAGATGAGATAATAAATCATTATAAAGAATCTCGCAAAAGCGGGTTGAATTTAGTTTATATTGATGCTAATCAAACTGATTTTTCAGATTTCTACAATCATTTTAGAATTTCTGCCATGTTTTATGAGAAAAAGCTAATTATTTTAAAAAATTTATTTTTAAATAAAATTTTCCAAGAAGATTTTTTAAAAGAGGTTAAAAAATTAGAGTGTTTAAAAGATGCTATTGTGGTATATGAGCCAGAATTAGTTGACCAAAGGTCAAAAATTTTTAAGGTTTTAATAAAAGATTGTAAATCCCAGGAATTTAAACTATTAGATATTAAGGGATTAAAAGTATGGGCAGAAAAGGAGTTTGAAAAATATCACCAAAAAATTAACCTAGACGCTTTAAATTTGCTTTTAATGTATGTTGGCAATGATCTTTGGAGGGCTTCTGGCGAGATTAATAAACTAACCGATTTTAAGAAAGGATTTGTCATTAAAAAAGAAGATGTTGAATTGCAGGTTCGGCCGAAAATTGAAATTGATATTTTTAAAACCATTGATGCGTTGGCTGCAAAAAACAAAAAACAGGCGCTTTTATATCTACAAAAGCATTTAGACAACGGAGACAGTCCCCTCTATTTACTTTCTATGGTGGCTTATCAATTCAGAAATCTACTTATGGTAAAAGAGTTGGCCGAGAAGGGATTAATGTATGCTTCAATTATAAAAAAAAGCGGGCTTCATCCTTTTGTGGTTAAAAAGAATTATTTTGCTTGCCATCAATTTTCTTTCGAAGAATTGAAAAATATATACCATAAAATTTTTCAAATTGATTTAGATATTAAAACTGGGAAAATAGAACCGGAAATGGCTTTAGATTTGTTAATATCAGAGATTTAAAAAGGAAAAAAATAGACGTCGGGCGTCTATTTTTTCTGCTATTTTCTGCAATGCGGATTATCCGGATTTTTGAATGAGTTTTGCTATTCTAGATTTTTTACGAGCAGCAGTATTTTTCTTTATAATCCCAACTTTTGCCGTTTTGTCCAATATCTGATAAACTTTTGGCAATAATTCCCTTGCCTCTTTAAATTTTTTTTGTGAAACCAAGGACCTGGTTTCTTTTATCAAACCTTTCATTTTATTTAAGTAAACAAGGTTGATGATTCTCCGTCTCTTATTTTGCCTTATAGACTTTTTAGCTGATTTAGTAATTGCCATATTTGTATTTTTGTATTAACACAGATAGAATATAACAAATATTGACTTATTTTGCAAGAGGTTTAAAATCAATTAACATTAACCTAAATAAAACATGGAACAAAAAAGACAAGAAAATTTAGAATCTCCAAAAGCGCCGAAAGTACCAGAAAAAAAAGCGCCTGGTCTTGGTCTTGCGGAATTTGATAGACTTACCGATGAACATGAAAAAGAAGAAAAGGCAAAAGAAATAAAAAAAATAAGTAAGACTTTAGGGGAAGGAATGGTGCCGCCAGAGGCAAGAAATGCGGAATCTGAAAAACAAATAAAGGAAGAACTAGAAAAACAATTTAAGATTCTAGAAGAAAAATATGGGATTATAGAAGAAAGAATAGCGCTACTGGAAGCAAAAAAACACGGAGAACCTGCGCAATTAAAAGAAGAAAAAAAGAAAACATTAGAAGAAGAAGCAAAAAAACTAGAAGAAGAACGTAAGATTTTAAAGGAACAATATAGGATTTTGGCGGGACAAATGATACCGCTGGAGGCAAGAGATAAGGCTGAACCACAGCCGGAAATAAAAGAAAAAGGACTAAAAATTCCAGAAGCGAAAAATCTTTCAGAGAGATTGACTGAGCTTAATAAATCAGATAAGGCGGGTTTTGAAAGTTTAAAAGGTCTATTGGGGGGAGAAAGGGTTTATCGTTTTGTTAAAATTAAGAAACCAGATGGAACTTTTGAAAAAAAGATTGAGTATTTATCGCTTAGTAATATTAAATCGGACGGAAAAGAAGGTTGGAAATGCAATTTTGTGGTTTATAACGAAAACGGTAGCATAAACAAGCAAAAAAGTAGAGAAGATTACGATATTAGTAAAACAAAATATCGCCAATGGAAAAAAACCGAAAAACAACCAAAGGATGAGGATGTCTATGTTACAGAAAGGGGAACTCTTTGTGGGTTGGGCATAGAAAAGAAATCAGAAAATAATTTTATATTAAAAAATAAAGCCAATAAAAAAGATAAAGGAATAAATAGGTCTTTAGATCAATTGCGAGAATTTGAAGGAGTTTATAAAGATGCCGTTAAGACGCGATCAGAGGTTAGGGTGCGGTCAGAGGTGATTAAAGAATCCAAAAAAAGACAAGGTTTCTTTAAGGGTTTCTTTACTGGAATAAAAAAATTATTTACGCCAAAAACAGAACAAGAAAAAATAAAAGCGTCAGAGTCGCAATTAAAAGTAAAAAAAGGAGATTTGGGATTAGAAAATTTTTATGGTAAATCAGAAGAAGCCAAAGAGAAGATGCAATCGGGCATAGATTTAAAAAAAAGACCAGAAAATTTAGGGGATGGAAACTTGAAATCAAAAGAAGATGAAGATGAAGATATTACAAAATTAGAAGGATTAGAACTAGATAATAGAGAAAAACTCCCTTCAGAAATTTTTAGAGAAGGGAGAGAGCGGATTAAACCAATAAGTGATAAGATAAAACAGCTCAAAGAGGAATTTAGTAAGCTTAAGATTGTACATGACTATACTTCTGATGCGTCTGAATTAGAAAAAAATAATGAAGCTATGAATAAAAATATAGAAGAACGACGAAAATTAGCACAAGAACAAGAAAAGATTGAAGAAGAAACAAAACAAAAGGTGAGAAATCGTTCTAAAAAAGATAAAAATAGTTAAAATAAATTTTGTGCAAGGTTTGTGCAAGGCCCGAGCTTGCACAAATTTATGTTATCCAAGGTTATCCGAGCTCGGGTCTTGGATATATCTCGGATATTCATCCGAGGTCGGGCCTCGGATAGTTCATCCGAGGTCGGGCCTCGGATGGCTCTCGGATAATTTTTGTAATTTCATCCGAGGTCGGGCCTCGGATAGCTTTTGTGATTCTGGGTTAATTTTCTGGGTTAATAAAACAAAAGGGGCCTCATCTGAGCCCCTTTTGTTATTTAATCCTCCATTTAATCCTGCATTTTTCAAACACTACTTTAAAATGCGTGAAAAATGCAGGATCAATAGACCTGTTGCGTAATAAGATTCTACTACAATTTTGTAATTTTTACTGCAAATTTGCTATAATTTCTCAGCGTATATTTTATATATGCTTCAAAATTCTATCAAATTTTCGCTAAGAATTACTTCATTTCGCTACGAATCTTATTACGCAACAGGTCTAAAAATAAACCTTATTTATTAGCAAGTCTAATAAATTTGTAACTTCTTTTTGCGCCTCCTGTTCCGTCGCGCTCGAAATAAATTTTTCCCATTGGGCTAAAATATCCTTATCGTTTAAGTCTCTCACCTCATTTTCTAATTTCAGCCTTTCTCTAAAAGAAACTTCTTTATCGCTTTTTAAAACTTTATCAATAAAAGTTTTAAAAAAACTTAGTATTTTATCATTAGATCGTTTTACTTCTAACTCTTTTTGCGCTTTCTCCATTTTTATAGCCTGCAAAAAATATAAAGACCCAAAAACAACGTTACCTAAAATAAGCAAAAAAATCACTAATCCCAATATCATCTTTGTTTTATTTGCGACTAAATATAAAATTACATTTTTTTGGCTTTCAATTAAATACATATTTTGATTTTTTTAAATGCTTTTTAAAATACTTTTTTCGCGCATCCGGTCTTTGTAAAAGTTATAAGTTAGCAAGTAAATAGCTAAAATCAGCAAAATAGTTTTCCAGTCAAAAAATTTCAGCCACCAATAAGGACCATTTAATTCAATATTGATATGCACTCCGCTGCCCTCCTTCACTTCAAAAGCCTTGCCGTCATAACTCTGATACCCCGGAGCATCGACCTTTAAATAATAAAACCCATTTGGCACTAAAAATGAATATGTCCCCCGCACATCAGTAGTCTGGGGGTTTTCCTGCTGAAAATCCCTGGCCGGCCATAATTGATATTGCTTTGTTTCGGGACTCAACCAATACAAAGACACCACTGCCCCGACGATGCGGGTTTCTTTGTCTCCATTTTTTTCGTAGATGTAGCCCTCTGGATCTACCACTGTGGTAAGTTTAATTTCTTTAGACCCCTCTTTTTTATTCTCATATTCTACAGTGGTAATAATCTCGTATTCACCGTCAACCACCGGAGTATTTATATATGCAACATAAACACCATCGCCGCTATCTACATAATTAAATCCTTGCAGCACCAGCCGTTCTTCAATATTGGCTCCTTTGCCATCTTTGACCTCTATAATGTTATCGGGTTCTATATTTTCGTCAAGGGTCGGCAACTCAATTATCCTAATGGGGATGTTAACGCCCTCTAAGGCAACCTGTTTAATTGCTTTTGGGGCATCCCTAAAGTCAGGATTGGAAAATAGCAAAGAGGCTGATAATGTCCGCAAAGGGATCTGCGCTGATTTTCTTTGCGGTTTTTTGGACTTAAAAACAATATATCCTCTTACTGATTTTACATCGGTTTCTGTTTTTACCACTAACTGCAAAGGCTGGCCGGCAATAGTTTCAATATTTTGATTTACCTTTCCTTGATTATTGACTGATAGAGCGATATTGACATCTAATAGACCGCCAGCGGTCTTGACAAAGACGATACCCGAAGGAATTGTTTCTTTTATTACCGATGGAAGATTGGCAATAAGTATGCCAGCTGGCGGCGCAAACTTTCCTGGACTAATTTCTATTGGGGCCGACCCAAGCACTTCAGATAAAGCTGGCAATTTTAACTGGGCGGTTCTTAGTTTTTCAACATCGGTAATTTTAATAATTCCTAATTTTGTAAGCGTTTGGCCTAACTGCGGAAACTTTTGGGCCAATACTTTAATTTCTTCCGGCAAGAAGGCTAAAACAAACCTTTCAATTGGATCTACCGGGAAAATTCTCCATTTTCCCTCCAATGACAAAGGCGCGGTTTTAGGCACTGTCAACACCGTTTTTGGTCCCCTTCCTCCGGGTTTTAAGATTTTATAAAACAATTTTTTGGCGCCTTCTTCGATTTTTTCCCCAACAGATTTAGGTTCTAAAGCAATCTCTGCCACAACCGAAAAATTTATAGCGGCAGATTTGCCAACATTGCCCGCCAAATCCGTTGCTGTAAAAGTTATTGTATGCTCGGCTGCAACAATTTTACCAAGAGTGATTGTCCACTTTCCTCCCTCTCCATCAACTTTAAACGAACCAGCCAGCGAACCTAAGATAAAAACGACATTGGCATTTAATTCGGTAACTCCGCTGATTATGACATCTTCGTTTGACCCGTAGGCATCTTTAATGGCTGTGATGATTATTTCCGGAGGCAAGGTATCTAACGCAATGCCGGCTGAGACTGCATTAAACGCCGTCTTATCTTTGTTGTAAAATTTAACATAAACGGTTTTGGGTCCGTCTCCATAAATCAAAGTCCACACTTTTAATTTTTGGTAATTTTCAATAATCGCATTAGAAAAATCGGCAGTATTAGAAATTGCCATAAATTCTGTGTCCGCCCCGCCCTCTAATATAAGATTTACTGTTTGATTGTTGGCATATCGATTTCCATTATTTACGGTAAGTTTGAACTGACTAGAAAGAACTGCGCTGGGTGTGGGAGCGGGAGCGAGCGTGGGAGCGGGTCCGCCTGGCGATCTGGAGCTAAAATACCTCCAACCGGTCGAAACATTGCAATTGGCGCAGGAAAAACTAATACTTCCCCCGTTGTCCGCGCTAGCCGTGCCTGAAAATGAGCCCGAAGAGCTAATAGTTACTCCGTTAAAATCTATCCAGCCAAGCTGTTCTCCAAAGGCTTTTCCCGAAAGCGTTCCTTCTCCATTGTTTTTTACTCCGCCATTGGTTGGATTTAAATTGATCCAGCCGTAGTTATCCGACCAGGCATACCCTGTTAATCTTACATCGGTAATTTGCCCGCCGCATTTTGAGCAGCCAAAATTTATCCAACCTAAATTGGCGCCCCAGGCGTAACCTGAAAGAGACCCCAAGCTTGAAGCAAAAGCACCCTCCGCCGGCAAGAAGACAAAAAATGCAGATAAGATAATTAAAGTTATAAATAATTTATAATTCATTGGTATTTAATAAAGTTAAAACTCAAAACGCAAACCTCAAAACCACAACTCAAAAATCAAAACTATCTTTTGTTTTTCATAGTTAAAACGCTAGCGCTTAACATTTTTGAGATTTCATCAACTTCTTTTAAAAGTTTATTAATTTTATCTTCTTTATCTGTTTTTGCGGCATCTCTTAATAATCCTAACCAATATTTAGTTTCATTTGAAGATTTTAATGCGATTTCATAAAATTTTAGAAAATCTCTTTTAGAGCTTGCCGATTTTGCCTCAACTATGTTTGCCCCAATTGAAGTTGCAGATCTTAATAATTGATCAGTAATTACCCAAAATACTCTTTTTTCTGGTAATGTCTCCAATAAATGTATTACATCAATAGAGAAATAATAGCAACGATATTTTAAGTCAGATTTGAGTTTTGGGTTGTGATTTTGCATTTTGAGTTTTGAGATTTGAGTTAAGTTTTCCATTAGAAATTACGAATTATTTTTTTGTCTCTGTTGTCTTATTAGTCTTATTATCTTTTGCGGGTAAAGCAGGCAGAGCGCCAGAATCTGACGGGTTTGTTGGAGGTTGATCAGCAGTTGGAGGTTGCTGCGGTCCTAATCCCTCAAGCGCCTGTTTGCCGGCTTTTAAATTATCTAATATTTTCTGAATATTTTGGGCTTGATCTGGAGGCAACAGGGGTAAAAGCTTGGAAAATGTATCTACGGCTTTATCTTTTTGATTTTGCGAGTCTAAAGTCAAACCAAGAAAATACAACGCATCCGGGTAATTAAATCTAAGGGTTAGCGCCTGTTCAAAATCTGTCTCTGCCTTTTTATAATCTTTCTTTTGGTAATAGACCGCGCCCCTTTGTAAAAAATAATACGGGTTAATAGGATCTAATTCCATCGCTTTGTTATAAGATGTTACAGCTTCCGTATCCGCATTTTCAACTAAACCTATTAAATTTTGATAGACATTACCCCTTGCGGACCAATTGGCAATATTGTTTGGACTAAGGTCTACGGCTATTTTTGAGGCATTTAAAGCATTGGAAACCAATATTTGTATCTTCTTTGATTTCTCATCTTCTGAATCTTTATTGTTTTGCAGCTCGGCGCCCATATTAGCAAAATAGACTTGGGCTAATTGCCTAAAATATAAGTCTACGGCCGGATTGGCATTAGCGGCTTGTTCTAATGCTTTTAGTCCAGTCTCTCCTTGGCTTTTTTGCAAAAGTTTTATCGCTCTGACGTAACGCGCTTCTGCCGCGTATCTCTGTCCTTCTAAAAGCAAAAATCCTAAACCGAAAATAAAAATCAGCGTAAAAGCAAAGGTAGTAATTAGGGTCAATAACGACGATGGTTTAAGAGTATAGGTTTTTTCATTATTAAATATCAGCGCCACCAGCATTGCTAAAAAAGTAAAGTAGACAAAATCTAAGGTAAGGTTAGCGTTGTATAAAAAGTAAGCCAGGCTTTCTGCCGTTAAAGCCGTGACAATGCCCAATATCAAAAGATTTTCTTCTTTATCCTGCGACTGAGAGACAATAAAATACTTAACTCCATAAAAAAGCGCGCTGGCCATTAAAACCAGCAATGCCGCAAATCCCAAGATACCCGTGGTGGCTACGGTAGTTAACATCTTGGAAGATCCTGTGGTAAAATTAATGTTCCATAAGGGGCCTTGGTTAAAAATCTGGTCTTTATATTTAGCAAAGTTGTAGCTAAAAGTGCCGGGGCCAGACCCAAAGATCGGGGAATCTTTTAGGGTTTTAGAATCAATGGCAATATTGGATTTAACAGAGAGATAAATTTCTCCCGGTGTCTGCGGTATCCACTTAATTTGAGGGTTAAGAACGATAAAAAACAGCGAGAGCACTAAAAATAACATTGGTAAAAACATCCATCTGCCGTCAAAAAGGTTCCTCTTGATAATTCCCAAAATTACAATGAGCGCGGAGTCTACTAACACTACCCACCAAATAAACGTATAACCGACCAACAACAATAATATAAATGTAAGCGCGATATTTACGACAAATAAAAGGCGGAGGTACTTTTTAGAGGTGACGAGAAAGACAATAGATAGAGGAAGCAATAAGACCGCAAATAAAATTAGGCTCCCTACTTGGCCAACGGTGTTAAAAGCGATGTTTTTTGCAAAACTGAATGGAATTACATACCAGCCAAATATCTGAAAAAGGCCGTATAGCACTGCCAGAGAACCTGAAATAACTAATAGAATAAGCAACTGCTGAATTTCTTTTTTTGAAAAATTATTGCTGACCAAAAAATACACGATGAAAATACCGATTATAGAAAGCAAGCTTTCAGAAGTAGGTTGCGGCCAACCCCAAACGCTTCCGTATCGCATAACAGAAAAAACAGTTGAAACCAGATAGACTAAAAACAGGGCTCCGACAACAATATGAATTTTATTTACGTTTAAACTAAATTTTCCTGAAACTAATGTTTTTAGCATCCATGCGAACAATCCGAGAAAACTCAACAGCGTCAAAAGCGCCTGTTTGTTAAAATCCAAGGCATCGGAAGACCAGGGCGCAAAAAAAATAGGAAGCAAAAAGGCCAGTGAATAGATGCTGACTTTGACTATATTATCGCACAATGTAATAGTGAATGATTGTTCTTTTACCATTTTTAGCGCAATATAAAAATATCTTGCAAAATCTTTTTAGAGTTTGATGTTTCGGCTTTGCTTTGGTTTAAATAATACTATTTCCTAAACAACAGTATATCTGCCACCGGTTCTATTAGTCCTGCCGTTACCTGCGACATATATTGAACGTTCTGCATAAGTAAAGCCGTAAAAATCTGCGACCCTTGCGTCAAATCGTCTAAAGCGTCCTTAATAACGTTAGTGGTAGGTTGTATAAGAGAGACAGTAAAAATTTGCGACCCTTGCGTCACATTGGCTAAAGCATTCTTGACAACATCGGGTGTTATCTTAACGATAATCCACCCCGCAAAGTCTGCCATTTTTTCAAATAAAGTCGTGGCTCCATCTTTAATAAAATCTCCGGCTCTAACCACTGACGCTGTCTGTTTTGCCGGGGCAGGATTCAATTGAGTTTGAACTTTCGTCTCAATCTCCGCTTTCCCCTCTGTTTTTTTATCAGGCTTTGCCTTTTCCTCTGTTTCTTTTTCCTTTGTTTTTTTGTCAAGCTGTTGTTTAATCTGCTGAGTCGCTTTTTTAGCGGCTTCATCTGCCGCATTCTGGACCGATTCTGTCACATTTTTGATAATCTGGTTTACAGACTGCTGAGCGCTTTTAGCCCCCGATATAACCTTCTGAGTCTCATCTAAAATCTGCTTTAGCTGTTCTGCAGTTTCATTAGGCGCAGGCGCAGGTGTTGGCGTGGTTTGCGGCGGGAACTGACCCCCTACTATAACTTGCGCAGGCGCGTGCGCAACGACGTTGCTGCATTCTTTCTTAACCTTTACCCATTCGCCATCAGCAATCCAAGCGCAATATATCTCGCCGGTTGCCTTATCTTTTAATTGCAAGTTTTCAACATCTGCTGTTTTGATTTGAGCTTCTTTAACCGTAATTTTCTGGGCAACCAACTCTTGTAAATTGGCTATTCCGTTAACAATAATAAGACCCAAAGAACTAAACGCGTCTTTGACGGCGGCAACATTCTGACTAATAGTAGCGCCCATTCCGGTTGAGTGGAATCCTTCTGAAGTTGAAGTTGAAGGAAACTTCTTTTTACTGTTATCTCTTTCTCCGCTTCTGTCCACCATTTCATCAGTGGAAATCTTTTCGGCGTGAATAAATTCTTTGCCCGTTAAAGCTTCCAACGCTTGCACGGCTCCATACATATCCACGTTAATTCGTATATCTTTAACCGCGTTTTCAGAGGTAAATGACCATGGCAGAACATAATCCTTTTCCGGCGTAAAGAGAGTAAAATTATGGGGAGAAAGGGTGGTAACATTGCCCGCTTCGTCTCGCACTCTTAGTTCGCTTGAGGCCACTATATCTTCGGCATAGAGTTGGACCATATCTACCGGAGAACTGGCCGGAATCGTTCCATTCTTAATCCCCAGTACCCCGACGGCATTAGTGCCAAAAGAAGCTGTCCCGATGCCGACATTGCCAGCATTATCAATAACAACCCGTTCTGTTGGTTCAGCTCCAACAGCCGCAGTGTTAAATCTAATAACTCCGCCAACACCCGTTGCAGTGTCAGCAATGGTACCTGCTGAATCTATTGTAATATTGGCCGCTTCCTGATAGGTATTGACCGCCCCCACATAGCCATAGCCCGAGACCGTCAGTAAGTCATCGCCTGTTGTGATGACGGTTGGAGCGGCCACTGTTCCCCGAGCTTTGCGGGAGTTGATGGCGTAGGCAGTAGTGACCGCGCCTGCGTTAGATGGTTGCCATGCCTGCGTACCAGAAGCACCGATAAAACGCGAATTCTCAAGCTGAGTTACTGAAATACCTAACACACCAGCCGCAGGCCAAAATAGACCAGCATTTGCCGAAGTATTATCAGTCAAACCAATAGTACCAGCAGAACCAGCAGGGACATATATTTGAGTATCACGAATCTGTATTCTTTGAACGCCACCTATCATAACACTAATTTCCTGCGCTCCAGCAGTATCATAAGCAAACCCAGCGTTTGTACCATTAGCAAAACTATAAGCAGGAGCAGCTATGGTACCATTCGCCGCCAAAATCTGCGGCGCTGTTCCTCCTTGTACCCTAAACGCTTCTGTCATAGCTCCACCCACAGCCCTAGTATTAAATCTAATGATCCCGCCTACCCCAGTTGTAGTATCCGCAATAGTTCCCGTTGAATCAATAAGGATATTAGCCGCTTCAATGTATGTATTAGTTGCTCCCACATAGCCATAGCCCGAGACAGTCAGTAAATCATCGCCAGTTGTGATGACGGTTGGAGCGGCCACTGTTCCTCGAGCTTTGCGGGAGTTGATGGCGTAAGAGACGGCGTCGGCGGCTGCCTGCGATGGTTGGAATACTCCTGCCGCTATCCGAAAATTCTCTACGCCGGCAACGCTGGTCGCAAGCGTATTTGCGGCAGGCCACCAAATACCATCTCCAGTATTAGCGTCAGCGGCATGGCCCTGGAGCCCCGGAGACGCTGCCGTGCCTTTCTTAATTCTCATGCGATTTCTGTTTACCATCAACATACTATCGCCAGTCTCGTCGATAACCGTGAAATCATCAAGCGCGCCCGAAGTAATGAAAACCGCTCCGCCTGAAGCCCATAATCCAAACTGCGAGTTGCCGGCGAAACTATACGCTGGCACGAGGTTTGAACCGTTTGTCGCGAGAATTTGGCTCGTAGTAGGCGACACTGAAAACACATGATTTCCTCTTGAATAAACCGACAAGGGCGCCATCGTGCTTGCGGCAAGAGTATTAGCTCTCAAAAGAACCTGATTGGGGACTCCCGCGGTTGAAGTTCCTCCCGTAGCGGCAGTTGTTTCTCCGAAGGTAAAGGCATTAACACTGTTAGCAGTTAAAGCCCAGTTCCAGACTTGTCCGGAATTTGTCCCGTTGGCAATAGTACTTGTAGCCGTCGCGGCCGTAATTCCAGAGAGAGCGGTGTCAACCGTTGCCCAGGAAAGAGTCCCTGTGCCATTAGTTCGCAAAAACTGGCTTGAAGCGCCATCGGCAGAGGGCCAGGTGTAGGTAACGCCGCGCAAACGCGTGGTGCTGGATGCCGAACCGGTAGAAATCGTGTTTGCATTGAGCGCGTATCCTGAAGCAGTCATCCTCTGCCGCGGAGACAGGGTTTCAAATGATGAAACGCCCGTGCATGATCCGCCCGAAGAATTGGCAACCTCAATATTTAAAAAAGTGGTGTCGCTGTCGTGGAAATTGTAACTTAACACATCGCCGCCGCCTGCCGTGTCGCCGACCATAACATTGTAAATGCCGTTCTTCACATTCACCGTCATCGTGGAGGGCGTAAACGCCGGCCATACTTTGGTTCCTGCGCTTACGGCATCATACAAAGCAAAACGGAAACAATAATTAGTGCCCGCACTGCCGCCGAGCAAATTACTGGAAGCATCTAATAATCTGCCTTGATAGGAAATGAGTTGAGGGACGCCGGTGGCGGCAGAGGCAACGGAAATTCCAAGCGCTAAATTCCCCACTAC
>Ga0213870_1000088_pt1 | contig 45155 bp, 42 predicted proteins | sample WICALVC2017_Meta_FD_160119 | JGI IMG/M metagenome (GOLD analysis project Ga0213870, IMG submission 160119) | Freshwater microbial communities from subterranean cave lake in Wind Cave National Park, South Dakota, United States - WICALVC2017 | ecosystem: Environmental > Aquatic > Deep subsurface >...
ATACCCATACAAGGCGCTGGCACACCATTAAAAATACCATTGGCCAAGGGCATTTGTATCAGGGAAGATACAAGTCATTTTTATGCCAACAAGGCGATCACTTTATTGCCCTAGTTAGATATGTAGAGCGTAATGCCAAAAAGGCAAATTTATGCAAACTGGCCCAGGATTGGAAGTGGTCAAGTATTTATATGCGGGAATACGGATCGGCAGAACAACAAAAAATGCTTTCAGAATGGCTGGTTGGTATGCCAAAAAATTATTTATTATTAGTTAATGAAGAGCAAGCCGTTCATGAAGAAAAAATTATTGAAAATTCTATTGAAAAAAGTAATCCGTACGGTAATACTCAATGGGTGCAGTGGGCAATCAAAAAATTCGGGTTGGAGCAGACTTTACGTAGAGTAGGGAGGCCAAAGAATGGTGGCTGACCCCATTTCTCATGACCCCATTTCTCACATATTGGATAACCAAGTATTACTGGTCAAAGAAAATGGACGGCGGCAATCACGGCAACGGTAACGATTCTCAGATTTGGCTACTCTCCGTGACCTGCATCGAGGACAATGAATGTGCGTACCGAACAATATCTTGCGAACGAGCTTTTTTATTTGGCACTCACTCGGAATTTGCCTTAGTTTGTACATGGAATGAAATGATTTGTTATGAATAGTATTATTCATATTGTATCATTCTGTTCCAACTTCTTTAGTATACCCCGTACGGGGGTATTGACAGACATAACTAATATATGGTATCATTAACAAGTAGGGTAAAGATGGTCTTTTCCCTGCAAAAAGCACACAAAATACTCTATTTTTAGAGCGGCAACTCGGAAGCCGTAATTCCGATTGGAGGATCATCATGACCAATGAACGATATCTGAAACTGAAAGAAAAATACTTTCAGTACTCGGAGTCCGTGCCCGACACTGGTGAGTCGTTCACCGATGAAGCAGTGGCGGCTGGCATGGGTATCAGCATTGCAGAATATCACGAATGGGAAAAAGTCGAAGAAGAGGAATCCTATCGATTCTTAGGCCGGATCCTTTGAGGTCAGCCTCCGCAAGGGCGAATTGAAACACATTCGCCCGTACTTCAGAGGAATTTATCATATAGATTTTTCTGAAGTGGAGGCATGTCGCTTTCACCTGGCCGTCCGTATGGACGAACCAGTAGTTCTTTCGATTGACAACCCTTTTTCAGGAGGTGAAAAATGAGTAGGTTTACGTGCAGTTGCGGTTTCAACCAGACTGCGTACAGTTTCTGTCGCAAGTGCGGCAAAGAACTGCCCGAGCAGGTCAAGCGAAAGTATACACAGTCTTGGATCGAACACGACAAGTCACCTAGTTTCGTGCACGACGTGTGCCGCGACATGGGTGCTAATTTCTGCCCCCACTGCGGCGACAACCTGCAGCAGGTCGCGGAACAGCAGGACATCAGCCAATGGGTCAGTGGCCAGCTCGCCGTTCAGCAAGGGCAGCAGCTTCAGGCCAAGGAAGTTCTCCTTGTCCTTCTGCTCCTAGATGACAGCGGCTCCATCGAGTCCTCACGCAATACCCAGGCCGTCATCGACGGCTACAACGGCTTCATTGAAGCCTTGAAAGGTGCGCCGGGCCAGGTGCGGATCAAGACCATGTTTTTGAACATCAAGGTCGATCTGCCCTTCCAGCATCCCAACGAGGTGCAGCCGTTGACTCGGCAGACCTATCGTCCGACCGAGTATACGCCACTCTTTCTCCGCAGTACGCAGGCTCTCGACTCCGTCATCAAAGAGTCGCAGGACCTGGTGCGAGAGGGAATGGTCGTTCGAACGATGACCTTCATCTTCACCGATGGGGGCGACAACCAATCGAAAAGCATTAACGCTTCCCACGTCAAGATTATAGTGGATGTGATGCTCACGACGGGCACTCACGTGGTCGGCGGATGTGCGGTCAACGACGGTTGCACCAACTTCTGGAAGGTGTTCGCTTCCATGGGCATCCCCGAGCAATGGGTGAAGGTGCTCAGGAACGACGCCGCTGAAATCCAAGAGAATGTCTCACAGATGGGAACGATGGCCTCTCAGGCCAGCACGTCCTATCAGGACTTCCAGAAGACCAGCATGACTGGTTTCAGCAGGGATGACGACAAGAAGTAATGTCAATCAGATCGTTGCAAAAGGGTTCTCGTGAACCTTTAGCCCCTAGTAGCATGAAGCAAACGGGGCTTTTATCTTGTATAATTTTGTGATAATCTACTCCTTAATGGAGAGTATTTCTTCCTCAATAGCGGTTCTAATTTGATCTAACCCTCTCCGCCAGTTGGAACTTTGCAAGCGATAAGGCTCTGCCTCGGCGCGCTTTGCGCGGCTCGGATTGGGCGGGCGGGCAAACGCGGCTCCGCCGCGAAAATTCCAAACCGCCAAAGAACCGGTCGTGCCAAAAGCAGACCCGCCTCTGGCGGAAAAACAAATCGGTTCAAATTATATTTTGGAAGGGCAAAAGAAATTTTTTCATAATTTTATTGTACTGGCTATACTGGTAGTATGTTTTATATACCCGCATTCTGCATACGCGCTAAACATTGCCGCGCATATTTCTGACCAATCCACCGAGGTTATCGGTGGCGACCGACTGTACTTTGAGGTTGAGATCAAGTACCCGGAAAATCCTCGTCGTAAAGACCTGCGCATTGAATATCAGATATTGGATGACGGGCGAGTTATTGACAGCGAAAAAGTTCTGCGGACAGTGGAAACACAAGTATCTTTTTTGGATTACATCGTTGTGCCCCAAAGCACTAAAAGCGGTTTGAAAGAGCTCAATGTTATCATCACCGATTATGAGGATTTGCACAAGGAAGTGTCGGCCACGTTTAAGGTCTTGAAGGGCCGCAACCAAACCGACACCTATTTCTTTATTCTACTCGGCGCGATCTTGCTGGTGGCTGTATTAGTTATTATTCAGATCAGGGCGACGAAGAGGCGCGCTTGATAAATAAAGAGTTTCCTTTTATTTAGATTTTACCTTTATAACTTTTATATCAGAGTGTCCACAATGTGGCGGACGAATACAGGCTATGCATTGAAAAAGTATACGATTTTTGCTATGTTTGTTTTGTGAGCAAAGAAAGTAAGGACTCATATTTCTATACTATGGAGTAGCATATTATGGCAACAATTCACAAAAAGGTTTGGCGAGAATATTTTGAGAAAATAATTTCTGGTAGGAAAAGGATAGAATTACGTCTTGCTGATTTTGAAGTAAACGAAGGCGACACCTTAGTTTTAGAAGAATGGGATAAAAATAACAAAGAATATACTGGAAGAAAAATTGAGGTTGTTGCTACTTACATTATCAAAACCAAAGGCCAAAATTTTTGGTCGACAGAGGAAGTTGAAAAATATGGTTTTCAGATTATTCAATTTGAACCAAAAGAAAAATAAATTATGGCAAAATACGATTCAACAACCAAAGACAATAAATGTATTTTTTGTGAAATAGTCTCCGGGAATATTAAAACTCCAGGGTTATTTTGGGAAGACGAAGAATTTATGGCCTGGCTTGCCATTGATCCTAACACAGAAGGTTTTACCTGTGTGGCGCCTAAAAAGCATTTTAGAAGCGATGTTCTAAAAATGTCAGACGAAAAGCTGCAAAATTTCATTATCGCCGCTAAAAAAGTTGCCAATGTTTTGGAGGATTATTTTGAAGATGTCGGTAGAGTCGGTTTGATTATGGAAGGGACTGGAATAGACCATGCCCATGTAAAATTGGTTCCTATGCATGGCACTGAAAATTTAAAAAGAAAGAAGTGGAGGCAAGTTTTAAGTGGCAAAGAATTTTGGTTTGATAGGTACGAGGGCTGGATTTCTTCCGGAAGCGGCCCTATGGCCAATCCAGAAGAGTTAATGAAGCTTGCTTTAGAATTAAAAAAGCTGAGTAAAAAATGAAAAAAATAATTTTAGCATCGTCATCTCCAAGAAGGAAAAATCTGCTTTTACAGATTGGTTTAAAGTTTGAAGTGGACCCAAGCAGTTACGAAGAAGACATGAGTTTAAAAATGGACCCGAAAGAATTGGCGGAGTTTTTGTCACAAGGAAAAGCAAAAGATGTGGCTCATAGGCACAAAGATTCAATTATTATTGCGGCTGATACCTTTTGCGTTCTTGACAAAGAGCTCCTTGGCAAGCCACAAACGAAAGAAAAAGCTAAAATTATGTTGCAGAAACTTAGTGGTAAAGTGCACTCTGTAATAACTGGTTTTACCATTATTGATACAGAAACAGGAAAGCAAATTTCAAAATCAGTAGAAACAAAAGTGTATTTCGAACGTATTCCTGAACAAGAAATCGATGCTTATGTTGCCTCGGGCGAACCGTTGGAGTTTGCCGGAGCCTATGCCATACAACACCTTGGGGGATTATTTGTAGAAAAAATAGAAGGGGATTACTTCAATATTGTTGGGCTTCCCGTGCTGCCATTAACCGTAGAGCTTAAAAAATTTGGGGTTAGTATTTTATAAATTTTTTATCAATAAATAAAAAAATCAGTTCTTAGTTGCTCTTAAAAAATAATGTGAAAATACATGAAAACTAAATTATTTGGGGATAAAAAAATAATAATAAGAAAGATCGATAAGCTGGATTTAAAGAAAGCTAAAAAATTTCAAGATTTTATAAACTCTTTAACCAAACAAAGGGCTCATCTTTTGATTAACGAAAAGATGACCATTAAAGACGAAATTAAATTTCTGGAAGGTGTAATAAAAACCACCAAAAGCAAGACAAAGGTTTTTTTGGTCGCAGAGCATGACGATAAAGTAATAGGCACTGCAAGTGTAGAATTGGAAAAATGGAGGAGAAATCATATAGGAAAACTTGGTATTGCAATAAGAGATGGTTACAGGGGAATGGGTTTGGGGAAATACTTAATGTCTGAAACTATTAGATTGGCTAAAAGGGAATTAAAGCCGAAACCAAAAATGATTCAACTTGAGGTGTATGTTAACAATAAAATTGCCATAAAGTTTTATAAAAAGATGGGTTTTAAAACCGTTGGTAAAATACCCAAACAGATTCAGTATAAGGGAAAGCTAATAGACGAATTTATTATGATTCTATATCTATAAAGTTAAACCATGAACATCGAAGTTGAAATAAAAATAGCCATTGATAATTTTGAGGAAATTAGGGAGAAAGTTTCCACTATCGGCAAACTTATTAAATCAATCCATCAAATCGATGATTATTATAATCCAAGTCACAAGGATTTCTTAGGAAAAAAACCTCAGCCTACGGAATGGTTAAGGTTAAGAACCAATCCCGACAAAGTAATCTTTGAATATGACAAGGCCGTAAATATGCAGGCAGATGGCAATTATGAATATGCTGAAGAGTACGAAACAGCAATTTCCAATAAAGAGGAATTTATAAAAATCTTAGAATTCTTAGATTTTAAAAAAGCAGTTACCGTTGATAAACAACGGGAATATTGGGACTGTGGAGATTTGGAAATAGCTTTAGATAGAATTAATAATTTGGGAGATTTTATTGAAGTAGAAGCAAAAGGAAATTTTGACAATATCGAAGAAGCAAGAAAAGCATGTCTTAGTTTCTTAAATAATATAGGCATCAAAAACGCGGAGCGAATTGAAATAAAAAAAGGATATCCGGTTATGCTTTTGGAAAAGAATAGCAAATAATTTAAATTACGAGAGTCGGTAGCGTGGAAATGGGGCCAGCCGCCATTTATTTAGAATGGTAAAGAAAATTGAGTGTTATTTACAGAAAAAAGTAATAAAAGACATCCTTACAAACTTGAGAATGTAAGGATGTGGTGTATAATGAAACTATGACTAAAATAAAGACGGCGACTAAAATAAAGACGGCTGAACAAATGGAGCGGCATCTCAAGGGCGTGGCAAATCATTATCGCATTGAGATACTGCTTTTGATTGCAAAACACGACAGCATAACACTGGAGGGAATTGTTGAGACGCTCGGCGCCAACGGAAAAACTATCGGCGAGCATACGAGGCGGCTTTATCAAGCTGGACTTATCAACAAAAAATACCGTGGCAAATTTGTTGAACACACCCTTTCGCCCTACGGCAAAACTTTTGTTAGTTTCTTACAATCATTTCAAAAAGTATAGCGTAAAAACATCCCTACAAACTTGAGAATGTAAGGATGTTTGTTTCCTGAATACAGATAACGATTTATGGAAATATTTTACATCGCACTTCTTACCCTTGTCGCCGCCGCCATTGGCACGATCACTGGATTCGGGACGTCCACGCTCATGATCCCAGTCTTGGTGATATTTTTCCCGCCAGTAGAGGCGATTTTTTTGGTGGCCATAATCCATTGGTTCGGCAATGTTTGGAAAGTTGCCAGTATTGTAAGTACCGGCAACTTTCAACGGAGAGAGGCTGTGGTAAGAACCCACTCCCAGAATGACCGTTCCGCTCGCAGGCGGAAACCCGCTGGCTTTCGGGAACTGCCTTAGGGTCCCACCCCCTCCGCCAGCCGCCGCAAGTGGCGGCCGACAAAAGTTTTTTTCGGTGGCGACATTGAGAAAATCTGTCTTACAAAATAAATTTAATCATCCATCCGCCCAGACCAACCAAGAGCAACCCGATGGCCAAACGCATATACCCCCGATATTTTTCGCGCCACATTTCAAATTTCTCCGTCTGGCCGCCGCGATGAATCAAAAAAAGAATAACCACAAGCGGAAGGACAAAAAGGAGATTATATATTACCAAGAGAAGAAAATTGTTTGCGGTGAGACCGGCAAGAGATATCAGCGCTAATACGCCGAGATATACCGCTCCCGTACAGGGTAATTCAACAAGCGCCACAAAAACACCAAGGAAAAAAGAGGTAGAGAGCTTTCCTGTAATATGTCGAACAATCATTTCAATGCGCCTACCAGCTGATGGTAAAATTCCCAGAGATAGCCCCTTGCCATAGAAAAAGAAGTCCTTGATTTCCAGTAAGCCGAAAATGACCAGGATAATTCCTATTCCGACATAAGCCCCGGTGCTCACTCTGCCTAATTGACTGATAACGGGAAGAAGCAGTAGTCCGGCTATGAGATAGGTAATGAAAACACCGCTTACGTAGGTGAGGCCGTGTAAAAGCACCAACCGGCGAGAATGAAAAGATTTGAAGAGATAGGCAATTAAAAAAATCAGCACCCCGAACGCGCACGGATTGATGCTGTCAATAATAGCCGCTCCCACTAAAATGGGGACAGTTAAACTTGTTACTTCCATCCCGTTAGAGGCAGGTCGCGGTCAGCCCGCGTCTTGCATATTTAATTTTGTTTATAATATGACTGCGATTCATATCGTTTCAAACCCCGTTTAAACCGTGACCGCGGCCTCTAACGGGATCCATACGATTATGATCTGTCTAACAAAAACGGCAGACGTTTACCGGTTCTTCTTTTCCGCCAGAGGCGGATCCGCCTCTGGCGGACTTCTCCCCTTTTTCTTTTTTGTATTCACCGCAACAGGTTTGACAGCAGAAACTTTTGCCGTTTTCTTCAACGCATTGCGCGCAGTCCTTTTTACTGCACCGCGCGCATGTTTTTTTATTTGTATCGTTATCCATCCCGTTAGAAGCAGATCGCGATCAAATGATACGATCTACTATATTTATCATTAATGTTTTAACTACGATATACGAATAATTATGAATCCGATAGGCGATCGCGGCTTCTAACGGGATCCATAATGTTAGTATAGCTTATTTTTAATAAACAGTCGACCTTTTTGAACTAGCCCTCTCCAACGGGAGGAAATTTGATGGGATTTTGGCGAAGTTCTTTTTCAACTTCTTCCACTGACCGCTCATCAAAGACAAAAAGAACAATATCCTTATCTTTCCACTCGTAATTTCCCCAATCAGGACGCAACACCCCATTTACAAAAACTTTCCATGCGGCCGCCAAACTTCGACACTTATCACCGTCTTTTTTGTTGAGCAGGCTTTCTTCCGTAATCGGAAGTTCGAGGGTTTTAAAAATTAAATTGAGGGTAAATGGAGTTGGTTCGGAAAATTGCCTTTTCTCGGCATCAAAGGGGATTTTATCGTGCCAGTGGATAATGTTTTCATCCCCGTGAGTGTGGTCATCCGCGAGAGGCCCTTTGAATTTGGGCAGAACATATTTCTCGTTGCAAATTTGTATCGGGACGTTGATATGAATATGCGCGCTCCAGAAACATTGTTCATTTGCGCAGGTGAGTACTCCATCTTGGGCAATGCCGCTTCTCTTATATTCGATAAGCGAGTAGGCTAAAAAGCCGACTAAAGCAAGCGAAATGAGGACGATAAACAAATTCTTTATAAATTTTTTATTTTGAATCATTGGTAAATTTTAATTTAATTACCGAGCAAATTTTTGGCAACAAGGCCGATAACTAAAATCCCTAAAAAATTAAGAACAAATGAGGCGGGAATAAAAAGTGAGGTCTTAGTTTTCGAAAAACCCATCATTGCGAGTCCCAGTTCATCGGGCAATGGCGAGGCAATTATCAACGCACCAAAAAAGAAAGTCAGCCACCTAAAAGATTTTAGTCGGACAATAGACCGAAACCTGCCATTTCCTGAATTTCTAATTAAACGTAAAATGTCTTTTCCAAATCTATCTCGCATAAATCGAAAAATAATCAAATCTCCGCACAAAGCACCGAGACCGCCAAAAATTGCCACAAGGAGCACAGATTGAGATGATTGAGCAATTTCACCAAGCGCGACAATTGCGGGAACAGTAGTGAAAATGGAAGTAAAAAACATACCGGCAATAAAGCTGTCCAGAAACCACAAATCCCGCGTTTGCTTTAAAATTTGTTCGATTGCCCCTGTTTTGATCAAAATAATCGCAACGATAACGCTTAGAACGATTATGCCAATGTCTTTTGCCAGGTTATTTTTTTGATTTTCCATAAAATTATTTAATCAAGTCCTCAATGGTCACATTCAACGCTTTGGCGATTTTGCTCACCACGAAAACTGACGACTTCTTAATAACTCCCGTTTCAATCTTGGTAAGCGTTGTATAAGCCATATCTGCCTTGCGAGCAAAATTGTCTTTAGAAAGCTCTAATTTTTGTCGTAATTTCCTTATTTTCAATCCGAGTTGATTATTTTCCATATCTTGATAACATAAAAATGTTGCTATATTTCAGTTTCAGTTTTATACTAACAAATATGAGGACTTTTCTCAATGCCGTGTATAAAGACCCAGTTTTAGACTCGTAAGGAAATGTGGTAGTATGCGTAATGGTTTGATGCGCCAGTAACTGATCTTTTTGCCACTGTATCATAAATTGTAAGTGAAAATTATTTAAATTATAAATTTAAGCATTACTCTTCTCTCGCTATTGCTATTCCCCAAATTTGTTTTGCCCCTGCCCCTTTTAAGATACTGGCGCATTCTTCCATAGTGGCCCCAGTGGTGTAAACATCGTCCACTAAAAAGATTTTCTTACCCGCAATTTCAGTTGTGTTTTTTATTGAAAAAGCATTCTTTACATTTTCTTCTCTTTTGACTTTCGATAATTTTATTTGCGGCAGAGTTGATTTAGTTTTAATAAGTATATCTGTAATCATTGGAACTTCTAAAATTTTTGAAAGCTCTTTAGTTAATTCTTCAGCTTGGTTGTAGCCGCGATCTTTTAGTTTCTTTTTTTCCAGAGGGATTGGGATTAAAACGGAATTTTGCCATATTTCTTCTGTATTGTTTTTAGCCAAAACTAAATGCTCTATCAAAATTCCCGCCAGATCCCTTGATAGGATTTTTAAGTATGGCTTATATTTGAATCGGTAAATTAATTTTTTGGTCAAAAATTTTTCCTTATAAGGCAGGGCAAAATACAAGCCCGAAAGTTTTTTATCAGAACATTTTCTGCATTTGCCATTGCCGCTATTTTGTGGCGGCAGCCGAAGGGGATTTTTACCGCATAAACAATAATTATATTCAGAAATTTCCAGAATTGATTTGCAGTCTTGGCACAAGTAAGTTCCTTCCTTATTGCAACCCAAACAAAAAGAAGGGAAGAACAGTTCCAGTAAAAAGTTCTTAATTATTTCTTTCATTTTATCCACAATACAATATTTTTGACAAATAGTGTATAATGAAATAGATTATCAATACTTAATTTCCAATACCAAATTTCTAACAAGATGCCAAATACTAAAATTTCAAAATTAGACATTTAATAATTAGAAATTTTATTAGGAATTAGATATTAGAAATTAGAAATTTTCCTTTACATGTTCAATCCTTTTAATATGATTTTTTCAAAGAGGATAGTAGGGGTGGATATTGGCACTTTTGCAATTAAGATTGTAGAGCTTTCCAGTCGGGGAAAAAATAAGAGATTAGAGAATTACGGTTATGCCAAGTCAAGCCTTCTCCCTAAAAAGCCCTTGTTAAATAAAAAAACAGAGAGCGCGGTTGTTGAAAGCGGTTTTGCCGGTTTGGCAATAAGAGAAATTTTAGACGAGGCAAAAATAAAAACCAAAGCGGCAATTTTTTCTATACCTGATTTTTCCACTTTTTGCACTTCATTCGACATTCCGCCAATGACAGAAAAAGAAATTCCCGAGGCAATTCGTTATAACGCCTCCCAATACATAACTTTACCTATTTCGGAAGTTACTTTAGATTGGCGTATCGTATCAAATGCTTTGCCTGGCAATGATGCTTCAATAAAAGTATTTATAGTGGCTATTCCAAATCAGGTCGTTCAAGAATACCAGGCAATAGCAAGGGATGCTGAACTTGAACTTTACGCATTAGAGTCGGAAGTGTTTGGTATTACAAAAGCCTTGGCTAAAGATAACAAAAAAACCATATGCGCAATGGATATAGGCTTCCAAAGCTCAACGATGAATATTATTGATCAAGGTTTTTTAAAGAGAAGTTATAGCTTTAATTTTAACAGTAATCAGTTAATTAATGTCTCCTCTTCTAGATTGGGCGCGAAAGATAATTTGAATTATTTAGAGTCAACGGTTGAAAAAACTTTTAATATTTCCTTAGTTGATTCGCTTTTGGCAGAATTAAAAAATATTTCTGCTGAGTTTCTTCAATCGGAACAAAAACAGATTCAGGAAGTTTATTTAACCGGAGGGAGCGCCAATGTGCCGGGTCTAAAAGAATATTTTTCAAAAGTATTCAATAAAGAAATATCTATTCCCAACTGTTTTTCAGGATTTTTATATCCTCCAATCCTAAAAGAGTCACTTTTGGAAATGAGCCCTAGTTTTTCTGTGGCAGTGGGAGTGGCTTTGGATGGATTAGAGATATAGATTACTTTGTTGTATAATAAATTAGGTGTTAGATATTAGGTGTTAGATAACGAAACCAACACCCAACACCCAACACATAGAATCTAAGAAATGGTTTTTAATTCATCATACCAATTAAAATATAAAGAATCTTTATGGATAGATGTAATTTTTTATTTTTTGTACGCCCTAATAATAGCAGTTGTTTTTAGTTATTTTATTCTTATGGTTAAGGTTTATATTGATAGTCAAGCAGTAAATGAGTTAGATAATAGAACGGCTAATCATGAGTTTAGCCAACAGAAAATATATGAGAAAGAAATTTTAGATTATCAAAAAAAGATAGATAACTATAGCGCGATCGTTAGTCGCTATAAGATTTCTTCAAATATCCTTAGTTTTATAGAACAAACGACCTTGTCAAATGTTTGGTTTTTGAGTCTTGATATGTCTCAGTTGACAGATGAAATCAAATTATCCGGCCAAGCAGAAAATATGGAAGTGTTGGGCCGCCAGATTCAGGTTTTTGAGAAAAGTCAAGATTATATTAACCATATAAAAGTTTTTAATTCTGACATTGAACCGTCTGGAAAAGTTAGATTCATATTAAATCTTTCTTTAAACCCTAAAATTTTTAGTTATAAACCAACTATCTAACATGAAAATATTTTAAATTAATAAGGCTACGAAATACGAATAACATACGAATATAGGAAAACTTTTTCGTATATTCGTAAAAAATTCGTAATTCGTAGAGAAGCGAAACGTTTTCTATATTCGTACAGAATTCGCATTTCGTAGCTAAATTATGGAAATAAACAAACCCGTTGCCATAATAATTCTTTTAATCATTAACTCAATTTTAATTTTCCTTTTTATTGTCCCTAAATACCAAGAATCTAATGAACTACAAGCAAGTTTAGTAAAAAAACAGGCTGAATATGACGGCCGATCCGATTATTCTGTAAAATTATTAAGGATTCTTAAAGATATAGAAGGCAGAAAAGATACTTTAGAAAAAATTAATAGCGCCTTGCCGTCTGATTTTTCCCTTTCTCCGGTAGTCTATTTTTTACAAAAAAAGGCGACAGAAAATCAATTAACCGTCAAATCGATCATATTTCAGTCGCAAAACCTTCCAGAAATTTCTTCACAAGTCCATGATTATACTTTGCCGGCGACCAAAGAGAAAGAAGTTAAGAATGTTACCTTGGCCATTAATTTATCAGGCAGTTACCAAGGTTTTAAAAATTTCCTTTATTCTTTAGATAAATCGACTCGTTTATTCCAAGTAAGTAGTATTTCCTTTTCATCGCCGCAATCTTTATCAGGGTTAGCCTATTCGCCAGTTGAGTTTCAAACCTATAATTTTAAATTAGAGGTAAAAGTTTTCACTTATTAAATTTGAAATTTGAAATATAATCGTGTCAAAAATTTACAGCGTAAATTTTTGACTCCGTACCATTGAAAATTCAATTTTAAGCAGATTTTAAAATTGCTATGGCTATAGTATTTATATCGTCAAAGAAAAAACAAAAAATATTTCTTGGTATTATAATCGTATTTTTGATGTTAATTTTATTTATAATTCCATTTATTATTTTTCTTCCCTGGTTTAACAATGAATCTAAAAGTGTTTTTTTACAAGAAACTTTTAAACCAGATATCAAAATAAACTTCAATACTATAGATTCAGATCAGATTAAAAATTTAGAGCTATTTTCCGAAGCAGGAAAAGAATTTACTTATATCGCCAATGATAAAAACGGGAAACAAGTTATGGGAAAAATTTCAGCGATCAGTAAAAATGAAGTCCAAACCTTTTTAGAAAAAATGGGCTTTAAGGTTTCTAGTATAGAAGAAACAAGTATTATTATTGGAAGAAAGGAACCTTTTGTCCCATATTAAACTATAAAATATGAAACATAAAACATGAAACATAAAAGACGGATAAAAATGTTTCAAGTTTCAAGTTTCAAGAACGATGAATCTAATTCAAGAGTTACATAAACAAGGATTAATAAGTGAACAAAGAAAGAATGAGTTGCAAATAGAGGCGGAAAAGACAAACAAAACAGAAGAAGAAGTTATATTGAAGAATAATATTATTGACGAAAATTCTTTATTTGGACTAAAAAGCAGGATTTCAAAGATTCCTCTCTTAAAACCCGCCACACAAGAAATTCCCCTAAATGTCTTAGAGTTGATATCAGAGGAAGCCGCAATGAATTATAAAATGGTTCCTTTGTTCAAAAAGGATAATCTTATTAAAGTGGGGATGGTCTATCCCGAGAATGTGTTAGCTCAAAATGCCTTAAGATTTTTGAGTCGTAAAGAAAATTTCATTTATGAAATTTATCTAATAACTTTTTCTGACTTAAGTAACATTTTAAAACAGTATAGCAATTTAAAAAGAGAAACTAAAAAAGCTTTAGAACAATTAAGCAGAGAAAAAAGCGACATTTTAATTGCCTTAAACAAAGGTTCGGCTTTTGTCAGTATGACCGAGGAAGCCCCGATTATTAAAATGGTTTTGGTTATTTTGCGCCATGCGATTGAGGGCAACGCTTCTGATATTCATATTGAACCTAATAAAGAAAAACTTAATGTCAGATTTCGTCAGGATGGAATTTTGCATTTAAGTCTTTTCTTGCCCTTGAACGTTCATCTAGCCATTATCTCCCGCATTAAAATTCTTGCTAATTTAAAAATTGATGAGAATAGAATTCCCCAAGACGGCCGATTTTCAGCTAAAATTAACAATAAAGACATTGATTTTAGGGTTGCCACTTTTCCGACCCTATATGGAGAGAAAGTTGAAATTAGGGTTTTAGATCCAGCAGAAGGATTAAAATCTTTTGATAAAATGGGTTTGGGTGTAAGAAACCTTCAATTAATACAAGACGCCATAAAAAAACCCTATGGACTGATTATATCTTCTGGTCCAACTGGTTCTGGCAAGACCAGTACTTTGTACGCTTTTTTAAGTACCTTGAATAAAGAAAGTGTAAATATTGTTACCATCGAAGATCCGATTGAATATTCTATAGATGGCGTTAATCAGTCTCAGATTAAACCAGAGATTGGTTATACTTTTGCTGATGGTTTAAGGCAAATTTTAAGACAGGACCCCAATATTATCATGGTTGGAGAGGTCAGAGACGAAGAAACCGCTAATTTAGTTATTCATTCTGCTTTGACTGGTCATATTGTTTTATCTACTCTGCATACCAATTCAGCGGTGGGTGTTATCCCAAGGTTAATTGATATGGGGATAAAACCATTTTTAATTCCTTCTACCTTAAAGATTGCTATTTCCCAAAGGTTGATTAGGACTCTTTGCGAGCATTGTAAAAAGAAAGTAAAGATCAATGAAAAATTTAAAAATTATATTCTTAAAAATTTAAATAATTTACCAATATCTGTAAAAAAGGAAATGAATATCACTTCTTCTTTATCTTATATTTATGAGGCTAATAGTTGTGAATCATGTAATTTCAAAGGATATAAAGGGAGAACCGGTCTTTTTGAAGTTTTGTCTATGACAGAAGAGATCGCTGATATTATTTTAAAAAACCCAGTTGAAAATTTAATTCTCAATATGGCGCAAAAACAGGGAATGTTGACAATGTTTCAAGAAGGTATTCTTAAGGTGCTCGCCGGCGAAACCACCGTAGACGAAATAACAAGAGCCACAGAAGAAAAATAAATAATCAACAAATAGCGAATATATTACGAATTTACGAATTCGTAAATTCGTAACTGATTCGTAAATTCGTTGATAACGAATGGATTACCTGCAAAATTTTAAAAAATTTTTAGATATTGCTATTAAAAAAAATGCTTCTGATCTGCTTATTTCAGTTAATCATTTTCCAATGATAAGAATTACCGGACAATTAGTTCCCTTGCAAGAAAAAAAAATTACCCCTGAAGATTCTAAGGGTTTAGCGTTTAGTTTGATGGATGAATCTAAACAACATAAGTTACTTTTGGAAAAAGAAATTGATTTTTCTTATAATTTTGAGGGCAAGGCAAGATTTAGGGTCAATGTTTTTTTTCAGAGAGGCAGTATTAGCTTAGCTCTCCGTCTTATTTCGCCAAATATTAAAACTATTGAAGATTTATCTCTGCCATCTATTCTGCATGAATTTACAAAAAAATCACATGGCCTTGTATTGGTGGCTGGCGCCTCTGGGCAAGGCAAATCAACCACCCTAGCCGCTCTTATAAATGAAATAAACCATACAAGGTCCGTTCATATTATTACCATTGAGGATCCAATAGAATATGTGTATGAGAACGACAGGGCGGTGATAGAACAGAGAGAAGTCTTATTAGATACCAATAGCTTTGCTGGCGCGTTAAGATCTAGTTTTAGACAAAATCCTGATGTGATTATGGTTGGAGAAATGAGAGATTTAGAGACAATTTCCACTACCATAACCGCGGCTGAAACCGGTCATTTGGTCTTTGCCACTCTGCACACTAATTCGGCGCCTCAATCAATCCATAGGATGATTGATGTTTTTGGAGCAGAACAGCAAAATCAAATCAGGTTTCAGTTAGCCGGATCTCTTTTGGGGGTAATTTCCCAGAGGCTGATTCCGAGAATAAGCGGGGGATTTATACCTGCTTGTGAAGTTATGATCTGTAATACCGCAGTATCTAATTTAATAAGAGAAAATAAAAACCATGAAATACCAATAGTCATTGAAACTTCTTTAAAAGAGGGCATGGTTTCTTTAAACAGGTCATTGTCCGACCTTGTAATAAAAAAAGAAATATCTTTAAAAGATTCTATCGATTATTCTTTTAATCCGTTAGAGCTTAAAAATTTATTGCGATAAATTTTAGTGAGTATTTTGTAGTTAGTAGTGAGTAGACTACGAACTACAAACTACAAACTACAAACTAAAGGTGAAATTTAATTATAAAGCCAGAACCAGAGACGGCAAAATGGAAACAGGAATAATTGAGGCTTATTCTAAAGAAGTTGCGGCGACGCTTTTGCAAAAGTATAATATATTTGTTACTTCTTTAGAAGAAGAGTCAACCAAAGAATTTTTTTTAAAGAAAATAGAGTTTAGCAAAAAAGTTTCAAAAAAAGACCTGGCCCTATTTTTTAGACAATTGTCAATGATGTTGGAATCTGGAGTTCCTGTGGTGCAAAGCCTTACCAGTTTAACCGCTCAGACTAATAAAATCAGTTTTAAAAAAGCAATATTAGGTATTTCTGGTTTAATAGAACAAGGATTTCCTCTTTCAGAAGCCTTTGCCACTTATCCTCAAATCTTTGATAATTTTTACATAAATTTAATCAAGTCCGGAGAAGCTTCTGGTAAAATTGCAAAAGCCCTATATTATGTTTCAGATCACTTGGAGAAAGAGAGCGATATTATAGCCCAGGTAAGACAAGCAATGGTGTATCCTATTTTCGTAATCTCCGTTCTTTTTGTGGTAGTTGTCATAATAATAGTGCGCCTTATTCCTAAAATTGCAGATCTTATCCAAGAAACCGGCGCTAAACCATCACCTTTTACTCTCATCATTTTAAATTTTTATAAATTTTTAGGAAATTATTGGTGGATTTTAATAATAACGTTGTTGTTATTGGTGGTTTTTGCAATTTATTATTTTAACACAAAAGAAGGCAATAAAAAATATGATAAAGTATTTTTAAAACTGCCATTGATTAAAGAATTTTTAAAGAAAGTTTTTCTTGTTAGGTTTTGCAGTAATATTTCTTCTTTGCTTATCGCGGGAGTTTCTATTAATAAGGCTCTAAAAATTACAGAAGATACTGTTGATAATATTATTTACAGAGAAATTGTCTTTGAAATAGGAAAAAAGGTTTCTGAAGGGGAAAAAATGAGTCAGATTTTGACAAGACATCAAGATTATTTCCCTTTTTTTGTTACGCAAATGGTTAAGGTGGGAGAAGAAACGGGTAAATTAGATAAGGTATTAATTGAGGTAGTAAACTTTTATCAAAAAGAAATTAAGAGGAGCATAGATTTATTTTCAGCTCTTTTAGAACCCATTGTTATAATACTTTTAGGCATTATAATAACCATATTAGCAATTTCTGTATTTTCTTCAATCTATGGAGTGGTTGGAACAATTTAAGCCAGTCCCGTTAGAAGCCCTATTCGTTGAATTGGCAGTCTCAATTCGGTTCAGTTCAAGTCAATGTTAGCTTCTAACGGGGTAAGCCTGGGCGATCGAACTCCCCCAAAGTTATCTCTTATATTACTAATCTTTTAAGTTATCCACATATCCACTATTGTCTATTTTTTAATAAGGTTTACAATTACTAATACTAATGACTTTGGATAAAATAATGACAAAATATAAAAGGTCGAAGAGGTAAAAATTTATTTCAATAAAATGAAAAATTCAAAAGGTTTTACTATTATAGAATTATTGGTAGTTGTGGCTATAATTGCTGTTTTAGCCGCAATCGTGTTAGTTAATGTCACTTCTTATATAAACAAAGGTAAAGATGCTGCTATTCAAGGAAATATGTCCAGTATGTTGGTAAATGGAGCGGTATATTTTGATAATAACGGTAATTACACTAGCTTCCTTACATCTGCCGGCTATACAGCTCCTGCTGATGCCGCTAAAACTGCTAACGGTGGCACTGTGCTTACTGGTGTTGCTACTTCTACCGCATGGTGTTCCTGCTCTCCATTAAAAACTAGTGGAACATTCTGTGTTGATTCCACTGGTACCAAGAAAACAACTGCTACTGCTTGCGCTACAGAGTGTCCTGCTACCGCTGCTTGCATATAGTTATTAATAGTTTTAGTTGTAATAAATTAAAAAACACCTTAAAAAAAAGGTGTTTTTTAATTCGTAAAAAAATGATAGAATAAATTTGTTATTAAACTTTGTATCACGATGAATTTTTTAATTAATTTTTTTGTTTTTATTTTCGGTTTAATCATCGGCAGTTTTTTAAATTGTGTTATTTATAGATTAGAAAAAGAGGAAAAATTGACAGGTAGATCTTATTGCCCCGATTGTAAGCATATTTTAGAATGGCAAGATTTAATTCCTATTTTTAGTTTTTTATTTTTAAGAGGTAGATGCAGATATTGCCATAAAAAAATATCAATTCAATACCCTTTGGTAGAAATATTAACCGGGTTAATATTTCTACTAATTTTCAATTTTCAATTATCAATTTTCAATCAATTATCAATTACCAGTTTTATAAATTTAATATTTTTATTTTATATCGCCAGTTCCTTAGTAATCATTTTTGTTTATGATCTAAGATATTACATTATTCCAGATAAAATTTTATTGCCGACTATTATAATATCATTTTTGTATCGTTTTTTTGAAAATTTATTTCGTTGGATATTAATTGAAAATTGGTCATTGAAAATTGAAAATTTTTATCCTATTTTTAATTATCTATTAGCCTCGTTAATTGCTTTTGCCTTTTTTCTATTTATTTTTCTCATATCAAAAGGTTGTTGGATGGGTTTTGGAGACTGCAAGTTGGTAATTCTTTTAAGTCTTCTTTTAGGTTTCCCCAATATCTTATTAGCCGTATTTTTGAGTTTCTTTTTCGGTGCTATAATAGGACTGGGATCTATTTTTATAAATAAAAAGGGATTAACCTTGTTAGAAGTTAAACGGTCTCTAGGGGGATCCCTAAAAAATAAACTTCTAACGGGGTTAAAAAGTCAAATACCATTTGCTCCATTTTTAATTACAGGAACATTTGTAGCGATGTTTTGGGGTCAAGAAATTATTAGTTGGTACTTACATTTTTTAATATTTTAAAAATATTAAATCACACGACACATAATATGGAGAAATGATTATGTTAAACGATCCATTATAACCCTAATAGTAGAGCAAAATTCATTACGGGGCGGGAAAAATGTCGTCGTTTGTTTTATGTTTTATGTTTTATGAGTCAAAGAGGGTTCACAATTGTTGAGTTATTAGTTACCATTATTATTATTGCGGTCTTTATCGCTGTTATCGTTTCTAATTTTACTCAAATTAAACTTCAATTTGCTCTTTCAAGAGTCAGTTATAAATTTGCCCAAGATTTAAGGAAAGCTCAGAATTTTGCTTTGACATCTTTGGAATATAAAGATTCATCTGGAAATATTAAATCGGTGGATGGATACGGAGTTTATATTGATTTTGATAATTTAGGCAACAAAAAATATATTATATATGCCGATATAATCGGTAACCAACAGTATGATATCTATAATGCCTTAGATAATTTTTTAGACGTCATTGATTTTACCTTAACTGAGCCGGGAATAATTATCAAACAAATAGATAATGTTTCTGGCAATAAAGTAAGCATTAATTTTAATTCGTCTAATCTTAATACAAAAATAACCCAACTGAATCAAGGTCAAAATAATGTCAACATTGTTTTTGCGTTGGAATCTGATTTAACAAAGACCAAAACCGTTTCGGTAAACACTTCGGGTTTAATAGAAGTTAAATAATATTATGAAAAATCCTATAATACAAAAGGGGTTTACAATGGTCGAACTGATAATTACCATTGCTATTTTGTCGTTTGGGATAATCGGAGTTTATAGCGCTTTTTCTCCCTTTATTATGTCAACCAATAATATTCCCTTTCGTTTTACCGCGGTTTATTTAGCTCAAGAAGGTTTTGAAATAGTTAAGAATATTAGAGATAATAATTTTATTGATAAAAAAACGTGGTCTTCAGAATTGATGAATTGCGCTTTAGGATGTCAGGCAGATTATAAAACAGGAACCTTAACCCAAACTTCTTTAAATCAGTTAAAGCCCTACGATCCCAATAACTTTTTAAAATTAAATTCAGATGCTTTTTATAGTTATGACATAGGCCTTGACACTAAATTCAAAAGAAAAATCACTATTAACCAACCATCAGAAATCACTATTACCCACCCATCAGGAATAGATACTTTAAAAGTTAATATTCAGGTTTTTTGGGATTATAACGGGCAACAATTTAGTTTTGAGACAAAAGGAGATTTATATGATTGGTACTAATGCAAAATCAAAAATCAAAAATTAAGAATCAAAAATCAGGAGGGGTTACACTAATAGAGTTAGTCGTTGTTTTGGCTATATTTATGATTGTTATGGTAATCACGGTTAGTATTTTTATATCTATGGCAGAGCGCCAAAAGAATATATTAGAAGAACAAGAAATTTTAAACCAGACGAGCTATGTTGCAGAATATATGTCAAGAACTATTAGAACAGCAAAAATAGATGAAGTAGGCAAGTGTCTCTCAAATAATTTTATAGGATATAACTACTTATTAACTCATTATAATTTAAGCGAAGGATTTTATCAGGGAATAGAATTTATTAGCGGCGATGATGTTTGTTTAGAGTTTTTCCTTGACAGTGACGGAGTTTTAAAGGAGGTAAAAAATAAAAACACCCCACAAAGTATTTTATCAAGTAAATTTACCATAAAATATCTTAGATTTATTATTAACGGCGACAAAACTCTGCAAGGGACTTCTAAAAACGATTTAGTCCAGCCGAGAATAACCATGATTTTAGATATTATTACTCAAGAAACTGGAGGTCAAAAAGAAAGAATATTTCAAACAACTGTTTCCCAAAGAAATTTAAATATTGAAAATAGCCCAACTATAAAATGACATATAATTGCCAAAAGGGAGTATCTCTTATAATTACTTTTTTAATAATGACAATAATGCTTGCCATAATTTTGAGCATAAGCACAATTTTATTTAATCAAACTAAAATTATAAGTAATGTGGGAAGTTCATTATCATCATTTTATGCGGCTGACAGCGGACTAGAAAAAACCTATTATCTTAAAAAAGTGGCTGATAGTTTTTGTAACATTTGTGCTGTTTGTAGCGATTGCGCCAATTGTGCTCTTACCCCGCTTACCGCTAATGGTTGCCTGATATCTTCTTGTAATAATTGTAAACTTACCTATAGTTCTACTTTTGATAATAGAACTTATGATATAGATGCTAAAATAACTACTAATTCATCTGACCCCATTATTTCTGTTCTTAATATAAATTCTAAAGGAGATTATAAAAATACGATAAGAGTCATAAACTTAACCCAAATCCAGACCAAGGTTTCTTCGGTTCCAGTTTATAGATTATATAATTCTCAAACTGGAGATCATTTTTATACCACATCAGACATTGAAAAGGATTCTGTCGTTAGAACAGGTTATATGTATGAAGGAATTGGGTTTTACGCCTTTGACAGTCAAGTTTCTCTTTCGGTTCCAGTTCATCGATTATATAATTCCAAAACTGGAGATCATTTTTATACCACATCGGCCATTGAAAGAGATTCTGTTGTTAGAACAGGTTATATGTATGAAGGAATTGGGTTTTACGCCTTTGACAGTCAAGTTTCTTCTTCGGTTCCAGTTTATAGATTATATAATTCTCAAACTGGAGATCATTTTTATACCACATCGGCCATTGAAAGAGATTCTGTTGTTAGAACAGGTTATATGTATGAAGGAATTGGGTTTTACGCCTTTGACAGTCAAGTTTCTTACTGAAATAGATATTTTGCCAGAGCCCATCTCTAGGGTTAATTAAAAAAAATATGAATATAAATCAGGCGCAAGAAAGAATAGAAAAGCTAAAAAAAACTATTAATTATCACCGCTATCTTTACCATGTGTTAGACAAGCAAGAAATTTCGGAGGCCGCTTTAGATTCTTTAAAAAAGGAACTTTTTGATTTAGAGGAAAAATATCCTGAATTTATAACACTTGATTCGCCGACGCAGAGAATAGGGGGCAAGCCGCTAAAAGAGTTTAAAAAAGTGAGGCATTTTAAAAAAATGCTTTCTTTTAACGACGCTTTTTCGAAAAAAGATATGCAGGATTGGTTAAAAAGAATTTCTAAACTTTTGACAGAACAGGAAAAAAATCAAATAGATTTTTACTGCGAATTAAAAATTGACGGTTTGGCAATTGAACTTGAATATGAAAACGGAATCTTGAAACTTGGTTCAACTCGTGGCGATGGGCTAATTGGTGAAGATATTACCCAAAACTTAAAAACCATTGAAACAATTCCTTTAAAATTAGATGATAAAAAAGATATTTTAAAAGGATCAAAAAATTTAATTGTTCGCGGAGAAGTTTTTATTTCAAAGAAAGAATTTAAAGCGATAAATAAAATTCAGCAAGAAAAAGATTTACCGCCTTATGCAAATCCGCGCAACATTGCGGCAGGTTCCGTCCGCCAGTTGGACCCCAAAATAACGGCTAAAAGACACCTCGATTTTTTTGCCTACGATATAGTTACAGATTTAGATATTGAGACCCATGAACAAAAGCACCAAATTTTAAAAGAGTTGGGGTTTAAGACGAATCAAAAAAATCAGTATTGTAAATCAATGGAGTATATTTTTCGTTTTTATGAAGAATGTCAAAAGCTTCGTGAAAAATTAGATTATGAAATAGATGGAGTCGTTATAGTTATCAATAACAATAAAATTTTTGATAAATTAGGAGTAGTTGGCAAAGCCCCCAGAGGAGCTATTGCTTTTAAATTTTCTCAAAATCAATCTACCACTAAAGTATTAGATGTAAAAATTCAAGTTGGCAGGACGGGAGCCATGACGCCGGTAGCGATTTTAGAACCGGTACAAATTTCTGGGATTACCATAAGTCGCGCTACTTTGCATAACGAAGATGAAATAAAAAGATTAGGTTTGAAGATAGGGGATACTGTGGTGGTGGGTCGCGCCGGTGATGTCATTCCAAACATTATAAAGGTGTTGCCAGAATTAAGGAATGGTTCAGAAAAAGATTTTATAATATCTAAATTCTGTCCCAGTTGCAAAACTAAATTAGAAAAATCTAATACAGAATCTTTGTGGCGATGTTTCAATCCAAAATGTTTTGCCCGTCAAAGAAGGACATTTTACCATTTTGTTTCGCGCGCCGCTTTTAATATAGAAGGGTTGGGTCCTAAAATTATTGATAGGTTGTTGGATGAGGGATTGGCGCAAGACCCGGGAGATTTATTTTCTTTGAAAGATGGCGACTTGGTAGAGTTAGAACGGTTTGGCGAAAAGTCGGCGGAAAATTTAATACAGTCAATTACTGAGAAAAAAGAAATTCCCTTGCCGCGGTTTATCTATGCCTTAGGAATCAGGAATATTGGCCAAGAGACGGCAGTTGATATAGCAGAACATTTTAGGTCGTTAGAAAAATTATGTCAGGCTAAGATTGAAGATTTTGATGCCATTGCCAACATTGGCCCCATCGCGGCAAGATCATTATATGAATGGTTTAAGGAGAAGGGCAACGTAAAATTTTTGGATAAACTTTTTAAGGCGGGAGTAAAAATAAAAAATCCACCTAAAAAAGAAAGAGGTAAACTTGCGGGCAGTATTTTTGTATTTACGGGAACGTTAGATTCTATTGAAAGAAATCTGGCAAAAGAAAAGGTCAGGGGGTTGGGCGGCCAGATCTCAGAATCAATTTCTTTGAAGATAGACTTTGTTGTTAGAGGCAGAGAACCTGGGTCAAAATTAGATAAAGCCAACAAACTGGGATTAAAAATTGTTGACGAAAAACAATTTCTGGCAATGATTAAATAAACCCACATATAACATAATATCCGATTTAATGAAACTTAAAATTTAACTCTATACCCTAATTTCCGCAGCTGCGGAAATTAGGGTATAATAGGATATGTAATAAAAGAATGAAACTTCCAATAACCGACCAATTTTTGTGGGATTTGTATTATGCTATACCTAGTACAGAAAAGGTGATTGATTTTATATTAAACCCTCGTGCAACAAAGATAAAATTTATATCAGACCTCGGAGATCCGACTTTTGAGAGGTATCGCAAAGAAAGGGGCGCAAAAAAATTCGCCAAACTGATATATTATCTCAAGACAAAAAACTATATAAGAGTTAAGAACTTAGAAGGGAAAAGGGCTATTATGCTTACAAAAGAGGGCATCAGTAAAGTACTAAAAGCAAGTTTTATAATGGAAGAGAAGAAAAGAAGGAAAGATGGCAAATGGCTGATGCTGGCTTTTGATATGCCCGCAAGAAACAAGAAAGCAAGAGAGCTTATGAGGAGTATTTTACGCGACTTAGAATACAAAATGTTTCAACAAAGCATTTGGATAACTCCCTATGATGTTTCAGAAAAAACGGAAAAACTTTTGCAATTCTATAGTTTAGATAAATATGTTAGAATATTTTTAATAGAAGAAATATAATATACCCTATTTCCCACAGCTGCGGGAAATAGGGTATACATTATTATTTTGAAGGCAAAGATATAATATGGCAGAAATAAAAGGAGAATCACAACCAAAAACAGAACGTGAATTATTCGTTGAACAAATTGAAAAAATGTTTGAACAGTTTGTTGAGGATTTAGAGAGGTTAAAGAAGTATTTCGGGGAAGTGTTAGAATATGGAAATTTGTTGAGAAGTATTCATCAGCCAGAAGATATAGATAGGATAGAAGGTATATACCCTGAAATGATGTGGCAGATATAATATCCAGTTATGAACCAATGATTTATAAATTAGATAATGAAATTAGTGAATTATCTAAAAAAGAAGTAATTTTTCAATTACTCGGAATTTAAAAAATTACACAAATGGGTTTTTATATCAGTCATTTTAAAAAGTTGGATTGGTGGCTTATTGGGTCAGCGGTTTTGCTGACTGGTTTTGGATTGGCTGGGATTTATAGCGCCTCTCTCGCCAAGGGAGATTTTTTAAATTTCCAAAAACAAGTTATTTTTTTTGCCATAGGATTTTTACTAATGCTGGCCATAAGTTTTTTTGATTATAGAATTTTAAGAAATAATTCTTATTTAATTTTAGCGCTTTATTTTTTTTGCTTAATTTTATTAGCAGGTCTCTTTTTTTTCGCGCCGATTATCAGGGGCACACGAGGTTGGTATAAAATTGGTTTTTTAACGTTAGATCCCTTTGAGCCGATAAAAATTGTTTTGATTATTTTGCTAGCAAAGTATTTTTCAATGAGGCATGTAGAAATGTACAAATTGAGGCACATTTTAATTTCGGGATTTTATGTTTTTTTGCCGGCGGTTTTGATTTTTATGAAACCAGATTTAGGCGGGGTTATTATTTTGGTATTGATGTGGTTGGGAATTTTAATTGTTTCTGGCATTAAGGTAAAGCATTTTTTAGTACTTTTGTTGTGTTTTATTTTGTTGGCAGGATTTTCTTTTAATTTTTTAATTAAAGATTACCAGAAAGAAAGAATTATTTCATTTATTTTCCCCTATGATGTTCTTGGAGGATCATGGAGCCAAACGCAAACCAAAATAGCAATTGGTTCCGGCCAAATTTTTGGACAAGGCGTCGGCAAGGGTTCTCAAGTGCAGTACGGATTTTTGCCAGAGCCCCACACTGATTTTATTTTTTCTGTCATAGCCGAAGAGTGGGGGATTATCGGAGTTTTTATTTTTTTTATTTTGTATTTAATTTTAATTGCTCGTATATTAAAAATAGCCGTTGAATCAAATTCAAATTTCCCGCGTCTTTTTAGCGTTGGTTTTGTAATAATGCTCATTGTGCAATTTACAATAAACATTGGAATGAACCTTTCAATGCTGCCGGTGGTAGGTATTTACCTTCCTTTTGTCAGCTACGGCGGTTCTGGCCTTATAGCCAATTTTGTTTCCCTCGGTATTTTGCAAAGTATTAATGTGAGAAAATAGGCCAGAAACTATTGACAAAATTTTTAAAAGGAATATAGTAGAAAATGTATTTGAAATTATTTAAAAAATCCCTAGCTAAAAGAGGATTTTTAAATGATTTCATTTAGAAAAGAAGAAGTGATCACTTTATTCTTCACTCAGTTAAATAATCCCGCCTTTTATAAAAGGGCTGGGTTAAAATCTTTCGGATTTTATTTAACGGGGTAAATAGAATTTAAAACCCTTGCCTTTGGTTGTTTTTTTCGTGCAACTATTTTTTTGTTTGTAAATAGGCGAGGGTTGTACCCTAACATACTTAGGGTATTTTGCGTTTTTGAAATTAAAAATCAAAATGCAAAAATCAAAAATTAGGTATTAAAATTTTTTTGATATATTTTTAGTCTTTAATCTTTAATTTTTGATATCATTATACGGCTGAGATAATACGAAAAGTATGCAAAGCATATTTTCGGCGCTCGTTCGGAAAATAATATTTTCACTCGTCCAAATAAAATTCGTTTTATTCAGACTTGCTCAATATTATTTTTCTCACTCCCTTGAAAATATGCTTTGCATATTTTCGGCGCTCGTTCGGAAAATAATATTTTCACTCGTCCAAATAAAATTCGTTTTATTCAGACTTGCTCAATATTATTTTTCTCACTCCCTTGAAAATATGCTTTGCATATTTTCGGCGCTCGTTCGGAAAATAATATTTTCACTCGTCCAAATAAAATTCGTTTTATTCAGACTTGCTCAATATTATTTTTCTCACTCCCTTGAAAATAAAAAACTTTTCGAAATCTAAACTTTCTTTTATCAATCCCCATCTTTTGCAAATGCAAAAAGAGAGTTGGAGGGATTTTACGGAAGTTAAGGTAAGGGAGCTTTTTTCTGAAATATCTCCCATTGTAGATTATGCTGGCAAAGAGTTTGAGCTATGGTTTTTAGATTATAAGCTCGGTAAGCCAAGTTACAAAAATAGTCTTGAGGCCAAAAGAAATAATGATTCTCTGGAAGTGCCTTTGAGGGTTAATATAAAGTTGGTTAATCTAAAAACAAAAAAAGCAAAAGAGCAGGAAGTTTTTTTGCTTGATCTTCCCTTTATGACAGAGAGGGGAACTTTTGTTCTAAATGGGGTAGAAAGGGTAGTGGTATCTCAACTTATTCGTTCTCCGGGAGCATTTTTTACCGCAAGATTTTGGCGCGGTAAAAATTATTTTGGGGCCAAAATAATTCCCAATAGAGGCGCTTGGTTAGAATTTGAAACGGAAGAATCTGGTTTTATTGGAGTTAAGATAAACCGCAAGAGAAAGGTGCCTGCCACTACTTTACTTTTGGCGTTAGGTTTAGACAATATAGATAAAATAGAAAAAGAGTTTAAAAATGTTGATACTGGAGAAATAAGATATATTAAAGAAACCCTAAAAAGAGATCTTTGTAAGAATCAAAAAGAGGCCTTGGTGGAAGTTTATAGAAGATTGAGACCAGGAGATTTAGTTACTCCAGATACCGCGCAAGATCTTATTTTTAATATGTTTTTTAATTTTGATCGATATGATCTATCAAAAGTGGGAAGGTGGAAAACTTGGCAACGTTTGCCAAACTTAAATACATCTAAAAAGCCTGCTCGCAATGCTTCAGATAGCAATGGAGGCTCAGATATTGAAAAGGAAGATAGAATTCTAAAGATAGAAGACCTCGTTGAGGTGGTGAAAGAAATTATCAGGTTGAATAATAATCCGGGAGCTAAAGCCGATCAAGTTGATCATTTGGGAAATAGAAGAGTTAGGACTTTGTCTGAACTTTTACAAAATCGTTTAAGGGTTGGTTTGATGAGGATGGAAAGGATTATTAAAGACAGAATGTCTACCTTAGATCCTTTAACCATTACCCCTATTCACCTTATAAATCCAAGGCCCTTAATGGCAGTGGTTAAAGAATTTTTTACGGCATCTCAATTTTCCCAATTTATGGATAATGAAAATCCCCTGGCTGAATTAGAGCATAAGAGGAGGTTGACTACCACAGGACCAGGAGGGCTTACCAGAGAAAGAGCTGGATTTGAGGTGAGAGATGTGCAACCTTCGCATTATGGCCGTATTTGTCCCATTGAAACCCCAGAAGGTGCTAATGTTGGGTTAGTTGGTCATTTGGCTTCTTTTGCGATAGTCAATCCTTATGGTTTCATTGAGGCGCCGTATTTTAAAGTTAAAAATGGCAAGGTAACCGATGAGGTTCATTATCTTTCAGCTAAAGAAGAGGAGGGGCATATTATTGTTCCAGCCGATGTTTCATTGGATGAAAATAGAAGAATTCTCCCGGAGATACCGCCCGACCGAGTTGAGGCAAGAGTAAAAGGAGAGCCAGATGAAATTGAAATTTCTAAAGTTGATTTTATAGATGTTTCTCCAAACCAGTTTATTTCAGTAGCTACTTCTTTAATTCCCTTTCTACAAAACGATGATGCCTCAAGGGCGCTAATGGGTTCTAATATGCAACGTCAGTCTGTGCCTTTGATAAGGGCCCAAGTGCCTTTAGTAGGCACGGGGAGCGAGGAAATTATTGCTCGTGATTCCGGTCAGGTTATTTTATCTAAAGCCAATGGAGTCATTAAAGAAGTGGATGCCTCGCAAATTAAGGTGTTATATGATATTAACGGCAAAAATATTGAGGAAGATTATGAACTTCAAACATTTGTGAGAACTAATCAATATTCTTGTTTTCATCAAAAACCAATAGTTAAAAAGGGACAAAAAATAAAAAAAGGAGACATTTTGGTAGATGGCGCCGCTATTAGTCAAGGGAGATTAGCCTTAGGCAGAAATATATTGGTCTGTTTTTTACCTCTTAGAGGTGGTGGTTTTGAAGACTCAATTGTTATTTCAGAAAAATTGGTAAGAGAATTTGAATTTACTTCTATTCACATAGAAGATTTTACTTGTGACATGAGAGAAACAAAATTAGGTCCCGAAATTACAACTTCAGATATTCCCAATGTCGGAGAAGAAAAATTAAAAGATTTAGATGAGGAGGGAGTAATAAGGGTGGGAGCAGAAGTGGGGCCTAATGATATTTTGGTAGGTAAAATTTCCCCTAAAGGGGAAGCCGAGCTAACTCCGGAAGAAAGATTATTAAGAGCTATTTTTGGGGAAAAGGTAAAAGAGGTTAAAGATACCTCTTTGAGGATGAAGCATGGCAAGAAAGGAAAAGTGGTGGGGGTTAAGATTTTCTCGCGCGACTTAGGACATAAATTGGAGCCTGGTGTTATTAAAAAGATTCAGGTAGAAGTTGCCGAAATGAGGCATGTAAAGGTCGGAGATAAATTAGTGGGACGTCATGGAAATAAAGGAGTAGTTTCAAAAATTCTCAAAGAAACAGAAATGCCCTTTTTAGCTGATGGCACTCCGATTGATTTAGTGTTGTCTCCGCTCTCAGTTCCATCAAGAATGAATATAGGGCAAATTTTAGAAACTCATCTTGGCTGGGCAGCTAAAAAATTAAACTATCTAGCAGTTTCTTCTCCATTATTAGGCGCTAATAAAGAAGATATTAAAAAAGAATTGAAGCTGGCCGGTTTGCCAGAGTCTGGTCAGGTAACTTTGTATGACGGTAAGACAGGACTTCCTTTTTCAAGACAGATCACTGTTGGCTATATGTATGTGATGAAATTGATTCATATGGTTGACGATAAAGTTCATGCCAGGTCAATTGGTCCCTATTCTTTAATTACCCAACAACCATTAGGAGGTAAGGCGCAATTTGGAGGCCAGAGATTTGGAGAAATGGAAGTATGGGCTTTGCAGGGGTATGGCGCGGCCCACACTCTGCAAGAAATGTTAACCATTAAATCAGACGATGTTATAGGCAGAGCTATGGCCTACGAGTCAATTTTAAAGGGTGAACCAATAAAAAATCCCAATATCCCAGCTTCATTTAATTTACTGGTAGCCGAATTAAAATCCCTTGGTATAGCTGTTGAAGTTAAAGAGAAGCCTCGTTTGGAAAAGGAAGACAGGCGGGATAATAGAAGAGAAGACAAAAAGTAATCAAAAAATCCGCTTAAGTAGCAAATCTTTTGATACGGAGACCGGTGGAGTTGAACCACATTCTAAATGAATAGAACCTATTGTTTATCAGGCAAAGATCAGAACCTTCTGATTTCAACCTCCAGAACCTCCGCAATTTCAATATTATCATGGGAAAACAAAAAACAACACCTCTAGTTAAAAAGATGTTGTTTCTGGTCCTATTTCTAGGATGTGACTTTGCCTGATAACTATATCCATTATAGCAAATCAAAAGGTCTTGTCAACCCCGTTAGAAGTCTGGATAAAGTAGAACATATTTTGTGAGTTAAATGTTCATGAATGAAATGAATTACAATGAGTAAGTAAAAATTATTTTTCAAAAAATAATTTTTACTCAAGACTTCTAACGGGGTCAATAGCTAAAAATTATGGAAAATTATAATAACCCATCACAACCAGTCTCACCAGGGGGAGATGGTGCGAGGGCAAGAAAATCAATCTTAAAATGGATATTGTTATATGTCATAATCGGCGCTGTTGCGTACGGCGCAATTTATTATTTTTTATTTAACAAAAATGGATATAATTACAACACGCAAAAATATCAAAATAATTATCAAAACCAAGACAGTGATGTCAAAGACTGGAAAGAATATAGCAGTGAAGAGGGGGGATTTAGTTTAAAGTATCCAGCTGATTGGACCATAGACGATAGAACTGGTGAAGGGTCTCTAGAATACGGACCTCCTAAAAGTGTAACTTTTTTAGGCAAACAAGGAAGATTACAAGTTGATTATGGGATAGGATTTGGAGGTGCGTGTGAAGAAGGTTACCAGCCACTTTTAATTGGAAGTGAAAAATTTGATGTTTGCCATTCGATACTAAATAATGCTGAACATTGGAGCGTAGCTGCTAAAGACTTTGGAAAATTTGGCATCGGAATGTTTGTAGATATCAATAAGCCATATATACACAATAGAGATTTCATGTTAAAAATTCTTTCCACTTTTAAATTTACCCCGAGATAAATCCTTCGGATTTAAACAGGTCAAGTAAAGTTTTCAAAATTTCAAATTAAATAATTTTAAATTGATTTCAAATTTCGAGTTTTAAATTTCAAATCCTTTTTAACATTTTGTCATTGGGATTTGATTAGAAATTAGGAATTAGAAATTAGAAATTTTCAATGAGAGTCCTAGACTTAGAATCAATAAGAATAAAAATTGCTTCGCCCGAGGAAATTTTATCTTGGTCTCACGGTGAAGTCATAAGGCCTGATACCATAAACTATAGAACCCAAAAACCAGAAAAGGAGGGACTTTTTGACGAAAAGATTTTTGGACCGGAAAAAGATTATGAGTGTTCTTGCGGTAAATATAAAAGGATAAGGTATAAAGGAGTGATTTGCGATAGATGCGGGGTAGAAGTTACCAGGTCGCAAGTAAGAAGAGAAAGAATGGGTCATATAAAGTTAGCCACCTCTGTTTCTCACATCTGGTTTTTAAGGGGAGTGCCCTCAAGGATGGGATTAGTGTTGAATAAATCTTCCCAGCAACTGGAAAAAGTTATTTATTTTTCATCATATATTATTACTAAGGTTGACGACAAAGCTCGTCAGAGGATTTTAGATCAGGTAGAAAATGAATATAAGAAAAAAATTAAAAAAGAGAAAACAGAAATAAAAAAACAGGAATTAAAACAGTTAAAAGAAAGAGTAAAAGAAGAAATTTTGGAAATAAAACCTTTGAGAATTTTGTCTGAAGTGGTATACCATGACTTATCTTTGAAATACGGTGAAATGTTTGAAGTTGGAACGGGCGCTGAAGTAATTAAACAATTATTTTCTACCATTGATTTGGAAGAGATGGTTAATGAATTAGTGAAAGAGAGTTCAGAATCCACCCCAGCAATGAAGAAAAAAGTTTTAAGGAGATTAAAGCTTTTTCAGGGAATGTTAAGAGCCAAGGTCAGGCCGGAATGGATGTTTATTGACGTGCTGCCGGTGTTGCCTCCAGATTTAAGGCCAATGGTTCAGTTAGATGGGGGCAGATACGCTTCCTCTGATCTTAATGATTTATATAGAAGGGTAATCAACAGAAACAATCGTTTAAAGTACCTTATTGAAATTTCAGCTCCGGCAGTAATTGTCAGGAATGAAAAAAGAATGCTGCAAGAAGCAGTTGATGCTTTAATTGACAACGAAATGAGAAAGGGGGTTACCACTACTGCCACCACCGGAGGCAAAAGACTGTTAAAATCTTTAGCATCGATGCTGGCGGGCAAACAAGGAAGATTTAGACAAAATCTTTTGGGTAAGCGAGTTGATTATTCTGGCAGATCGGTTATTGCCGTAGGTCCAGAACTTAATTTTTCTGAGTGCGGTTTGCCTAAAACCATGGCTTTAGAAATATTTAAGCCGTTTGTCATAAAAAGAATTATAGATAAAGAATTAGCCTATAATATAAAGGGGGCAGCCAGATTGATTGATGAAAAAAATACTGAAGTTTGGGCAATTTTAGAAGAAATAGTAAAAGATAAAGTCGTTTTGCTTAACAGGGCTCCAACTTTGCATAGATTGGGAATTCAGGCTTTTCATCCAATCCTGACAGAAGGAGAAACCATAAAACTTCATCCTTTTTGCTGCGAGGCATTTAATGCTGATTTTGATGGGGACCAAATGGCGGTTTATCTGCCTTTATCAGAAGAATCCCAAAAAGAGGCTAGAGAAATTATGCTTTCCTCTCTTAATCTTTTAAGGCCGGCTACCGGACTTCCAGTCATAGGGCCATTCCGCGATATTGCGCTCGGATGTTACCTTTTAACAAAATTAAAAGAGCCAAAAGAAGAAACTGCCTTAGCTAAAGCTGCGACGTCCAAAGTAAAAATATATTCTAGCAACGAAGCGATTACCGCTTATGAGTATGGATTTTTGGGGCTGAATGACAAAATTAACCTTGTAAACCCCAAGTCAAAAGATGGCGAAATAATCGAGACTTGTGTCGGTCGCCTTATTTTAAATTCAAATTTGCCAAAAGATTACCCTTATCTCAATAAACTCATAGAAAATAAGGGTCTGAAAGTTTTGGTGAGAGATATTATTACAAAATATCCTGGTCGGGAGTCTGTTGAGATGTTAGATAAAATTAAAAATATGGGTTTTGAACAGTGCACCTTATCTGGGATAAGCTGGGGTATGGACGACTTGGTAGTTCCTAAAGAAAAAGAAAAAATGCTTAATGAAGCAGAGGAAGAAGTGGAAAAAATTGATAATCACTACGAAAAAGGGCTTTTGTCTCAAGAAGAAAAAACCTTACAGAAAATTTTAGTATGGCAAGGGGTAAAGACCAAGCTGGAGGTATTATTAAAGACCACTTTGCCTGAAGATGGTCCCGTATTATCTATTATTAATGCCGGAGCTAGGGGTACTTGGGCTCAACCCGTTCAAATGGCGGGTATGAAGGGCCTTGTCAATAATCCTGCCGGAGATATTATTGAATTGCCAGTCAAATCTTCCTTCGCCGAAGGATTTAATGTTTTGGAGTATTTTATTTCTACCCACGGAGCCCGTAAGGGAACTGCTGATACTGCCTTAAGAACTTCTTCAGCTGGTTATTTAACAAGGCGTCTTATTGATGTCAGTCATGATATAATAACTTTACAAGAAGATTGCAGAGACGAAAAGGGGCTTTTGGTTTCAAAGAAAGATGCTGATGATATAGAGCAGGATTTTGTTTTTAAATTAGTCGGTAGAGTTTGCTTGGAAGATGTGGTTTCAAAACAGAATGATAAAGATATTCTGGCGGAGCCGATTTCATCTGGTATTCTTAGTAAATCAAGAACAAAGTCGTCTAAGATTCTTAATGAAGTTAGGACCATTGTGAAAAAGGGAGAAATAATTACTTGGCAGCAGGCCAATCAAATTACTAAAAATGGGATTGAAAAAGTTTTGATTCGTTCTCCTTTGACCTGCAAAAATGCCAGAGGAGTCTGTCAGCAATGTTATGGTTGGGATTTATCAAGAAACCAACTGGTAAAACTAGGAGAAGCAATTGGGGTAGTGGCGGCTCAGGCAATTGGCGAACCAGGCACCCAGCTTACCCTAAGAACCCACCATTTGGGCGGGGTGGCTGGCACTGGCGATATTACGCAAGGATTAGGAAGAATTGAAGAAATTTTTGAGGTAAGATCTCCTAAGGGTGAGGCCGTAATGTCTTTAACCGAAGGTGAAGTTTTAAAAATCGATGAAGAAACAAAAATAATAACTGTTAAACCAGTAAGTAAAAAATCTTCTTCCTCTGCGGGCGGGGGCGACAAGAAATCAGACCTCATTGATTATAAGATTCCCAATAGGGTCGCTATTTTGGTTTCAAAAGGAGATAACGTTAAAGAAAACCAGCCTTTGTGCCAGGGCAATTTGGATCTGAAAAAACTTTATAAATCGGCCGGTTTAATAAAAACCCAGCTTTATATTTTAAAAGAAGTTCAAAGAATTTATGTCGGTCAAGGAGTTGATATTCACGATAAGCACATTGAGGTTATTATCAAAAAAATGTTTTCAAAAATCAGGATAAAAGAAGAAGGAGATTCAATCTTTGTTAAGGGAGAGGTTGTTGATTGGTTGGTATTTCAACAGGAGGTTGAGAGGTTAAAAAAGTTAAAAAAAGAACCTGTAATTGGAGTTCAGATACTCTTGGGAATTTCAGAAGTGGCATTATCCTCAGAATCTTTTTTGTCAGCCGCTTCATTTCAACAGACGTCAAGGGTCTTAATTAAAGCAGCCCTAGAAGGCAAGGAAGATAAGTTAATGGGTCTTAAAGAAAACGTAATTATTGGCAAACTTATCCCGGTGGGAACAGGATTTAAACCTAAATAGAATCTAGAAAATAGAAAGTAGAAAATAGAATTTAAAAATCCGCTTTTTAGCGGATTTTTATCTAAACTAAAGACATAGCATAAGTCCTGCTATCGCAGGACTTATGCTATGTCTATAATATTGGTGTATTACTCTATACAAGCCTGACATACTATAAATTGCAACTCTTAAGTGTGATAAATGGGGTCAAGAAATAGGGGTGTCTACCATTTTAAAAAGTACCATAAATTCTCAAGCTTGAGAACTTATGGTACTTTTTGATAGTATGTGATAATAGTTTGATAGTATGTGATAGCAGTATGTGATAGCAGTATGTGATAGCAGTATGTGATAAATGGGGTTATGATAAATAGGTTCCAAGCGTGGGTTCCAGACGTTGGACGTCTAAAATAACATCTGGAACAATCTTTTACGACGTCAAGCGAGTTCACTTTGCTTTCTAAAACAAGTTGTCTCTAGTACAATTAATGATATCAATCCAAGAAAACAAACAATCCATTCTTAACATGCCTCAAGAGCACAAAAGTGAGTGGGATTATACAAAATATTGCAATCAACAAGTCAAATGATATAATAAATCCATGGGCAGGAAAGACAAAATACAAAAAATCAAAGACCTGTCTGCCGGCAGGCAGGGAAAAAAGAAAGAATACCTTTTAACTCTTCAAACAAAAAAGTGGATTAAGGTAATTTTAATGTTTTTGGTTGCAACCATTACCGGGCTTTCTTTTTTAGATAAAGCTGGAATTGCCGGGCAATGGTTTGTTGGTATTATCAAACTATTAGTCGGGGATTCTAATGTTACTAAAGCCACCATCATTCTGTCCCTCTTGTTTAGCGGTTTTGTATTTTTAAAATCAAATAAAGGAGTAAAACTATTAACAATATTTTTAGCAATTATAGCTTTAGTTATCGGCGCTTCTGGAATTTCAGCTAACCAAAATTTAAATCAAACTCAAATAGGGTTAGTAGGTTTTTTGGCCGAAACTTTAGTTAAATTTTTCGGACTTTTAGTTGCTAATATTATTTTTGGGGCAGTTATTATTATAGGTTTATTGATATTTTTACAGTTCATCTGGCAGGAACCTGATAAAGATTTTAAAAAACCCGCTCTTTTTTCTCCAGTAAAAACTTCAGATAACACTACTTTTAAGATAAGAGGAGTAGAAGAAGAAAAACTTGACTTGCAAAAATCTAGTCCCAAAATATCTTTATTTAAAAAAGAAGGAAGTGAAAAAAATCAAAAACCTTTGCCAGTTCCTATTGCCGCTACTTTGAGTAAAGGAAAATATGCTCTGCCTCCAATTGATTTGCTTTCGAAAACTGAGACCGTTCCCACCTCGGGCAACATTAAGGAAAACTCTTCAATTATTAAAAAAACTTTAGAAAATTTTGGTATCTTGGTGGAAATGTCGGAAGTTAATGTTGGACCTACGGTAACTCAATACGCATTCAAACCTGCCGAAGGAGTAAAACTTTCTAAAATTACCACTTTGTCAAATAATTTAGCTCTAGGTTTAGCGGCTCACCCCATTAGGATTGAGGCTCCTATCCCAGGAAAATCTTTGGTTGGTATTGAGGTGCCAAATAAAGTAAGAGCTACGGTTGTTTTGAGAAGTTTAGTTTCAAGTCCCCATTATCAAAACTCTTTAGATACCCTGGTATTGGCATTGGGAAAAGATGTTTCAGGATCTCCCGTGTATACTGATTTAGCAGAGATGCCTCACATGCTGGTGGCAGGATCCACTGGCAGCGGAAAAACTATATTCTTAAATACTTTAATTTTAAGCTTTTTATATAAACATACCCCAGAAACTTTGAGGATGATTATGGTTGATCCAAAGAGAGTGGAATTTCAAAATTATAATAGTCTTCCTCATTTACTATGCCCAGTAATCTATGACGGCGCAAAAACAATGAATGCCCTTCAGTGGTTAACGCGGGAAATGGAAAGGCGCTTTGAGATTTTTTCCGAAATTCCCACCAGAAATATAAAAACCTATAATCAAAATAAATCGGTTCTTGCTTTGGATTCGCAACTTCCCTATATTGTTTTAATAGTTGATGAATTAGCCGATTTAATGGCAACAAAAGGCAAGGAGCTGGAAGCAGGCATAGTAAGATTAGCCCAGATGGCAAGAGCCACTGGTATTCATTTGGTGTTGGCGACCCAGAGACCGTCGGTAGAGGTAATTACGGGTTTAATCAAGGCTAATATTACTTCCAGGATTACTTTTCAGGTTGCCTCTCAAGTTGATTCCAGGACAGTGTTAGATATCGCTGGAGCCGAAAAACTTTTAGGGTCGGGAGATATGCTTTTTCTGTCATCAAAAAGCTCTAAGATTAGAAGAATTCAGACTCCCTATATTTCAGAAAAAGAAGTTAAAAGGGTGGCTGATTGGTTTACGGAACAAGCAAAGATAATTGAGGAACCGCAATCTTTGCTTGTACAGAGTTTAAAAGATATTTTAGGCCAACAAGAGGCAAGAGATGAAAAGTCGGGAGAAGTATTTTTTGGCGATGACGATCCATTATTTGAAGATGTAAAACGGATAGTGTTAGAAACCCAGAAAGCATCTGCTTCATTTTTGCAAAGACGTTTGAGAATTGGGTATGCGAGGGCGGCTAGGTTAATCGATATATTAGAAGAGAAAGGCATTGTTGGACCTGCCGATGGAGCAAAACCGAGAACCGTGTACGGAGACAAGACCAGGGCAGATTTAGCTGACAACAGAAGAGTAAATTTTGAAGAATCGGGCAAGGTTTCTCGGCAAGATGATTGGCAAAAAGTTTAAATATAAAAAATGAAAAATAATTTCAAAATATTATGAGTTTTGAATTAAATAAAATTTATCAAGGAGATTGTTTTGATTTAATGGATAAAATTGACGATGAGTCGGTTGATTTAATAGTTTGCGATGGTCCATACGGAATTACTCAAAAAGACTGGGATAAGGTGCAAAATATACAAGAGTATAATTTAAGTTTAATAAAAATATTTTCAAGAGTTTTAAAAACCGGAGGGGCTCTATATTTATTCGGAAAATCCGATTGTATTGATTTTATTAACTATCGTCCATATCTAAATTTAAATTCTAAAATTATTTGGTATCAACCAAGCAGATTAGCGCAGGGCAGAATAAATTATACTGACAATTATGATTTGATAGTATATTTTACAAAAGGAAAAACAAAAACATTTAATTTAGATGACATTAGAGTTCCACAGTTAGTAGAATTAGAACACAGAAAAAGATGCGAAAATGTTCCGTCGGTGACCAACGGAAGGTTCTTTAAAACAAAATTTAATAACAGGGGCAAAAATCCTGGAAATGTTTGGGGAGACATAAAACAATTAACTTATAAATCCAAAGAACTTTTAGACAGAAATTTTTTGAACACAATACAAAAACCAATAAAATTGATTGAAAGAATCGTCAAAGCAAGCTCAAAAGAGAGCAACATTGTTTTAGACCCATTTTCAGGTACTGGAACAACATTTGTTGTTTGTAAAAAACTAAAAAGAAATTTTATTGGTTTTGAGATAGACTCAAAATTAATAGAAGTTTCCAATAATAGAATAAGAGATATTAAATTAGATCAAAATTATAATTTATTTTCTGTTCTGAATAAAAATTCGGCAATATGAAAAACGTAAAACAGAAAATTATTTCAGAAATTATAATACTTATCAGAAAAGCTCAAGTTTTGGCTTTTAAAATTGGTATTCCCAATATTTTACAACCAGGATTAGTAAAAGAGATGATAATATCAGAAATATTGAATCACAATTTAATATCTTCAAAGAGAGATGCCGACGCTTGTGATAAAGATAATTCGTCTATAAAATACGAATATCTTTCTTGTTATGAAGGTGGAACTGGGCAATTAGATAGAATGTTTAAGGAACCTCCAGAAAAAAGAGCAGAGTCGTTAGTAATGATTACTAGGAATAAAATGATTTATTTTGCAGTTTTTTATAAAAATAAGAATAATTCATTAAGAGTAAAAATTATTTACGAAATTACTCCGCAAATAATGTTAGAAGAGACTAAAAGACAACTAGATAGAAGCGGCAACGCTATTTCTCATGTTGGTTTCTCAGAAGAATGGGCGGAGCAAAATGGAAAAATTATTTATAAAAATATTAATAACCAAAAGAATTAATTAGAATCTTTAATGAAGAATTTTTGTAAAAAAGATTAAAAAATGCCATTCTTCTCTAATAAACAAAGAAGAAGATTTAATCGATTTGTTTAATAAGTTCAAAAAAGATTTTAAACAAAAATTAAAATAATAAAAACCCTACTCCAATGTTCTGCAGAACATTGGAGTAGGAGAATAGAAATAATATGAAAAAAGAACCAAAAAAAGTTGAACCCTCCTTCACTAAAGCTTCGGAAGGGCAAGGAAAAAAAGAAAATAAAGCATTAAACTCTGCAATTAGCGAGATTAAAGAACGGTTTGGCGAGGGAGCGATTATGAAGCTTTCTGAAACAACTGCCGTTAATGTTGATACGATTCCGACCGGCTCTATTGCTATGGATATGGCTTTAGGCGTTGGGGGTATGCCTCGGGGAAGAATTATAGAAATTTATGGAGCGGAATCTTCCGGAAAAACTACATTATGTTTGCATATTGTCGCCGAAGCGCAAAAAAAGGGTGGGGTGTGCGCCTACATTGACGCCGAACATGCTATGGACCCCGACTATGCCAAGCGCCTTGGAGTTAATACTGACGATTTACTGATTTCCCAGCCTTCTTCGGGCGAACAAGCCCTGCAAATTGTTGAAACATTGGTTAAGACCGGGAACGTTGACGTGATAGTTGTTGATTCTGTGGCCGCTTTAACTCCACAACGGGAAATTGAAGGTGAAATTGGCGATCAGCATATGGGTCTTCAAGCCCGTATGATGAGCCAATGCTGCCGAAAACTTTCTGGTATAGCCGCCAAATCAAACACGATGATAATTTTTATCAACCAAATCCGCATGAAAATCGGTATGGTGTTTGGTTGTTTGAATTATAAATCAAAAGTGAGTTTAGCAAATGGAAAAACAGAATGGATTGGCAGATTGGTGAACCAAAAAAAGAAATTGGATATTTTATCTTATGATTGGAAAAAGAAAAAAATTATTTCTAAAAAAGTTACTCGTTGGTTTAATAATGGACCTACAGAAAAGTTTTTGCAAATTTCAGCGTATAAACCATACGGTAACGGCAGATCTCAACTTTCCTGCACTCCCAATCATCCTATTCTTACACCAACGGGATGGGTATTGGCTGATAAGTTAAAAAAAGGAGATTTAATCATGATCGCCGCTCCTTTCCAATTAAGTCCGTTTCAGTTTGAAATTATAAGGGGAAGCGTGATGGGTGATGGAAATTTAAGTCAAACCATCCATAAAAAATCTTTAGGTGTAAGATTTAGATTAGGTCATGGATTAAAACAGGAAAAATATTTGAAATGGAAGGCAAGTTTATTTGAAAATGTACCCTCCACCGTTTACTATACTAAAAATGCAGTTAAATTTGATCTTACGCCCTTGCCAGAACTTTATAGCTTAAAGAAAGAAGTTTATAGAAATAAGTATAAACTTTTCTCGGCGGATTTTATTGCAAATATAACCCCTTTATCTTTAGCGATATGGTATATGGATGATGGGAGCTTAGACATAAGAAATAGTTTAAAAACAAAGGCTCGAATTGCTATTGGTGTTAAAAGAATTCATCCGACAAGCAGGATATATATAAAAAAGATGTTTAAAGATAGGTATGATATTAGTGTTCAAATAAGAAAACAGGGCGATTTGCCAGTATTGTATTTCAATCAAGAGAATACAAATAAATTTTTAAATTTAATTAAGTATTATATTCACCCTTCAATGAAATATAAACTTTTACCAGCCTACTATCATAAGTTTTATGTAAAACCAGTGTTTATAGAATCAACATTAAAACCAATAGCAACCCATATTACTGATATTAAAATTAAGCCAAAAACAAAAAGTATGGTAAGATTTGATATAGGAATTGGAAAACTCCATAACTTTTTGGCAGATGGTATTATAGTTCATAATAGTCCAGAAACCACTCCTGGAGGACTGGCTCTAAAATTTTACGCTTCAGTCAGGGTTAATTTAACCAGAACCGCTCAAATAAAATCAGGAGATGAAATTATTGGAAACCGCGTAAAAGCCAAAGTGGTAAAAAATAAAGTAGCCGCTCCTTTCAGAATTGCCGAGTTTGATATTTACTATAACGAAGGAATATCCAAAGCTGGTGACGCCTTGCGAGCGGGATTAGCCAGTGGCGCCATAAAACAGACGGGAAACACCTTTATGTTCGGCTCAGAAAAAATGGGCGTTGGCTCAGAGGTCGCCAAACAATACCTAAAAGAATACCCGGAAGCAATAGAAAAAATAAAAGCTTCGCTAGTACAAAAGGTGTAAATAAAATAAAAAATTCACCCTGTTAAATCCGCCAAAGGCTGTATTGCGCCTCTGGCACAACAATTTAACAGGGTAAAGAATATGGCAAAAGAACCCGGCGAACCACAATTTGAAGAAGAAAAACCAGAAAAAGAACTTGAATTCCTATCTCTTAGAGAGAAAGAATTTTGTCTTCAAACAATAAAAGAGTTCACCGATTATTGGGATTCTATTCCAGCTAATTCTAAATGGAGAAAACACTTAAAATCTTCAGAAGAAGCTAAAACATATTTTTCTAATTTTCTAAACAAAGACTATGTTCAAAAAAGTATTGCGGAACTAGATCCAATGCCCCTTGATGCTTTTGAACAATTTCCCATGGATGAAATTCGTAAAGCTATTCAAGAAAGACAGGGTTGTTCACGTTTTGGTTCGCAGTTAAATAATTTTTATATGCGACTTCAATGTGGTGAGACAGGTTCAGATATTATTAAATTTCCAGCCATTATGAGATTTCGATTACTGCAACCTAAACTTGCGCGCGAAGTTCAAGAATCAGTGGATAAATACTGGTCGGAACGAGTCAAAGATCGGTCGAAGGAGGATATTGAATTAATTGATTGGGAAAAAGTATTTGAGGCTTATCATCAAATCATTCGTTTAGTAGATCGGCGTGACATTGACGCCAATGCTAATATCGGTCTGACACTTGAAGAGTCTTGGGAGCAAGATAAGGAATTAGAAAAAGAGTGGCGGACAAGCGGGTATTTTACCAGGTAATTTAAAATAATTTTAGATTGCGCTATAAATAAAAAAACAGCCCGCGGGCTGTTTTGATTTATAGATTCTATTTTCTAATTTCTATTTTCTAACTTCTAGCGGGGCAAGTACGGCATCATTGCCATTTGTCTTGCGCGTTTAATGGCGGTGGCGATTTTTCGCTGATGATGGCTGCAAAGCCCTGTTTTTTTGCGGGGCTTTATTTTGTAAAATCCGGAAACAAAACGCGACAATAATTCTGTATTTTTATAATCAACTTCATTAATATTTTTTTGGCAAAAATAACAAACCATGGTTATTGTTATATTCGTTTTACTTGTTCTATCGCTCACCTGCTGGCTCGCTTGTTGTAATGTACATTACATTACATTAGAACATTACAACAATTAGAACATTAAAACAGTTAAAAAGGGATTTGGCTGACATCTATTTCACCGCCTGATTTCTCGTCGCCCTTTGGTTCTTCATTACTAGAACTTGGCGGGGTATAATTTTCTTCAATAACAGGAATATCATCGGTTTTGGTCTGGCTATTTTCCTGTGATGTAAATGGCTTGTTGTATTGTCCGCCACTGCTTCCTTGAGATCTTGGTCCTAACTGCAAGGCCTCAGTAATAATTTCTGTCCTGTATTGTTTTATGCCCTGAGTATTAGTCCAACTCCTTGTTTTTATCCTTCCCTCGATTAAAACTAAAGAACCCTTAACTAAATATCTTGAGGCTATGTCAGCCAATTTTCCAAAGCAAACGATATTATGAAATTCAACATCTTGTTTTTTTTGTCCCGATTGGTCTGTATAAAATCTATTAGTGGCAAGCCCAAAAGAAGTAACTTGCTGGCCAGATGGCAATGCTCTTACTTCCGGATCACGAGTAACATTTCCCAATACGAAGGCTTTATTTAAATTCATATGAATATAATGCTAATATGCGAATCCCTAAGCTCTGAAAGGGCCGGGATGGCGGCCCGAAGGGCTTAGCCATTTTATGCCCTTGACCCGCAGGGCATCCCGAAGCTTCGCAAAGCGGAGCGTAGGCTGATGTCGCGAATACGGATTTGCATTATTGGCGACGCTATTTGCATATTGACATTTTATACTATTCGCTTAAAATTCGTTTAATTTTCTTTCAATTTCTTCTAAATTTATTTGGCCCGACTTACTTTTATCATCCACAGACCCTGAAAATAATTCTTCTCTTTTTGCTTTAAAAATAGATGATGTTAATGGCTTTCTGGTTCTTAGCGCTTTTAATATCCTGGCCGGTTTTTTTACTAAAATAAGATGGCGCAAAATCTGGTTACTTTTTTCCAATTTTTCTTTTAATTCTTTTATTTTGTCTTCTGCCACCTGAAATGTCAAATCGGCAAAATAACCAGAACTTCGCTTTTTAATCGGGTAGGCCAGGGTTTGAACGGAGATTTTTTCCGACCTCAAAATAACTCCTTCATTATTTTTTATAAAAGATTCAATTTCTTTTGCTGTCGCTTCAGCCTGATATGAACTTAATTGCGACGAGATAATATATGTCAATTCGTATGACTTCATTTTTACTTCGTAAAAAATCGCAGAACTACGCAGAATTTAACGCAGAACTACGCAGAAAACTGAACAACTTTTTGCTTTAGCGTTATTGTATCAAATGATTATTGAAAAATCAAGCTTTTAATGTAATAATAAATTTATTCTAAAATTATAAAATCTATGGATATAAATTTAGCAAGTAACATAGCAAAAGAAGCTGTAAAAAATGCCGGGAAGTTACTTATGGACCACTATGGAAAGCCGCACGAAGTTTCTCTTAAAGGAAAAAGCGACATTGTCACCGACATAGATATTGCCTCAGAAAAGATTATTCTAGATGCTATCAAAAAACATTTCCCAGACCACAGCATCCTGTCTGAAGAGGGCGGAGGGTTAAAGTATAGCGAAAAGTATCTTTGGATAACTGATCCTATTGATGGCACCATAAATTATTACTATGGGGCAGCTCCCTTTAGAGTAGCTTTATGTTTATTGGAAGATAAAAATCCTATCATCACCGCTATATATAATCCCCTAAAAGACCATCTTTATTTTGCCCAAAAAGGAAAAGGCGCTACTATGAACGGAAAAAAGATTACAGTTAGCAATAATTCTGAATTAAAAAATTCTGTGATTATGGCTCATCTTTCTTCAAAAAGAGAAGCGAGAGTCAGAACAATCTCTGTTTTGGATAATATTTTTAGTAAAAGTATGCATATGAGAGTATTTGGAAGCGTCACAGCTTCTATGACGTATATTGCCAGCGGTAAATTTGACGTTTTCTTTAATGTCAAAAATGAGATATGGGATATTTTGCCCGGCGCTTTTCTTGTTCAAGAAGCGGGCGGCATAGTAACAGATGTTAAGGGAAATAAAATTAATTATGAATCTGATTCTGTGCTTGCGACTAATGGGAAGGTTCACAAAGAAATGTTAAAACTATTAGAAAATATTTAATGGAATTATCTATTTTTAAATCTTACGATATTCGGGGTATTTACCCAATCCAACTCAATGAAGATATAGCATTAAAAATTGGCAGGACTTTTGTTGAGCATACCGGAGCAAAAAGAATCGCCGTAGGGTATGATGGCCGTCTATCAGGGCCTGCTCTTTTAAAATCCTTATCGGATGGCATTATCTCACAAGGGGCTGATGTCTACGATGTTGGACAAACTCCTACGGAAGGAATCTATTTTGCTTTGGGTAATTATGATTTTGATGGAGCTATTATGGTTACCGCCAGCCATAATCCAAAGGAATACAATGGTTTTAAGATGATGGTGAAAAAAAATAACGTCATTGAAATGGTGCGGGGTATGGATTTAGTTTCTCAAATAGAGCAAGAGAGCCACCCGAAGCAAATGACGGGAAATCTTTTTAAGAAAGATATTTGGCCAGATTATTTTAACTTTATTGCAAATTTTGCCAGTAAAACAAAACTATTCCGCATTGTTATTGATGCTTCTAATGGAGTAATTGGAAATGTAATCTCGGGTATAGAAG
>Ga0213870_1000089_pt1 | contig 44947 bp, 64 predicted proteins | sample WICALVC2017_Meta_FD_160119 | JGI IMG/M metagenome (GOLD analysis project Ga0213870, IMG submission 160119) | Freshwater microbial communities from subterranean cave lake in Wind Cave National Park, South Dakota, United States - WICALVC2017 | ecosystem: Environmental > Aquatic > Deep subsurface >...
GAAAACCATAAGGATACGTTTGACTTTATGCTGAACTACAACGGCGGTATCACAAAAAGGTTTGTACTACAATTACACAAGAAACTTATGCACAACATACTTTGGAAATATGCGGGAAAGTTCAGGGATGTCCAAGTGGCAATAAGGGGAGTTGACTTCCTGCCGCCACCTCCAGAAGAAGTTGAGGGTGAGTTTAAGACTCTTATGAAATGGCATGGTGTGAATAAAGACAAATACCATCCTGTTGTTATCGCGGCCTATTTTCATGCTGCATTTGAATCGATACACCCTTTTCGGGACGGCAACGGAAGAACTGGCAGACTTTTGCTGAACTTCATCCTTCACAAGAGAGGCTTTCCGATGATCGACATTAAAAATAAGGACAGGATGGAATATTACAACAGTTTGGAAGAAGCGCAGAAGAACGGGAACCTGAAACCTCTTGCAAAGTTGATTGCTGGTTATATAAAAGAAAGTGAAATGAGTATATGATATACCTGTGCCACTGCCGAAGTTGGAGAATTATTACATTCCTGATGTTACTAGGATTAGTAAACCGATTGAGAATGTGATGAGCTTCTAACTACTTTTTATTTTTTCCTATGGAATATTAATCATGGGCCCGCATTCTAAATTGATTAAGACACCTAGAGATATCAAGATTCACATAATACCCACTCTTAGAAATATTCAAACTGGAAGGGAGATGTTTTACGAAGGTAATTTGGATGACCCGCCTAACAGACATATTATAGAAGCAACGTACAGGTGTGGATGCGGACATTCACTCTATAAGGAAGGAGAAGAGATGGAAGATCCTTTTGATGTAAATGAATCTGAAGCTGTGAGAGACTATGAAGGACTATTCCTCTCATTTTTTAATGAAAGAGTTAGACGAGATGTAAGGACATATTTAAAATCCAATCCTCTTGTCGTTTAGAAAATAAGCTTCTCTTCCAAAATGGTCGCACTCCCGCCAGATTTCTTGATGAAAGTCGCTATTTCTATTAATTTTGATAAATCACTATGCTTCCAGACAGAATGTTGTAATTTCTTAGCTCCAAGTTTAATCAAATCTCTCCAAACTTTTGTTTCTATTTTAGTGGGGTCTCTAGGAACATCGTATATTAAAACAAACTCTTTCATTTCAATCGCCTGCATATGTAAGACGTCTTACATTCAAATAAACTTTTCTATACTTTGAAACACAAGAAGTAATAATGCCGAAAGAGTTCAAGTTCCCTGATATAGGCGAAGGAATAACAGAAGGCGAGATTGTTAGATGGCATATCAAAGAAGGCGACAAAGTAGAAGAACATCAAGTTGTTGGTGAAGTAGAGACAGACAAAGCAGTTGCCGAAATCCCGTCGCCTTATTCCGGAATTGTGTTGAAGATTAATTTCAAAGAAGGCGAAACTGTAAAAGTTGGCCAGACTTTATTTGTTATCGGCGAGGAAGGAGAAAAGGCAATTGCACCCAAAGTAAAAGCTCCAAAATTCACAGCCGCTGGTGCGGTTGGTTATCTAGAAGAAGCTCCTGAAGAGGAAATGAAATCTGCATCTGTAGTTATAAAACCTGTTACTGCAGAACCGCAAGTATTAGCGACTCCGATAGTAAGAAACCTCGCAAAACAATTGAATGTCGATATGACAAAAATTACCGGCACAGGACCTGAAGGAAGGATAACTGAAGACGATGTAAAAAAATCCGTTGAGACAAAAACATTACCAGAAGAAAAAGCTCCGGCGATAAAAATCACGAAGAAATACGATATGTGGGGATATGTCGACCACATGCCATTGAAAGGCATACGGAAAGCGATTGCAAAACATATGACAGAATCTGTAAGGCACATACCGCATGTAACAACGATGGACGAGGCTGATGTTAATGTGCTTGTACAATTGAGGAAACAGGAAAAGGTTAAAGCGCAAGAAGAGGGAATAAAACTCACCTACATGCCTTTCATCATGAAGGCTATCATTGCTGCGTTAAAAGAATTCCCGCTATTGAACTCGACTTTGGACGAGGAGAATGAGGACATTATCGTGAAGAAATACTACAATATCGGTTTTGCTGTTGATGTCGATGGCGAGGGATTGGTTGTTCCAGTGATAAAGTATGCCGACAGGAAAAGTATTTTTGATATAGCCAAAGAACTGCAAGAATTGTCTGATAAAGCTAGAGAAAGAAAGCTGGACTTGAACGACATGAGAGGAAGCTCATTCTCAATCACTAATTATGGCAGCATAGGCGGTATTTTCGCGACACCGATAATCAACTATCCCGATTCAGCTATTCTTGGCTTGGGAAGGATATACGACAAGCCTGTGGCTATCGAAGGTAAGGTAGAAATCAGAAAAATATTGCCTTTGTCTCTGGTGTTCGACCACAGGATTGCAGACGGCGCTTACGCCACGCGATTTTTGAATTCTGTAATGCGGCAGCTACAAGATCCTGACAAGTTATTGGAAACGTAAAATTATATCATTTTTGTTTGATCCAAAAGCATTAGCAGGCTGTCTTCTACGATCTTTGGCATACTTACTTCTTATATTTTTTGCTTGCCTATAAAAGGGTCCACCAGGTTCTGCAAACTCCCATATCTCTCTAGTTTCTCTTAGAGTGTGGCCACCTAAAAAATATACTATTGCTTCCACAAAATTTTTTGGATAACTCCTCTTTTCAAAATACCGAACTATATATGCTCGTGGTACGGTTACACGGTCGTATTTTGTTTTCATAATATAAACAAGAGTTAAATCTTTAAACCCTTATTCTAATAAGGTGAAACCGTTCCGTTCGAAACTTTGCTGTTCTTAATAGCGGTTGTTGATGTAATCAGTGGACTGCTGCTGATTTTTAATTCCATGTCCCTGTTCCACACCCTGCTCTTTTATTTCGGTCTGATGATCCTGGTGAAAGGTTTGTGGACCGTATTTGACAGTATAAGGAAGGAATTTTATTTTGATTTTCTGGGATGGACAGATATTTTATCTGGCTCGGTGATGCTTTTGATTTTCTTCAACGTGTCGCTCTCTTTCTTATGGTTTCTTGGGGTTATAATTCTGATAAAGGGTTTGTGGTCCATGCTTAATGCGATGTAAGCCTTATATCATTAACAACTGAATTTATCCGTTATGGTAATCCACTATCTTTTAACAATTTTAGACGGATTAACAGCATTTGTTTTAGCCACGCATGTAGCTTTAGGCTGGTTCTCGACAGAAATTGTAGCGTATCATGCAGCATACATAATTTTGAAAGGAATTATTTTTTCCTTTCGTGATTGGGCGAGCAGAGTTGATGTTTTAATTGGGATATACATGTTGCTTGTGATATTTAATTGGTTTTCATTTCCTGCGATTACTGTTGCTTCAATCATCTGGCTTTTGCAGAAAACTATATTTACATTTGTCGTTCCTTTAGCTAAAATTTTCTTTTAAATGTCCCATATGGGACAAGATCTCTTGTTCTGGACTGCATCCATTATATTACCTTTACTGTCGCGTAACAGTACCTTCTTTCAAGAACTTTTATCGCATTCCGAGGTTCAGTTTAGAAATAGCCATATAAACTTATTTTCCAACATTTGATTAATAAGCTTGTGGTGAACATGGAACTTGAATTGGAAGAATACAAAAAACACTTTGTCTCAGAACATGAAAGGCACTTCAAAGGCAAGGGAATAAGTGATGTCATCCTCGGCGGGCAGGATGGTTTGGTTAATGTCCTTGGTGTTACTTTGGGTGTTGCTAGCGCTACAAATAATCCTTTTGTGATTTTGGTTGCTGGGCTGGCTGCGACGTTCGCTGAAACTATCTCGATGGCTGCTGTTGCTTACACATCTGTAAAAGCTGATCGTGATTATTATAATGCTGAAAGAGCTTTGGAAGAAGAGGAGGTTGAAAAAATACCCCGGCATGAAGTGGAAGAAATACGCGAGATATACGCCAAAAAAGGGTTCAAGGGAAAGCTGTTGAACGATGTGGTTAAGGTTATTACATCCAACAAGAAAGTTTGGGTGGACACGATGATGACTGAAGAGCTCAACCTCTCGCCTAGATTTGGTGGGTCGCCGTTAAAAAGTGCAGCGATTGTTTTTATCGCAACTTTTATCGGTTCGTTAATTCCGTTAATTCCTTTTGCTCTATTCAGTTTGTTGACAGTCGGAAGTGCGATAGTAGTTTCTTTGGTATTGTCTGTTGTTGTTCTTTTCTTTGTCGGCGCTGCAAAAGCTAAGCTTACTGTTGGAAATTGGTTTGTTAGTGGAATGGAACTGGCGATAATAGGAACTATAGCTGCAGGAACAGGTTATTTCATCGGCTTGGGTTTGGGGAAGTTGTTTGGGACTAATGTCACTGGTGTTGGATAGGATTTCTGACTATTCATATTATACAGGCTCGGCCCGCGTCTTACTGGATAAAAATGGATTTTCAACTTCTACATAAATTCCCCACCGGCCATGCACCGGGTCTGGTATCAACTTCGACAAGAACAGTTGCTCCCACAATGTCAATCGCCTCGGAAATACATCTTCATAAGATTCTATGACATCTCCTACATTATGATCATGCCTACCAAAAAACCAACTTGGTCCAGAACCTTCTATTGGCGGTAAACGAAGCCCGCCCAGTAGCATATCAGCATTTTCAAATTGTGATAGTCTTGGTCTACTATATGATCGTACTTTAGCTACAAGCTTATACGCCCTTCCAGGTGGTAATTGCATGTTTAAAGCATAATTCCCTCTTGTAATTCTACAAATATAGTCCAACGTTCTGCTTACACGTTCACTAAGTGGAACTCCTAATGCATGCGCGTATCGTTCCGCTGAAGATATTTCTTCTTCCATATGAGTTACAGCACCTATTCTTGCGAAATGTACAGCATTTTTAAGAGCCTCGTATTTAAGTTGTGCCGCTGTTTGTATCATGATCTTATTTAGGATGAATAACTATATAAAATGACGATTCGGTTTATCGGAACCCTATACACTCTTTGAATTAAGAACAACCACTAGTCGCACCGCAAGAAGTGCATACATAGCAAGAACCGCTCCTGACCATCATGCTCCCGCATTCATTGCATGCAGGTGCATCCCCATTAACATCATACTCATACTTTTTAGTGAACTGCGATAATTTTGCTATCTCCCGGCTCTGGCTCTCCACGTCCTCCCCGCCTGCAACAACTATCTTCTCGCCATTCAACACCCCCAACTCCTTCAAGTCTTCCTTCGGCAGGAACTTGAACGCCATCCACTTGAAAATGTAATCCATGAGAGACTTGGCAACAGGTATGTCAGGATTATCAGTCCATCCCATCGGTTCAAATCTATTGTTGATGTGCTTGCTAACCCAGACCTTCAAAGGCACACCATATTGCAGCCCAATCGACACAGCCTGCGCAAACGAATCCAGCAGCCCCCTGAGTGTGCTTCCCTGCTTGGCGACTGTGATAAATATCTCACCTGGCTTGCCATCTTCGAACAACCCCACATGCAAATATCCCTCTGTGTTTCCGACCCTGAACTTATGAGCGATGGCTTGCCTTTCATCTGATAATCTTCTTCGAATGGATTTAAAATCTTCCTTCTTTTTCTTGAACACAGAAAGAGGCTGCACAACCTTACTCCCATCGCGATATAATGCCAATGACTTTAATGCAAGCTTCCACGATTCATAATAAACTTTCTCTACATCATCCACAGTAGCGCTGTTAGGCATGTTGATTGTCTTGCTTATGCTGCCTGACAATAAAGGCTGGGCAACAGCCATCATGCGCACATGCGCCATGTAATCTATATAGCGTTCGCCTTTCTTCCCGCATTTGTTCGCGCAATCGAAAATAGGATAATGTTCTGCTTTCAGGTGAGGCGCGCCTTCTATGGTCTGTGTTCCGCAAATGAATTCATTTGCCGCTTCTATTTCATCTTCCCTGAACCCCAACCCTTTCAACAAATTAAAATCCGGTGAAGAATATTGCGATTCTTTTAATCCCAATCTTTCCATGCATTCCTTGCCAAGCGTGTTGACATTGAAAACAAAAGACAAATCCAATGCACTCGGCAACAATTTTTCTAGCTTAGCCAGGTCCTCATCGGTGAATCCTTTTCTCTTTAGTGTGAACATGTTGATATAGGGCACACCTTCAAATTTATTTGTCCCAAGCATGTATCTTAGGATGTCTTTTATCTGTTGCTCGCTGTAGCCGAGATTCTTCAAAGCACGGTCAACACTCTGATTAACAATCTTTAAATATCCGCCGCCTGCCAATTTCTTGAATTTCACCAAAGAAAAATCAGGCTCTATTCCGGTAGTATCGCAATCCATTATCAAGCTTATTGTTCCTGTGGGGGCTATCAAAGTTGTTTGTGCATTTCTATATCCATACTTCTCGCCTAGCGCCAAAGCTCTATCCCAAGATTGAATTGCCGCCTGCAAAAGATACTCAGGACAATATCTGTGATTTATCCCTTGAGGAATTGTGTTTAAGCTTTCATATTCGTGGGGTGATGCATTGTATACAACCCTCCTGTGATTTCTTATTACACGCAACATATGGTCTTTATTTTTTTCATATTCTTCAAAAGGACCAATAAAGCTCGCCAACTCGGCACTAGCCGCATAACTCTCACCAGTCATGATTGATGTAACCACTGCACAAAATGCACGTCCTTCATCAGAATCGTAAGGAACCCCCAATTTCATCAGAACAGAACCTAAATTGGTATATCCTAATCCTAAACTTCTGGTTTTATAAGTATTCAGCGCTATCTCACGACTTGGTAATTGTGCCATTAAAATTGTTATTTCTAAGGCAATTGTCCACATCCTTATAGTGTGTTTGTACGCATCAACATCAAAAATTTTAGTTTCTTCATCCAAGAACTCTCCTAAATTAATTGAAGCCAAGTTGCAAGCAGTATCATCTAAATACATAAATTCACTGCATGGATTGCTTGCGTTAATTCTCCCGCTTGCAGGAGAGGTGTGCCAATCATTAATTGTTGTATCAAATTGCAGCCCAGGATCGGCACACGCCCATGCAGATTTTGCAATTAAATCCCAAAGATAGTTTGTCTTAACAGTCTTCATCGTTTGTCCTGTGGTTCTTCCAACCAAATTCCAGTCTTTATCTTCTAAAACAGCTTTCATGAATTCATCTGGCACACGAACGGAGTTGTTTGACTGGTAGCCGTAGATAGCTTCGTCGGCATGTTCCATCGTAGGGTTCACTAATCCAGCCTCAACTAGGGCCGCTAGCTTCTTTTCCTCTTTTACTTTCCATGTTATGAAACTTTCGACTTCAGGATGGTCTATGTTCAGAATAACCATCTTCGCCGCTCTTCTTGTGATACCTCCCGAATTATGAGTAATAACACCGTTGACAAGATACTGATTTCCGTCTGGTACTTCCAAATCAAAAACATGCCCAGAACCAAAAGGTTCAACTGTGGTTTTATCGTAATATACATTAGATCTTGCTAACGCCTCAACAAAAGTTCCTTTTAGTTGACCAAACATGTTTAGCAGTCTGTTGGCTCTAAATCTCGTGAAGTTGATTTTCCCTGTAGTCTCTCTAAAATATTTACTAGTGGCTCTTCTGACTTCATATTTTCTGCCAAACAAACCTGTGTACATTCTTTCAAAATCACTTTCAAAATACGGAAGTATCCATTGTTGTTCGAATTCTCTATTATCTAGATTCTTTAACCCTTCTAACATCATTTGTTTTTTTCTATCAGACATGAATGATACCTTTTCAGCGAATTCTTTTATGCCAAAGAAAGATGTAACCAACAACTTATAAAGTGGTAAATGCCCGTATGCACCTTCTCTGTTATCTGAATGGAATGCCGTGGAAAGAATTCCTAGACTTTGAAGAAGTAATTGAACATCTTTTATTAATTTTTCACTTGTAGACGAACATGAGGGGTAGATATGTTTAACCACTGTCCCATCTGACTCAAAATAGCCACGCAAGAATGCAGCACGAACCGAAGCTGGGGATTCTTTTATTGCATTAGGAACGAATAATTTAGTTGAAGCTATTTTTAGAAGATTGTTTTCTTTTAAGAATCTTATTAAAGGTTTGGATGCAATTCTCAGGCTTATTGAATTGTCCTTTTTATCTTTGCGTTTATTTTCAAAAACATGGACCCCAAAAATCTCTTTTGAAAGTTTTTTATATTTACTTATCATATCCCCATCTTCTAGTCCAATTTGTATGCCAACATAGGCAGAATACGGTCTTTCTGTTACATTTCCGTCACCGTATATCAATCCTAGCCATTCTCCCAGTTTTTCATCAAGAACTTCTGGGAGCTTTATTTTCTTTTCATTGTGATGCTTTAAAGCGATTGGGTTTAGTTTTTTGTATTCGGAGAACTCGTAACCAGAGAAGTCTATGAAAACAAAATCATCTGTACCTATATCCCTGGCCTCTTTCCATGCTTCCTTTCCATCAGGAGCTCTAACCAGGAATCTGTGGTCAGGTGTGCACACAACTTCGAATCCTAATGATGTCTTGACTTTTACAAGCTCTTTGTGCCCATTGTCAAATACATTCGAAACCTTTTTGAACCCGTCCTTTGTTAATACATAATCTCCTTTAATGATGTTTTTTATTTTTTTAATGCCTTGCTTTGTTACAAGCTCTGTGTCTTCATGAATGCATTTTATTGAACCTGCAGTTGCATCGCCTATCCTAAGAAAAGACATGACTCCGCTGGAGACGCCCCCGCCAGACAGAGGCTCGCCCTTGCCTCTTAAAGTTGAGAAATTCACACCGCTTCCGCTGCCGAGCTTGAAGATTTTTGCTTCCCTGACCCACAAGTCCATTATTCCTCCTGGACCGGTGAGGTCGTCTTTGATAGTCTGGATAAAGCATGCGTGTGCCAAAGGTCGAATGTAATCATCTTGCGATTCTATAACTTGCTTTGTATCAGGATCGACATACCAGTATCCTGTCCCGGGGTGGGTAATTCCATAGGCAAAATGCAGGCCTGTGTTAAACCACTGCGGTGAATTAGGAACAGCTATCTGATAAATTAACATATGCTTCATCTCATCCTCAAAAGCCTGGGCGTCTTCTTTGGTCGCAAAATAATTGAACTTCTCTCCCCACCATCTCCAGCAACCGGCAAGTCTATGAGCACTTTGTTTTAAACTTTTTTCAGAACCAAGAACAACATTGCCATTCTCGTCCAAAATTAAATTCCCGTCATCATCCTGTTGCGGCACACCTTTTCTTCTGAAATATTTTTGTGCTAGGATGTCTGTTGCGGTCTGCGACCAGAACTTTGGAACTTCCACATTGTCCATCTTGAAAACAACAGAGCCATCAGGATTCTTTATCAGAGACGTTCTTTTCTCCCATTCGCAGGTATCATAAACATTTTGTCCGACTTTTGTGAACAATCTTGAGATCTTCAGCCCTTTCTGCTCACCAACCAACTGCACCCTTTGGCTCAGATCTAAACCGTCCATAGAAATCTTATCCTCGTTTAAGTTCTTTAAGTTCACGTTCGAATGATTCTATGTCTTTGAACTTCTTGTAGACAGAAGCGAATCGAATGTAAGCAACCTCATCCAATGATTTTAATTTTTCAATCACCATGTCACCAATGATTTTGGATTTTATTTCGGTTGTATCCATGTTTCTTAATTCATTTTCTATTTCGTCAACGATTTTTTCTATTTTTTCTTGGGCTATTGGACGTTTCTCACAGGCTTTCATTATTCCTATTCTTATCTTGCTTCTGTCGAAATCTTCCCTGCGACCATCGCGTTTAATTATTGTCAACGGCACAATCTCGATTCTTTCATATGTTGTGAATCTTTTGTCGCACTTCTCGCATTCTCGACGCCTTCTGAATGTTTTGTCATCGCTGGGGCGTTTGTCTATGACTCTTGTATCTTCACTGTTGCAGTATGGACATTTCATAGATATTAATTGTGTCTCCAGACCTATTTAAACACAACATCTTGTGTTTTTTAGTGCTTCTAGGAAGAATTGAAACTCGGTTAAAATACAGTTTTCTGTATAGCAAAGATTGTTTTGCAGATTACAGTTATGAAATTACTTGGATGTAGTTAACTTGCTTCTCTCAAATCTTCTTCTTACATCTGCATACATTGCTAAAGTCTCTTCGGGAGTATTGTTTTGATAAACTAATACTTCACATCCTAAATCTGCACTATGCCCTGGTTCAGGCCATTGTGTTGACTGACGCCAATAATCAAAGGAATACGGTTGTTTTCCCTGTGCAATCACTCTTCGCATTATCTCTTCTTCGTCTACTCGCAGAAGTATTATATATTTCTCCGCAGACATGTCTGCCGTATCCAAGCCTCTCTTCCTCTGATCATAAAGATGAAATGTCTCTTCTCTTGTTACATCATGTCCTTCCGAAAGATGATGCAACTGTCTTTCATGTGCAATTTTCCTAGCTTCTCTAAATTTTTCTCTGTAATCGGGTATTTTTTCAAGTTCACTAAATGTTAAACCCCAGAGTTCTAAAATTATATCATCATGTGATACGCCTTCAAAACCAAACTCTTTCAGATATTTTCTCAAGGATGTTTTACCACTCCATGGCCAACCTGATACAAGCACTAGTCTTGGAATCATAAAAACGATATAAATGGTTAATTTCTTAAATTTATCAGTATAAAACCGATGGTAATTTAAAAGGTGGACCTCTCACGTTATTAGGATATATTTAGTTTAGTTGAGAATATTTATTTCAATAAACTTAACTAGCTTCAGGCGTCCCCTCAAAATCTTTTATCTCATACTTGAAATCTTTATCTGAGTCTATCTGCTTCCTTTCCTTCAAAATTTCTCTTGCTAATAACCAGAAAATCGTCGCAATAGAACGCTTCCCTTTATTGTTCGCAGGTATAATCATATCGATATCCTTCACTTCATTGAAAGTATCGCATATGGCTATTATTGGCACACGGGCTTTTGTCGCCTCTTGCAAAGCCTGTATATCACTCAGAGGATCTACAATTACTATTGTTTGGGCTTCAAAGAAATGTTTATAAGCAGGATTTGTCAAAGTGCCGGGCATGAATCTGCCTGCAACAACTCTTGCACTTGTAACTTCAGCGAACTTTTTGATAGAATCGAATGCTATGCTCTTTCTCGTAACAACTAAAATGTTTTCTGATCTTGCCAAGAATTTGGCTGCAGTTTTTATTCTTTCATCGATTTTGCTTAGATTGAGCACGGCCAGACCATCTTCCCTAATTTTATAAATGAACTCCTTCATCTGGTCTGTCTTCTGCTTCATCCCGATGTGTATGCCTGAAGCTAGGTACTCTTCCTTTGGCATCAAAAGTTTCGCGGGCATGAATATCTTATTGTTCAAGAATGCTTTTAAACTCAACAGAAACAGTTAACCAATGTAGCTCAATTCTTCTTTCCCTTCCTTTCCTCTCGGTGGCATTTGCTGCTGCATCATCTGTCCTATGGCTTTCCTCTGCATCTCTTCTATCTTCTTGATGAACTCTTCCATTTCCTTTACCTTCTTGTCGAGTTTGCGTATGTCGAGTTTGACATTCAGCATTTTCATAAGAACTTTCAGGACAACTTCAGCCGCTCTGGGGTCTGGCAGGATCGGATACCCAGAAGTCTCGCCGAGAAGGCATACACCTTTCATGCCGTAAACTTTCCCCAAACCAAGCAGCAGACCAGATGCACCGATTATTGTTCCCACCTTACTGCCGGCATCAAAATCAATACTGAAATTTTTGTATTTCTTGTCCAAACCATCATCACTGACAGCACCAATCACTTTCGGATTTTCCTTGACCTCTCCTATACCAAGCCCTCCTAGTGTTATCATCTCCTTGACGCCGAATTTTCTCATATAGTCAAGAATCTCATGCGCAATCTCATAATGCCCTTCCGGATCAATGCTCTGGGAGTCGCCAATCAACAGAATCAGATCCCTTCCCTTGCCTTTCGCCTTCACATAATAAAACTCATTCTTGAGCACGTGCACAGATGAAGACTGCTGTAAAAGGACATAATGCATGAAATGCGAAGATAAAAGCTCGGCGAACTTTTTAGCCTTTAGCTCCTCAACAAGAAATTGGGCTGCTATCCTTCCGACATGACCGATGCCTGGCAGTCCTTCGATAAATAGAGGATTCTTCAGTTTAGGCTTTTCCAGTTCGAATATTCTTGTTGCCATATCACTTATTTTGTTTTTAATGGTTATTTAAATTGTTTTGCCTTTAGCTAGCCGTCTATATTTTCCGTATACATCTTCAGGCGAGTACTTTGGTGGGTTAGGATTTTTAGTTTTTTTATTGCAGCTCGGACATAATTGCTTGAACGTGTATATATCACAACTAGTGCATTTTCTCAGTTTCATTGTATCATACTGTAGCTGACATCAACATTAATTTTGCTGGCTTCTGCTGTTATCTTTTGGATATCCTGCTCGAATTTCTTGGTATCGGCTTTTGGGTTTTTAGTTGTCATCTCCAACCTGTACTTAGGAGCAGAGATATACGCAACGGATATGCCACCTTTTTCTATCGCTTGTAATAATTTCTTTATCCTTTCCACACCGTCACTTTCGTAGCTTGACATTTGCAATTCAACCTTTATGTTAAATTCCTTTTCAACAAAATTTTTCTCGAGTACTTTCAATATAGGATGATGCCATTTCTCTTGAATCCCAAGCTTGGATAAAACAGAGGGTGACTTGTTTATTTCCTCGAATCCTGTGTACAGATCACCGAATTCTTCCTGTAATTTGAACCTGATCTCTTCATAAGCCTTCTCGACTGATATACCCAATTCATGCGCAATAACTTTCAATATGTTATCTGCCCTCTGCTCTTTTCTGAATTCATTCCACTTGCCTCTTTCTTCGCTCTTAGAAACACGCTTCAAACTTAGATTTAGAACGCCTGCCTGCGGATCGACTTTCGCAACTTTAGCTACATACTGCTTGTTGGGCTTGATAAATTTCTTTATGTCGTGCACCCATTTTCCAGCAGCTTCTGATATGTGAATCATGCCTTCAAGATTCTGATATTCGTCAAGCGAGCACCATGCAGCGAATTGGCTTATTCTCCTGGCTGTGCAAAGAACCAGTTCCCCGAATCTTGGATATCCCTGTTTTGTTGACATCGTCTCCCTTTATTATGGAATAGATATTATTTTAAACGTTTAATCTATTTGTATGGTATTGTTAATTGCACTAGCGGTTGTTTTTGCTATAAGCCTACTAGGGCTAACTGGTGGTGTTCTTTTAATTTATCGTGAGAAATGGGCAAAGCTGATATCGAAATATTTGATAACTTTTGCAATTGGTGCTTTATTTGGTGTGGCTTTTCTTGATTTGTTGCCAGAAGCTGTAGGAACTATTCAGTCTGTTGAAAATGTTCTTATTTACTCTCTTGTGGGCATTCTTGTATTTTATCTTTTGGAAAAAACTTTGCTTTGGTATCACCATCATTCTGTGGAGCATATATGGCATGGCAAACATCCTCCAGAAGAAAAGGCACATCCTGTCGGATATCTTATAACTTTCGGTGATGCTTTACATAATTTTATTGATGGTTTAGTAATAGCGGCAGGATTTTTGATTGATATAAGGTTGGGAATAACAACTTCTCTTGCTGTTTTGTTTCATGAGCTACCACAGGAGATAGGTGAGTTTGCTATTCTGCTTCACGCCAAGTTTAGTAGAGCCAAGATTATATTATACAGCCTGGCTGCACAAATGACTGCGGTAATTGGAGTTTTGGTAGGATTCTTCTACTTGCCTTTGTTTGAGAATCTGGGGGCTATATTGCTTGCGATTGCTGCCGGAGGATTTATCTACATAGCAGCCACAGATTTGCTACCAGAAACACACAGAGAGAGGAGCTTGACGAAATCATTAATGCAGGTAATTTTGTTGATTTTGGGTGTATTGGCTATCTGGTATATCGGACAGGTATTTCCTGAGTAATTGATGGTTATGTCCTGGGTATTATTTTCAATTTTAGCGACGTTGTTTTTCGCAATTACAAACGTAGTAGATAAATATCTTCTTACAAAATGGTTTAAGAAACCTGTAATACCTCTTTTAATTTTCGGGATTGTCAGTTTAATTGCAAGTGGAATAGTATACCTATTTAACGGATTTGCTCCATTATCTCCCCTACATATTATTTTGTCTTTTGTTTCTGGTATTTTCTCGATTTTTGGAGCATTTTTATATTTTAAAGCGGTGCAATTAGACGAGATATCTAGAATTGCCACTTTATTTTATTTGATGCCTTTATTTGTTTTGATTTTAGCAACAATCTTTCTAAATGAAATTTTTACTCTACCAAATTACATTGGTATACTTCTTTTGATAAGTGGCGCTATACTCATTTCATTAAAAAGGTTTAAATTAAGTTTAGGTTTAGCTTTTTGGTTAATAATTTTAGCAGACCTTAACTGGGCTGGAAGTTTAGTTATTATGAAATATCTTCTTAATTTTGCTGATTACTGGACGATATTTTCGTATACAAGAATAGGCTATATTTTTGCCTTAGTTCCGATGTTTCTAGTTAATTTTCGCGATTTCTTTTCTGTGATAAGAAAGAATAGTAAGGCTGTTAGTGTTATGTCTTTAAATCAGACATTAGGAGTTGTGGCTGATTTGTTTCTCACGATTGCGGTATCAATTGGTTATGTCACTTTGGTAAATGCTTTATCTTCTGTTCAACCATTTTTCGTTCTATTATTGGCGGTGGTTCTTAGTACATTTTACCCAAAAATATTGAAAGAAGAAATAGGAAGATCGACCGTAATGTTGAAATTACTCGCTATAATTCTGATGTTTATTGGTGCGTTATTGATTGTTTAGAGTGGACTTTATAAGCATAAGCTGTAAATCAATATCTGATAGCTATGGCTGTAATACCAAGCAGGGAGAATAAAAATATAGAGTTTAAAGAGAAACTAACTACTTCTACCCATCTTAAAAATGAAAAACGTCAACATTTAGCATCTCAGATGAAATACCTGTTAGAAATCGGCAAAGGAACTGCTATTTATGTGGTTGGTGTCGATGACGACGGTAAGACGAAAGGATTGAATGAATTGGAATTCGAAGAAACATTGAATGTGCTAAAAGTTGTAGCGTCAGAAAACAATGCAAAAATTGCCAAGATTGAAAAATTCACTGATAATGAAAGGTTACTTGGTAAGATAATGATTAGCAAGGCTTCTACAAACGGATTCAAATCACATATTGTAATTTCGTCCGCGGGCCACGTAAATCACGGGAAATCAACATTAATTGGCACGCTAATGACTGGAAAACGTGATAACGAACATACTAACTGGTTATTCCTCGATACTTTACCGCATGAAATTGAAAGAAACTTGTCTGCTGACTTGCATTATGCTTTGCTTGGCTACAAAGATAACAAGCCGATACATCTGAAAAATCCTTTGGACAAACGTGAGAGAAGTAGAGTTGTAGAACAATCTGACAAACTAATTAGTTTTGTTGACGCGCCAGGACATGAAAACTTTCTTAAAACTGCTATACGTGGGGTGGTGGGACAAGACATTGACTATGGTCTGCTTGTAATTGCTGCCGATGATGGTGTCATGAATATGACAAAGGAGCATTTGGGACTGCTGTTAGCTGTAAATCTACCTGTGATAGTTTGTTTGTCGAAGATCGACAAGACTGGCAAGAAAAGAATCGAAGAAACTGAGTCACAGATAGAAGAATTGCTGAAGCATGTCGGCAGGATTCCGTATCCAATAAAAGATGAAAGTGACTTGAATGTTGTTATCGATAAATTGGATACAATAGTCCCGATAATAAAAACTTCGGCTGTAACTTTAGAAGGGTATGATATTTTGAACAAAACTTTATTAGCGCTGCCTGAAAGAAGGAGAAACTTTGACAAACCATTCCTGATGTTTGTAGACAAGATATACAATGTCTCTGGTGTTGGTACTGTGGTGTCGGGAACTATCAAACAGGGAAGGTTGCAAGCTGGAAGTGAGTTGTTGTTAGGGCCTGATGCAACGGGTAATATGAAAAAGGTTAAAGCGCCTAGCATAGAAATGCACTATCACAGGCTGGCAGAAGCAGACACAGGATTTGTCGTCGGTGTTGCATTAAGGGGGATGAATTATGATGATGTTAAAAGAGGGATGATACTCTGTTCGCCAGAATTGAACCCAAAGCCAATAAAGAATTTCGAGGCAGATGTGCTTGTTCTTACACACCCGACAAGGATAACTAACGGGTACGAGCCGGTTGTCCACCTCTTTACCGTTGGCGAGTCTGCGAAAGTCGAATTGATTGATAAGGAGTATCTGAAATCCGGTGAAAATGGTAAGTTAAGATTTGCATTCAAGTATTCACCGCATTATCTGGAGGAAGGGGACAGGTTTGTTTTCAGGGAAGGAAAGACTAAAGGGATAGGAACTGTGACGAAGATTTTGAATTAAGGACAAATTAGAGAAATTTTAGATGTTTAAAGCCATTACGCGACTCCTTTCTTTGAAAGAAAGAGTATTTTACCTTTTTCTAAAATAATGTGGGAAATGAACCTCCGATAACTTTATATAGTAGTAATACCTTAATTAGTATACGGTAAAGATTACAAGGTGTATTTATGAAAGAATACCAAAATCCAGAAGTGTTGAGGAGACTTTACTGGGGAGAAGGACTTTCTCAGAGGGCAATCGCCAAAATATCTGGTGTGTCACAAAAGACGATATTAAATTGGATGAAAAGATTCGGTATTAGACGGAGGTATTTCTCTCGAGAGGATATAACTAAAGGATTATTAAAGAAGCTTTATCTAAAGAAGAAATTATCAATGCCAAAAATAGCAAAAATGTTAAACACAACTTATGATGTAATATGGCATAGGATGAGAAAGCATAAAATAAAAGTTCGGACGATGTCAGAAGCAAAAATGAAATACCTTAAATTACCTTTTTCTAATAGTTTAGTTGAGAAAGCTTATATGTTAGGATTAAGAAGTGGGGACATTTCTGCTACAAAAGCTTGTAAACAAATAACAGTTACTACTAGTACAACTCATCTTGCTCAATTACAAATGTTTAAGGACACTTTTAGGAAATATGCACCGATAAATACATTCATAACTACTATACCATTTGATGGAAGAAAGGCATGGCGTGTTTATTGTAGACTGAATAATTCATTCAAATTCCTTCTCAATAAACCTAAAAAGATTTTTCAGTGGATTTTAGATAACAAGAACTATTTTTATGCATTTCTAGCCGGATATGCAGATTGCGAAGCTTGTTGGTATATTCATAAAATGAAAGATAGTAGATTTACTAGAGGAAGATTTCAAATTGCTAGTGGGGATAAAACCATCTTAAATCAAATAAAGAATAAATTAAAAGAATTTAAGTTTAATCCTCTTTTTCGATTATCACATAAAAGAGGTTACAGAAAGACATTAGGTAAGTATAATATTGATATGTATTGCTTAACTATGCATTATCAAACTGATGTTTTAAAACTTGCTAAAATTTTATTGAAATATTCTATACATCAAGAAAAAATTTGGAAAATGAAATTCATAATGGAAAACTTAGGTAAACCTTGGGATGAAACAAAAGATAAACTCCTTGATTTCAAAAGAATTGTGAATGAGAGTACATTGAATAAAGGTTTTATAAAAGAGTTGCCGTCCCTCCGCTATGATATGATAGGCGAGGTCTTATATTAACTGAAAATACCTTCTCAAGCGTATCGTCCAAAATAATTGCACTTCCAATTAAATGTCGAGGTAAGTTATTAACGAGCTTTTCTAATTGTTCAGGCATGTATACTTGATATACTCTATGAAGTGCTTGCAAATCATCTTTACTGGTTAATCTAAATGAGATAACTATGTCGGCTTGGCTTAAAACATCCTGATGGACTTTATTTGGCTGCTGGGTAATGAGGACCAGTCCTACCCCAGGTTCTCTTCCTTCTTTCGCTATTCGTTTTATATCAGCGCTAGAGCTAGTTTCACGATCCGAGGGTATAAATCCATGTGCTTCTTCGTATACTAACCACGTTACTGGGAATTTTACTTTTGGTTGTTCTCCAGCGATTTTCGCAACTTCTTCTTCTTTCCTTGATAGGATTCTCTGGTGTAGAACTTCTCTTGTTATCAATCCTGCTACTAGTGTTCTTACTTCTTGTGATTTTAATCTAGAAAAATCAAAGACTATCACTTCACCCGGTTTTACTAATTCACTAACTCTAGTCCCCTCTCTTTTAATTATGCCCCATTGAGATAGTACATCCAACAAACTTGTTAACGCGTCTTTAGTTTCTTTCTTCGCTTTTGCGTCGCTTGTGATTGAATCGATTAAATCGTCTAACCCAAAAGTTTTATTAGACTCAAGTAGAGAATTGAAATTTTTTTCCAGAGTAACAGCGAATTCACTTGTTCTTTCCAAATTAAATGCGAGAATCAAATCTTCAGCTGTCAAGTCGCTCAAAGATATACTAATTGTACCGTCAACTGGTATTTCAGCTTTCTCGTATTCTTCTCGTTGTTTTTCAGGGACGTAAACTTTAATTTTATCGAATCCTTTTGGTTCCAACTTCCACTCATCCAATAATTTAATTTGTGTGTCATTAGGAAATTTCATACTCCAATAGATACCAACAGGATCGAAAACTACAAATGCCATTTTCTGACGAAATTCTTCTGGTAATGATAGGAATTCTTCCAAAATTACTGACGCTGAGTAGCTTTTACCAGAACCACGTTTGCCGGCAACTAAAATTACATGAGGCTTCAACAGGTCAATAAACACACGCGTTGTGAGATGTGCGTCTTCCCCAGTACCAACTATATGCTTGCCGATATATCCTGTTGCTTTATTTCCGAATTTCCCATAGTCTTCCTTTGTCCTGCCTACGATGGTTTCTGTAATTATGGAGAATGGTTTCTCTTCTGAAGGCATATATAAGAATTTAACTTCAAATCAAATATTGTTCTTGTTGGGGGGCTTGGTATAACTTGGTTAGAATTCGACCTTGGGGTTAAAGGACAAATTGGTCGCGATCCGAGTTCAAATCTCGGGGTCCCCATTAATCAAAATATATTTTCTTATTTCGCCCGTCTAAAGTTATCTTGAATTTATTAAGCAAATTTCTACCTAATACCACTCTCGACAAATGTTCTGGATAATATTTTTCCTTTAGTACAATGCATTCTACGTTTTCTATTTTATCAGCAATTTTAAGAGAAAGAATGCACACTTCAACAGGTATCTTCTTCTTGCTTCCGAATCCAGCGGTGTACGAATCGTCTAATTTTTCAAGGTCTAGATTTCGCTTGTGGTCTTCGTGGAGGACACATAATCGAGCACCGCTATCAACCAGTGCCAATTCGTCAATTTCACGTCGCCTACCTAGAAGAGTAACAGGGATGAATGGTGTGTCGTCTTTATAATTCCACGCATTCACCAAATCACACTATTGCATTTGTTTGCTCGTTTAGGGGGTATAACAGATGTACAAAAAATCTTCGTGCGCCTGTTTTTTTTTCAGCCTTTTCCAAAGCCAAATCCAGCTTCTTTTCAATAGCAACAGGTTTGCCGTTATAGAACACGGCATACTTTCCTCTGTGTTTTCTGATAAGTTGCTTCTCCATCCTGAAATAAGCTCGTATATCCTTGTCCATAGTTCACCTTATTTTAATATTTGTTTTATAAGTATAAAATACTGGGGTTGTAAACAGAGGGGATAAAAGCCTCATTTGTGGTCTAACTTGGTATGACATCAGCCTTGGGAAACCTTAATTCAAGCTCGCTGAAGGTTCAGGGTTCAAATCCCTGCGACCCCATTTAATTCTAAAAATAAAATATAATTATGGAATTGGGTAAAAAACAATTAGATATTGTAATTTTAGTTACATTTTTCTTTATTTCTACATTGTTTGTCTGGAAATTCAAATTAAACAATTTAATAACAACTTTTCTCTATTTGATAGTCCCATCAATTTATCTCTTAATAAGATACGAAAGATTTCGAAAACGTATATTAGTATTTGCCTTGCCACTCGGTATAGTTCTATCCATAGCTATGCAGTATATCGCGGACTATAACAAAGTATGGATATGGCCTATAGATCCTTCTTTACCTACAATTTTCACACACGTACCTTTAGAGAGTTTCCTATGGTTTCCTGCTTGGGCTATACTTTTAGTTGCAATTTATCAGATTTTCTTTGATTTCACACATTCGAGTCAAAAACCAAGTAAAAATTACAAATGGTTTATTGTCATTTTGTTTGGATATTTTCTAGCTTTCACAGCATGGCTATCGATAGGTTCTCCAAGAGTAGAATACGCTTATGCAAGATTTTTTGCTTTACCTGCAATTGGTCCTTTAGTTTTTGTTTTAATTAAATCCCCAGCTCTAGTTCCTAGATTCTTTAAATTTTCATTAGTTATGCTTATTTTTCTTTTAATATATGAAATTATTGGTTTAAGGCTCCGTCACTGGGCTTTTCCAGGAGAATACTCTAGTTTAGTTAATATCTTTGGTATAAGTATTCCAATAGAAGAATTTGTAATTTGGATCGCTTTAGGAGGAGCGAGTCTAGCATCATATTTTGAAACATTCATGGATGATTTAAAATGAGAACATCCCAAAAACCCGAATGGCAAACGAAAATCGCTAAAGAAAGAATTGACATTCTATTCTCACTAGCAGAAAAGGAATTCAAAAAATATCCTGAAAGAAGCAGGCGATATGTAGAATTAGCTCGAAAAATAGGCTTGAGATATAATGTCAGATTGTCTAAAGATGACAAAAGAAGTTTCTGCAAGAATTGCGACACACTATTAAAACCAGGGGTAACAAGCCAAGTTCGGCTGGACAAGTCAACCAAAACAATCAGAATATTATGCCTGAACTGCAAGAAAGTTTATAGATACCGGTACAAATAATGATTTACATGATTGTAAAACTAGCATCTGATTTCGGAGAATGGTTGCATAAGGTATCTGGAAGCAAGTCGAATGCTATTTTACTGGTTATACTTGCCTTCTTTTCACCTCTTGGTTTTATCTTTGCAGCCAGTTTGATAGCATATGCCTACAGAAAAGGCAAAAAGAAACGGTAACTATTAAAACCTTGTGATTCCAAAGGATATAGTATGATTTCGCCGAGAGAAGTTGACCCACAGAAATTCAACAGCATGCTAAAGGAAGAACTCAAGAAGGTAACAGGAATTACTCCTCCTGCATGGAGTCAGTTTGTTAAATCCGGTGCTCACAGGGAAAGAATACCGCAACAGGATGATTTTTGGTATGTTAGAAGTGCGGCTGTTTTAAGGAGATTTTATCTTGATAATTCTGTTGGCGTTGAAAGATTAAGAAGTTATTTCGGTGGGAAGAAAAGGCGCGGTCATAAGCCAGCCCATTTTAGGAAATCATCTGGAAACATAATAAGGAAAATCGTACAGCAATTGGAAGCTTCTGGGTTGGTTGAAAAGAATTCTGATAAAAGAGGAAGGAAGTTGACTGCGCAGGGAAGAAAACTTTTGGACAAGATAGCATATGAAGTGAGTAGATGAATGGTGAAGCTGAAGAACTGCAGAAGATGGAAGTGATGAAGAAGGCTGTACTGAAGAAGATCCTAGCCAAGGAAGCTACTGAAAGATTGGGAAGGATAAGGTTAGTAAAGCCGGAGATAGCTAATCAATTGGAATTATATCTGGTTCAGTTATATCAGACCGGAAAGATAGGTACAATAATTACGGATGAACAATTGAAGATGATACTTGAGCAGATATCTACGAAACAAAAGTTCAGAATATTGAAGTGATTTGATGAAAAACACTGCTAAACAATTTTTGAGTAAATACTGGTTTTATATTTTGCTTGTAGGTGCATCTTTAACCCCACTAGGGACTTTAATTTACATGCCTAAACCTACATGGATTCCTACAGATTACGTTATTGCGATTAGTGGGATATTGTATTTTGTTTTATTAACCGTTACGTTCCTTATAGAACGCGAAAAAATTTACAAGAAGATAGAAAGATTAGAAATAGTAAGAAGGTAATTTTATGTCAACTAAAAAAGTCGGTTCAGCAGGAAGATTCGGTCCAAGATACGGAAAGAAAGTGCGTGATCTAGTCAGGGATATAGAAAAGATACAGAAACGGAGGCATGTATGCCCTAGATGTAGCTTACCCTATGCTGAAAGGCTGTCGAAAGGCATATTCATATGTAAGAAATGCAATAATAAGTTCACCGGACAAGCGTATTTTCCAAGGGGCAGTGTTTAATGTACAAATGCACGGCATGCAAGAAGACAATGGCTAGATTGGAGGACAAAATCCGTTGCAGTTACTGCGGGCAGCGGGTATTCCTACTTCAGCGGCCTGAAGTAGTAAAAAGAGTTTTGGCACGATGATTCTAACTAATTTAAACTTTACTCTGAAACAATAGTTCATGTATGAGGCTGTATTAAATCTGAAATGCTCAAAACCCGAACTAATCAAACAAAGCCTAGAGCCCGATATCAAGAACGATGAAACTGTAGAAACTCTTCTAAACGTCAAAAATGACACCCTCGAGATAGTTATAAAAAGCAAGAAGTTGAATTACTTGAAAGCCGTGATAAACTCTTACATATCCACGGTGAACATGCTGGAAGAAGTTGATAAAATTGAATGAAGAGCAGACAAGGGAGATGGTGGGGCAGTTCCAGACATACCAGCAGCAGTTGCAGGCGGTATTGATACAGAAGGAGACCATGCAACTACAGCTGATGGAGATTACTAAAGCATTGGAAGAGCTTGATTCGACCAAGAATGAAAAAGCTTATAAAATCACCGGACAGATAATGGTTAGTAAGCCTGTTGAGGAACTGAAAAAGGAATTGGGGGATACCAAGGAAGCTATTGAAGTAAGAGTAAGCTCTTTAGAAAAAACTGAAGAAAAGATAACAACCAAGTTAAAAGAAATGGAGACAGAATTGAGAAAACTGGTGAAATAGGTGTTGGATATGGAAATAGTAGAATTTGAGCCTGTGATGAGAATATTGGATGAAATTATCAATGATAGGACTGTGCCGAAGAATATTCGGGCTGCTGCTGAAGAATCCAAGGCAAATCTGAATAATAATGGCGACACTTGGGAGCTGAGGATAAGCACCGCGATACATATTCTTGACGAGATTACGAATGACCCGAACATGCCACTTTATGCGAGGACGAAGATTTGGAGTGTTGTTTCTGCGCTGGAGCAGAAGAGAAGAGAGTTAAGCTAATTAAACAGTTTATTATCATTAGGGAGTTGTATGAACAGGGATTTACGCCATACCCATACTTTTGAGCGGTATTTTCAAGATGGAATTACAAGAGTGGATAGATTAGACCAAGTTTTAAGATATGGGATTTTATCTCAGCGGGAAGCCCAGAAAAACGGGATTCCCTTTAAAAGGAATTTGAATATACGTATGTTAGGTGCTAGAGATTATGATGATATAATCTTCCTCCATACAATAGGGCAATCCTTTAATCCTGTATGGGTAAATGGGACAACGGTTTTAATTAATCCGGGGCTTGAAACTCTTTCTATTGAGGAAATGATAGCTTATCAAAAAGGTAATTGGACTGTAGCATCCCGAGGTGAAGCTTATAGACTTGGTAGAATTGAACCCGCGTATTTTGATGGAATAATCCTACCTACACAAGACGAATTAGAGGAGACAAAAAGACTCTTACAAAACTATCTGCCTAAAGATCCTGGTAGAATAAAATTAATGCTGCCTGAGAACTTATTTAAATTTATAAAGCAAATCTATATCAGATAACAATGGCGCTTTTTGGAAAACCACCAGAACAGAATCCTGAAGACAGGATTGAACTCGACGAGAATGCATTCAAAGAAGAAAGGAATGTCCAAGTCGCTGTAGAGAATCTAAAGGCTTATTCTGATGCTGAAAAGGTACAGGAGATGGTCAGGGAAGGCAAGCTTGTTTTTTTAAGAATAAAGGAACTTAGAGAGGCTGACATCAACGAGTTGAAGCGTGCTGTGGAAAAGCTGAAGAAGACCATAAATGCAAGTGACGGTGACATTGTTGGCGTTGATGAAGATGTGTTGATTTGTTGCCCGCCTAACGCGAGAGTTTTTAGAGGTTAGTCAATTCCCTTATTTCTTCAACGAGTTTACTTACTTTAATTCTTACCTGTTTCGTAGTATCGCGGTTTCTTAAAGTGACTGTATCTTTTTTCAAAGTATCATCGTCTACTGTTACAGCTAGAAATGTACCAATCTCATCTTGTCTGTAGTATCTCTTACCTATGCTTCCTGTATCATCGTAGACAGCATCAAAATATTGCTTAAGCTCGCCATAGATTTTCTGCGCTTTTTCTGGAAGTTTATCCTTATTCACTAGTGGAAATACAGCAACTGTAAATGGCGATAAACTAGCAGGTAATTTTAGAATTACCCTGTCTTCGTCTTCTGCGTAATTTAATTCCAATAAAGCATAAAAGATTCTATCTACTCCGAATGACAACTCTAAAACATGCGGAACGAACCTCTTACCATCGTAAAATACTTCTTGTGACTCACCTGAAATTTTCTGATGACCTGATAAATCATGATCGGTTCTGTAATGAACGCCTCCAACTTCTTTGAAACCAATTCCTTCTAATTCAAGTTCAACATCAAAATGAATCTTGTTGTAGAATGCCTTTTCCTCATCTGATAGTTGTCGCAACCTGAATTTTGATTTTTGTATCTTCATGGCATCCAGGAAGAACTTCTGAACTTTCGCGAGATGATAGACATAAAATTTCGGTAATTTCAATTTCTTGACTGCGTTATCACAACTAACTTCGATTATTTTTTTATTCGACAAGACCAAGAGCTTGTAATTCGCTACTTCTTTCCAGTTTTCGTGTTCGTCCATTTTTTTAGGATCGAAAAATATCTGCAGTTCAGCCTGCGTGAATTCCCTCTGTCGCAATAATAGTTGCCTTGGTGATATCTCATTTCTGAATGCTTTACCGATAATAGCCAAACCTAGAGGAAGTTTCATTCTAAGGATGTTGAAATGTCTAAGAAAGTTGACATACGCTCCTTGTGCTGTTTCGGGGCGCAAATATGCACGGGTTTCTTTACTGGCTCCTATTTCAATAGGGAACATCATGTTCAAAACAGCTACGTCTCCCAGTTCACCCTTGCATCTGGGACATCTGACATTGTGTTTTTTTATTATCTGTGTGAGTCCTTCTGCGGATTTCCCTTCGAAATTTTCATGCAAGAATTCCTCAATTATCTGATCAGCACGGTGGAAAGTACCGCATTTCCTGCATTTTGCAACTGGGTCGACGAAATTAGTCAAATGTCCAGAAGCCTCGAAAACTTTCTCTGGCATAATGTTTGCGGTTTCAATCTCGAAGAAGTTTTCATCCAGCCCCAAGAAATATTTCCTCCATGTATTCTCTAGTTTTCTTTTCAAAATAGTTCCGATCGCACCATAGTCATAAAAGCCTGCTACACCGCCGTATATTTCGCTGCTGACAAAAAAGAATCCCCTTCTTTTCGCAAGCTCGACTATCTTTTCAGAAACTGTCATGATAAATCATTTGTTTTCCTAAATTTATTTAACCCATCCACTTAGGCTTGACTGCTTGGACTTGCCGTAACTCTCCTGTAACTTGTCGACAACCTTCTCCATCCTTTCTTGCGAAAAATCATGCTCATCGACCATGAACTTCACGAGCTTGCCTCTGTCAGGCTCTTTCGGTTGCAATTTATAATTTTCCGCATAAGGAGGGTTCAAAAAGAAATTGTAAACTCGCTCTATGTCTATCTCACCGGGAAACTCAACCGCGGTCAGGAGATTGTCCAATGCCTTATGTTCTTTCACAAGCTTTAATGCAGTCTTAGGACCAACACCTTCTATACCTTCATTGTAGTCCGTCCCTATCAAGAGTCCGATCATTATCAGTTGCTCTCTGGTTAATTCTAATTTTGAAAGTACTTCTTTTAATTCTATTAGTTGAGGTCTGACTTCAATATACACTTCTTTATTTGGAAGCTTTTTCCTGCCACTGATAGACAGGTTCCTTACAAGCCTCGGTGAACCGAACAACAAACTATCCCCATCCTGCGAACCAGTTGCAAATACTTCATTTCTTTTACATAGGACTGCACAAGTAGCTTCTCCTTCAGAGGGCGCTTGCACCCAAGGGACCCCCATTAGCTCCAGAATTCTTTTAGAGCTCTCCAGAATTTTTTCATCCATTTGTGAAGCGGCTTGAGCATATTTCATTGCTGGCTTGCCTTTTCTTACAGCCTCCTCCCACTTCTTTCTCGCTTCTTCTCTTACCTTCTCACGTTCTTCTATGGTCTTTTTCTTGAACTCAGGGTATTTTCCATCAAATACGAAAACTGGTGATATGCCTGCCTCGATTAAATTTGCTGTCCTGTAGAGTAGGCCTGAAAGATGACTGGTGACATTACCGTGGTGATCTTTTAAAGGCTCTCCTGTCATTCGGTCCCTTATGACAGACAAGAATTGGAAGATTATGTTGAATGCGTCAATAGCAATCTTCTTTCCTGACAGGTCTGTTAATTCTATTTCTCTAGAAGGAATTATGCTGAAAATCTGGACTCCCATAAATATTGTATGTTATTTACTCTTCTTTTCTTCTTCTGATGGCTCTTTCTGTATCTTGAAGCTGTCCCATTCCAACCATACTATTAGAAGCCCTATAAGCGCAACGAAAGGCGGTACTCCCCCGTTAACTAGTGTTATCAAATCTGCGAGTGCCGGCTTGCTGGTTACGAAAGAAGAATCTTGAAGAGGTTGAATAAAACTAGAACCCCAGAAAATCCACCAAACAGCTACTACAATTAAAATTACACCAATTATAATCTTAACTAACGAGCCTGACACAATTCACCTATGATATTTAATGGATGGAAAGAAATATAAACCTTATCGATAAAGTGAATGTTATGCCAAAAGGATTTTACCAATCTTTAAGAACTATTTGGAAGAAACCTAAGGAAAATCTAGGTGATATACTTAGAACCAGATTAGCTGAATGGCGAAAACAGAATGTAGTTGTTAGAGCTGAGAAGCCCACAAGATTAGATGCAGCAAGAGAACTGGGATATAAGGCTAAGTTAGGTTATGTTGTTGCACGTGTAAGGGTGAAGAAAGGTGGCAGGAGAAGGAGAAAACCTGAGAAAGGTAGAGGACCTAGGCATGCTGGGTTAGTACACTTCACGCCCAAGGGACTGCAGTGGATTGCAGAAGAGAAGGCACAAAGAAAATTCTCAAACTTGGAGGTGTTGAATTCTTATGAAACAGGTGATGACGGCGTATCTAAATGGTTTGAAATAGTGATGATCGATCCGAATCATCCTAATATTATCAACGATCCTAAAATCAACTGGATAACAAATCCTGCTAACAGAAGAAGGGTATTTCACGGTTTGACTAGCTCCGCAAAGAAATCAAGAGGATTAAATTAATTCAGCTTTTGTTAGCCTATCGCCGACTCGTCCCAAAGACTGTCTATAGCGTGCTTTGCTAATCCGAATATGCTGGATACATACTCATCATGTGCATCTGGCCTAACAACGCATAAAAAATCGACAGTATACACAGGTTTGTTACGTGCAAATATTCCAGCACCTGAACTTTCAATTTCAAACCTAAGGTGTTGAGGATACAACCTCAGCATCTGCTCGTGTAGCCTGTCCACTGTATTTTGATTGCCTTCTATTGCCTCTATGTGGGATGAGGCAACCCCGCTATCGGACATGTTATAAGGGGTAAGTGCTCGTATGACAAATCCTCTATACAAATCTTCAGTAACCAAAAGAATTCTGCTATTAGTCAAATACCTTTTCATAATTGGTCTCTACTTATACAAATATCCCTATAATTCAAATATAAATTGGTAAAATATGAGGGCGTTTGATCTTCATGTTCATAGTGCATTTTCTGGCGGACAGAGTAGTTTAGAGCAGTTAGCCTCTACAGCAAAAGAACTCGGATATACTGGAATCTGTTTTGCAGAGTATTTTCAGAATGAAAACCAACTAAAGAAATTAAAAGAAGAGATAGCAAAAGCTAGCCGAAATGTCGGTATTGAAATCTATCTTGGCTTTGAAGCAAGAAATCCGAATGAACTGCACAAGTTAGTTGAACGAAGAAGGATGTTTGATATACTGCTTGTGCAAGGTGGGGATTTGAAGATGAACAGGTTGGCATGCGAGACTCCTGAAGTTGATATTTTGACTCATCCTGAGAATAACAGAAATGATTCTGGATTGAATCACATTTTAGTGAAAGAAGCTGCAAAGAATAATGTTGCAATTGAAATTAATTTCAGAGAAATTTTGCTGGCGAGTAAAAGAACGAGAAATTCTATTATGAGACATATGTCTCAAAATGTAAAACTTGCGAAGAAATTCCACGCACCGATTATTTTATGTTCAGGCGGCATCTCCCATTGGGAACTAAAATCTCATGAAGTAATGGCTTCTATGGCAAATCAATTAGGATTAGAATTAAATGAAGCTAAAGATGATATATCTGAAATCCCCGGAGACATAATCAAACAGTCAAAAGAAAGAAAATCTGAGAAATGGGTTTTACCAGGAGTAAAGATAAAATGAGTTATAGCGTGTTATTCATTACATGTCCTAATTTCAAATCCGCAAAGAAAATTACAAGACAGTTATTAAAAGAAAAACTAGTTGCATGTGTCAATATTCTTCCTGTGATTAAAAGTGAATACTGGTGGAAAGATAAGATAGAAACTCATTCAGAAGTTTTGATGATAGTAAAAACAAAAACTAACCTCTACAAGCAGATAGAGAAAGAAGTTAAGAAATTGCATCCCTATACTGTTCCTGAGATAATCTCTTTTTCTTTTAAAATTGATAAAGGGAATAAGGATTATTTGAATTGGATTTCAGAGGTGACAAAATGAAAATATCAAATCTCTCTATATTTACTATATCCAATTCTATTTTACAATTTGCAGGCGGGTTAATAGGACCTTTTTACATTGTTTATGTGCAAAAGATTGGCGGTGGATCGATTGAAAATTTAGGTATTGCATTCGGTATTTTGGGTATATTTTCTGCGCTAACTGCATATTTTGCAGGAAAATATTCTGACAAACTTGGTAGAAAACCGCTTTTAATTTTAACTGGTTACTTGAGTGCTATTTTATTTCTACTCTATCTTTTAGTTAAGACAAGTTTACAATTGTTTGTTTTACAAGCGGTTGTCGGAATAGTCGGCTCTATTTTTAGAGTCGTATCAAATGTGTTATTAGCTGATATTACACATCATAAAATAAGGGGCATGCAGATTGGTTTATACAATTTAATTGTTGGGGGTTTTACCAGTTTGGCTCTAATAGCTGGGGGATTTCTTATAGGAAAAATAGGGTTTGTTGTTGTATTTTATATTTTCGCGGCATTAACTATTATCGCTACGACAATGTTATTTTTAATAAAAGAAACGGTTAGAAAATGAAACAACAGGAAAAACTAAAAACCCTATCGCCATCATTAAGAGAGAAAGAAAGGCATATCAGCTTCAAAGTCATCTCAGAAGAACCGATAATATATTCGGATTTAGAGTCGGCAATATGGTCGCAGTTACTGGAATTTTACGGTGAGTTGGGAGTGTCGCAGATGAGTGTTAGAATAATCAAGAATCTGTACAATGCTGGAGAACAATCAGGTGTGATAAAATGCAATAACAAGTCTGTTCCGAAAGTTATTGCTGGCTTGGGATTGATAACAAGATTGGGAGAAAGTAGGGTCATTATAAAGATATTAAAAGTCTCTGGAACTATCAAAGGATTGAGATTATGAATCTGCCTTTAACGTCGGCTGTGGGATTCTCTTTATATATGTGATGTGGGTAAATAAATATTGACTTGGGTAGTCCACTTGTAAGCGGGTGTGTATACCATTCTGTTCGAGCCCGCACTTTCTATTTTTCAGATAAACTCGAAATGGAAAACAATATAAACCCTAATAATAAAATTTAGTTAAGGTGATTCTAAAGAATGAATAAAATTCTTGCACTGGTGATAGGCGATGCCTGACATAATGCCCGAATTAAAGAGGTAGTGAAAGCTTCTCTTTGCGGAAATATGGGTTATGACAGGACAAATCGTTTAGCTGTTTAGGCTAACGAGTCAAATGGCCATGTAGTTAGTTAGTGCATCGCTGCTAACGTGGAGTCAGCCCAGATGGGCGCCTATTCCAGGTAGCGGATTGAGTAACCAGCTTATCCGCCTGGTTAGAATATGCGAAGGAGGCCGTCAAAAGAGGAAGCACAGCCTTAGGCATAACCTTCAAGGATGGTATTATTCTAGCCACTGTAAAGCCTTCCGGCAAGCTTGTAGTATCAGATTCCTCAGAAAAGATATTCCAAGTTGACGACCACATGGCTGCTGTTGCTGCAGGTTTTCTTGCTGATGCGCGCGCACTCATGCAGATGGTCCGTGTGAGGGCGCAGATGCATAAGATAACCTATGAAGAGCCTGTTGATGTCTGGAACATCGGAAAAGTGATAGGGAACAGGATGCAGTTGATAACCCAGTATGGTGGTTTGCGTCCATTTGGCGTATCCATGCTGTTGGCCGGTGTTGACAAGACTGGCGTGCATTTGCTTGAAACAGATCCGTCAGGAACTTTGTTTGAATGGAAGGCGCAGGCCATAGGAAGAGGATCTGTTTTGGCCAACAAAATCTTAAATCAAAAATGGCGGGATACTATGAGCGAGAAGGAGGCGCTTGATTTAGCTTTGGATATAATCGACAAGACCGAGAAATCAGACAAGGAAAAAAGAGAGATTGTCACAGATTTGGCCATTATCAGGAAAGATGGGAGATTTAAAAAGGTCGGAGAAGAGTATATAAAGACATTGAAATGATGATAATTTTGAGTGATTCTGTTGACTGTAAGCATAGAAAAATCAGTTGTAGCTAGGTTAAATTACGCGCAACAAAAGTTTGAAATACTTGTAGACCCGAATAAGGCTATGGATTTTAAGAGCGGCAAGATGATTCAGATGGAAGAGGTGCTCGCTTATCCTGTAATCTACAAGGATGTGAAAACTACAGAAGCTGTTCCTGAGAAGGATTTGCAGAAGGCTTTCGGCACTACCGATGCGATAAAGGTGGCTGCGAAGATATTGAAGGAAGGAGAGATACAGATAACCACTGAACAAAGAAGAAAGATGACCGAGCAGAAAAGACATTTGATTGCAACTCTGATTTCCAAAAGAGGAATAAACCCACAGACAAACACACCGCATCCTGAGCAGAGAATTTTAAATGCAATGCAACAGGCTGGAGTGAACGTAGATCCTTCTATAGATGCCGAATTGCAGTTGGATAAAGTTGTCAAGGCGATAAAACCAATATTGCCTTTGAGATTCCAGAATGTCACGCTACAGATAAAGATACCTCCGCAATTTGCTGGAAAGGCTTATTCTGTAATCAAGTCTGCTGGAAAAATCACAAGTGAACAGTGGCTTAATGACGGCTCTTTGCAGACAAGTGTAGAAATGCTGGCGGGTGTAATGGACGAATTCACACAGAAGATAGCAAACCTCACCCATGGCAGTTTTGAATCGAAAGTTATCAAGAGGGAAGACGCATGAAGACAAGAGAAATTGTCCTGCCAGGGGATATGATCGATGAAAGGAAAGGCAGGAAGCTTGGCAACGGTGTGTACGAAGAGGGCGACAAAGTGTTCTCGAAATTCTTGGGTGTCCCCAGGGTTAATGAAAACGAATTGTCGGTTATTCCACTGTCAGGAACTTACCTTCCGAGATTCGGGGACAGGGTTATTGGTGTTATAGAAACTGTTGAAGTATCAGGATGGTTTGTTGATATAAATTCCCCCTATTCTGCATTCCTGCCCCTGTCAGAAGGTGTAGATGAGTTTGTCGACCTGCAGAGGTCTGAATTGACGCGATATTATGATGTTGATGATATCATATTGTGCAAATTATCAAAAGTTACGAAAAACAAAACTGTCCAGGCTTCGATGAGGGATTTTGAATCGAGGAAACTAAGAAACGGTGTTTTACTCAAAGTCACTCCAACAAAAATACCGAGAATAATCGGCAAGGAAGGCAGCATGATAATGATGATTAAGAATAAAACCGCTTGCGAGATAGTCACGGGACAGAATGGTTTGGTTTGGATTAGAGGCGAAAACAAAGAGAAGGCTATAGAAGCTATTCTGACAATTGAAAAGGAATCTCATACAATTGGATTGACAGAAAAAATAGAAAAGATGTTAAATGAAGATGTTAAACAAGATGTGAATGAACAATTATCCAATCCTGACAGTTGGGTAAACAAGAAAATTAGCAAACATTTGAGTGAATAATTATGGGGAAGAAATCTGACACAGAATTGATTATAGGCGGGATAAGGATTGATAAAAGGCTGCCTGACCAGACGCGAGAAATTAAAATGAAAGTTGGAAATATTCTTAGCGCTAACGGCTCGGCAGAGGTAAGCTTCGGCAATACTACAGCATTGGCATCTGTCCATGGACCAAGACAGTTATTCCCGAGGCATTTGCAGGAATCCCAAACAGGCATTCTCCGGGTGAGATACAACATGGCGCCCTTTTCTGTAGACGAAAGAAAATCGCCTGGGCCTGATAGAAGAAGCACCGAGCTTTCAAAGGTTATCAGACTTGCTTTGGAGCCTGCTGTATTCCTGGACGATTACCCCAAGGTGACTGTCGACGGGTTTGTTGAAATAATCCAAGCCGACGGGAGCACCAGAGTGACAGGAATTAATGCTCTATCGCTCGCACTAGCCACTGCAGGAATACCGATGAAAGATTTGGTTGCCGCATGCTCTGTAGGAAAAATCAATGGCACTCTTGTAGTTGATTTGAATGGTGAGGAGGATAATAACTCTGAATCAGATGTTGCAGTTGCAATGATACCCAATAGAAATTTGGTTACCCTGCTGCAGATGGACGGCATGCTTACCAAGGAAGAGTTAATGCATTTGCTTGACCTGGCAAAAAAGACCTGCAAAAAGATTTATGAAATGCAGAGGGAAGCTCTGCTTGAAAAGTATAAGGGTGAAGAATAATGGAAACGTACGCTTTGGAACTGATACGGAATGGAAAACGAATTGATGGAAGAGAGCTCACACAATTCAGAGATATCGAAATCAAGGAAGGCATTATAGAAAATGCTGAAGGTTCTGCATATGTTAGAATGGGAAATACCCAAGTTATTGCTGGCATTAAGATGGGCGTTGGCACGCCTTTTCCTGACACGCCGAATGAAGGCATATTATCTGTAAACGCAGAGTTTACACCGCTTGCGTCACCCGATTTTGAATCCGGACCTCCTGGCGAGAATGCAATTGAACTTGCAAGAGTTGTTGATCGTGGAATCAGAGAGTCCAAGAGCATTGAAATGGAAAAGCTTGTTATTGCACCGGGCGAAAAAGTATTGAGCGTATTTATTGACATATACATTATCGACAATCAAGGCAACCTGCTGGATGCTGCGGCGTTGGCTGCCTTGTCAGCGCTTTTGAACACACGCATACCGAAGCTTGACGCTGAAGGCAAGATTATCAGGGGGGAACACGAGGGGAAGCTGCCTGTTGTCCACAAGCCGATTACTGTATCTGTTTGTAAAGTCGGCGATAAATTATTTTTAGATCCTGCAAAAGAGGAGGAAACTATCTTGGACGCTAAGCTTTCAATAGCTGTTATGGAAGACGAAAAGATATGCGCTATGCAAAAGCAGGGCAGTGAGGGGATTGAATTTGATGTTCTGGAAAAGATGGTTGACTTGGCTATGAAAAAATCTATGGAACTGCGAAAGCTGGTGAAGTGATGGGAATTAAGACTGTTGCAAAGAAGATAAAGCTTGCCAGGATACACAAAATCAAGAATTCGCCTAGGTGGGCTGACATAAGAAAATTCGGCATGAAACACGCTAGGAGAAGAAGAATACAGATAACAAAAGTGAAGAGATGGAGAAGAACTAGAATTAAAGTTTAGGTTGCTGTCCAACAACCTTGACCTTGTCTACATTTTCCTTCAACTGTGACTGTTGACAAACATAAACCACGCACAGTAACACTTGTATTTCCTGCTGCTCCTGCTGGCGTTATACCTGTCAAAATTGTAGTTCCACCAGCTGCACCGGTACTATTCGTGATTGTAGTAAAGTTTGACTCTCCTACGGTTAAGCTTTGATCAAGCACTGTAACACTTTGCTTCCCGTCGCTGAAAAAAGCTGTAAGAGTTGTTATTGTTTGCTGGTTCGGGTTTGAGTAAAATATTGTTGTGTTGGTGACGCTGTAGACATTTATCCACGCACCAGCGCATCTTGTCAATGACTCGCTCGAGTTCGTTGTTATTCCAGTGGAGGTTGTTGTCAATCCTGTAGCGAATATCGAAATTAGCCCGCCTACACCAACAGTGAATGCGACTAGAAGAACTACTGCGACCATAGGCGAGATGGCTTTCATTTTATACATCCCAGCAATCTTGTGCGCTAGTGCACCTGCCTTCAGCTGTTACCAGAGTCTGGCATAGGCCTCTTGCAGTAACCGAAGTATTTGTTCCTAGTGTCCATGTAGCTCCTGATGTAGAACCTGCCGCTATGGTTGCAATAGCATCAGCTGCAACTTCACCTGTACCAGCGACAATATCTATGCCTGTGACAGCTACACTGTTCGGGTTCGCGACATTAACTCTCGTACTTGTCACACTATAAACATTAAGATGAGCGCCTGCGCATCTTGTAAGGGCTTCGCTTTGGTTGGATGTTATTCCAGTGGAGGTTGTCGTCAACCCTGTGACAAAAATGGAAACTAACCCGCCAACGCCTACTGTAAAAGCAATAAGAAGAACCACTGCGACCATAGGTGAGATGGCTTTCATTAATATCTTTATATAATTTATAGGTATGTATTTAAATACTTTTCAGGATGATGTTATAAGCTTTCGAGGTGAACTATACACAATGGCAGAAGAGAAGATAGTCAAAGTGAACTTGGGTAGACAGCTGAAAAGCATCCCGAGATGGAAAAGGCAAATTGCTTTCGCTAGACTGCTTAGAAAAACACTCAAAATCGACAAGATGAAGATGGCTCAAGGTTTAAATGAAAAAATCTGGTCGGACAAAAGCACAAAGGTTAGATTGAAGATTGTAAAGGGCGACAAGTCAACTAGAGTCGAGGCTGTTGAATAGTCATCCTGCTTTGAGAAATTCCGCGTAGGTACACTTTCCGCATACAAGCCTATTCTTATGCTGCGCGAGAATACTATTTCCACAACGCGGGCAGTATCTTCGTGTTCTTCCGACTATCCCTTCTTTGATGGAAAAGTACTTATGCTGCTGCACTGGCCTGTGTTTCAACATTCCCACCTTTTTCTTCTTTTTTGATTTCTTGAGGTTTCTCACGCAGAATCTTGCAACTTACAAAAGACTCCCCCAACCCTCTTTGAGAAAAGATGTAATCTATCTGAACTTGTGGCTGGTCGACATCATATTTTGACGCCAATTCTTTAATGATATCCGCCTTGGATGGCGTCGGACTTCCTAGATGCTTTATTCTAATCTTCAAATCCTTTCTTTTGAAGAATGGATTCTCTTTTTCTTCTATAATTACAATCTCCATGTCAACCAACGTAAATAGCATATCTTCCTGATTCATTTATATTCAGCATCTTGGCCATCTCGCTGTTCACATCTGTGATTACAACCAGCCCCTTCCAGCTTGTTGACAGGTTAGTTGATTTGCATACCTCGCATGCTTTTTCATTCGTGAACCTCCTGCAATTTCTGCAAACCTGCAATCTCTTGGCCATATCATCATTTCTCTGGTTTCTTTTGTTTTTTCTTTTCAGCTTCAACCCATGAAATTGAGCCAAGCAATGGCTGCCTCATTGTTAACCCGATTTTATTTCCTTCTTCCCATGATATTGATATAACCCTTCCCCTAACCAAATCTTTTTCTTTCAAGGTTTTCTTCGTCTCTCTTCCCAAGAATAAGGAATTCTTGCTGTCGAAGCTGACATAATCATCCATCAACTGCGATATGTGCACAAGCCCATCAAGCGGGCCTACACGGACAAAAGAACCAAATTCTGTATTATCGACTACTTCACCGAAAGCAAGCTCATGCAACTCAGGCTTGTATACCAAAGCTTTGAATATTACAGGATAATGGACACCCGCATCTTCTGGAAATATTCTTCCTTCGCTGATTTTATCCACGTTTATGATTGACAGCACGACGCCGAGTTTCGGATCTAACAAACATTCGTATTTGTCAGCCAGAGCCTGCTTCACAGCCTCCCGAGATTTCATTGTAAACTTGTCTGGTGGCACTCTAATGGTGTCTCCTATTGTTAGTATTCTGTACATGACATCACAAAATTAAGCTTTAATCAAATTAAACAGTTGGGTTTAAATAATTAATTCATTCGCTACAAGATTTAAAGGGTTAAGATATAAAATTGTTATCGGTGGTTAGTTTTAAAGAATTGACTGTTTCAATCTCTCCAGAATTACGACAGTTTGGTGTAAAAGTAAAAATTGCTATTTTTGCTAATGCTAATATTGTAAACAGAGTTACCGCACTTGAAAATCATATGAAAGAAATCATCGGCGGGATAAAGGAAATTGATGTCTCTGAGAATCTAATTCTAGAAGCTTATAGAGAATTACACACAATCTCTAAAGTAAAAGGATTTTTACCGCCAGCAAAAAGTTTAATCGAGTTAATTAAAAAGAATAACAGATTACCAAACATAAACTCTGTCGTAGACGCATATAATATTGTATCAGCTGAAACTTTTCTATCTATAGGTGCTCATGATTTGGATAAAATCAAAGGTGACTTAATTTTCAAGTTTGCTGAGGGGAACGAATTTTACATACCTCTTGGGGAGGATGAACCTCAAAAAGTAAATAAAGGCGAATACGTCTGTGCAGACTCAGAAAAGGTTATTTGTTGGTTAGATATAAAACAATGTGAACAGACTAAAATCATAAAAGAAACTAAGAATTATCTAATCTATATACAAGGAAATAAAAATACTTCAGACGGATATCTAAATAATGCATTGAAGAACGTGATAGAAAATCAGGTAAAGCTCTGCAAAGCAAGACTAGTTAGGATAATTTAATCTTCTAAAACCCAACAAAAGTTTTCGGAGAAATCTTTTCCATTACTAGTGATATTATGGACACGTGTCCACGATATGAAAATGTGTAACAAAAGACGAAATAAAGAAAACTGTAATATCTAAAGAAGTGAATACGCAACAATTAGACTTGCGAATAAAAGGGCCACCATATTCATTACCTTAATTAAAGGATTCTGACTTGGACCAGAAGTGTCTTTCAGACCGTCGCCTACTGTGTCACCCACAACACTCGCAACATGTGCAAAACTTCCTTTACCTCCTAAATTACCAGCCTCTATAAACTTTTTTGTATTGTCCCACGCACCTCCAGCTACAGTCTGCATTACAGCCAACAAAAATCCTGTTACAATACTTCCTGCCAGCATTCCACCTAAAGCTTCAGGTCCTAGTATAAATCCAACCGATAATGGTGTGACAATCGCAATAACCCCAGGAGTAACAAATTCTTTTAAAGCCGCCCTCGTAGTTATATCAACACATTTCCCATAATCTGGTTTAGCTTTACCCTGCATCAATCCTTTAATTGTTTTGAATTGTCTTCTAACCTCTTCCACAATAGAAAAAGCCGCTTTTCCCACAGAACGTATTAAAAGTGACGAAACCAAAAATGGTATCATTCCTCCAATAAATAACCCTATAACAACTTGTGGTTTCAACACATCTATCGCTTGTAACTGAGTAGCCTCTGCATATGCAACAAATAATGATAATGCTGCTAATGCCGCACTCCCTATAGCAAATCCTTTTGTTACAGCTTTCGTAGTATTGCCTACAGCATCTAATGCATCTGTTACCTTTCTTACATGTGGTGGTAATTTCGACATTTCTGCTATACCGCCTGCATTATCTGTTATCGGACCGTAAGAATCTACAGCAACAATCATTCCTGTAACTGACAACATGCCCAAAGCCGCAATAGCAATCCCAATTACCCCAGCAAGATAATATGCTGCAAGAATTGCTGATATAATCAAAATTGTTGTTGGAAATGTGCTTCTTAGTCCGAGAGCCAACCCTGATATTATATTAATTGCTGGTCCGCTTTTTGATGCTTCCGCTACTTCTCTAACGGGTTTTTTGTCTCTTCCTGTATAAAATTCTGTTATATAACTAATCACAACTGTAACTACCAATCCAACTACCGCAGCAAGGAAAATTGAAATATTAGGGGAAAATGCAAATTTTCCTTGAATATCTTTCAAAAGAAATGTTGATGTTAAATAAAACATAATAGCAGAAATTACTGCTGTAACTAGAACACCTCTGAATAAGGCGTTCCAAATATTTTGATTTTTTCCAAGACGAACAAAAAATGTTCCTATTACAGAGGCTATTATACCTGCTGCACCAATCGCTAGTGGAAACACAACCATATTTCCTCCGATTAATACGCCTAAAATCATCGCTGCAACCAGAGTAATACCGTAGGATTCAAACAAATCAGCAGCCATGCCTGCACAGTCCCCCACACAATCGCCGACGTTATCAGCTATTACCGCAGGATTTCTCGGATCATCTTCTGGAATTCCTTTTTCAATCTTTCCAACCAAATCAGCGCCTACATCTGCTGCTTTTGTGAAAATCCCACCACCTACTCGCATGAACAAGCTTATCAAGCTCGCACCAAAACCGAACCCTATAGTCAAAGCAACGCTCTGTGTTAGATAAAAAACCGCTGTCACGCCAAGTAGGGCTAGTCCAGCTACAACTAATCCCGTAACAGCCCCTCCCCTGAAAGCAATGTTAAGAGCATTTGCTAATCCACTTTTCGCAGCTTCAGCCGTTCTTACATTCGCTCTCACAGAAATGTTCATTCCTATATAACCTGCAAGTGCAGATAATACCGCTCCTAAAAGAAATGTCCCCACAGTTACCCAGCCGAAGACAAAAAATAAAACTATCGACAAAATAATTATAATCGGAACCAGTGTTTTGTACTGCCTAAATAGATATGCATTCGCGCCATTTTTAATCGCATCCGAAATTTCCACCATTCTCGGACTTCCTGACGGTCTAGAGGTTACGTTGAAAATCAAGAATATCGCATACAGCAATGCCAGTACGCCAGCAACAAATGCGAACAAGACTACCATACGTCTAACCTATAGCTAAATGTTTCTTAGACTTTAAATAAATAGTTTTCCTGCCCAATGCTTTTAACCTTTTCCTCAGTTCTCTGTCATTGGTTGCAATTAGCGTTTTGTCATCGGCAAGTTTCACCATGGCATTGTCGGGGTTCTCTTTCGATTTTAAAATTTTAATATCGAGCTCTTTAATTAACTTGAGCGCTGTTTTTGCATATATGCTGGCATTTGAAGTTTTTCTTGAGATGTCAATTAACTCCCGCTCCACAGAACTCAATATGATTAACTGATGCGCGCCTATTAGATCAGTTGCATCCAAGTCAATTCTGAACCTTATCACATCTATAAGGAAGTTTGTATCAAGTATGATTCTCATAAACTAATGTTTTTTATGGCCCTTTTTATGTGTTTCGTTGTGGTGGACCAAAAGAAGATACAGGATTCCGGTAGCCAAGGCAAGGTTGGATAGAACGAGGAATGTGTTAGCATCTGCTGCAATTGCTACAGGCATATAACTGATATGTGTGGCCCATATTAAATAGTTTTATATGATGGTAAATTCAAATGTGATTAGATAAAATGAAAGGTATATCCGAGATTATTGCCACGATCCTGATGCTGATGATCACGCTTGGTATATCGGGCACAGCATATGTTTTTATATCCGGGGCGTTTACGCAGCAGACGCAAGGATTGGAAATGGTGGATGCTTATTGCCAAGATGGCGCACCTGACGTTGTGAATTTAATTGTGAGAAATGTAGGGACTGTAGCTATGACGACTTCTTCGTTTGTTGTGGTTCAAACTAATCCGGCTGACGATGATGGGGTGCCTCCAGCAGGACCAGCTGCCCCTAACAAAGTATGGTTAGGGGGTATAACTTCCATTCCACCAGGAACCATAGCGACACTACAAGATGCTTGCGAAGGTGCCAACCCGCGAAGCTGTGTTTACAGAATAACGCCGCCTGCCGGGAGGTCAATAGTAGCCTCGGTTTCTTGCGGTTGAGTTACCAAAAGTATTTAAAGGGGAAATGCGAAATATTTATAAAGGTTGTTGTTTAATGAAGGGTATATCGACTGTTATTGCCACTATCCTGATGCTGATGATCACTATTGGTTTGGCAGGGACTGCTTATCTTTATATCTCCGGGGCGTTTACGCAGCAGCTACAAGGGCTGGAATTGGTGGATGAGTTTTGCTCTGGCGGGACAACGGCTGTACTTACTTTTAAGAATTCAGGAACGAATACGATAACCTACGACGCTGATGCGTGCGGAGATGGTGGTGTTGGTATAGCAAATTGCGGAAGCATCACAGTTAGAAGAACATCACCTTCAACTGATTTTCCAGCAACTCAACCAACCGGCAATGCAGCAACAGCAGAACCAGGAGTGCTAGTAACTTTAACTGACACTAGTTGTACTACTGCCGGAACACCAAGAACATGCGTTTACAGGCTCACACCACCAGGAGGAAGAAGCGTAACGGCAAGCGTCGGTTGCACGGGTTAAAATTTTTAACACCTTAATTATTCACTAACACTATATCAAGTTATGAGAGGGGTTGCTGTACCTTACATAATCGCACTCATTCTCGGGGTGGCTGTTATAGGGCTGGTAGGTTATTGGTTTGCTACTTCTGGCGGAAAATTCGGTGGTCAAAGTGCTAAAACCATTTGCGATAATAAATTTTTACAATGGTGTATAACTACCGGAGGTTCTTTATCTGCATTTATTACAGCTAATAGCGAATGTGATGGTTCTGTTTCGTATACTGGTTGTAATCAATTAACTGGTAGTACTGGAACTGCTCAACCCGGTGAATCACCCCCTTCTCCAACAATACCACCGTCAACATCCTCCTGCCAGAGTGGTGTAACTTTATGCAGAACTACAAATCTATGCCAAAATTGTGGTAGTGGATGGAGATGCGACTTTAGGAGTGGAGACGATATATGTGTAACATCTTAAATTATTTTATAATCCCGTAACCAACCAATCGCCATCTTCCCTGAACCTGTCTAGAAATAACAACCCTATCATTTGCATTGGCACAAACAGGAATCTTTAGATTCAGTTGAATAACACCTTTCTTAATCGAAGCGACGTTCCCAACTGACCGGCTAGTGCCGATATTCACCAGCAGAGTTTCGTTTAGTTTAATTGGTTCTACTGCCGCCAATTCTTTGGCACCAACAACTCTTTCCAATAAATGCAATTCGAGACTTAGCGAGTTCATTACTTCTGGTAATTTTCCTGGCGATCCTACAACGTTACCGACAAGGCCATCTGATTTTGTTAATGAAGGATCCAATCCTGTCATCACACCCAACAGCCCGCCGGCACCTGCCTCTTCCAGATTTAATTTTCCCTTTTCCAGACCAACAATAGTTGTTTTTAAAGGTTCGTAAGAATTTTTCCGCAAAGCACCGGGTTTGATTTCTATCTCATCACCGATTTTGAATTTACCCTGCACAACTGATCCCCCGATAACACCACCAACTAAATTTTTTGGTATCGACCCTGGTCTGTTGATGTCAAAACTTCGTGCGACATGCATCAGAGGATACACATCCAGATCCCTCTGTGGAGATGGCATAAGATTTTGGATAGTTTCCAATAGGATGTCGATGTTAATATTGTATTGAGCCGACACTGGAATTATAGGAGCGTTTTCTATAATGCTTCCTTTAACGAATTCTTTTATCTGGTTGTAATTTTCTAGAGCTTGCTCTTTTGTTACCAGATCTATCTTGCTTTGAACTATTATAACATTTTTTATTCCGACAACTTCCAACGTTGTCAGGTGCTCTCTTGTTTGCGGCTGGGGGCATTTCTCGTTTGCAGCTATCAGAAGTATCGCACCATCCATCAGGCTTGCTCCTGTCAATACCGTCGCCATCAGAGTTTCGTGGCCTGGGGCATCAATAAAACTTACAGTACGGACTGGTTCGGCATCAGAAAAACAATAGATACATTTTTTACTAGAAGTATACTTTCCGCAGTTAGAACATTTGTAGATAGTAGCATCTGCATACCCCAATCTTATTGTTATTCCGCGTTTCAATTCTTCAGAATGGGTCAAAGTTAGTTTTCCTGTAAGTCCCTTAACGAGGATGGTTTTCCCGTGGCTGACATGCCCCACGACTCCAATATTAACTTCAGGTGTCAATCGAGAATCAGCTTCATTTTGTTGGTGTACTTCCGCCACCTCCTTCTGCTTTAACTTCTTTCTTTGGAAATATTTCTTCTAGAGGCTTTTCGCCTTTTTTAAGGATTTTAAAATTAATCTGAACTATAGCGTCTGATACGGTATTTCCTCGGACTGTTTTCCTTCTCCTCTCTCCTTTGAGTTTTGGATGGAATCCTGGTGGTTCTGTTAACAAAGCTCTTTTCCTTCCTTGTCCTTGTACAGAGGGGTGCATAGGAAATCCGTCTTTGTCGCTCCCGCCGGTAATTTTTAGGGTATATCCGGATAATCCGAACAAATCGCCTGTAATTTCATCATTAATCTTTTTCCCAACAAGAGCAATTCCTTTATCCTGTTCTACCTGAGTCTGATATGACTTTCTTGTTTCCGGTTCGCTGATAACAATTGCAAAGTTTGCCATAAGTATCAATATCCATTAAAGTTTTTAAACCTCTCCTTTTTAATATGAGTTAAACAATTATAATTATGATAATTCCGAAGATACCGCTGTTAATTGCTTTGGTGGCGGTTCTTGCTATAGTTGTCATTATAATTTGGACTAGCTCTAGGGGGGCCTTTGAATTCGGTAACCTGAAGAACAGCTGCGACCGCGATTTCTTGCAATGGTGCAAGGACAACCCAGGAGCGGGAGACTATGACAATTTCGGCCTTACTAAAGGGGAGTGCATCGGCCAGGGGTCGTATAGGACATGCGGTCAGGTAAGAGAGGCTCTGTCCTAGTCGATGAAATTTAAGATTTAAATTGCTTAGACACGTAAATAAAACTTCAGAATCCGAAAAGCTAAAACAACTATTTTCTACATGAAATAAGGTGTATTTCTCTTGTAATAACCGAAAAAAGTTCTAAATTACCTCCTTTCCGAAACATGTGGGAAATCTACCCCTCCGAAAGTTGGATATGTTCATTTTACTAAATTTTAAAGTTAGTGATAAAATGGTTGAATTAACAACTGTAGTCAAAGAAAGGTCAGATCATTTACAATGCATATTTAAGGAATCTGAAAGGAAGAAAATAAATGACTTATCTAGAGGTGATATCATTTTATTTGAAATAAAAGATAGAGTTCTAATTAAAAAATTGAATCGAGATTTTGGGATAACATTACCTAAAAGTTTAGGTTTAAAACACTTTTCTCCTGCCAGTTTAGAAATTCTAAACCATATTAAACCTTTAGAAGGATTAGAAAGACCTGTTGAACCATTCCTAGAGAATGAAACTGTTGATATAAAACACTTTATTCCGCTAAAAAGTAATACTGGTAAAGACATTTTTGTAATAGACGACCAACAAATGATTTTTGCATGGTTCCCTGTAGGAGGCGGTGTAAACATGCTCACATTAATCGTTTTATTGACAAGGAGAGTATTTTCGAATTAATTGGTGTTTTATGGGGAGATGGAACTACATCTCATACTGAAAGTTTAATTTTTACAAATTCTGAACCGAGTATTTTATTGAACGTAATTGGAACAATGGAAAAATTAGGAATCGATAGGAATGAATGGACATGTCAATTACTTTTAAGGAGTCCACAAAATCCTAATGAAAAAACACGTGAAGAGTTAAAGTCCTGGTGGGCAAATATACTACGGATTAAAAAAGAAAATATAGTTTCCGTAGAGTGGAGGAAAGGCGATGGTAAAGAACATGGTTCAATAAGAATTTTCATTACAAATGCTGTATTATTTGAGATATTCGTTAATGGAATGTTAAAATGGGTTAAGGAAAATATATTAGTCTTAGACGAAAGTGGTTTGTCTCATATTTTAAAGGGTATAATAGCTTCTGAAGGAAGCTTAAATGTAAATAAAGATATGTTACAGGGGGTTGAGTTAGCTTGTGACGGAAAATCTGAAGAGCCTTTCTTATTTAGGTTAGTTTTATGGAAGCTTGGTATAAGTACGAATAATACAAAAATTTTAGCTTCAATAAGTATTACAGGTCTAGTTAATTTATGTCTCTTATCTATGTTTAGAGAATTTTCCATTCATGAAACGAAAAATAAAAGATTTTTAGAGTTATTAGCCAACAAACTTAAATAGTTAAATCTGTGATTTAAATTATGTTCCAATGGTTTACTTTCTGATGAGATATTGTAGATTTTATTTACTTCTATTTCTAAATTACTCTTCAAGGAGATTGTGATTTTATGATAGAAAATATACTAGACCCGTTTGGCGCTTCTGAAGTCAAAGATTATTCCAAACTGATTACGGAAATGGGACTAAAACCTATAGACCACAGTATCTTAAAAAGAATTAGAACTCCTAACAGGTTTCTTAGAAGGGGAATAGATTTTGCACATACGGATTTCGACAAATTCTTAGACGCATTTGAAAGAAAAGAACCTGTCGCTATAATGACCGGAATAAAGCCGACGAATGAGTTTCAT
>Ga0213870_1000090_pt1 | contig 44734 bp, 34 predicted proteins | sample WICALVC2017_Meta_FD_160119 | JGI IMG/M metagenome (GOLD analysis project Ga0213870, IMG submission 160119) | Freshwater microbial communities from subterranean cave lake in Wind Cave National Park, South Dakota, United States - WICALVC2017 | ecosystem: Environmental > Aquatic > Deep subsurface >...
TCAAATATTTTGATTCCTTGTAGGTCTCTGCCTCTTTTCGGAAGTGCGTGATGGCTTGATCAGGCTTGCCCTGCTTGAACAACAAGTACCCATACTCGGCATACACACCCGGCGGCACCCGATAATTTTTTGCTTCTGCTTCTTGGATGGTCACTTCCAACATTTTGAACGCCTCAGCCTGACCCTCTTCGCCGGCATCCGTATACCGTGCGTATAAGCTGTCCTCGTAGTCTCCCCAATGATACATCCCGGTTGGGGCGCAGGCTGGGAGTCCCAGGCAGATGAAAAGAAAGAACGGGAGGAAGAGAGCGCGGCTCATCGCACTTCGATAGCACGAGTTGACCCTGTTCCGATGAACACCTTTTGGCTCAGAATGGTATTTCCATCCTGAGTGATCTCCACCAAATGGGGACCGGGAGGAACGGCCAGAACTTTACTGGAGGAGTAATCATCACCGGCGCCCGCAGGCTTGCCATCCACAAAGATGCGATGGTCGCCGGTCGTGTTGACAAATTTGATGTATCCCTCGTCTTTCGCATGATCGACGTTACTCGTTGACGTCTCATGCACGGGACCAAAGACAGGCGCCAGAAATCCGCAACTGGAGAGCAGCAGCACATACCCCACCAACGATGCGACGGCTATTCTCTGGTGCGCCATGGGTCTCTCCCTCAAAATTGAATGATGTGATCCGTCGTCGGAGCCGTTCCGCTCACGACGCGGCAGAGCGAACCTTCATTCGTTTCTGCATCGCCAAAAAAGCTCACCACTTCAAGTTCGCTGACTTGCGTATGAGGAGTTTGAACAGCGAATCCGGTTTGAGGGCTCTTGAGCACTTTTCCCGGACGCATCACTTTGAGCCGATCCCCCACCCTCAATCCTTGTCGTTGTCCGCCGGAGATCAGCACATTTGGTCCTTCGACCGTCAGAATCGCGCTGGTCCATGGCTTATCTGACAGCGTATTCATCACCTTGTCCAAGAGATTCGCAACAGCAGCAGATAGGGCTTTGTCGTTCAACGTCGAGTCGAAGTCCGCTCGGTCCCCAAGCCCCAGGGTCGTTTGGGTCTCTGCTGACGCTGTGCCTCCCCCATTCTCACTGAAGAAGACATGCCCGGTCGTGGGATCAACCAAGCGGACGTTCACACGGGCATGGGCAATCTGTTTCCGAGAACGCTGAAAGAGGAGCACCTCGCCCGTGTCTTTGCGGCCAAACTCAACCACCGATCCAAGAATCAGCGCATCGACTCCCACCAAATTCTTTTTAAATTCATCAGCAGCCATCCCCATCAATTCGCTCTCGGCTTTGAGCTTAGAGAGGTCCGTCCGTTCAAGGACAATGAACTTGCCGGATTTTGTCAGCTCGGAGGCAAGCATATCCGCAGCCTGTTTTCCGATCCGATCATAATTTGCGTCAGTAAAGAGGCCGGACCCGTATTTCGTTTCATTCGTAAAGCGAGCAATGGCCACCTTCCTTTTCAGGACTCTTGCCGAAGCTCCAGCATCACCGGCAACGCCTGGGGTTGTGGGAAGCTGCGCAGAAGAATTGGGGGCGTCGGGTAACGTCTGCACAACATCCCGTTTGTCATAAGGGACGCAGGCAGTCATGAAGCAAACAAACAGCGCAGATATGCCGACATATTTCATGTGTCGCCTCATGTTTTTCATCGTTTTATCCGTGGGTATCAAGCTACTCCAAAACGATTGCCTCGTCAAGCCCACCGCCATCGCGATTGAGTGATATGGACTCGCCACAATCCCAAGTTGTATTGCAAGACCCGCCCCCAATCACGACCCTTGGGAACCTATTGACAAGACCGCTCGCGCAGCAGCGCGATACCGAGATCTTCCGCACGCAACGGCTGATGATGCGGCTGTTGGTGCGTACCACCTTTACGCCATATGAAATATTCGGTTCTGCCATCCGGCGCGCCCAAACGGCTGTACACGGCTGGCATGATGGGAACGTGATCGCCAAACCAGGTGAGCCATGCATCGTCCGGCAGCGCGTTCAATGTGTGGCGCAGCCTTTCGGCCATCCGGCTCGCATTGGCAAGATGCCGCAGATAGACGGTCAGCTCCTCACAGCCACTGGGCGGGCGGGTGGTGTGGTAACGATCGATGTCTTCCGACAAGACACGCTCGAGGTGTAGCGGCCCGTGGTTCTCCATGGTGATGACGAACAGGAACACCGGTTGCCCTGTCGAGGCCTCGAGAATCGTGGCCACTTTCTCCGCCACCGCCAGGTCGCTGACAAAGGGGCCAACGCGTTGGGCTCCGGCAAAATGACCAATGTCGATGAACTCGTCAAAGCCCAGCAGTGGATAAATCCTGTCACGCCCGTAAAAACTGGCCGGATACGGGTGAACGCAGATCGTCCGATACCCCTGCCCTTTAAGAACGCCGGCGATGGTCGGCATCCGCATGGGCAGCTTCCGATACGGGTTGAACTTGTGTACCCCAAGCTGCGTCTCGTCGAGTCCGGTCAGAAAGGCGAATTCCGTTCGCACGGTATTGGCGCCCCATGCAGGGACCTCGAGTGGCCCAGACAGACAGGACTCTGCCCGCAGCGCATCGAACTGCTCCAGAACCTCCGACCGAATGCCCGAAAACACCCGTCTCGGGTCAAAAAACGACTCACTTTGCACCACCACCACATGGGGTAACGCACCCGTGGGCCGGACGCTCACGAGCAGGGCCCGTGGCGAACCCAGCCTGGGAATCACACGCTCCGCACGGCCATAGCTCCACAGACTGCCCAACCATCCGAGTCGCCGAATATCGGCAGCGGGATCGAGGGTGGGTATCAAGTCTCTCACGACGCTGAGGCCCACCAGCCCAGCCGACAGGGTGGCCATCCCCCCCGCGCCGTAAAGGAAGCCGGCCAGCGCCATACGGTCACGCAAGGACGCCTCCAAGCGAAACCCAATGTAGACGGCCAGCAGAAAAGCCGCTCCGGCCGACATGGCCTTGCCCCACCCCAGAAAAGGTAGGTACAGCCGTGGGTGGCGCAGGGCATCGCTGAAATACGCGAAATCCTGAAACACGAAGGGCTCGCGCAAGGATTGGAGCTTGGCCTGGTTCACCAATATCAGCAGAAGCAAGAAGGCGCTCATGGCGGCCACGGCACACCACGGGCGGCCGACAATGGCGAGCAAGACCGTGAAGGTCGACAACCACAAACCGAGATGAATCAGCACCGCGGATGCCGGACGTTTCCACACCGGCACGGGCCGCGGTGTTGCGATGGCCTCGATGGCAAACGAGGCCACCAGCCCCGCCGTAACCGGCCATGCGACCGCCGACACAAAGGCTTCAGCCGCCATAACCCGCCCAGCGCACGATACGTTGCGAGATGTGCGCCGGCAGAACCGCAAGCGCCCACGTGCCCAGATTCAGCGGGAAAGGAAAGCTGATACGCGCCTTGTTTTTCTCCAGCCCTTTTCGTATCAGCCGGGCCGCCCGCTCGGGACGCAACAGAAACGGTTTCGGCCCTGGCATGGCCCGGCACATGGGCGATTCGACGTAGCCCGGCATCACCACGTTGACACGGATGCCCTCCGCCGCCAACCAACCGCGCAGCGCCTCGCCGTAGGCCTTCACCGCCGCCTTGCTGGCGCAGTAGCTCGGGGTGACGGGCAGTCCGAAATAGGCCGCGAGGGAGCTGATCAGGGCGATCTGGCCGGATCTTCGCGCCCGCATTCCCGGCAGCACGGCGTCCACCAACACCATCGTGGCCCGTATATTCGTGTCCAACAAGGCGTCGGCAGCCTCCCAAGACTCGCCCCGTCCATCCGCTCCGATATTGATGTTCATGCCCGCATTGGCAATGACCAGATCGAGGGGCGTGGCACGATCCACCTCACGAACCCAGGTACGCAACGGCTCGATGAACCGCACATCCAGCAGCGTGAAACAGTCAACGACCGCCCCCAAGCGTTCGCACGCCTGTCTGACGTCCTGTAGCCGATCAGGGTTGCGCCCATGCAGGATGAGCCTTACCCCGGACGCCGCATAGGTTCGCGCCAACGCGCTGCCGATGGCCCCGGTGGCCCCGGTGATCAAGATGGTTTGCGGGGAGCGTGTCGTCATAGCAACGCCTCTAGCGGCGACGGCTCGCTCGTCAGGAATGGCAGGCTGTTCTCCACGGCCAGCGCGATGCCGGTCCGGCAATAAAATCCACCGTCGATCTGCGTTGCACGAATCACCACGCGACGAAACCGGGAAAAAAGTTCCGCGTCCGGCTGTTCGCCGTCCCGCCAAAAATCATCCAGGCCCCCCTGGAACGTCAGCCCCGGCAGGCTGTAGATGGAATCGCTCAGCGTCGTCGTCGGGCAGCCAAGACCCAGGGCGACGATTCCTGTGGTGCTGTTGACGGTCACGCACCCGCGCGCATGGCGCAACAGCAACTCCAGATCGCCGCTCTCCAGATACCGGACCCTGCCGTCCATATCGAGACGTGTCGCCGCCTTTGCAATTGTCCGCGCATGAGGGGCCAGCCCTACGTCCAGGGGATGGTTTTTGATCACGAGGCAGGCATCGGTGTCCGCATACCGCGAGAAGGACTCCATCACGTGCTCGATCACCTCGTGCATGCCGGCAAAGCGAGAGTGGTCGCGTATCTGCGCATCACTATTGAGCTGCAGTGGCAGCAAATAGAACGGCCGGCCGCTGTTGACCAAGGCCGCGATCAGGTCTGCATCCCGGCGCCGATGCCAGAGCCGCACCATGGGCAACCGCTTGACATAGCCGGCATACTCAACCGCGGCCGGCAACGGCGCATGCGTCCGGTAGCGTGAAAAAAACACCGGATTGGTCATACCCGCCAGATGGTACAGCACATCATGGATGGCGCGAGTGTGAAACGCAGAATGAAACCCCACGGGGTGCGGCGGGTCGGGCAGACGCCCTCCCACTTCCCGAAACCAGTCCGGATCCCGCGGTAACAGCGAATGGCCGTTCACCCCTCCCCGCTCCAGAGTGACCCAGCAAGGACGGAAATAGCCTTCCTCGTAGACGTGGGTCCGTACCCCTCCTGCTTCCGCGTGCTCCACCGCCGGCCGATGCACCGGACGCCGGTCGCCAAACAGGACCTGATCGGTGATGTCGAAGCGACGGTAGAGGTCAGCCAGAAAATCGCGCAGATCAGACACCGTGCCCCTGTAGTTCAAGGCGTGCGGCCCTGATCCATACAGCCAATCCCCGGCATTGAAATTCAGCTTGAACACCCGATGCCCCTCGCGCCGCAAGCGGTCTGCGAGGCGGGCGAAAAACGGTGTGGCCGTGCCCTGCAAAAACAAAAAAGTCCTGCGCATGCTCACCGCACCCCGACCACGACGCGCAACACCACACGGAATGCCTTGCGCCACCAAGGCGTCACACCGCTCGTACGGGCGCGCCAGGCGAGTAATTCGTCCAACGCGCTCTCCGGCGGCAGCAGCCTTTTCCCATCTCTGCTGAAGTACAGCGGGTACTCGATCAAGGCGCCAGCCACCAGCTCGTCGAGCGTCAGCCGACGCGAACGCCGCGGGTGCGGCACCACGTCAGATGTCAGCCCCCAACCGGCATAAAACGGTTGCCCATAACAGGTGACCGTCGTGCCCCGTAGCAACGCCTCGAAACCCGCAAGCGAGGTCATCACGTGCACTTCATCGACGGCGTCCAGTAGGCTCGCCATGCTGACGTCCGTGACCATCTCGTCGCACCACTGCCCCGCCTCATCTTCCCGGGTCCCCTGGGCGCGCAACCCGACCAGCACGTCCGGATGGGGTTTGTAGAGTACATAGGCCTCGGGGTTGGCGTGCCGGACGGCTTTCAACAAACCGAGGTTCGTTCGTATGCCCGGCGCGCCATACGCCATGGAGGCATCGGTTTCCACCTGACCGGGCACCAGGACGACCCGGCCTGCTCGCGCCGGCCGTCGCCATCTGCCGGCGCCGACATTGTATTTGGTAAGCCCCTCGGCCGCGATGCGCTCACGCAGCCTGGCCGCGCGCGCGCGTATGGGCGCGTCGAATCGCTGCGTCGACAGCAACTGTTCGAGATCGGATAGCCGCGCCGCATCGTAGTGCATCCCCCGCCCATCGACGACCCAGGACATGGGGCGGATCAAATCCGCGCCCAAGCCCACCGAGCGTAAAAACCCATCTTCCACGCGCCAGAGGCGGACGGCGCGACGCACATCCCGGTTGTCTTCGCGCAGTCCCCAGACCAGCGCCGTCTCGCCTTCCGGCACATCCGCCACACCGCGTACGAAAAACAGCCGTACCTGCGGGAAGCACTGCCGTACCACCGGCCGTTTCCAACCTGAAAAATCCACGACGTAGAGCCTGGACGGCAACGGCCGCAGCCCTTGCACGGCATCAGCGCCGGGCGACATCGAGGCGTTCCAGGAAATTGTCGACGATCGCGAAGTGCTCATTCCAGCTCGGCGCGGTATATCCCTGCATGCGTGTCAGTTGCGCGTGGCGGCGCGGGCTGTCCGGTCGGGCATACTCGAGGATCAGCGCGTACCAGCCGGCGCCATCGAGCGGGTCGAGATAGTCCGGGATCTCCCCCGAGATTTCCCGGAACACCGGCAAATCGCTCGCGATCGCCGGCACCCCGAGAGACAGCGCCTCGACCAGAGGCATACCAAACCCCTCGACAAAGGATGCAAACAGCAAGGCCCGCGCGTGCCGCAACCATGTGGCCAGCTCGGCATCGGTGCACACGGATCGCCGGATGACAACGGGCTTCAGTGCGTCGCACCGTTCGAGCATATCCAGCACGTTCTCGCATTTCCAGCCAAGCTGGCCAATGACAACCAAGCGAGGCGTCGCATCTCCCAGCCGCCCGGCCAACTCGCGCCATACATGCAGAATCAACCAATGATTTTTCCGCGGCTCGATGGTGCCCAGCATGACGAAGTACGGGTACTCCAGGGGCGCCTGGGCATCGCCGGGCGGCAACTGTGCCAGTGCCAGCGGCGCGACCACCGAAGGCGGCATCGGCCGGAGCACGCTGTGGGCGTACTTCTCCATGTCCACTCGGGTGACCACCGAGTTGACGATCACGCCCTGCCCCATACGCAGCACGGTGCCCATACGCCGTTCATGCCGATCTGCTTCACCGGCACGGCAATACTCGGGGTGAGTGAGGGGGATCAGGTCATGCACGAAAAAAACGGGCTTGAGCCCATACCGCTGAATGCGGCGCGCATAATCGGCTTCATCCAGTCCGCTATGCCCGGTGTTGAACAGGAGGCGCCCCGTCAACCTCCCAGGGCTTCCTGAGCGGAGGAGATTCCTTGCCACCAACCAGCGCACCCACCACGCGAATCCCTCGGGAGGCGTCAGTAACGCGGCAAAAAGCCGCTCGGACTCAGCGCGTGACAAGACGATCCAGCGCCCGGCAAAGCGTATCAAGGCAGCGGCACAATGTGCGAAATGCCGCACATACGCCAGACTCACCCGGTCGACCCCGGTGGGCAGCCGCCCCTGCATCAGCCGATCCACCAGCCGGGTCACATCGATCACCACCTCACGCACCCAAGCGCATCCCCGTGCTCAGCGCGCGAGGCCGGATGGGAGGCCAAACGTCAGGCCACTCAACGTGAACACGGCCGACGTGAGGATATTCAGGAACTTTTGCAGTTCCGCGACCGGAGCATTGGCCACATAGATCACGTCCCTGTTATGCACCGGGAAGTTCTGCGTCAGAAAGAAGGTTCGGGGATCTTTCAAATTGACCTGATACACCACCGGCGCCTTGCCCTCCGGTGTGAGGAGCAATGGTCTGCCCCCCGCGTCGACCACGGCCGGGTCCTCGAAGCGGAATACGAACACCCCTTGCGCGTCGGCGCGCGCGTCCTGCAAGCCCCCCATGCGCGCCAGAGCCTGGGCCAGCGATATGCCCTGTGCCTCGAAATTGATCTCCTCGTTCTTGCCTGCCGCGCCTAATACGGTAAAGCTCAGCGGTTGATGCAGCGCCGTCATCACGTCACCCGGTTGCAGCACGACATTCTGCTTGGGATCCTGGATGATCGTCTCTAGCGGCAACGACCGCACCTGTCCGTCGCGCGTAATTTGAATCGTGATCTTCCCGACCGGCTGCTTCACCCCGCCCGCCGCCGCCAGTGCATCGAGCAGGCGTTCCCCCTTGGCGGTGAGCGGCATGCGCATGCTAGAGGCTACCTCGCCCACTACCGTCACGTTGGAAGTGCTATTGCGGATTACTCGCACCAACACTTGCGGCTGATTGGCCTTGCCGATCAGCCGGCGAACGATTTCCGCCTCGATGTGCTGTGGGGTCGTTCCAGCGACGGGCACGGCCCCGGCGAACGGAACGTTGATCGTCCCCTCGACGTTGACCATCTGCTCGGGAAATGTCGTCACCCGCGACGTCGCCGCGCCGAGGCGCGGGTCCAGCACCGTCGTGCCGAACAAGACCCCCGGTGGGGCTTCCCAGACCGACACCTCCAGCACGTCGCCAGGGCCGACAATGTGACCCGGCGGCGCCTTGTCTCCCAAGGTCTCGGAAAACAGGCTGCGCGCTTGCGCCGCCAGCAATCGTCGGGCAACGGCGTCGGTGGCCTCGATCACCGGAATCGGCGATTCACCCACTTCTTGTTCTTGCTCGACGATCTGACTTTTGCTGGGGCCCGAAGAAGGGAACCAGGCTTGGAAAAAGGAGCAGCCGGAAAGGACTGCTCCCCCTCCTATACTCAACATCAACACGCCTATACAACGGGAGCAAGAACGCAAAATCATGATATGTCCTTCCGCGTGGGGAGTGGGGAGGATGGGGTCATGCGAAATGCTCTGCTTCAGCAAGTGATGTGCCCTGCAGATCTTTCGCGGATAAAACCGGGTCGCCTTCGAGGATCCACTGAATAGCAATGGCCGGATCGTTCCAGACAATGCAGCGTTCGTACTCCGGCGCGTAGTAGTCGGTGGCTTTGTAAAGGAAGTCGGCGGTGTCGCTCAATGCCACATAGCCGTGGGCGAAACCGGCGGGTATCCAGAACTGGCGGTGGTTGTCTTCTGTGAGTTCCACACCCACCCATTTCCCGAAAGTGGGCGAGCTTTTACGAATGTCTACCGCCACATCGAACACCGCGCCACGCACCACGCGCACCAGCTTACACTGGGCTTGCCGGATTTGATAGTGCAGGCCGCGCAGCACCCCTTTCCCACTGCGGCTGTGGTTGTCTTGCACGAACTGCACGTCCTGTCCGGTCGCCTGATTGAAGGCTTTTTGGTTGAAGCTTTCAAAGAAGAAGCCACGGGCATCGCCGAATATCTTGGGCTCAATGATGAGGACGTCCGGGATGGCTGTGGGGATGACGTTCATGGCTGAGCTTCTTCTTTCAGTAAGCCCTGCAGGTATTCTCCGTAGCTATTCTTAGCCAATTGCTGAGCTAATTTTTCCAGTTGCGCAACATCGATGAACCCTTTCCGGTAGGCGATTTCTTCCGGGCAAGCCACTTTCAGGCCCTGGCGGTGTTCAATGGTTTCGATGAAATTACTCGCCTCGATGAGGCTTTCGTGGGTGCCGGTGTCCAGCCAGGCGTAGCCGCGCCCCATGATCTCCACAGCGAGCTGGCCGCGCTCGAGGTACACGCGGTTCACGTCCGTGATCTCCAGTTCGCCGCGTGCGGAGGGCCTGAGCGTCGCGACGATGTCGATGACCTGGTTGTCGTAGAAATACAGGCCCGTGACGGCGTAGTGGCTCCTGGGGTTTGCGGGCTTTTCCTCCAGCGAGGTGACACAGCCCTGGGCGTCGAAGGCCACGACGCCGTACCGCTCGGGGTCCTGTACGTGGTAGGCAAACACAGTTGCGCCTGCCGTGCGCGCCATGGCTTGCCCAAGCTGGACGTGCAGGTCGTGGCCGTAGAAAATGTTGTCACCCAGCACGAGTGCGCAAGGATCGTGGCCGATGAAGTCGCGGCCAATGATGAAGGCCTGGGCCAAGCCGTCCGGGCTCGGTTGTACGGCGTATTGCAGGGTGAGTCCCCAGTCGCTGCCGTCACCCAGCAACTGTTCAAAGCGCGGGGTGTCTTGCGGGGTGGAGATGATAAGAATGTCGCGGATCCCCGCCAGCATGAGGGTGCTGAGCGGGTAGTAAATCATCGGCTTGTCATAGATGGGCAGCAGTTGCTTGGAGACGGCCTTGGTGACGGGGTAGAGCCGTGTGCCGGAGCCGCCGGCCAGAATGATGCCTTTTCTGGTGAGTGGGGAGTGGTCAGTAGTAAGTAATGAGTGGTAAGTAGTTAGTGGAGTCATGTGGCGCTCAATTTTTTGTGCAAGCCGGTTAGCCGCTTTCCTGTGTCATTGGCCAATTCAAAGGCGGGGTGGTCTGGTGCGGCGAAGCCAAGCATAACCGCCAGTTGCAACTGGGTTTCAAGTTCAGCCAACGAGCCTCGCGATATCCCAATAAAATTCAAGAACTCCTTTGCACCGTTTCGTCCGGCGCCTTCGGCAATATTACTTGGTATTGACACGGCTGCCCGCCTCATCTGCTGAGCTAAACCATATCGCTCTTCTGCTGGAAAATCAGACGTCATTTGATAGACCGCTTTTACCAGTTGCATCGCGAATTTCCATGCTTCCAATTGTTCATGCGGCTTACCCATTTACAACTTACTACTCACCACTTACTACTTGCCACTTACTACTAGACACTTACTACTCGCCAGAATCTCTGTCAGCATGCGGGCGACGCCGCTTTGCCAATGGGGCAGATACAGGCCGAAGGTATTTTGCAGTTTGTGGGTATCCAAGCGCGAGTTTTGGGGGCGCCGAGCGGGCGATGGGAATGCGCTGGTTGGTACAGGCTGGATCGCGACCGGCGCAACCTTGATGTCGAGGCCGGCTTGACGGGCAAAATCAATGACAAAACCGGCGTAGCCGTGCCACGAAGTTTCGCCCCCGGCCACTAGGTGATACAGGCCGCTGACCTCGGGACGCTGCAGGGCCGTGCGAATGGCATGGGCGGTTACATCCGCCAACAGGTCGGCACCAGTGGGTGCGCCGATCTGGTCGTTGACAACGGTGAGACGGTCTCGCTCCCGCGCCAGACGCAGCATGGTTTTGGCAAAGTTACCGCCGCGCGCACCATAGACCCAGCTAGTGCGGAAGATGAGGTGCCGACAGCCCGTGGCGCGGATGGTTTCTTCACCTTCCAGTTTGGTTGTGCCGTAGACGCTCAGAGGGCCGGCGGGATCGGTTTCTAGCCGCGGTGTGTCGCCACTGCCGTCGAACACGTAGTCGGTGGAGTAATGGATGAGCCAGGCCCCGCTGCGCGTGGCTTCCTGGGCCAACACACCCGGGGCCAGTGCGTTGATGGTGCGGGACAGTTCGGGCTCGTTTTCGGCTCTGTCGACGGCGGTGTGCGCGGCGGCATTGACGATGATGTCCGGAGCGACGGTACGCACCGTCCTGGCGATACCTTCCAGATGAGTGAAATCACCACACAGATCCTGGCTGCTGGGGCTCAGCACCACCAGTTCGCCCAGAGGGGCGAGGCTGCGCTGCAACTCCCAACCGACCTGGCCGCCTTTGCCAAACAGCAAGATTTTCAGTTGTCTCGCCCCGCATAGTTCTTTTCCACCCATTCGCGGTAGGCGCCGGATTGGACATTGGCCACCCAGCCCTGGTTATTCAGATACCACTGCACCGTTTTGCGGAGACCGGTTTCAAAGGTTTCTCCGGGCGTCCAGCCCAACTCTCGCTCGATCTTGCTCGCATCTATGGCATAGCGCCGATCATGCCCAGGTCGGTCCTTCACATAGGTAATCTGATCTGCGTAGGACTTGCCATCTACACGAGGCTGCAACTCGTCCAAAATGCTACAGAGTGCTTTTACCACTTCCAGATTCGGCTTCTCGTTCCAGCCCCCTACGTTGTACACCTCGCCTACCCTGCCTGCCTCAAGCACCCGGCGGATCGCGCTGCAGTGGTCTTTCACGTACAACCAATCCCGAATCTGCTGCCCATCACCGTAAATGGGGAGAGGCTTGCCCGCCAGCGCGTTGTGAATCACCAACGGGATCAGCTTTTCCGGAAAATGGTAGGGCCCGTAATTGTTGGAGCAATTAGTCGTTAGTACCGGCAAGCCATAGGTGTGGTGGTAAGCCCGCAGCAAGTGATCCGAAGCCGCTTTGGACGCCGAATACGGGCTATTGGGTTCATACCGGTTCGTTTCCGTAAAGGCTAGGTCATTAGCTCCGAGAGAACCATACACCTCATCAGTAGAAACGTGCAAAAAACGAAAATCTTTCTGTGCGTGGCTCTGCAAGCCATTCCAGTACGCCCTCACGGCCTCCAGCAGATTGAACGTGCCAACAATATTGGTTTGAATAAACTCAGCGGGGCCATGGATCGAGCGATCGACATGGGATTCAGCCGCGAAATTCACCACTGCTCGGGGCTGATGTTCCGACAGCAGGCGAGCGACCAACGTCCTGTCGCCAATATCGCCTTGCACGAAAACATGCCGGGCATCACCGTGTAAGGAGGCCAAATTTTCCAAGTTGCCCGCGTAGGTCAGCTTATCTAGATTCACAACTGGCTCATTCGTTTGTGCTAGCCAGTCGAGTACGAAATTCGAACCGATGAAGCCGGCGGCGCCAGTTACTAATATCAACTTCTTCTCCCTGCACAGGACGAAGACCCCTATTTTTAATGGTTCTGACCCATTTTAACGACCAGTGGTTCAATGTGCATGTTTGGTTTCATAGACTGACACTGTGTGCTTAAAGCAATTATCCCAGCAATAGCGTTTTGCCACCTGTAATCCCGATGCAATTGCATGGTGACGCCAGGCTACGTCGGAAATGGATTCCTCGATAGCAACTGATAACGCATTCAGATCATCTGGATCAACCAGTTTTGCCGCGCCCGCCGCCACCTCCGGCAGAGTGGAGCGGTTTGATGTGACAATAGGCACTCCGCTGGCCATGGCCTCAGCCACAGGAAGGCCGAAGCCTTCGTAAATCGAAGGATACACAAACAGATGCGCCCCCGCGTAGATTGCCGCCAAATCAGCCTCGGCAACAAAACCAAGATAACGCAGCCAACCCGCATTCTGAGCGGCTTCAATTGACGCGTGCAGGTGGTCGCTATGCCAGCCTTTTCCTCCCACCAGAATCAATGGGTACGCAGCAAGTATTTTCTTGGGCAGCCGCGCATAAGCCGCCAGCAGGCTGTCTATCCGCTTGCGTGGCTCGATGGTGGAAACACACAAAGTATAAGCGCCAGGGTTCAAGCCGTAACGGCGCAACGCAGGCGTCAACTCCGTTGATGTACGCGGTGCGAACATAGGAGAAACCCCCAAGTGTATCGCGGTGACACGATGACTCGGCCAACCGAAATACGTGATTACTTCCTGCCGCGTGACCTCGGAATCCGTGATCAGATGCGCCGCGATACTCAAGGTCTGGCGGAATGATTTTTCAAACTGCTTGACGCGCTCAACAGGATGTGTTTCGGGAAATTTGAACACCGACAGGTCATGTACTGTCACCACCCCATTCTCAGCATACGGCGGCAAAAAATAATTGGGCGCATGAAACACCTGCCCCCGGCAAGCACGCTGCCAATACCAATCCTTTGCCCAGCGCGGATATTTGAAACGATGCTTACGGCCTGGAGAGCCTCCCCCAAGCAAGGCTGCCGGATCATCGACCCACCGCCCGGCCCGGTAATAACGCACTTGTTCAACACCCGGCGCTTGCCCCATGCGACTAGCCAGCTCCCATGTATAACGACCAATGCCTGATAACGAAGACGAGAGCGCATCCACTGAGAGAATTAACTTCAAACAGGGCTCTCCAGCATCCACTGCAGGGTGTCCCGCAAGGCAATATCGGGCACGGGGCCAATGGCAGAGTCCAGCTTGGCGCGCGCACCCACCAGGCAGTGCACCTCATTAGCGCGCACGAACGCCGGGTTGACGCGAATCTCCGGGTCATGCCCGGAAAGCTCGCGCATCGTTTGCAATACCTCCAGCAGCGAATAGCCATGCCCCGAGCAAATGTTGAATACCTCCCCCGCGTGCCCTGCCTCCAGCAGTAAACGATAGCGCTGCACCACCGAACGCACATCGGAAAACTCCCGCACCACATCGAGGTTGCCCAACTCCAGTACGGGCGCACGGCGGCGGAAGTGGTCAACGATCTTCGGTAACAGAAAATCCAGTGACTGTCCCACGCCGGTGTAGTTGAATGGGCGCACCAGCGTAATCGGCAATTGATCGAACCATAGCCGCGCCATATACTCCATTGCCAGCTTGCTGACCGCATAATCATTGGCGGGTGCTGCTGGCGTAGTCTCCACTATCGGCTCCACGGTGGCATTGCCGTAAATATTCGCACTGCTGGCCAGCAGTACAGCGCTTGGTTTACAGCCACTTTTCGCCACTGCCTCAAGCAGATTACGCGTGCCAACCACGTTGGTACGGTAAACACCATCCGCATCACCTTCAGCAATAAAGGCAATACCCGCCAGATGCACCACCACATCCGGCTTGACCTGCGCAAGCACGTCCATCAAGCCAGTGCGGTCAAGCAAGTCGCAGCGGAACACCCCGTCAGATGCTGTATGACCCACGCCCGTCACCGTGTAACCGGTCGAGCGTAGTTCATCAGCTAGGTAACGACCTGTGAATCCGTTAATTCCGGTAATGAGTGCAGTAGCCACGTTAGTATGAAATGCCCTGTTCGTTGCGGCGCAGGTCCGCCTCCACCATCATCCGGCACAGCTCCTCCAGTGTGGTCTTGGACTCCCAGCCCAGTTCGCGCTTTGCCTTCGCCGGATTGCCGATCAGCAGGTTGACCTCGGCCGGACGATAGTATCTGGGATTGACGCGCACCAGCACCCTGCCCAACGCCCGGTCGATGCCGACCTCGTCTTCGCCATGGCCTTCCCAGGTCAGCTCGAAGCCGGCCGTCTTGGCCGCCATGGTGACGAAATTACGCACAGTTTCCATGCGATTGGTGGCCAGTACATAGGTGTCGGGCTGGTCCTTCTGCAGCATCCGCCACATGCCTTCGACATATTCACTGGCATAGCCCCAGTCGCGCTTGACATTCAGATTGCCCAGTTCCAGCACATCCAATTTTCCCAGCTTGATCTTGGCGATGCTGTCGGTGATCTTGCGGGTGACGAACTCGCGGCCGCGCAACGGGGATTCGTGATTGAACAAAATCCCGCTACTGGCGAAGATGTTGTAGCTCTCGCGATAATTGATCGTCATCCAGTGCGCATACAGCTTGGCCGCGCCATACGGGCTACGTGGGTAGAAGGGGGTTGATTCAATTTGTGGAATCGCCTGAACTTTACCGAACATCTCGGAAGTGCTGGCCTGGTAAAAGCGGATAGCCGGGTTGACGATGCGGATCGCCTCAAGCAAATTCACCGGGCCAAGGCCGGTAATTTTACCCGTGGTGACTGGCTGATCGAACGACACGCCGACAAAGCTCTGGGCAGCAAGGTTATAGACTTCGGTAGCGCCGGTAGTCTGCAACAAACGAATGCTCGCGCTTAAATCGGTCAGGTCGTATTCCACCAGATGCAGATTAGGGTGCTTGGCGACGCCCAGTTCCTCGATCCGCCAGAAATTGACCGAGCTGGTGCGGCGATAAGTGCCATAGACCTTATAGCCCTTGCCCAACAAGAGTTCGGCGAGATAGGCACCGTCTTGGCCGGTGATACCGGTGATAACTGCAGACAGCATCTCTAACCTCTAAACGATTTCAATTTCAGGGAACGGAAAAATAAACCTTCCGCCGCTGGCAAGGTATTCCTTCTCCCGACGCAGAATACCCTCTTTGAAATGCCAGGGGAGCACAAGAAAATAGTCCGGCTTCATAGCCTTTGCTTCGGCCTCGGAAATGATAGGGATATGTGAGCCTGGTGTTACATGACCGAATTTTTCCGTATTCACCTCTGCAATTGCTGGGATGTCGGCAGCCGTAAGACCACAAAACTGGAGTACTACATTGCCCTTGGTTGAGGCGCCGTAGCCGAGCACTTTTTTCCCGTCAGCATTCAAAGCACGGATCAGGCGTGTTAGATCGTCCCGATGACGAAACACCCTATCCTCAAATTCACGATATGGGCGTGGCGTATTCAGTCCCATACGGTTTTCCTGATCTAACAACCAATCAATCACAGCCTGATTGGTTTTAACAGATTTGTTCGATGCCTTGGCAGCCGTCACCGCAAAGCTGCCACCATTGACTGCATTCATCACGACATCCACCAAGCGCAAGCCTGATTGATCAAGAATTTTTTTAACAACACTGAGCGAGTAATACTCCAAGTGTTCATGACAAATGGTGTCATAAGAGTTCATGCGCAACATTGAAGGCATATAGCTCTGTTCAAAATGCCAAATACCATCGTCGGCTAGGATGGATTCTATCTGCTTGGCAAATTCAATCGGGGCATCAAGGTCGTAGAACATGGCAATTGACGTCACCATGCGCGCTTTTTTGGTCTCTACCGATTGATATGCGCCAGCGGAGAAAAAATCCTGCACCAAGGTGACATCGGCAGGATAATACTCCGCAAATTTCTTGCCGGTTGGGTCAATACCGATTCGACGAATGCCGGGGGTGTTATATGCCTTCAAGGTTGTGCAGTCATTGCTTCCTATATCAACCACCACATCACCCGCATTTAACGGGTTCAGTCTTTCAAGAAACGTCACCTTGTTAGATAGATGATCCACCATAGATTGATTCAACCCCGAGCGATAACCGTAGTTGTCGCCATACATCTCGGAGGAATTGTAGGTGTGCTTGAGTTGCAGCAAGCCACTGTCGGGGCACCAGACAAGCTCCAGTGGCCCTTCTGTTACATTCTGAGACGCTGTTTTGGGAAAAACGCCGGTAAGCGCTTGAATCCCGAGATTCAGCACCGTTACAAGATTAGCGCCGCCGCCAACTCGGCACCGATGGATTTGTTTGTATGAATCAGTCATGGTTTTTCCTATGAAGTTTATTATGGGTTGCGATGTTTGAAACTTAATAACGGTGCAGGAGGAACATCGAACATCACCAAGTCAGACGGTAAATCGATCTTCTGTTGGAACATCCACTCTGCCAGTTGAACTTCCAATGGCGATAAATGAATTGGCTTGCACGATATTTGAGCGATTTCCACAGATTCATAAAACAAATCCAAGTGAACATTCAGCCAGTCCCATATTTTCTGTGGATCCAGTCCACTCTTTCTGGCGAGATAAAGAACTTGAGGCATCAACACTAGATGCCAGCGTGGTCGATGGCCAGACCAACTGTTGTGCGCATTGCCCGTAATCCCGATCTCACTAAGCCAGTAGCCTTCACAATCAGCCAGTGTCTCCAGGATGATCTTGGTTGTTGGAACTGATTCCACCAAGTCACCAAACGGAATACCATCGAAAGGATAGTTAAAGCATGCAGCAACAAGGTCGGATCGAAAAACAAGTGGGTAAATCGCCGTGAATAGATTGTCATGCTCTTCTGCGAACCTTTTTATCGGCTTTAAACCCGATGAACTAGGCTGTCGGCAAAGTGGTGTGGACTCCATTTCGAAGCGGTTTGGCAAATCATCATCAACGAGCTGCGTGCGGTGATAGACAGCAAAGTTGTGTGCGATGAGAGGCACTCGTGGATGATTACTTAATATCTCAAGCACGCGCTCAATTGCGCCGCGTCTGATAAAATCATCGTCACCAATTGTCCAAACATGGCGCGCAAGGTTCAATGTTGATGTAACGTGCAAATTTCCCAGCATACCGACGTTTGCGGAATTGGTTTTGATGGTCACGTTTGAAACCGAGCGATATTTTTCAAGCCGCGCCATGGTGTCGTCCGTCGATGCGTTGTCGACGACGACGATACATACTTTAGATTCCAAGCCCTTGGTGATATTGACAAGCCAGTTGACATTAAGCTCAGTAAAGCGTGCGCGGTTGTATGTCGAAATGATAATCGCTAATTTGAACCCGGTTGTAGGCAGATCGTTTTTGAACTGCGAAGCAATTCGCGCAAACAAACGCTCTTGTTGTGCACGGGCTGCAGATTCAGATTTGTCTTTTGTGATGCAAACAATTGCCTGTGCTACTGCGGTGGTCGCGCCCACAAATTCGCCACAGATGTACCGTTGTTCGGGTAGTAGTCTGTTAATTCCTTTTGCGCGCATGATGCCAGCAAACTTTGATTCCACGTGCTGATTCGCAAAGCACAGCACGTCTGACTCCGCAATCTGCCGGAGCAAACTATCTTTCGCGTTCATCAAGGCTGAAGGCGTAGCATCAATCAACACTAATGATGCGCTCTTTTCAAAATTATTCTCATGACGTTCTGGGACGTTGATTTTCTCCTCGCCTGAACGAATGAGTGAAAGTGACCACTTGATCCCGTTGAACTTGAACTCGATGTAAGGCGCTCTGTCTAGTTTCGCGGTTGCTGTGCGCAGGTACTCCAAGACGGAGTATAGTGAGGTCGAGGCGTTTGAATGTGATCCAAATAGCTTGGCAAGTAGGTCTTCGGCGTAGTCACCCCAAGACCGTTTAATGCGGCCAGCTATTTCAGAACGTAGCTTTTCTTTCAGGTCAGAATCACGCACGTATCGGAGTAGTGATTCAGCAATTGCGTCGTCTGATAAAACATCAACCAATAAACACCCACCTCCTGAGCCGATTTCCGCCATGGCACCGAAGGACGCGGTTAGGCATGGCACGCCGTGCCGAAGGCTTTCGACAATTGGCAGACCATAACCCTCGTTTTTCGACGGAAAAACGCTGAACTCTGCTTGTGATAGCGCTTTCTCTATGACCTTGTCGGAAGAATACTGGTGATAATGAATGTTTTTATTTCGTGCAATCTCTCGGTGTAAGTCAGGCGCAGAAGTTGGATGCAAAGAGCCAAATATTTCTATTGAGTAGTGATTCAGCAAAGGTTCTTTAGAAAGAAGATCATTAAAGATGCGCAGGACTCTCGTTTGCTGTTTTCGCGGTTCGATTGTCCCTAGAAACACTATTGAATGCGAAAGCCTATTATTGATCGGTGCTTCTTGTGACACTCCCCACGATTCGCCCTCGCGATATTCACCCAATGGAACCGGAGTTATTATATCCCTCAGGCTTGCAATGTCACTATTGGAGCACCCCCCATCTGTTTTGTAAAACGTAAGCAAATCGTCTGCGGAGAACTTAGAGATTGCCAGAATACTGTCACATCGAAGTAGCTCAATCATGTAGTCGATATGCTGAGGCCTTCCTGCAGCATAGTCATCATCTCGAAAAGGGATTAAATCATAGAATATAGCCGCTACACGAACGTGATAATCCTTGCATTGAGAAATTATTCTTGAAAAAATCTCGTTACCCTGCGGCATAAGGTAGGGAATTTCAGGAAAGATGAGCCAAGTAGAGTCAGGGTTAGTGATCGTATCCCCAAACCGATAATTCACGCGGTGACAGTGAGGATTTATCAATTCATGTACATTAAATTCATCACAAAATAAATTTTTCAGGTCGCGAATATCTGCATAGCGAAGCTGACCGTCCGTTGCGTCCCATTTGACGAAATCGATGTCAACTCGCCCTTGCAGCGCAAGGCATAATTCAACTACGACCCGTTGAATCCCGGACCGAGTGCGTGTACCTATCGTATGGTGAACAAACACCAGTACCTTCTTAGGAACTACATCCATCAAAATTACTCCACAGTAGAGTTACTCAAACTTATGGCTCATGACAGAATTTTGTGAGCGCACGTCCATCCCCAGGGGTGAAACCGACCCATCCAAGGGGTGCAGGCTTGGATGATCTTGCGCTTCATGTACTCCTTGTCCCGGTAGCCGTAGGCCCTGCGGATGACATTCTTGGCTTTGAGGTTCGTGGACTCGATGTACCCAAGCGAGACCTTCTTGTCGCAGTACGCCAGGATGCCGTCGAAATGACGTTCCACCATGCGGGCGAACGTGTGGTACGGCGTGAGCCGACTCCACTTGAGTTGGTCGACCCAGTCGTCGAAGAACCGTCGTGCGCAGGCCTTCGATTTGTAGGACCACAGGTGGGTGAAGGACTCTTTGAGCATGTGCGCCTTGAGGAGCGTGCGGCTGGCACCGAGCAGCTCGTTGAGGGCGTCCCTGGCTTGGCCCCGGACGTGGGCCCGGCGCGCGAGCAGGACGAACTTCTTGCCCGCCAGGAGCCCCTTGAAGCGTCCGGCGGCCTTGCGCAGCTCGGTCTTGCGGACATCGTTGAGGGCCTCCAGCAGGTGGCGGATGACGTGGCACGTGTCGTAGATGATCGCCACGCCGGGACAGTGGGTCTTGACGCTGTTGCGGAAGGGCCGCCACATGTCCAGGACGGCGTGGGTGATGAGCTGGGCGCGATCCGTGCCGAACCCCTTCCAGAACGCGCGCAGGTTCTGTTCCTTGCGCCCCTCGACCACGCTGAGCAATTCCGGGCCGCGCGGCCCTTCCAGGGCGCTGATCATCGTCCAGTAATGCTGGCCCTTGCCCACGGCGATCTCGTCGGCACCCAGGACCGCGAGGCCGTCCAAGGGCCGCGCGGCCTGGACCTTCCGCACTGCCGCCTTGTCGAGGGTCTTCACCGTGGCCCGATGCAGCAGCATCAACGTCCCGACGGCCCGCCCCGTCATCACTTTGCACAGCTCTGTCACCAGGGCCGCCAGCGAACGCGTGACCATGGGGCCGTCCGCGACGAACGGTAGGGGGTCCAAGGTCAGACCGCACCAGGGGCAGGCGACGCGGTAGCGACGGACCCGCAGGAAGGTCGGGTATTCCCACAGCGGCAGGTGCTGGACCTCGATCCACCACGTGGAATGCGGCTTCGGAATCGGCCGACCAACACTTCCCGCAGGCGTGTGGGCCGCGCCGCCGCTTGAGTTCCAGGATCACGGAGCGCCGGCTTCGGCGCGGCTCCACCGTCATCTTTGTGATACAGTACCCTGGAAATCCGAGCAGTTTCCTGAGATAAGAAAGGGGCATCGAGTAGGGCCTCCCGTCTGTCCTTTGCCAAGAGAACAGCGGGACTATACCCTACTCGATGCTCCGTTTTCGTCCGCCAGTCTTCACAAAATTCTGTCATGATCCCAATTCCCAATTAATTTAACCAAATCTCATTTGGCGATCAGTTGGATTTCGCCGCATGACACGGGACAATATTATTCGGGTTCCTCATCATTCTTCCAAACGCACGACGAGATCATCAACGCAGCCACTGTAAATCAAATTGCTGTGGAGGAAAGCGATGGCAGATTGCTTTGAAATAGGCTCAAGTACTCCTGTGGATTTATTAACCCTGTGAATTACATGAAACCAATCCTGTAAGTAGTCAATAAAATCTTTTGGATTTACGCCGCCGTAAGCAATTTGTGTCCATGAGTTAAATTCAAAATAAATCCATGGATTATATTTTTCAATAGTATGTACCGCCCCTTGGAGAACATTTTTTTCGTATCCTTCAACATCAATCTTAATAAACCCAACGTGTGGCAATGACAATGAATCAACAACATAATCAAGTCGCTGCACTAAGCACCCTCCTTTCTCTAGCTTGCCATCGGCAATGAGATGCGATGCACTTGAATTAGATTCCGCGTTAACAAATGTTAAGCGTCCAGCCCGACTTCCTAATGCATAATTTACCGGCGTCACATTAGATAAATTGCGTACATTGATCTTCAAACATTCAAATGAAGTAGGGCCAGGCTCAATTGCAATAATATTTGTTACGACTTTTCCTCGTGCAAGACTGCGGGCAATCTGACTTAGCACAATAGTGGTAATTCCTATATTTGCACCAACATCAATACAAGCTATACTATTCGGGCTTAAGTCGCGAATCAATGGTAGACATGTTTTATGGAAATTAGCAGCTTCTTGAGCACGCGTATCTAGCGCCCCCTGGGATGAAAGATAGGCATCTCCTTTTTGAAAAACCAATGGATAAGATTGATCAACAAGAAGGATATCTTGACGCTCAAACTCTTCATTTAAATTTTTTTCCATGGTGTAAGGTACCCCCATTGTCTAGACAATTATTTCAGTAATTGTTGTTTGTTTTTCTCGTTCTCTTTTGGGAAGCGCGGTGGTGAGCTAGCCCGGGTTTGACGGACACCTCGAATGGGGACAAAATATTGTCCCGACAGGAGGTGGAGATGAGCCAGCGCCAACGGTTTACCCAAGCATTGAAGCTTGCAGCCGTCCAGTTGCTCAAACAGTCGGGGCGACCGGCAGCAGCGATCGCGCGCGAGTTGGGGATTCCCCAGAACCGGCTGTACAAGTGGGCCGCCGACTTGGACACGAATGGGGCCGGCGCGTTTCCCGGCTTCGGGCGCGCGGTGGGGACCGAAGACGAGGTCGTCCGGTTGCGGCGGGAAAATGCGCGACTGAAAGAGGAGCGCGACATTTTTAAAAAAGCCGCAGCGTACTGTGCCAAGGATCTCCCGTGAAGTACGCCTTCATGCGCGATCATCGGACGGAGTTTCGCGTGATCCGCATGTGTGGGGTGTGGCACGTGAGTCGCCGTGGCTTCTATGCCTGGCTGGCTCGGCCGGTGAGTGCGTGCGCCGAGACCAATCGTGCGTTGACAGACCAGATCGTGCGGTGGCACCACCAGACCCGCCGGGTCTACGGGGCCGTGAAACTGTGACGGACGCTGAACGACGCCGGGGTCGTGTGTGGCAAACATCGGGTGGCGCGCCTGCGCCGCTTGCAGGGCCTCGAAGCCACGCGCCGACGCCGCCTTCGCGTGATGACGGCACACCATCAGATGCCGCCGCCCGCGCCTACTCGAGTGTAGCAGCACTTTGCCGTGGCACGGCCCAATCGGGTGTGGGTCGGCGACATCACGGCGATTCCGACACGGGCCGGCTGGCTCTCTCTGGCCGCCGTCCTGGATCTGTACTCCCGCCGTGTGGTCGGCTGGGCCATGCGTCCACGGGCCGTCGGGCCCTCGCCACGGACGCGCTCACGATGGCGCTGCGCCACCGCCAGCCGCAGCCAGGCATGATCCATCACACGGATCAAGACTGCCAGTATGCGGCGACGGCCTATCGGCAGGTGCTGGCCCAGCATGGCGTGGTCGCCAGCATGAATCGGCGCGGGAACTGCTACGATAATGTGGTCGCGGAGAGCTTCTTCAGCACGTTGAAAAACGAGTTGGTGCATGACCGCACGTTCCAGACTCGCGACGAGGCCCGGAGTCAGGTGTTTGAGTTTATCGAGGTGTTTTATAATCGCCAGCGGGTGCATCAAACCCTCAGCTATGTCAGCCCCGTCGCGTTCGAAACACGACGGGTTGTGCCTTAACTACGTGTCCGTGAAATCCGGGACAGCTCACAACTGGCCCTTTAAGAAGGAATAACGATCCGCACTAGCGCGCTTGATACGAGCCTGTGTCTGCTCGGTGGTTTCGGCGTCTCCCGGGCGAACTTGGTAAAGAGTGGATCGGTGCGGAATCGTACCAGGAGCGACCAGTTGGTAATAATATGTTGCGATGGAGAGCCGCGGCTCGTCTTCGGGGCCTTGGTAGGGGTCGGGTTGTCCGTGGTTGGAGCCGTAGGTGTAAAACAACACCGCCCGATTAAACCGAGGGTCAACAGAGCCTTTCAGCTCTTTCATCTCTGAATCCCACAGCTCAAGCTCTCCCCTCCAGCTCTTCTCCCACTTGGCGTTCAGATAGATGATCAAATTGAGTACGCGATGCCACTCCTGCCGTTGGCCATAGCTCGTCGGCAGGACCGTGAAGTCATTGTGGACGTTCAGGTTCCCACCGGACAATGTGCAGTGAATGCCGCCACCCCAAAGTTTTTCGTCAGACACCAGCCCTTGCATACCAGTCACCATTTCCAAAATATTGATGAAGGGCTTCGAGTTCAGATAACGAACCATCTCGGCTACCCCTTCCGGCATCTTTTCTAATCTATTCTGGGTGAACTTGAGCTTTTCCCAGCTCTGATCATATTTTACGAAAGACTCCTTCTGCTTCTTCACGTAGTCTAAAAGCTCGAGGTATCTGGCTTCAGCAGCTGTCGCTTCGAGAAAATTTTCAATGATAAGGTGATGAAAGGGCTCAGAATTACGAGCCCAGACTTGGCTTAAGACTTCAAAATCATGATTTTGCATTATGTGGTCCTTATTTTCGTCTTGCATGGAAAATCACCTAAAACATGTTCTCTATTTTAAAGTCGGCTAAGATCGTAAGGTCGTAAGCGACTCATCGCTTGAATCAAACAAAGGATTCATCCAAGCATCGTGCCTAAGGGCGATCCCCCACCGATTGTAGAAATATGCATATTCCAATTCTCGAGTTCGTCTGACTTTTGTATTGTTAAGTGTTGGTATCACAGATACCGATTCCATGTGCATTATGATTGAATAAGGATTAAATACTAGCTCGTAGCCGGAATGAAGTGCGCGTAACGAAAGATCCACGTCCTGCAAAGAATCTGCAAGCATCGGATCAAAGCCATTCAGCGAATTAAACAGCTCTTTAGGCATCATCAGCGCAGCTCCCGAAAGGCAGGAAACACGCCTTGGTGCAGTTAAAAAGAAGCCATAATCTCCCGACGGCAAACGCGAGTGACGCATCACGTGGCCAGCAACCCCGTTGAATCCTAAATGCATCCCGGCATGTTGGACTGATTCGTTCGGATAAATCAACAGTGGCCCTACAATTCGCGGGGAGTCCATCCAATCCAGAAGACGTTGAAGCCAATCATCACTAATAGGCGCCATATCATCGTTCAGAAAAAGCAATACGTCCCCTTTTGCATGCTTGGCACCTAAGTTGCATTGGTTCGAAAAACTGAATGAACGATCGTAACCAAGAACGGTTACCCGCTCCAACATGGATACGGCTGCCAATGTGCTGATCGCGTGTACATTGGTTGTATTATTTGAAACAATCACAATGTCACGAATCAACGGCTCACGTTCGAGTCGATATAACAGCTGTCGGAGTAACAAACCACAATCTTTAGTGCAAATAATGACACTTACAACCGGGGCTTGGCGAGTGATTGAAGGCGATTTCCCCACTGTTTTCAAGTCGTGGGGTGAACTAATTAAAATTGGAGCGCAGGTTGAAGGCGGACGTTCCAGAATAATTGCTTCTCGTAATGTTGCCAGCTCCGCATTGCTCGTTTGTATACACAAAAGTGGAATGGCTATATGCCGGTGGCTACGACAATCTTCTACTCTCAGTTGAGAACATATCGCGGCACCAATTAGGGATGGGGTTGCACTAGAGGAATGATCGAGGTACTTCTTAACCTGTTTGCCGTTCGCAGCATAACGGCCAAAGAAATAGTCGCAATGGGAGGCGTGAATTGGATCCACAGCGTGAAGTAAGACAGGGTAAACGCGGCCATTGCCCCTAAAGTACATGTCAATCAAAGTAAGCTCGGCATCAAATGAGCCGAAGTATTTCAATGCCATGTGAATTTCCGGCCGAACCTCATCGCCCGGCTTTAGAACAAGAACGACATCTTCATCACAAATACATTTTCCGATCTCTCGCGTGCTTACAACTTGAGAAAGGGTATCTATGGAATTTTCCTTTTCTATGGGCTGCTTAAGCTCGTCACTATGGACATACCAAAAAGGCTTAACAGGATATTCGGAGGCGGCCAACAGCAATGAAAGGCAATTTCTTGTTCTAGTGCGTTCTTCGGCAGTTCCAATACCTTCCGTACAATCAATTATCACGACCAAGGCGGCTGACGGAGGTGGTGGCGTCCCTGCTATGCAAAGTGGTACGATTAACCGGAGATTAATCACTTGCCCAAGATATCTTAGCCAAGCAGGTTCGTCGATGCTCCGATCTGCCGAAAGCCTGAGTCTGCCCTCCATCTCGGCGGTAGCCGTAACCTTGACATCAATCGTTTCCTGGGTAACTCGATCAATCTCCGTTTCGCGATTTTGCGTTGTGGGTAACTGCCCACTTTCAGAACGCAAGCGGGTTATTGAGTTCTGAATAAGGCCTGGCTGCCGTTGTATTTTTGCACGCTCAAGCGTCCCCTCGTCAGGCTCATACAGAGTTTGATATTCTGAGTTAACCAATCTGCTCACAACCTTAAATAAACGTCCAAACAGAGGCAACCGTGAAAGTTTGTGCCGTCTTATGGCTTCGTGCAAGCCAGGGAGCTTTATACCGCTCATTTGTGCTTCGGGGGAACCCATAACCTGGCTCAGAATCTGAATTTTCGGTACGCAGGCATGAAGCCTACCGAGGTAATAATTAAGCCCTTCAGGGTCTGGTTGCCGCTTTAATAGGGTCAGATAGGCGCATTCGACGAACTGATAGTCTTGATATTGCAGCAGTGCTTTCAGGTTCTGGGCTGTGCTTGATGGAGTTGGCTGTGTCGCTTGAGTAGAATGGTCGCTTGTCATGCTGGTGGTTTCCGAAAAGGGGCTATTGGAAGTGAATTCTTGAGTGCTGGGGAAGGCTGTATCTGGTTCAGGGTGTGAGATGGGCGCGACAACAGGATGTTCAGCCGCGCTGATTGCATGCCCGGTTTGAGTAGACGTGGGTTTAAACCAGCTCGCAACCGTACGCAAGGGGGCGGTAAGCCGCCAGGATAAACCGTTGCGCATGGTTGCGAGTTCATGCTGCAGGGTGTTGATCTGGCGCTGCAGTGCGCGCCCTTGTTCGCTGTGGCTCTTTGCCTGTTCGGCCTTTTCCTGATGGGCTTGTTGCTGGATGGCCAGCAATTGCGCGGCGATTTCCTGCTCGCGCAGTATCCGCTCTTGCGCCAGGCGATGGAGTTCTTGTTGTCCGGCTTGCAGTTGCTGGGCGAGGGCCTGTTCCCGCTCGGCGTGCTCGCGTTGCAATGCGAGCTCTTGTTCGCTGTGCTGACGGGCTTGTTCGGCCTGTTCCTGTTCCGCTTGCTGCTGGATGGCCAGCAATTGCGCGGCGATTTCCTGCTCGCGCTGAGCCTGAGTGCGCAGTAAGTTTTCCAGCTCCTGTCGGGTTCGGCTGGTTTGCTCGGCGTGTTCTTTTTCACGCTGTGCCCGGTCTTGCTCCAACAGGCGGAGTTCTTGTTGCCCGGCTTGCAGGTGTTGGGCGAGGGTCTGTTCCCGCTCGGCGTGTTGGCGCTGTAAGGCGCGCGCTTGTTCGCTGTGGCTCTTTGCCTGTTCGGCCTTTTCCTGGGCGGCTTGCTGCTGGATGGCCAGCAGTTGCGCGGCAACTGCCTGCTCGCGCTGCGCCTGCGTGCGCAGGAGGGTGGCGAGTTCTGTTTGTAAAGCGGCTGCGTTATCAGCATGGCGCTGTTCACTCGCCGCGTGATCTGCCTGCAAGCGATGCAGTTCCTGGTTTAGTGTGTGGATACTCTCGGCGGTGAGCCATTCATGCTCTGCCTGCTGGCGCTGTATATCCTGTACATGTGCCTGGTGCTGCTGGCTTAATTCGGTTTTTTCTGCGTCGGCTTGCTGCTGGATCGCCAGCAGTTGCGCGGCAACTTCCTGCTCGCGTTGCGCCTGAGTACGCAGGACGGCTTCCAGCTCTTGCCGGATTTGGCTGGTTTGTTCGGCGTGTGCTTTTTCACGCTGTGCCCACTCCTGCTCCAGGCGGCGGAGTTCTTGTTGTGCGGCTTGCAATTGCTGGGCGATGGTCTGTTCCCGCTCGGTGTGTTGGCGCTGCAATGCGCGCTCTTGTTCGCTGTGGCTGCGAGCTTGTTCGGCCTTTTCCTGTTCCGCTTGCTGCTGGATCGCCAGCAGTTGCGCGGCGACTTCCTGCTCCCGCTGTACCTGGGTGCGCAGCAGGGCTTCCAGCTCCTGCCGCGCCAGACTGGTTTGTTCGGACAACACCTGTTCACGCTTTGCCCGGTCTTGCTCCAGACGGCGGAGTTCTTGTTGCCCGGCTTGTAGTTGCTGGGCGAGGGTTTGTTCGCGCTCGGCGTGCTCGCGTTGCAGTGCGTGTGCTTGTTCGCTGTGGCTGCTGGCCTGTTCGGCCTTTTCATGTGCGGCTTGTTGCTGGATGGCCAGCAGTTGCGCAGCGACTTCCTGCTCGCGCTGAGCTCGTTTTTGCTCTTGCTCGGCGTGCGTCTTGTCTAGCGCGGCAAGGCTCAGGGTAAGGCGTTCAATCTCATTCGTTGCGGATTGTTTTTGTTGCTCGTTTTGCGCAAGGATTTCGCTGATTTTTTCTTTATAACGTGCATCAATCAGATGGTGAAAAGGTGCGCTGGCCGTGCCGTTGAGGGTAAAGCCGTCAAAAATATTGGGGGGTACCAGGAATGCATCCTTGAGTTCGGGGTGTGCATCTGAAATGTAATATCGATTCAGCCCGTCGAAATAGACTGGGGAATAGCCATAACCGATCAGTATTGATTCCCAGCTTTCGTGCGTTTCAATCTGGGTCATTGGGAGTGTGCTTTCCACGACGACAATCCAAGGGCGTGCCGCAGACTTACCCCAACTGGATAGCACTTGTTTCTCAAAACCCTCGACGTCAATCTTGAGCCAGTGTATGTCTGACCCCGCGCACATTGTAAAAACCGCCGATAGCGCGATGCACGGCACAGTAATTTCATGGACATCAAAGCCATGCTCGCGATGCTGGGCCGCTATGATGGCGTCCGCAGTTGAAATCCCGGTATCGGGGATTTCGAAAAACCGCAATTTAGCCCGGCCTTTTCCCACCGCAGCCTGAATAACCGTGTCACCGGGTCGCTGCTGTCTGAGCAATTCGGCATAGTGCGGCGTGGGTTCAACATGAATGCCTCGCCAGCCGTGCTCATGGAAGGCGAGGCTGACCGAGTCGATGATTGGGTCTTGCGCACCAATGTCGATGTAGCGGCCATTCTGGATATGACCCAAGGCGCGCCACAATATGACGTCTTCAAAGTTTTGGGCATAGGAGGTGATGCTCATGCGATGACCTCTCGGGCAAGAGGCAGGCGACCTTGTCCTTGACGGGCTTGCGCGCGTGCGGGTTGCCCCAGTCCGAGGTGGATCAGCAACTCATGGGCACTGTCTTGCCAGGTGTGCTGAGGCGCGCCATGCCGCGTCCGCCGAATGTCGATATTGCTTAGCCAAAATTTCATGTCATTAACAAAGCTCTCAGTGCTGGTACCAGAAAAGAAAGTAACGAGATTCCCGCCGATTTCTCGGAATACAGGGATGTCCCGTGCCAGGACCGGTTTATTATAATGCATGGCTTCTATGAGGGGCAAACCAAAACCTTCGGCCTGCGAAGCAACGATGACACCCGTGCAGCGGGTGTAGAGTACTTCGAGCAACTCGTCACTGGCGTTGTCCAGCCAATGAAGGTGGTGCTGATTTTGTGGATGGGCACGTAGGTGTTGTTGTAGTTTTTCTGTTTTCCAGCCAGGTTTGCCGACGAAAACAAGATTGATCTTGCGCCCCTGCTGCCAGAGTTTTTCAAAGGCGGCCAATACCTGGCTGTGGCCTTTGCGCGGTTCAAGTGTGCCGACCATCAACACAGTGGGTTTGCCGGCAAGTGCACTCAACAGTTGATCAATGTTCTCGGGCAAGCCACGGCTGGGCGCGCTGGATTCAATGTCCGCTCCCAGAGGGATGTTGCTAATGGGTATCGTGCCGGTGACAAGAGCATACTTCTGATACAGCCAGTCATCGAGTTCTGTTTTTACCGTATTGGAAATGCAGATCACGCTGTCCGCAAAAATGGCGATTGTTCTTAACCAGCGGCGAAAATTTTTGGTGGTTTTGGAATTGAACCACTGCGGATGCAAGAGGGGGAGCAAGTCATAGACGACGATATGAATCTCTGTCCCCAAACGTTTCCATTGCGCCAGCTCGGCCTTATGCAAGGGGAGCAAATGCGCCGCGAGATCTAGCCCAAGATAGAGATCGCCTGGCGCGACGCTAACGACGGATGCTCCATTCAGGCTTAATGCTTGCACATCCGGGAACCCGAAATGATCGGGGGCGTAGCGGTACCCGTGCTTGCGTGTGGCGAAGACCGGGCGAACTCGGCAGCCTGCAGGGGGATGTCCGAGTAATTGCAGGAGCAGCGCCCTGACGATACGCTGGATGCCGGTGCGGGCATCATTGCTGATGATGACGGAAATATCGACCAGCAATTGCTTCTTGCCCCGTGCGTATCCATGCAAGGGTTTTGCGCTCACAGCGCGTTGCAGGCGCTTTCGTGCGATGGGTACGGACAGCCTGCTCAGCAGGTTGACTTTGGCGGTGAAGAGGATTTTGCGCATGATCAGGCTGAGTGCTCCTGATAAAACGTGAAGGCGTCGTCTGCCTGATCAAACGTGTGCAGTTTACCGGCGACCAACACAGCCGCATGGTCGCAGTGGGCGCGAATGTAGCCAGTGTCGTGCGAGACGAAAATCATGGCCCGATCTTTTCGTTTTTCAAACAGCTCGGCGTTGCATTTTTGATGGAAACGGCTGTCACCCACCGCGATGACTTCATCGATCAAAAAACAGTCGAACTCCACCACCATGGAAATGGCAAACGCCAGGCGCGCGCGCATGCCGGAGGAGTAGGTTTTGACAGGTTCGCGCAAGTAGCGGCCGAGTTCTGAGAACTCTTCCACGTAGTCGACGCGGGGGCGAAAGTCGACGCCATACACACGGCAAATGAAGCGCAGGTTGTCCAGCCCAGTGAGCGAGCCTTGAAACGCGCCGCCAAAGGCCAACGGCCAGGATATGCTCATGCCGCGCTGGATCGAGCCGGACGTGGGTAGTTCTGCCCCACTGATCAGCCGGATCAGTGTGGACTTGCCCGCGCCATTACGCCCGACAATGCCAACCTTCTCGCCCGGACGAATGGTGAGAGTGAGATTGTCCAGGACCACCCGGGAGCCTTGCCGGGTGTTGTAGCACTTGGTGATGTTTTCCAGCACAATCATTCCGGCGTCACCCTGCGACCCACTTCTCTGGTCAACGACAGACCCAGCAAGGTCAGGCATAAACAAATGACACCCATGTACGACATGTCGTAATGGGCATGGACGGCGGAGCCAAAGTACCCTTCGCGCAGTATTTCCAACCCGTGGACCATGGGCAGGTAGAGGATGAGTTTTTGGGCCGTATCAGGTAGCCACTCCACCATGAACATCGCACCAGAAAGGGGAAACATCAGGTAGGTGATCGGATGCCACACCTTCTCGACAACTTCTGACATTGCGCTCAGAGCCCCGACCGTGAAGGCCAACACGCTACCGAACCAGGCGAGCATGAACCAACCCACCAGCACCTTCATGATATCTTCCGGGTAGGGCATCCAGCCAATGGCAATAAACAGCAGACTGAGAATGGTGAAGGACATGGTCGCCCCGGCCACCTCGAGCAGAATTCGTGACGCAAAGATGTCCATCACCTTGACGTTGCGGTGATACATCAACGCCAGGTTCGGTTCGATCGCGCCTACGGTACGACCCGGCATATTGCGCCACAGCAAGACGGCTGAGTATCCCGTGACGGCAAAGGCCACGATGGGGAGGGATGAACTATGGCTCAATCCCGCAAAACTCCACAGAGCGGTCACTCCCAACGTGAACAGCATCGGCTCCACAAACATCCACATAAATCCGATGTTGTGGCGGCCATATCGGGTGAGGATCTCGCGCATGAGCAAGGCCCAGATCACACGCGCCTGAATGCGCCCTGAACGTCGGAGGGATGCCTCGCGGGTGAGACTCATGATTTAGTCCTGGTGCTCTTGAATACCGGCAATGAGAATGGTGGTCACGCCGTAGGCAATCAAACTGAGGAGCAATGTCGCCGCAATCCCCCAAAGCCGCCTAGGCTCCATCGCCATATCCGGCTTGCTGGGCTGAGCGATACGCTCCAGGTACAGCTGCTTGCGCTGGGCTTCGTTGCGCGCTTGTTCGAGCGAGGCCAGGGCGATGGTGAGCTGCTTGTCGGCAAACTCCTTTTCCAGAGCAAGGCGCTGGAACTCCGCCATCTTGCTGGCGAGCGAGCGGCCGCCGCCGGCCACCCCCATGCTTTCGGCTTTGATTTCGGCTTCCAGGGATTGGGCGCGTTTCTTCAGGGCCGGGATTTGCGGGTTGTCTCTCGCCAGCATCTCCATTTGCGCGAGCTGGATCTTGGTGGCAATGAGCTCGTCCTGCATTTTGGCGATTTGCTGCAGGGGAATAACAGATTGCCGTTCGGGGTCGATAACGCTTTTTTCATTGCGGTATCGGGCGAGCGTCAGGGCGGCCGCTTTGGCTTTCTTTTCCGCCTCGGCCACCTCGTGAGCGGCAAAGCGGATCATGTCCTGCTGGCCGCGCTCGTTGAGTTGATTGACCAGCGCTTCGCTCATTTCAAGCACGAGTTGGTTCATGCGGAAGCTGTCTTCGTCGGTAAACGCACGCGTGGTCAACGTGACGACAGAGGAGACACTGTCGAGCTGCACATCGACATGCTGTTGATAGTACTTGTGCAGCGCCTCGAAGCTGTCGTCCCACCGATTGAGGCCGGCAAACCGGCTGAACATGTCCACGTCCGTGCTGGCAAAGGCGCTGCGAATGCCCAGCCGTTCATCGAGCGCCCGTAGTGCGTCACGCGAGAGGATGAAATCATGGACGGCGTAACTATCGTCCTGGGAACGGGTGAACCCTGCGCCCTGGAGGATCATCCCCAACGGGGTCGACGCCTGCCGCTCCGTGCTGCGGATGACAAAGCTCGATTGGGAGAGGTACACATCCGAGGCGATAAGCCCTAAATAGACGGCGGAGAGCAACGTGGGCAGCACGACGGTAAAGAAAAAGAGACGATTCATGCCCGTGATGCGTGCGACAAATCCTTGTGCTGAGGACTTGACGCCTTCGACTGATAGTGTGGTGAGTGGGGTACTCACAATTATCAGCAGCGCCCGTACACGTCTTGGAATCGAACGATGTCGTCCTCGCCCAGGTATTCGCCACTTTGCACTTCAATCATCACCAGATCGAGAACGCCGGGGTTGTCCAGACGGTGTTTGTGGCCGGCGGAGATGTAGGTGGATTCGTTGGTGCCGACGAGGATTTCTTGATCGCCGTTGATCACCTTGGCCGTGCCGGTCACGACGATCCAGTGTTCGCTGCGGTGGTGATGCATCTGGAGACTGAGACTGGCGCCGGGTTTGACGACGATACGCTTTATTTTGTATCGGCTGCCCTCCTCGAGCACGGTGTAGGTGCCCCATGGGCGATGCACGGTGCGATGCAGTTTGTGTGCCTCGTGGCCGCTGATCTTCAGTTCGGCGTAGAGATGTTTCACATCCTGGGCGCGGCTTTTGTGCGCGATCAGGATAGCGTCAGGCGTGTCGACGACGATCAGATCGTCGACTCCCACGGCACCCACCATACGCCCGCTGCTTTGGATGTAACAGTTCTTCACGTCATGCAGCAGTGCGTCACCTTCGATACGGTTGCCGTTGGCGTCCGGTTCGGCCAGATCGCCTAGCGCATTCCAGGATCCGATGTCGCTCCAGCCGATGCTGCACGGAACGACGGCCACCTGGCGGGATTTTTCCATCACGGCGTAATCGATGGAGTTCTCCGGAACGCGATCAAACAAATCGGGGGCAAGCTCGATTTGTGTGAAACCCGTGCCGGCGACTTTGCGGGACGCCCTGAAACACACACGGGTGGCGTCGAGAATGTCCGGGCAATGCTGGGCCATTTGCTCGAGCATTGCGCCGGCCGTAAAGCAGAACATCCCGGAGTTCCAGAAATAGCGCCCGGACGCGACAAATTCCTGCGCCTTGACGAGTGAGGGTTTTTCGACAAAGCGGATGATGTCATTGTTGTCGGCCTCGATGTAGCCATACCCCGTTTCGGGCGCATCGGGCCGGATGCCGAAGGTCACCAGCTTGCCGTCGGCGGCACACTCGACAGCCTTGGCAACGGCTTGGGCGAATGCCGCCTGGTCGGTGATCAGATGGTCAGCGGGCAAGACGAGCTGGACGGCATCCGCACCGTGGGTTTCGCCGGCATACAGCGCGCTGGCGGCAATCGCCGCGGCGGTGTTACGCCCAAAGGGCTCGAGAATGAAGGCGATCTCTAGCCTGGTGCCATTAACGCTGCCGAACTCGTCTTCGGTTTTGAAAAAGAGTTCCCGGTTGGTCACGGTGAGAATTTCTTTGACCCCGGGCAATTGCGCGCCGCGCAAGAACGCCTTTTGCAGCAGGCTCTGACCATCCGCCAGGCGAATGAACGGTTTGGGATGCAATTCCCGAGACACCGGCCACAGCCGGGAACCGGCGCCGCCGCACAGAATCGTTGGGATCAATACCATCATCGCTCCTTCAATGGCAACTCACTGTAGTCCACGTTTGGAGGTCTCCTTTGCCAACAGCTCGACGGTATGCCGTAGTTGGTCCTCACTGTGCTCGCAGGAGATGAAAAAGCGCAGCCGCGCCGCCTTTTCCGGCACGGCCGGGTAGATAATCGGCTGCACGTTGACCCCGTGCCGGAACAAGGCATCGGCCAGACGCACGGCCCGCAGCGAACTGCCCGTGACCGCGGGAACGACCGCCAACCCGGTGCTGGTGCCGGTGTCGATGCCCGCTTTCTGTGCCAGTTCGAAAAACAGCCGGCCATTTTCTTGCAGACGGGACACCCGTTCGGAATGGTTTTCCAGGTACCTTAAAGCCGCCAAGGCCGCGGCTGCCACCGGCGGCGACATGCCGACGCTGTAAAGAAAGCCCGGCGCAAGGTAGCGAAGATGTTCGACGAGGGCGGCTTCGCCCGCGATGTACCCGCCGCAACCGGCTAGCGCTTTGCTGAGGGTGCCCATCCAGATGTCGACGTCGGAACCGTCGAGCCCGAAGTGTTCACGTATGCCTTTGCCGGTGGCGCCCATGACTCCGAAGGAGTGGGCCTCATCGACCATCAGAAACGTGCGGTGCTTGCGCTTGATCTCGATGAAGCGGGGCAAGTCGGGAGTATCCCCGTCCATGCTATAGATGCCTTCGAGCACAATGAGCACACGCTCGAACTGTCGGCGTTGTTGCGTGAGCAGGGCATCGAGTTGGGCCCAGTCGTTGTGGGTGAAGGACAGGCGCTTCGCCCCCGAGACGGCGATGCCTTGCAGGACGCTGTTGTGAATGAGGGCATCGTGCAGGACCAGATCCTTCGGTCCGAACAGGTAGCCGATGGTGGTGACGTTCGTGGCATGACCGCTGACGAAGACGACCGCGTCGGCGACACCATAGCTTTGGGCAAGCGCGTCTTCCAGTTGCCGATGAACGGGACGTTCTCCGGACACCAGCCGGCTGGCGGACACCGACGTGCCGTAGCGGTCGATCGCGTCTTTTGCAGCCTGGGAGACGCTGGGGTGGCCCGACAACCCCAGATAGTTGTAACTGGCAAAGTTGATGTAGGCGCGCCCGTCGATCCGCGTGGTCGCCCCGGCAATGCCGTCGTGAACCTTGAAGAAAGGATTGGCGACCCCCAAGCGTGCGCCGCCTTCCTGGATGATGCGCATCTGCTGGTAACCCGGATGACGATCGAAGCGATACCACGCTTCCGGCACCTCTGCCGGTGTCTCGGCCTCGCCGGCGACGGCAGCGCTCGCCTGTTCCAGGCGCTTGATTTTGCGCTCCAGGGCCTGCTGGATGAGCTTGTCGCGAAGCCGGGTCGTAAGCCGGGAGATGCCTGGGCTGGCCATGTACGTCACTGATTGGTAGACGCGGTGGTCGACGAGAGCCGATCGGCGTGTATATCCTGGGCAAAATGTACAAGCGCCTCGCTGCTCGCGTCGACACCATGCTGCGTGGCGATCTGCGCGATCTGGGCTGCTGCCGGGTCGTCGTTCTCGGCCTGCTCATCCCCCTCGATGAGATCGATGACCCCTTGCGCCAGGCGGGCGAGGGTCGGGTTTTCCGACAGCGCCATCACCGGCAGATGCACACCAAAGCGTTTTTCCAGCGCAAGTATTAACTCCATGCCCATGAGTGAATCCAGCCCCATGTCGTGAAGGGAACGGTCGGCGTCGATTTTTTCCGGAGAAAGACCCAACACTTCGCCCAATTCCCCTTTGAGCAGGTCGATGACGGCCGTACGCAGCGCCTCGCCGGACAGTTCCTGCAACATCTGCCGAATGTCTGCGCTGTCCTCCGGCACGTGCTCGTTATCCCGCGCCTGCGCTGCCAGATGGATGAATTTGGGCGCGCCGGCGGTGGGCAGAAAGCGGGCCATCGTCGACCAGTCGAATGTCAGAACCCCCACATCGGCCACATCGGATTGGTCCCCTGCCAACAGATCGTCAAGTACCTCGAGGGCGGCAGCGGAGTTGAGCGCCGCGCCGCCCATGCGCTGTTGCAAGACGGTTTTGATGTCTTCATTGCGGGCGAGGAAGCCCACATCACCGATCGCGCCCCAGCGCACACAGGTAGCCGCAAGACCCGCACGACGCCGCGCACGAGCCAGCGTTTCCAGATACGTGTTGGCGGCGACGTACGCGGCCTGCCCCGGATTGCCGAACAGGGTGGTGGCCGATGAGAACAAGATGAAGAAATCCAGCGGCAGCGCCTGAGCGGCCCGATGCAGGTGCAGCGCTCCCAGCACCTTGGGCGCCAACACCTTGCGGATATTGTCTTGATCGAGATCACGCACCAGCGCAGCGTCGAATACAGCGGCTGCATGGACGATGCCTCGCAAGGGTGGCCGGGAGGCACGAATCTGGGCGAACAGACGTTCGACGGCCTCGGCATCGGTGACATCGCAGGCCGTGCCGAGCACATCGACCCCCTGGCGGGTCAGACGCTCGATGCTCGCTGTGGCTTCATCCGTCCGCGAGCCACTACGGTTGATGAGCACGAGATGCCGCGCCCCGCGTTCGGCCAGCCACTCCGCAGTTTTGAGGCCGAAGCCCGACAGTCCTCCAGTGACGAGATAGGTGGCATCGGCTGCGAGAGTGAGTCTCCTCCCTTTGCTGCGACGCGGGTGTTGGACTCCGGCAAACCCGTTGTGATAGTTCACGACGACCTTCCCGATGTGTCGGGATTGTTGCATGTGACGGAACGCGTCGACCACCTGCGCGCAATCAAAAACCCGGAAGGGCAGAGGACGCAGCGCACCCTCCCTGAACAGCGCCATCATCTCGCCAAACAGTTTGTGGGTGAGGCGGGGGTTCGCCTGCAGGAGCTGGTCGGCATCAATGCCGAAATAGCTGATGTTTTTGAGGAAGGGACGCAGGCCGATGTGGGTGTTCTCGTAAAAATCGCGCTTGCCGAGTTCGAGGAAGCGGCCAAACGGTTTAAGCACCTGAAAATTGCGGCGAATGGCTTCGCCCGCAAGGGAGTTCAGCACCACATCCACCCCCTGCCCGCCGGTGCAGGACAGGATCTCGTCGGCGAAAGCCAGCGAGCGGGAATCCCAAATGTAGTGCACCCCCATCAGTCGCAGGAAGTCGCGTTTCGCGTCGGAACCGGCGGTGGCGTGTATCTCGGCGCCGATCCATTGCGCGAGCTGGATGGCAGCGATGCCCACTCCGCCGGCTGCGCCGTGGATGAGTATTGTTTCGCCCGGCTCGAGTCGGGCCAGATGCTTAAGCGCGTAATACACGGTAAAGAACGCCGTCGGGATGGTGGCCGCCGCCTCGAAGGAAAGGCCGGCGGGCAGGTGGGTCACGGCCTGCGCGGTGGTGATCACGCGATTGGCAAATGCGGCGGGCCCAAAGCCGAGCACGGCATCACCGGGCGTCAGATGACGCACCTGGGGACCCATGTGCCGCACGATTCCGGAGAATTCGAGTCCCAGGCTGGCGCCACCGAAACCGTTATCGATGGCTTCATCAGGCAACAGCCCCTGGGCATACATGATGTCGCGGAAATTGAGGCCGGTGGCCTTCACCTCGATTTCGACCTCGTCGTCCCGCAGCGGCCGGGGCGGATGCGCCTCCCAACGCAGATCGCACAACTGTCCGGGAAATTCGAAGCCCAGGCGAATGACGGGATCGGCAAGACTGCTGGTGTCCGGATGTGGGCGTGCGCGTTCGCGCAGGCGGGTGGCGAAACGCTGTCCCCCCTGGGCGATGACGACCTCGGTCTCGGCGTCGGGGTGTCGCAGCTCGCGCGCGAGTGCCGTCACCGCTGTGTCCATGGCGATGCGTGGGTGGATATCGACCAGGCGGATCTCCATCGATCCACACTCGTTTTGCAGGACACGGCCGAAGCCCCAGAGGGCGCTGTCGGCGCCGGCGCCGTTTTCCACGCGAGTTGCCGCGTCATCCATGGCCCCCATGGCGACGATCCAGCATCGGGTGCGTATCGCGTCACACCCGCGCATGAGCGCCGCCGCTGCCGAGCAGCGCGCGACCTGATAGTCGAGCACCGCGTCCGGTCCAGTGGCTTCGGGCAGGACCTGGAGCCCCGTAAGACAGACGACGCCATCAAACTGGTTGTGCTTGCGGGAGAGCGCCTCGCGCACATCGGGCAGCAGTTCCCCGTGCGCCGGCAACGACGCGTAAGTAACGTAATCACCACGCGTTTGCAGATGGCCGGCAAGCCTGCCGCCCAATTCGGCGGAGAGCCCTTCAGGATCGGCAAGAATGAGCCAGGCGCGGGCTGCTCCGTTTGATTGCGCAACCGTCGCGACGGCAGCCTCGTCCTTTTGCGCCAACAGGAGATAGGCGCCCGAGAAAGTGCCAGGGGCCAGTTCCACGATATCGGTCTCGCGGCAGCCCAGGGCACGAAGTCGTTCCTGCCAGTATGGCGCCGGGCGCAAGAGGGAGCGCACGTGTGGTGGGGCTTGTCCTTGCAACCTGTCGCCATGGACGGCAAAGAGGAAATCCAGCCAGCGCGCCGGATGGAAGCCCAGCACGACCAACACCCCCGCGGGCGCAAGATGCCGCGCGGCGTATTCCAGGCAGGTGAGCAGGCGTGCCTCGTCGTGGTGGTCGTGCTGCACGATGACCAGGCGGCAGAGTCTGTCGACGGGTTGCGCGTCTTCGATGAGGCGAGCCTGCGCCAGCGCATAGCGTTCCTGGATTTCGCCGAATGCCTCGACCGCCTCGGCGGAGGGCGAGGCGAACACATAGTCGCAGCGGTCAAAGTCCAGGGCTGCACAGATGTCGTGCGAAAAACGCGACAGGGCGTTGCCCACCTGCAGAACGCCCAGGCGTTGGTGCATGGGCAAATCAGAGAGCCGGTCTGCAATGATCGCGCGCAGCCCCTGTCCAATCCGCCACCGGGCCTCAGCCGTCAACGCATCATCGATGAAGGCCGGCAGGCTCGAAGTGGGTGGACACGCCCGGTCCACCGGCAGGTCGCCACGCACGAGCGCGGGAAGATGCAACCCTACCGTGCCGATGGCATGAATGAGGGCCGCGTACTCCGGATAGTCCGTCACCAGGGTTTTCCATATCTCGCGGGCTGGAACCGGAATGTCGTCCTCGGGCATCAGCCGCCAGGCGCCCACTTCCACCGCGATGCTGCCGTCCTCCAGCGCCATCCGTAGCACAGAGGAAAGGAACGCGTTCTGGGGAAGATCGGCATGCGTGGCGTCCTCATTTGAGGAAATGGCTTTCAGTGCCTCTCGGATGAAACTGCTGCACAAGACGTCGAGCAGGGGTTCCACCTCTTCGCCGTAGCGGCGCAGGCGGGATGATGCACCCTCCGTACCGAGGGCCTGGTGGAGTGCCGCATGCAGTCTGCCTGGCTCGACGGTCATCGGCTCATCGCCCGCCAAGGGGTGCGGACTGGGCACGAGATGTTCGTCGAGAAAGCGTAGCTGCCTGTCGGTGTCTGGCAGCAGGCGTACACTGCGGAAACCGGCCTCTTCGATCGTTGCCACGGTCTGTCCGTCAGCCGCGAAGAGCGCGAACGTGGCGGTCAGCGAGTGCGCGTTGCGCTTGACGAGAACGGCGCGCGCGAAGGCCGGCTGACCGCCGACCGCCCGATAGCGTAAGCGTCCCAGACGGGTGGGCACAAAGGCGATGCCCGGGCGCAGGTCCGGGTCGTCGCGCAGGAGCTCCATCACCAATTGGAACGCACAGTCCAACAGCGCCGGATGCACGAGCGTGTCGACGAGATCCGATGAGACCGCATCCGGGGTGCGCAAAGCCGCCCAGACGGCGTTGCCCTCCACCCAGCCATGGGTGATGCATTGAAAGGCAGGTCCATAAGCCAGGCCCACGGCTTGGGTGTGACGGTAGTGATCGTCGCTGGTAAAGTCTGGATGCCGCTCAGGAATCAGAACGTTTTGCCCCTGCAGCGGCAAGCCGACGGGATGTGGCCGTATCCTGCCCGTGACATGGCGCGTCCAGGGCTCGGCTTTGGCATGCTGGCGCGCCTGGATATGGAAGCGGCCATCCCTTTCGTCGATCACGAAGCGCAGCAGTTTGGAATGCTCGCTGCTCAACAGCAGCGGGGCGTGGATTTCCAAGCCTTCGATTTCGATGATGTCGGCGGGTTGCCAGGCGTGCGCGGCGGCAAGCGCAAGTTCGGCAAACGCGGCGCCGGGGAACACCACTGCCGTGCCAATCCGATGATCGGCCAGCGACGGATACTTGGCGGTATCGAACTGGTTTTCCCAGGTGAGCGTGTGCAGCGGCAGCGCACAACCGAGCAGCGGGTGGATTCTAGTCCGGGTCAACGTACCCTGAGACTCCGGCGTGACCGGATGCCAATACCGCTCCCGCTGCCAGGGATAATTGGGCAGTTGGACAAACGGCGCCGGCCGGTGAAAATGGCGCTGCCGGTTCCCCTTGTCCCCAACAAGCATGCAGAGAGCTGCGGCTCGATGTACTCGTATGGGGTCATCATCGTTTCGCAACACGGTCGGAAGGATGCGGCCATCCCTGCCCGTCTCCTTCAGGCAGTCATTGATGTAGGCGCGAAGCCCCGGCTGCGGTCCGATCTCGATAAAGAGATTCGCGCCGAGCTCGTCCTGCATATGCCGGATCGCCTCCCCAAATTGCACGGGCTGGCGTACGTTACGCCACCAGTAGTCGCCGTCAAGCCGGGCGCCACCGAGTCGGCCGCCGGCCACCGTGGAATAGAAGGGGATTGTGACGGCGTGGGGCTGCAAGCGGGCAAGGAACGGGCGCATGTCAGACTCGATCTCGTCCATGGCGGGGCTGTGAAACGCATAATCGAGATCAAGCCGTCGCCAGGCCACGCTATGTTGATTCAGCACGGCTTCCAGATCGCTCAATGCCTCGGACGACCCGGCAACGGTCACGCTGCGCGAGCTGTTGATTGCCGCGACGCAGAGGTGTTCAGCGAATTTCAGCCCATCGAGCAGGTCTCGAATCCCGTCGTGCCCGAGTCCGACCGCGCTCATCTGACCCATGCCCTTGGTCTTGCCTTGCGCATGCGAGCGATGAAAGATGACGGCGACGGCGTCCTTCAACGACAACGCCCCACAGGCCAACGCTGCGGCCACTTCACCCACGCTGTGGCCGGCGACGGCAACGGGTTCGATGCCCTGTTGCCGCAACATGCCCGTGATGCCCACCTGCAGTGCGAACAGCGCAGGCTGGGAAATCTCCGTGCGGGCATAGCGGTCAGCGCCATCGTTCATGCCGGCGAGTTCCTTTTCCAGCGAGAAATCGGATAGCGACTGGAAGTGGTCGTCGACTTCGCGCACGGCCGCCCGGAAAACCGGATCCTCCAGCAGTCGTGTGCCCATACCGGCCCATTGGGAGCCGTTACCCGAGTACACGAAAACCGGCCCGACAGCGTTTTCCAAGGCGGTGCCGGTGGCGACATGGTGTGATTCGGTTTCCTTCTCGGACAACGACCACTGGCGCAATTGGACCGCAAGGGCCTCGGCTGAATCGGCGAAGACGATCGCCCGATGCTGGTGCCAGTCGTACCGGAACAGGCTGTTGTACGCAATATCGTACAGCGACGCCGATGGCGCGTTGCTCAGCCAATCGGCCCATTGGCGTGCAGCGGATTTCAACGCCGCCGGACTCTTGCCGGAGATCAACACCGGCAATACCGCAGCATGGTCGGCCATGCCTCGCGGCGGCGTTGGCTGCTCGCAGCTTTTCAGGACGACATGGGCATTGGTACCGCCGAAACCGAAGGAGTTGGCTCCAACGACCAGCCTGCCTGCGAGCTTCAACCGGCGGTTTTCCGTCACGACATCGAGATTAAGCTCGCGGAAAGGAATTTTTGGATTGAGCCGTTGAATGCCGATTGTCGCGGGGACCATGCGATGGCGCAGGCAAAGCAGTGCCTTGACCAGACTGGCCACCCCGGAAGCAGCTTCCATGTGGCCCAGGTTGCTTTTGACCGATCCGATCCAAAGCGGCCTTTCCTTGCTTCGGAGCTTGCCGATGGCTTCGCCGATGGCCTGGGCCTCGATAGGATCGCCAACCGCTGTCCCGGTGCCATGGGCCTCCAGGTAATCGATGTCGTCGAGGCCGATGCCCGCCGCGGCATAGACCTGCCTCAGCAGCTCCGCCTGCGCTTCAGGATTGGGGACGGCGAGACTGGATTTACGGCCATCGGTATTGACGGCCGAGGCCGCCACCACGGCGAGGATCGGGTCGCCATCTGCCACGGCCTGGTCATAATCCTTGAGCACGAAGATGCCCCCTCCCTCAGAGCGGACATAGCCATCAGCCGAGGCATCGAAGGCATGGCAACGCCCGCTCGCCGACAGCATAGACGCCCTGGAAAAGCTGATGAAGCCAAAGGGGTGCAGGTGCAGACTGATACCGCCCGCCAATGCCATCGTGGTTTCGCCGGAAAGAATGGATCGGCAGGCCTGATGAAAGGCGACCAAGGTCGAGGAGCAGGCGGTATCGAGCGCCATGCTGGGCCCATGGAAATCGAACACAAGGGAAATGCGATTGGCGGCGATGCTGGCGACGTTTCCGGTAGCCGTCGAGGCATCAAAGGCCGCGCTATCCTCGGCCAGCCGGTAGGCATAATCGATGCTGGCAATCCCGATGAACACGCCCGTATTGCTGCCACGCACGGCGGATGGCCGGATGCCCGCATTTTCCAGGGCCTCCCAACTCATCTCGAGCAAAAGCCGCTGCTGCGGGTCCATTTGCGCGGCCTCGCGCGGGGAGATGCCGAAGAACTCGGCATCGAAGCCGGAAACATCCCCGAGTGATCCGGCAGCAAAGGTCACGGCGGTCCCGGGATGCTTTCTGTTGGGGTGCAGAAAAACATCCTGACTCCACCGATCCGGGGCGACTTGGGTGACCAAGTCGCGACCGTCGATCAGATCTTTCCAAAACTGTGCGTGATCGGTTTGCGGAAGCCGAAAAGAAAAACCCGTAATTGCGATGCTTTTTGTCATACGCCGCAGAAGACTCCACCATCGAGGAATTGGTTGTGATTTTAACACAGAGGGGATCGAAGAATCAAGAATTTACCCAAATCCAAATCTAGAGTCGGACAGGATGCCGCCAAGACAGGACCATCCCGTCGATCTGCTCTTGGAGGACGCTACGGCTTCTGGCCGACGATGAGGCGGTCGCCGGGCCGGACGGCGTCGCCGAGAGCCATGTCGTTGAACTCGCGCAGTGTCTGCGCATCGGTCTTGTACCGCTTGGCGATGCCAGCCAGCGTCTCGCCCTTCTTGACATTGTGATAGAGGAAGGCCGCGCCCGCTGCCGCCGCTCCTTTCCCTTTCTGTGTGCCGGCGGATCCTTGCTGTAACTCGTCCAAGCGGTCCGGTGGCTCCGTGGAAGACAGGGACGAGGCAGCCGGCGGGAGCGCCGCGCGGGTCGGCAGCTTTGATGGCGGGGCCGACGCCTTCGGCAGGGCAGACCGGACACCAGACAGGATCGTCGCCGTTGCGCGAGCCTCGCTCAGATCGTCTTGCAGACGGCCCACCTCTTCCAGCGACCGCACCACCTGGGCATTGGCATGGTCGAACTGGGCGGTCAATGCCTTGTTCTTGCTTTCCAGGCTCGCGGTCTGCTCCTTGAGCTTGGCGATCTCGACGTTCAGTTCGACGCTCCGCTTCTCCTCTTCGGCGAGAAGCCGCTGGAAATTGTTCGCCCGGAGGACCTGCGCATTGTAGTTCTCCTTGGTCACGCAGCCGACCAGGCCGAACGCGATGACCAGGATGGTGGCACCCACACGCGAATCCATAGCCGGTCACTCTACCTGATACAGAACAGGGCTCGCAAGGAGGGACACGGCGCAGGCATCCATCAACGGCCCCTGCGCGGCGTAGCGGTCCCGCTCCGACGCGGCGTGGATTGGGGGCCTTCAGGATGATGCTGGGCGTCAATGCGCATCAGCTCTTCGTGAATGAGTGTGCGCGCCGTCTCGGTGATCTGCCGGAGCGCCGCTTTCGAAAGGTCGGTCTTCCTGGACTCCAGCACGGCCCGCACGTCGCTGTTCTTGAGTTTCATCTGCTCGGCGATCCGCTTCGCGAGCTCATGGAGCCTGAGCGCCTTCATGTCAGACCGGTCGAGCCGAACCCGCCCGCGCCCCGCGCGGAAGGCGGGAGGCCGTCCGCCTCCTCCAAGTCGGGCGACGCGAACGGCAGGATGAACAACTGCGCGATGCGCATCCCCGCCTCCACGGTCCAATCCTGGCCCGAGAAGTTCTTCATCTCGATCTTGATTTCGCCCCGGTAATCCGGATCGATCCAGCCGGCCCCGACCTCGATATTGTGGCGCGCGGAGAGGCCCGATCTCGACCCGATCCGTCCGACATGCCCGGGCGGCAGACTGATGGCCAGCCCCGTCCCGACCAAAGCGTGGCCAATTTCCACCCGCCCGTCGCGTACCGCAGACGCCGGCACAACGGCCGCCTCGCTCGCGAACAGGTCGTAGCCGGCCGCGCCGGCCGAGGCCTTCACGGGCAGCTTCGCCA